>Ga0302324_100022609_pt1 | contig 12209 bp, 13 predicted proteins | sample Palsa_T0_1_FD_201949 | JGI IMG/M metagenome (GOLD analysis project Ga0302324, IMG submission 201949) | Peat permafrost microbial communities from Stordalen Mire near Abisko, Sweden - Palsa_T0_1 | ecosystem: Environmental > Terrestrial > Soil > Palsa > Peat permafrost | place: Sweden: Abisko...
GACTAGAAATACTACGTGGGGACCTAAAGTCCGATTGCCGTTGCGTTGTGCGAAGGGCAAGTTCTTTGCCATCAAATCTCGCATCTCATCTGTGTTCTTAAAGGGTGAATTCGCCAACTCCTCATCGTCAAGTTCACGATAATCAGTTAGCGCCAATATGTATTTGAGCTGATCCTGCCAATCGTCGAGATCACTTCTCTTCGTCGCATCCGAAACGTTCTCGGTACCGCAGTACGTCAGGTCGATAAATCGCATCTTGACCGTTGCGTGCAAACCGGTCTTCTGCGTTAGAGTCGACTCGACGCTTCTCCGGCCTTCTTGCGCGTCATCCATTGTAGAGACTATTCCGTCCTTAGACCGACAGGCCGAGGGCTGAACTACAGCCGCCTTGGACACGTTCAAGAAATCGAAAACCTCGATAGCTCCCGGTCCACTGGAATCCACCTGGGGATCGGTATCTGCGTATGCATGATAAATCTGGCTCTTCTTCTCGCTACCTACCTGTAGAGCAAAGGCAAATCGAACCTGAGATATCGAATTGAATGCTGCAGGCAGCAGACTATTAGGAGCCGCACCGGCATCACCGTTGCCAACCGGACACCGACTTGCGTCTTGCAAGTACAGGAGGACTTTGTCCCGATAGCGCGACGCATATTTGCCCAGATAATCGTCTAGCTGCGATTTGTCGACTGGCTTGAAGCAGGCTAGTTCGCTTTGCTGGTTGGACATGATTTCAAAACAGCTGAAACCGGCCAAGCGAGGCGTGGGTGGTGAAGACAAAAGGCAGTTGTGAACGGCAGTCGTAACAGCAAATTGCGACTCGACGGCGCGTTCGAGCGCATTTCGCGGTCGGCGACAGTCCGTCGAGATTTTGCCCCTCAACATCATTTGAATCGAAGCCAATCCCTGGCAGTCCGTCAATTTATCCAGACTAAGATAGTCATCACACTTAGTGGTTGTCGCCAGCATTAGGAAGCAGATCGGCAGCACTTTCATCATCTTCATCATCGCGGAGCTCCCATATGCTTCACAATCGCGAAACCGTTATCCTGAAAATCCGCATACTGTGAATCTTCGAACTGTTCCGTCTGCGGAGCGTTGTACCCGTATCGAAAAGCGAGCGCTCGGTCGGCAGGATTTCCGTGCGAATCTGGATCGATGGCGTAGTTGCCGACCAAATAGAAACTGGTCTCAAATTCGGCCGGACCCATCTTCAGGCGCTTCGCGGCGAGTCCGGCTAAGAAATCTGCGCCAAGTTCAATGCGCTCATTAGAATTGTTCAACGAAGCTAGGAGCTTCTGTATGCTGCCCGCTTGTCTATACTGATACGCGTGGCCGATTTCGTGAAGAATGGGCGCGACGTATTTCTTTAAATCTGCATTAGCGGTGGCCGGATAGTAGATCTTTACGCGGTATGGCGGGTCAATGCTGGCGGGGTACGTCAGAAACGGAGCTGCCGCGCAACCGATGAACGTAATTTGATCAGAAGGCAGCCCGAACATTCTTTCGGTCGCTACAACCTCGTCAAAGTCGGAAACTCTTAAAACATCTCGGACGCAATCATCGTGATGTTCTGTCGGGCGAAAACTTCGCGACTCGTCCCGCTGACTATCGCCCGGTCCAGCATAAAGACATTCGGGGAAGCCAGGTTCTTGAGAGTTCGTCGTGATTGGCCACCCAGCAACGGTGACGGCCGCGACCAACACAATTGTAGCTGCGGCTTGAAAGATCGAGGAGCGATGGATCGAATTCATGGAAGCTCCCGCTGATTGGTTAACAGGTTCGTCAGTCTGCTATTGATTTAGATACGTGTCAACTTAAAAAAATACTGCGGACGAAAAGTCTTGTTCTGAACGGTAATTATTGGCGCTGACCGTCCGACACAATGAATCGCAAACGTGATGTAGTTCGCCGACTTCGTCCCTTAGGATAAAAGGCACGGCCAGCCATGGGCTGTGAAAGCGGAAGTTGGGTGTCACGGAATAAGTGTAACTAAATCACTTGGGCGAGTTCGTACATGAACGCCTTAACCGTGGAAATTAGATCGGAGGCCTCTTCCAATGTATGCGTGGTCTTGGGATGCATGGTCGGATTCCGCCACGCAATTTTGACGTTATATAAATGCGCCGCCGCTTGCGATAGCGCGATTGTTCGCGCATCTTTTGCAGGAAGCGACTTGATAGCCTTATTGACTTGATCGAGAATATTCTGCCAGTGCTTTTCATTTGTAAGAGTTATCCCTAAAACAGTGCCAAATTCTTGAACGGCTGTCTCCATGACACGCATTAAGTGGAATGTACACGCGGTTCCTCTGCCCGCAGCATAACAATTCCCAGACTCTTCGATATCATACTGGCAGCCAGGAAACCTGGTATTGACCGCTTCGCCAAAAAGTTGGGGCCTAGCATAGAATTCCGCTCGCTCGGGTGCGATAACCATAAACAGGTTTTCGCGCAGCTGGAGCATGATGATCTTGTCTAACGTCCCGATAGCCTCGGATGCTTCGCTATAAGTTGTGATCCTTCCCGATTCTACCTCTACGCGATATTCTCTTGCGGCTTGTGCAGCCAATTTCAGGCTAATGACTTCGCAATGTTTTTCAACCGATGTCAAGATACTGAGAAAGCTTTTCTGCCAATGCGTGGGGAAGGGCGTTCGAGTTCGGGAAGATCGCAATTCGATTGATTCCACCTTGTCAGCAACAGTCTCGGTGCCCGTAAACTTGACAGTCCCGGCCCGCTCTATGAAATTGCAGGTCGCTCGTAACTGTTCAAACGAATGCGCGATTTCGTACACTGCTCCTGCATTAAATTGATCCACATCACACCAACTTTTGAATGATTTGTCGTAGCCCTGCTGTTACTTTGTCGCCGTCCATATGAAAACGTCGTAGGACTTCGCTTTGGCAGCCAGATCGTGAATTTGCCTCGCGGACAATTCGTAACCCCAATCCCCCAGCGCCTTCTGTACAAACGCTAGTTGCGTTCCGTTACGAAGCATCTTGAGTTTTTCACAATGCGATTCGATCAAGTCTTGTTGAAGACGCTCCGCAATTTCTGGAATGGTCACCGGCCTCGCTCCTCTGGGCGCTTGCAATTCTCGCGCTTAGGTCTAAGATAACAGTTCGCCTTTGTTTCGCCTAGAGTTTTCCCAGGCTGTTAAGATGACGCATGCCCTACTTTCGAGAAGTAGAACGAGCGAAGGTAAATATTCAAGACGGCCAGGAACTCACGCTGAAGGGATGCATGAAGTGTAAGGCTGAATTTTATGGAACCGACGATCAAATCCGGTGCGAGTCCTGCCGACGAAAACGAAAGGCCAAAGGATGACGAAAAGATTTTGGAACTTGATCAGCGAGAGCTGATGCGCCATACATGGGGAACGTTCATAAATCACCCTCCATCAATTGCAGCCGGGGGTAAAGGCACAGTGGTTCCCGGATGCGAATACTGTAAGACGATAATCTATTCTGACAACCAATTTCTTTCGCATCTCGCGGTAGACGTACTTCCACAAATCGTACAAAGAATTTTGCGAATGTCTAAAGAATGAACGGCTGCAATCGGCGCGGATCAGAGTTCGTAGGGATCAAAAAATTTGCCGTCCGGGCTCCCGAATGTGGCGGCACCGCGCTTCTCCCAGCCGCTTTCGGACAGATCAAGCAGAGCATTTAGAAATGCTCTCCGAACCTCGTAATGGTTGCCCGAGCGAGTGCGCTTTTGCGTTTGCTCAACGTTATTTTCCCAGATTTCACACTGGTAGACCGACCCGGCAAGAATGCCCCCCGACACCTGAGCGACGAATAAGTCCACGACGTTACCGCCGTTCTGATACTTTCTTGAAATTATGAGTTCGCGCCTTTCTGTCACGGCGAGCTCCTTCGGGTTGGCCAGAATGTAACCGCGCGCACCGACGTAAAATCTTAACGTACTCGGCACTGCCAGCAAAGTATATGGCACCCTTGCTGACCCACACCATGCCGTAGTACCTTCCACTGTCGGTCAATCTTGTTCGTAGGCGGTCTATGTGACATCGAAGATTACCCAGGTTGTCGCCCGCGAGGTTGTGCGCCTGCACGAGAGCCAGACCGACCCCTCCGACATCGCACAGCAGCTAAATCTCAAAAACGCTCAAGTAACCGCGATCATCGCGCACTCCCGCTTTCAGAACGCCGAAGATCAATCCGCAGTCCTCGGTAATGAAGGCGGCGGCAGCCGCGAGTCTAATGATCGTGAGATTGAGGGCGATACAGACCGATCCACAATCGTCCAGGAATACGTTAGCCCCCCTGAACCTGTCCCTGCCTTTGAGGACGCGGGCGACCGATCCGAAACGGAAGACGAGGAACGGGACGAGGGTATTTTTATCGGCAAGGACACCGAATACGAAGGCTCGCTGTACTGGAACCCGCAGGACGCCGACGCGGTCAACAATCCACACATGATGATCGTTGGCGAGAGTGGCTCTGGGAAGACCTACGCTACGTTGTGCCTCACGGCAGAACTTGCTCATCGTGGGCTGCCCACGATCATTTTCGATTACGCCCAAGGCTTCGAACTGGAACAGTTGGAAGAAGTTTACAAAAAATATGTCACCGTGCAGGAATTTCGAATCGGCGAGGAGGGTATCTCCCTCAACCCACTGCAAATTTTTCCCAAGGACATAAAGGGGCCGTTGTCAGTCGCGACTCGCGTCTCGGACGTGTTCGACGCCGTCTATCACCTGGGACATATTCAAACGAAAGTTTTGATTGAATCAATTCTGACGACTTTTGAAAAGGCGGCTATCCTTCCGGGTGACCAGGCGTCGTGGAAAAAAGAGCCGCCGAATTTTGCGCACCTCCAGCAGACCCTCGATGAATTCGCGTCGGACAAAGCATACGCGAACGCCAAGAACGCTATGACCCTATCCGCTCGACTCATGCCCTTTTTCATGCTCAGTTCGTTTGGCTCGACTGGGCGGGGATGGTCGTGGGAGAGCCTCTTTGCGGATCCAGAGTACAAAGTCCATGTGTTGCAGTTTCGCGGGCTTGAAGGAAAAACACAGAATGTTACTTTGGAAATTCTGCTGTGGCATCTGTTCTTTTATTTGAAATCGCACGGAAAGTCGAAGCTGCGAATCTACATTGTGCTCGACGAGGCGCACCACCTTTCTTTCCGCGAAGGCGGACCAATCGACTTGCTCTTGCGCGAGGCGCGCAAATTCGGATTGGGAGTTATCTTCGCGTCCCAGCAACCCGAGGATTTCAGTCAAGTTGCTTTTGACAACACGGCGTCGAAGCTGGTGTTTCAAACCAATGACCAGACGATGAAGGTGTCGCGATTCATCTCTGCGAAATGCTCCAACTACGATTCGCCTGAGAGCATTCGCGACGTGATCTCGTCTCTGAAACAAGGGCATGCGTTGTTCGTCACACAGAACCGTGGATTCCATGTGCGAATCGCGGATTTAAGAACGAGAGCAACGCTGTGGGGCAACGCATGAATCCGGTTTCACCTCCGCGCGGGGAAGAACTGGTTTTCTCGCCCGCCATTCTTATACTGTCCCAAGACCTTTATCCGCGAAAGCTCGAAGTCGTCCGCGAATACATTCAAAATGCCAGCGATGCTATCGATTCGTTCAATGCGATAGCCCCCGTCATAGAAGACACTACCGAGTCTGTCATCAAGGTTTCGATCCAAGGTCGCAGCCTGCTGATTTTCGACAACGGCATAGGGATGGGCGGCGACGATGTGGCAAAACTGCGCTACATCGCATATTCGGAAAAGAAAACTGGAGAGGAAGCTGGGTATAAAGGAATCGGCAGGTTGGCAGGATTCGCTGTGGCCAAAAAACTCAAGATTACTTCAACATGTTACGGAGACCGACAGTTGCATACTTTTGAAATTCGTGCCCAAGATATGCGCGAGGAGATCAGTCAGAACAAAAAACGCGGTGTGATCGACCCTGCCTCTGATGTGATCAGCCTGATCCGAAGGACCACTACACGATTGTCGAGATACGCGACATCTACGAATCTTGTTCCGAACTCCTCGACAGCGCGCGACTCAAGGAATACATCGGCGACATCGCTCCGGTGGATTTCTCACCTGAATTCAAGTGGGGAACCCGCATCTCCCAGTGGCTTCGTCAGGATGTGCCAGATTACTCACCAAAAACCGTCTATCTTTCGATGCCGAACGGGGAACGCATCAAGGTGTACAAACCATACGTCGATTCCATGTCGATATCGGAGCCCCGCTCAATCGCGATGAGGGACCCGGCGGACCCGAACAAGATGCTTGCCTTGTGCTGGTACGCGACGAAGGCCCAAAAGATGTTGGATGAACTTCGGCCTGCCGGAAAGATATTCACCGTGGATGGAGACGGCGACAAAAAACGATTTGCCGGACTCGTCTACAAGTTGTTCGGGTTTTCCGTCGGCGACAGACACCTCCCCGTCAAAACATTGTGGGATCGCAGTTTCCCAAGGGCGTTGTGGTTTACTGGGGAAATTCACATCATCGACAAGGAAGTCCAGCCCATCACCGACCGCTCCGACTTCATCGAGAGCGACGCGCGAGCGCGCCTCTACAAAGTGGCGACGGCTCAGATTCCGATCACGCTGAATCAGCAGGCGCAGGTGATCAGCTATGACCGAAACGCATACCGGGATGGAGAAAACTTCACCGTTAAGCTGCAACAGATTAAAGATCGGTTGCATAACAAGACCATCGAGAAGTCCGAACTGAAATCGATTCGGGCAGACGTAAACCGTCACCTCGTCACGTTGCGGGCGCGCGTCGATAATTGCAGTGATCCGGCCATAGCGAAGTTCGGCAAGAGCGTTCAGACCCTTGCTGTCGCGGTTCAGAAGGAACTCGACGACGCGAAAATCATCAAAGGCGGTGACGGAGACATAGCCGACGTTGCGCGTGAACTCAAAATGACGAGCCATGCACGGCGGGTGTTCGAAATCATCACGGACGCTTTGCAGGACTATTACGGCAGCGATACGGAGACGTACCACGAAGTGGCTGGAAAAATCTCGAAAGCACTTCGGAAGAAATACTGATGCCTGCACAGCGAGACGCGGTGTTTCACACAAATCCGAACAAAGACTTCGTGCGTAGCGAGTACGACTACGCCCATGTGGAACGGTGGTATCGGCTGCGGGGCGAACGGCTGAATTATTTTGGCCTGCCTGCGCCCGAGATGCTCGACATTATTGCGTGGGAAAAGTTCTTAAACCGCTTCACGACCATCGAGCGAGAAGAAAATCAGCAGCACCTCATGTTTTTGCAGGCGAATGTCCAGGATGTCGAGCATCGCCTCTATTCTCTGTACGGGGAATTTGACGAGATACTACTCAAAGGCCGCGATCAGCATGGGAGGCAGCCTGAATGGCCCTACGACATTGTGAACCTCGACTACTTTGGCGGTTTCATTTACCAAGATTTGTCGCGACCAAAGGCCATCAAGAAACTGATCTCGAATCAGGTAGATTTTCAGAGGAGTTTTCTTCTGATCATCACGCACCACCTACGCGACGGTGATGTCATCGGTGCAAAGGCGTCGTTCCTCGACGATCTCCGTCGATCACTCAAGAGTTCGACGGTGGAAACAGCAACACGCAACGCGATAGATCGTGCGATGGATTGGTATTCGGACCCGGCGATTCCAGATTCGCAGCGGCAAACCTTACTTGTGAATTCATTCCTGCGTGATACTGGCGAAGCTGAACACTTTGACGTACTGTGTCGGCCTGCGGTGTTGTATTCGGGAACCGGAAACGCATCGATGACTCACTTCGTAACAGACTTCACGTTCCGCGCCGGAACGGCTCACAAAACATCCAGCAAGCAGAGCCTCTTTGAACTGGTTGATTTGGGGACCCTGGAAGTCAGGGACGCAAAGTTGATCAAATCGTCGGTGAAAGCACCACGCTTGTCCAGCGTATGATGTTAAATGGAGAGGGTGGGATCGTGACTCAAGGCTCGACGCATGGCAAATAAGCGGATACTGCTGATCGAACCGGCGTACAAGAACAAGTACCCGCCTCTGGGCTTGATGAAAATTGGACAGTACCACGGCCCTCGCGGGAAGCGCGACTTCGTCAAATTCATTAAAGGCGAAGACGCGGCGGCCTTATCAGAAGCGTGGGATCGAATCTACGTCACTACCCTGTTCTCATTCGAATTCGAGCGAATTTCAAAAAGCATTGACTTCGCGATTGAGGCAGCAAACGGAGAGAAGGACAAAATCTTCGTCGGCGGTATCGCCGCGTCGTTGATGCACGAACGCTTCATTCGGGAGCCAAAGTGGACAGGAATCAGATTCATCAAAGGCTTGCTCGGCGATGTTCCTGCAGTCTCGCTGGAACTGGATGAGTTCTCAGAAGAACTGTATTCCGACGACCGCACGGGAACGCCGATTGAAGACCTGACTCCCGACTACAGCATCCTCGATCAAATCGAATATCGGTATCCCGTCAACGACGCCTATTTCACGTACGCCTCGCGCGGCTGTATTCGGAAATGTAGCTTCTGCGGCGTGCCGAAACTCGAAGGCGGACAGCGCGACATAGCCCCAATCACTACGATGGTCAGGGATGTCGATAAACTCTACGGGCCGAAAAAAGACCTGATTCTGATGGACAACAATGTCGTGGCCGCGCCGCGATTCCACGAAATCATGGCTGAGATACGGGACCTTGGCTTCACACCGGGTGCCAAACTTACCCGCGCCGGGCGAACGCCCGTCCAGAGGCGCGTTGATTTCAATCAGGGAGTGGACGCTCGGATTCTGTGCAAAGACCCGGTGTACCTGCGGGAGTTGTCATCGATCTGTATAAAACCTCTGCGAATCGCTTTCGATCACTTGGGATTAAAAAAACCTTACGAACAGGCGATTAGGTACGCATGTGAGTTCGGGCTGGAAGAACTGTCAAACTACATGCTCTATAATTTTCATGACAGCCCCGCAGACCTGTACGGTCGGATGAAATTGAATGTTGATTTGAACGAAGAACTCGGAATCCGAATCTGGTCCTTCCCGATGCGCTATCAACCGACCGACCTACCAGATCGTTCGCACATCGGAGAACACTGGACGCGGTACCAACTCCGCTCCCTGCAGCTCATCCTTCAGGCGACGCACGGAGTCGTGAGCGGTGAGCCAGTCTTCTTCAACCGCGCCTTCGGGGATTCAATTGAAAACTTCGAGAATCTACTATTGCGGCCACACCATTTCATCTTCAATCGCGAGTGGTATGAAAGGCACGGCGGAAAAGCTGAATACGATGACTTCCGATCATGCTTCCAGCGGCTCAGTGCCTCGCAGCTCGTCGAATTAGTCAATCTGCTGTCATCGTGCGACCCCCGGTATTTTGTGAAACTGCATGGGTTGACGAGGGACACACAGATTAAGAGCGTCCTGCGTTTCTACTTCCCGCTGTCGAAAGCCGCCGAGGCTGCCATCTGGGCAAGGCGGAAAAAGATCACGAAATCGAAGGCCCTAGAAGTGCCGGAGGATGAGCTAGTGGAAGACGCCGGACTACTGGACGATGCTCGGCCTGTAGTCGGACAACTAGAACTTCATCGAGGAACCTCCACATGAGTAGCGATCTAACATTGATTGCACCCAGTCGAATCCTCAAGGCTCGCGAGGATTGGGCTCCGATCAATGACGCCCCGATTATCGGTAAAGACATTCTCGAACTACTGAGTAGCTCGATGTACGTCAACGTGCTGTCGGTATATCGTGAGTACGTCCAGAACGCAGCGGACTCAATCGACATCGCCAAAGAGTCGGCGTTGTTGTCAAAACGTGCCGGACGTATTCACTTGTCCGTTGATCAGCAGCGACGGGTGGCGCGCATTCGCGATAACGGCTTGGGATTGCGGCGAAACGAATTCATCGAACGGCTCGTCGCCTTCGGTGCGAGCAAGAAGCGCGGCTCCCGAGCGCGTGGATTTCGGGGTGTCGGACGATTGGCCGGGCTTGCGTATTGTCAGGAACTGATCTTTCGGGCAAAGGCAGTCGAAGACACACACATCAGCGAACTTCGCTGGGATTGCCGAAAACTGAAAGCTCTTATTCGCAGCGAACAATATTCCGACAATCTAGAAAAGCTGGTAAGGGATGTTGTAACAGTGAGAACATTCATCGACGGCACGATGCCCACGCACTTTTTCGAAGTCGAACTCGTCGGTATCGTGCGACACGGGAGCGACGTGCTGATGGACAGTATCGCGATCCAAAGGTATCTGGAGCAAATCGCACCTGTTCCGTTTGCGCCGGAATTCTCTTACGGAGCCCAGATCGAAGAAGCTCTGAAGCAGCATGTGAACCTCGGAAATGTGGGGATCACGATAAATGACGGCGAGCGTCCGCTCTATCGTCCTTACCGAGACGAGTTCGAGGCAAGGAAGGGTGTCGGTGATCGCTTCGAGCACCTACAACCAGTGAGTATTCCAGGATCAGACGGCGCAGTGGCCGCTGTGGGATGGATTTTGCATCATGGGTACCTCGGCGCGTTTTCGAAAACTTCTCCAATTAAGGGCCTGAGGCTGCGGTCAGGAAATTTGCAAATCGGTGAGGCCGAGCTACTGGACGAGATATTCCCGGAGTCGCGGTTCAACTCGTGGGCCGTCGGCGAAGTGCATATTTTGGACGACCGGATTCTACCAAATGGTCGGCGCGATCACTTCGAGCAAAACGTCCATTTCAGAAATGTGCTGTCCCAACTTGCTCCGATTGCTCGCGATCTCGTCCAGCTATGCAGAGTTAGCTCGATACGCCGAAACTGGATTCGGAATTTCGAGCAGGGCATGATCTTTATAAAGGATCGGCGAGCGATTCTTCGTCAAGGAGTAATCTCAAAGGATCGGCGCATTAAAGTGAAGGGTGAGATCACGGATCGGGTTGCAGAGTTGGAAAAGATCGCCGCTCTCTCTGCACTGGATGAGCCCACGCGAACCGTGTTCAGAAAACGCCTCCAGCAACTGAACAAGAATCTGTCCGCACCAGCCGGTCATCGTAGTCCACACGATCTCAAACGATTTCGGGGCGCGCGTCGCCGCTTAATCCAAAAGTTGGTGGACATCGTTTACGACGCCACAGGCAATCAGGCTGCCGCGAAGGCTCTTGTTGATAAAATTTTACGTCGCCTATAACCCCCGGAAACTCTTCGGTCGCGCGAGCAATGACCGTCCCCGTCAACGCCTTGTCAAGCAACGCTAGTCCGCGCTGGCCTAATCATCTCAGTGCGAAGCCGCACGCAATCGGTACGTTCGTACTATTGGTTTTGGCGCATATCAGGTGATATCATCCCTTCATCATGAAGCGGATTTTGGTACAACTCACCGACGAACAACTTTCCACTTTGCGCTCTATTGCAACCAAGGAAGGTGCACCCGTCGCATGGCAGATTCGTAAGGCAGTTGACAAATATCTGAAGAAAAAGAAATAGGCAGTAAGCGGGACGCCCGGTTGTTTCCGCAACCGAACGCCCCTAACAAACATAGCGAGGTAAGTCGCCATGCATGCTGTAAAAAATTCTACCACCACACCACGGCTGGAAACAGAAACGGGTGCTCAAAAGGAGCATCCGTTGAAAAGATCACGCGAGCAACTCACCGAAGTTATTCCCGCTGTTCCCCCTGAACCAATCATTGATTTTGAAATCCAAAATCACGGGAGCATTTTCTTGCTCTGCCCGCTCACCGATTCCGCCATCGAGTGGGTTGACGAACATCTTCCCGAAGACGTTCTCACTTTCGGTCGCGGCATCTGTGTCGAGCACCGATTCATTTCTGACATCGTGCGCGGAATCCAGGATTCCGGGCTGGTGGCGCGATGACCAGCGCATCTGAATTTCGAATCAAATCAAATCCGCACTTCGCCAACCTGTTGCGGCAAAGATTGCTGGCACACAACGGCAACGGTGCCATCAGGGAAACGCTCGCGGAGTTATCCGACGAGGAATTAATTGCCGTTTGGTTGCAGAACGAGCAGCAAGGTCGGGAGTATCACGCCAAACACCAGGCACGACGGGAGGAGCGCGAGTCCGACTTCACTCGGATAATAAAAAAGGCGATGCTGTGAGGAGCGTCAAATGAAGGTGTCCCAGTGAAGGACCCAACAGTTGAACTAATGAGACAGCACGGCGTGCCGCTCACTCGCGAGAATTGGTTGTATTTAAATTTCATGGGCACCCCGCCGCTGCT
>Ga0302324_100022611_pt1 | contig 12208 bp, 12 predicted proteins | sample Palsa_T0_1_FD_201949 | JGI IMG/M metagenome (GOLD analysis project Ga0302324, IMG submission 201949) | Peat permafrost microbial communities from Stordalen Mire near Abisko, Sweden - Palsa_T0_1 | ecosystem: Environmental > Terrestrial > Soil > Palsa > Peat permafrost | place: Sweden: Abisko...
CGCGTTGGGCGAGAGCCCGAAGAGCGCGGCCAGGTCGAAGGCAGACGCCGAGTGGCGCTCGCGGAGCGCCCCGACGATCTTCCCGCGGGTCTACTCGAAGAAGCGATCGTGCATCCCGCCTCACCCTACCACGGACGTCGCAGATAGTCCAGGCTTTCCTTGACTTTCTCCTCCCGGGCACCTACGATGGCTAGGCATGTCAACTGGGCTAGTCACGCGCGGCCTGCGGGTCGCGGTCGAAGGAAAAGAGATCCTCAAGGGGATCGATTTGCGGGTCGAACGGGGGCGCGTCCACGCGCTGATGGGCCCCAACGGGAGCGGCAAGTCGACCCTGGCGTTCACCCTGGCCGGGCACCCCGGCTACGAGGTGCTCGCCGGCTCCGTCACCCTCGACGGTGAGGACTTGCTCGCCCTAGCACCGGAGAAGCGGGCCCAAGCCGGCCTATTCCTGTCGTTTCAGTATCCGGCGGCGATCCCGGGCGTGACGGTGGCGAACTTCATCCGCACCGCCCGCCAGGCGGTCCGGCCCGGCGACCTCGTCCCGGCGGCGTTCCGCAAGCTCGTCTTCGAGAAGCTCGAGACCCTCGACATGGACCCGGCCTTCTTGGGGCGCTACGTCAACGACGGCTTCTCGGGCGGCGAAAAGAAGCGGCTCGAGATGTTGCAGATGGCGATCATGGGACCGAAGTACGCGATCCTCGACGAGACCGATTCCGGCCTCGACATCGACGCGTTGGAGTCGGTCGGCAAGAGCGTCGCGGCGCTGCGTGCCAGCGACGAAGGCAAGGACACGGGCTTCCTGGTGATCACGCACTACCCGCGGATCCTCCAGCACATCCACGCCGACGAAGTCCACATCCTGATCGACGGGCGCATCGTGAAGACCGGCGGCCCCGAGTTGGCCGAGCAGATCGAACGCGATGGGTACGACGGCGTCCGCGACGAGGTCGCGTCCGCTGGTGTCTAGCGTCACCGAGACGCCGGCCGCCGTCGCGTTCGCACCGACCGCCGACGGACTCGAGGCGGCGATCGCGCTGCTGGACCGGTTGGGCGAGCGCAGCGGCGGTGTTGTCGGCGCCGACGAACGGCGTGCGGCACTGGAGCGCTACGCGACGCTGCCGCTCCCCGGCGGGCGCCCCTCGCGCGGCTGGCGGCACGACTACGGTGCGCTGCGCTTCGAAGAGTTACGCTACACGAGCGATCGCCTCGCCGTTCCGGCCAGCACCGACGCCTTGGTCCACCGCGGCGCGACCGTCTTGACCGCGCCCGACGGCGCGGCGAGCGATCCGCGCGTCGTCGTCCTTCCACTCGCCGACGCCGTCCGCGATGCGCGTTACGGCGCTGCGATCCCGGCGCTCGACGAAGGCGTCGCCGGCGACAAATTCGCCGCGCTCGCGACCGCGTTCCAGAACTGCGGCGCATTCGTCTGGGTCCCGGCCGGGGTCGTCCTCGAGACGCCGATCCAACTCGTCTTCGCGCAGGCGGAGCCGCATGCCGACGCGGTCTTTCCGCGCATCGTCGTCGTGCTCGGCGCGGGCGCGCGAGCGACCGTCTACGAGCGCCACCTCGGCGCGGGCCCCGGGCTGGTCGCCGGAGTCGTGACGGCGCAGCTCGGCGCCGAGGCCGTGCTCGACTACGTCGCGATCCAGCAGTCCAGCGAGGAGGCGCAGGTGTTCATGCGCCGCACCGCGCACTGCGCGGCCGACGCGACGATCCGCTGGCACCTGGCCGAGCTCGGCGCGACGCTCGCGCGCTCGGTCCTCGACGCGCACCTCGACGAGAAGGGCGCGAGCGCCGAGGTCGACGCGCTCTTCTTCAACACCGGCTTCCAGCACGTCGACCTGACCACGACGACCGACCACGCCGTCGGCAACACCCGCTCCTCGACCGTCGTCCGCACCGCGGCCGCCGACCGTGGCCAGGGACGCTTCTTCGGCAACATCACGATCCGCCCGCACGCCCACGGCAGCGACGCCTCGCTGCGCGACGACGCGCTGCTGCTCTCGCGCCGGGCCCACATCGACTCGGTTCCCGCGCTCGCGATCGCGGCCAACGACGTCAGCGCCTTCCACGGCGCGACGGTCGGCTCGCTCGACCGCGAGGCGCTCTTCTACGCGGCCAGCCGCGGGATCGCGCGCACCGAAGCGGTGCGGATGGTCGCGCTGGCCTTCTTCGAGCCGGCGATCGCCCGTCTCCCGAGCGAGGCGTTGCGCGAAGAGATCCGCGCCGCGCTCGACGACAAGATCGACGCCGCGACGGAGATCGACGCATGAGCGCGACGGCGACCATCGATCGCGCCAAGCTGGACCGGATCGTCGCCGACTTCCCGATCCTGGCCAAGCCGACCTCGCGCGGGAAGCGACTGGTCTATCTCGACTCGGCCGCCAGCTCGCAGAAGCCGCGCGCCGTCATCGACGCGCTGGTCCACTACTACGAGAACGACAACGCGAACATCCATCGCGGCGTCTACGAGCTGGCCGCCCGCGCCACCGAAGCCTTCGAGGCCTCACGCGCCAAGCTCGCGCGCTTCGTGAACGCCGCCGAGAGCGCCGAGATCATCTGGACCCGCAACACGACCGAGTCGATCAACCTGGTCTCGTTCTCGTGGGGATTGCAGAACCTCGGCCCGGGCGACGCGATCCTGACCACCCAGCTCGAGCACCACTCGAACCTCGTCCCCTGGCAGCTGCTGGCCGCCAAGACCGGCGCGCAGCTGCGCTTCATCCCTGCCGACGACGCCGGCAACCTGATCCTCGACGGGCTCGATGCGCTGCTCGACGGCGTCAAGCTCGTCGCGCTCGCGCACGTCTCGAACACGCTCGGCTCGATCGCGGCGCTCGAGACGATCGTCCCGCGCGCGCATGCGGCCGGTGCGCTCGTCCTGGTCGACGCGGCCCAGTCGGTCCCGCACATGCCGGTCGACGTGCGTGCGCTCGACGTCGACTTCCTTGCCGCCAGCGGGCACAAGATGTGCGGCCCGACCGGGATCGGTTTCCTGTACGGCAAGCGCGCGCTGCTCGAAGCGATGCCGCCCTTCCTGACCGGCGGCGACATGATCAAGCGCGTCTCCTACGAGACGACCTCGTACAACGAGCTGCCCTGGAAGTTCGAAGCCGGCACCTCGAACGTCGCCGACGCGATCGCGCTGGGCACGGCGGTCGACTACCTGAGCGCGGTCGGGATGGACTGGGTCCGCGAGCACGACGTCGCGCTGACCGGCTACGCACTCGACCGGCTGCGCACGCTCGAGCCGCGCGGCCTCGTCCTCTACGGGCCGCCGAGCGCGCAGGACCGCGGCGGCATCATCTCGTTCAACTTCGCCGACGTCCACGCCCACGATCTGGCCTCGCTGCTCGACCTCGAAGGCGTCTGCGTGCGCGCCGGCCACCACTGCACGATGCCGCTGATGGACAAGATGGGCTGGCCCGCCACCGCGCGCGCCTCGTTCTACCTCTACAACACGGAGGACGACGTCGACGCCCTCGTCGCCGCGATCGAAAAAGCCGCCGCGGTCTTCAAGATCTAGTAGCAACATGGACGACTTCTATAAAGAGTATATCCTCGATCATTATCGGAATCCGCGGAACTTCGGGCATTTGGAGCATCCGACGGCGAAGGCGGAGGATCTCAATCCCTTGTGCGGCGACACGATCACGATGGAGCTGGACGTCGACGACGCCGGCAAAGTCAGCGACGTGAAGTTCAGCGGGCGCGGTTGCGCGATCTCCCAGGCGTCGGCCTCGATGCTGACCGAGTCGATCAAAGGGCTCTCGCTCGAGGAGGTCGCCAAGCTGTCCCCCGACGCGGTGCTCGAGAAGGTCGGCATCGGGATCAGCCCGACCCGCATGAAGTGCGCGCTGCTCGGCCTCAAGGTCCTCAAGAGCGCGGCCCTAGGCGAGATCGCCTCCTGGCCCGACGAGAAGTAACGCGCCCGCTACTTGGGCTTGCGAGCTCGGGTCAGCATCGTGATGCCTGGGAGCATGACCTCGGTTCCTTCGACCTCGAAGCCCGCCCGTTTCAGGACACCCTCGACGTAGTCTGGCGTGAGACACACCGCATTCGGGTTATCCATGATGCTTCCGAGGAGATACCAGGCGGCAAACGGCGGCTGCTCGCGGGCGTTATCGACCGCGAAATCGTGCACGAGCACCAGACCGTCTGGAGGAAGTGCATCAAAGGCACGGCGGGCCAGGACGGTGATGTCCTCTTCTCCGACCGCGCTCCACACGTAGGACATGAGAACGACGTCGTGGTCGCTCGGCCAATCCGTCGTGACGGCGTTTCCGGCCAGATGCCCAACCCGGTCGGCCAATCCGGATCCCCGCGCATACCTCTTCGCCGTCTCGACCGTCTCCGGAAAATCGAGAATCGTTGCCCGCAGGCGCGGGTTCTCCGTGCAGAACGCAAGCGTGTACGCCCCGCTGCCTCCGCCCGCGTCGAGCAACTGCTTGCGACCTCCGAGATCGACGCGTTTCGCCATCAGGTGCGCCGGACCGAGCGATCCTGAATGCTGCGCCGAGCTGAATTGGTCCCCACCGATCCCCGCTGAATAAATCAAGCCCTCGTAGAAGCCCTTATCAGGGAAGATGCGCTCGCCACGAAGCGCAGTCGAAAGGTGCCGGAAGCTCTCGTAGAAGAACGCCCCATTGACCAACCGAACGTAGTCCCTGAAATCCCCTGGCGCGCCAGCCACCAAGAATTTGGACGTCGCCGGCGCATTGACGATGCGACCTCCACGTTCCACGATCAGGCCGAGAGACTTGAGCACCGCAAGCAGCGTAACGAGCCGGTTCTCGGGGACCTCCGTCGCCTTCGCCAGCGCCGGCGCGGAGTCGATCCCGCTCTGGATGCGCGTGAACAGGTCGAAATCGAGCGCGGCAAAGAGCGCCTTCGAGGCCATGAAGCCATAGGCTATCGCGGAAATGTCGCGCACGTCCTCGATCGGCTTGATCTGCTCCGATGGCGCCATCGGCGTATCACCTCACCATGAGTACGATTCGGCCCGCGACCGACCGCTTCTCGATCGCACGCATCGCCTCCGCCGCCCGCTCGAAAGGCAACACGCGATCGATGTGGGGGCGCAGCTTCCCTTCGCCGACCCATTGCAGCAGCTCGTCCGCGGCGCGTGAACTCTCATCCGGAAAGCGGTCCGACCAGGCGCCGACGAAGACGCCGACGACAGAATAGTTCTTCAGGAGGGGTAGGTTCATCGGAAGAGAGGGCACCTCTCCGCCGGCAAAGCCGATCGGCAAAAGTCTGCCGTTCCACCGCATCAGTCGAGCCAACGTCAAAAACAGTTCGCCGCCCACATTGTCGACGCACACGTCGAGCCCTTCGCCTGCGGTCAGCGCTTTGACTCGCTCGCGGACGTCCTCTTTGGAATAATCGATGACCGCCTCGGCTCCGTAGTCGCGAACGAGCGATGCTTTGGCGGCGCTGCCGACGGCACCGATGACGCGGGCGCCGAGCAAGTGGGCCAGTTCGACGCAGGCGAGACCGACGCCACCGGACGCGCCCGTCACCAGGACGGTTTCACCCGGTTCGACTCGGGCGCGGTTCACCAACGCATAATGGGCGGTCAAGTACATCTGCAACGCGGTCGAGCCCACGACAAAATCGGTGTTGTCCGGCAGGCGACTCGTCCGGCTGGCCTTCGCGGTCAATTGCTCTGCGAAGCCGCCGTACCATCCTTGACACGTCACGCGATCGCCCGGACGAAATCGACCGACCTGACTGCCGACGGCCGTGACCACGCCGGCGGCATCCGTCCCCGGCACGTACGGAAGGGGCGGCCGCATTTGGTAGCCCCCTGAGATCATCAGGTAGTCCATGAAGCTCACCGAGGCCGCGTGCACGTCGATCAGCACCTCGTCGGGCTTGGGGGACGGCTCGGAGGTCTCACCGATGACCAGGGACTCGATCCCTTCGAACGCTGTGCAGAGAACGGCGCGCATGATGCCTCCTACGGAACCGTGACGATGTAGCCCGTCGGCGGCGTACCGGTGGTCGTCACGCCGATGACGGTGTTCTGGTAGACCGAGTTCGCGCTATGCGAGCCGAGCAGGATCGGCGTGCCGGCGACCCAGTTGCGGACGGGGAGGAAGAATCCGTACAGCCCGCCGCTGGAGATGCTGCCGATGTCGCCGGCGAGGTTGTAGTCGCCGGGCCCGCCGGCGCCGGTGACACCTTCGAAGTGCGTCAGCAGCGCGCCCGGATAGTTGTAGGTGAGCATCGTCCCGCTGGTGAGGCCGCGCACGTAGGCGTGCGTCCCCTGCGCATCGGTGTAGCCGCCGGCGACGGCGACCTCACCCGGATCGCTCCAGATCCCGTACGCGGTCGTGCTGACGGCGCCGGTCACGTCGATCTTCGTGAACGTCGCGCTGGCCGAGTCGTACAAGAACGCGTGCGCCGTCGTCGGATAGACGCCGAGGCCCGGACCGTTGGCGACCGAATCGCAATTCCCGACCACCTGAAAGGTGGTGGTGCCGTAATTACTGTGCGCGATCGCTTCGTTGCAGAGGTTCGGGACGCAGTAGCTCGGCGGCGGATCGATCGTCGTGTACGTGTTCGTCCCTGAGTCGTAGAAGTAGGCGTTGTCGGTCGGCACGCCGGGGAGTTTGTAACTCCCGACGACTCGATAGCCCGCCGCGGTGACGGCCGGTCCGTAGGCCGCGGTCGACGCGGCGGCGGGCACCTCGAGCGGGATCCACGCCGAGGTGGTCAGGTTGTAGAGCCCGCCGACCGTCGCGCCGCTCGAGCCGGCGATCGTGGTCGTCACCAGATTGCTGACGATCCCGGTCGGAAAGGTGATCGCGGTGTTGGGGAACTGGCTCGCCGGCGCGGCGATGGTTTGGAACTGGAGCGCCGGCGCGGACGCGGGGGGCGTCGTCGTCGCCCCACATCCGCTCAGTGCCAACACGGCGAGGGCCGCCAGGGTGCGCGTGATCATCATCATCAGTGACTCCCGAGGTAATCGAGCATCTGCTGCGCGTCGGCGCGGTGCACGCCGTTCGGCGCAAGCTCGAGATACTTTCGCAACGCCTCGACCCCACCGGCGGGGGCGTGGAGCTTCCCGTCCGCACCGACCGCCGCCGACGCGACGATGACCGAGCCTTTGATGAAGTACGCGTCGGGCCGCGTCGGATCGAGCGCGATCTCCCGGTCGCAGGCGCGCAGCGACGGATCCATCTCGCCGTTGTTGTAGTAGATGACGCACAAGGCGAGGTAGGCATCGGCCGACTGGCTGAGCGCCGCCCATCGCTCGCCCGCCGCCTTGGCGTCGACCGGCCGTTTGAGTTTGAAGTACACGATCATCTCGGCATGGTAGAGATTTCCCAGCTCCAGGTCGCGTTGCCGAGGCTCGAGCGCCCCAGGCGCGCTTTGCAGCAGCCCGAGCGCCGCGTCGTCGGCCGCGAGCGCGCCGTCGTACTGTCCGAGCCGGAGCAGCGCGTCACCGAGGCCGCGCTGATACCGCCACTGCTTTGGATCGAGCTGTACCAACTGGCGGTAGAGTGACGCCGCGGTGTCGTATTGCCCAGCCTGCAACGCCTGCTGCGCGTTCTGGCTGAGTGTCGCAGTCGACGTCGTTTGAGCCAGCCCGGCGCCGGGAGCGCACGGGGCGAGAACCGCGAGGGCGAGCAGTCCCGGGACGAGGCGCAGGCGCATGAGTTCTCCTCTCAGGCGACGGGAGTGCGGACGTGTTCGGGGCGGAAGCCGATGCCGACGACGTAGGCGGGGATGCGGCGAAACCAGGGCATCGCGGCGAGAAACCGCAGGATCCACGGCGCGCGCGGCAGGTTGCTGTTGGCGAGCAGTTGCGTCATGAGGCGGTCTTGGACAAACACCTGGATGCGCTGCACCATGCGGGTCGGCCACTCGCGGCGGTGCTGCACCGCTCGCAACTGCGCGATCGTCGGCGCACCGCTGCGGAGCGGCTCGTAGAGGAGGTTCGCCGTCGCGATCGCGTCCTGGATCGCAAGGTTGATCCCGACGCCGAAGATCGGCGACATCGCGTGCGCCGCATCCCCGATGCAGAGCAACCCCGGCAGCGCCCACTCGCGCAGATGGTCGATCGTCACCGTCAAGAGCTTGACCTGATCCCAGTCTTGGAGCTCGTCGACCCGATCGGCCAAGAACGGCGCGAGCTTCGCGATCGAGGCGCGAAACGACGGCAGCCCGTTGGCCTTGATCGCGTCGAAGGCGTCCTTGCGGATCACGAACGCACACTGGTAGTAGTCCCCGCGAGGGATCGCGATGAGGATCCCGCCCGAGCCGATGTTGCCGAAGTCGGCGCCGGGGTCGTGCTCGCGCCGCGAGAGCCGCAGCCACAGCACGTCGATCGGGACGCCGGTGTCGACGACGACGAGTCCGGCCCGCGCGCGCACCGTCGAGCTTCGGCCGTCGGCGCCGACGACCAGGTCGGCCCGCACGACCCGGTCGCCGTGCGGCGTGCGCACGCGCACGCCGACGACGCGTTCGCCGTCGCGCACGACGTCGGTCACTTCGGCTTCCATCGCCAGGTGAAAGGCCGGGTACCGGTGAGCGTGCGCGGCGAGGAAGTTCAGGAAGTCCCACTGCGGCATCATCGCGATGAACTTGCAGGGGCCGGGGACGTGCCGCAAGTCGACCAGCTTCAATTTCGTCGTGCCGACTCGTCCGCTCAGCTCGGCGATCTCGTCGTGCGGAAGCTGGAGGAACTCATCGAGCAGGCCCAGCTCGGCCATCACCGTGAGCGTCGATGGGTGGATCGTATCGCCCCGGAAGTCGCGGAAGAAGTCGACGTGCTTCTCGAGCACCAGCGTCTGAACGCCGGCACGCGCCAGCAAGAAGCCGAGCATCACCCCGGCCGGACCGCCGCCGGCGATGCAGCACCGCACGTGGTGGGGCAGGTCGGCGCGCTCGCTCATGGGCGAGTGCTAGCACGAACCGGCGCGGCGCACCTTGCTCCGGAGCCCAGCAGGATGCGCCCGGCGGGCGGGCGGAGCAGGCCGGGTGTTCGCGGTCCTCGTCGCCCGCCTAGCGGTCGCCATCGTGCTCGACGTGGTAGCGTTCGTCGTGTGGGACGTCGGCACGCGCGCGCCGCTCGACCTGATCGCCGACGTGCGCCGCGCCGTCGCCGCGCGCCGTGGCCTGCTCGCCGGCGCGGCGCGCTTCGCCGTCGGCGCCGTGCTGCTGCTGCTCGCCGGCCTCATCGCCGGGCCGGCGATGCCGGACCAGCGCACCTTCACGCTGCTCGAGACGGGGATGCTGATCGCCGCGCTGCTGGTCGAGCAGCTGATCGGCCCCGATCTGCGCGGTCGCCGCAACCGCTAGGCTTACCCGAGCGGGCCGGAGGTCTTCTCCAGCAGCGCCCAGGCCTGGTCGCCGAAGCGCCCCTTCCACTTCTGATAGAATCCCGAGCTGCCGAGCTTGGCGCGGAAGCTGCTCGTGTCGGGCCGCTCGATCGTCATCCCCTGGCGCGAGAGCTTGTCGGCCAGCGCCGCGTTCAGACGCATCGTGTCGCCGCGCTGCAGCAGCGCGTAGGTGGTCAGACTTTGAACGACGGTCCGGCGCACGCTGGGCGGCAGCGCGGTCCACGCATCTTGGTTGCCGAGCAGGTGATACGCCGACCACATGTGGTTGGTGACGCTCAGGTACTTCTGCACTTCGAACAGGCGCGCGGTCTCGACGATCGCGAACGGATTCTCCTGGCCGTCGAAGACCTTGGTCTGCAGCGCGGTATAGACCTCGCTGAAGTTGAGCGGCCCGGGCGAGGCTCCCAGCGAGCGGAACAGGTCGACCCAAAGTTCGCCGGCCGGCGTGCGGATCTTGAAACCAGCCAGATCCGCCGCGCTGAGGATCGGGCGCGCCGACGAGGTGATCTGGCGCATCCCATTCTCCCACATGAGGGGGTGCACGTAGAGTCCAGCGGCGAGGATCCGGTCGCGCACGTAGTCACCCAGCGGGCCGTCCATCGCGCGGAACGCCTGGGCCGAGTCGGCGAACGCAAAGCCGATCCCCTGGATCCCGGCGATCGGGACGACGCTCGACAGAATCCCACCGTCGAGGGTGAAAAACTGCACCGCGCCCGCGCGCAACTGCTGCAGCACCGCCGTGTCGCCGCCGAGCTGGTTGTTCGGGAAAAGCTGCACGTCGAGCTGGCCGGCAGTCTGCATCCGCACCACTTCCCAGCACTGCCGCATGCGGACGTTGAGCGGGTGCTCGACCGGCAGATTGGTGGCGCACTTGTACGACCACTGGGCGGCGCGCGCCGGCGCTTTCACGATCGCGATGGAGGCGAACGCCGCCGCGGTGCCGGCCGCGAAGCGGCCGCGAGAGATGGTCCGTTCGGTCACGTCGATGAGTCCTTTCGCGATCAGTCCAGCATGAGGCCGCCGTCGACGGTCAGCGTCTCGCCGTCGACGAACGAGGCGCGCGGCGAGAGCAGCCACACGATCGCCTCGGCGATCTCGTGCGGCTCGGCCGAGCGTTTGAGGAGCGCCTGCGCTTCGACCTGCGCCCGGTGCGCCGGATCGGCGAAGGCCTCGTGCAGCATCGGGGTGAGCGTCGCGCCCGGCGCCACGCAGTTGACGGCGATCCCAAGCGGGGCCAGCGCGCGCGCCGCGTTGCGTGAGAGCGCCAGGACGGCGCCCTTGCTGGCCGCGTACGCGGCCGTCCCGGTCAGCCCCCCGCCGCGCTTGCCGGCGACGCTGGCCACCGTGCAGATCCGGCCGCCCGGCCGCATCCGGCGCGCGGCCTCCCGGACGCAGAGGAACGTCCCGATCACGTTGACGTCGTAGACCCGTCGAAACGTCGCGGCGTCGAGGTCGAGGAACGGCGTCATGTCGGCGATCCCGGCCGGCGTCGCCAGCGCGTCGAGCGTCCCGCCCAGCGCGGCCAGCGCGTCGTCGAAGCAGCCGACTACCGAGTCCTCGTCGGCGACGTCGACCGCGATTGGGTAGCCATCGATCCGGTCCGCCAGCGCCCGCGCCCCGGCCAGGTCCCGGTCGGCGACGGCGACCCGCCAACCGGCTCGGGCCAATAGCTCGCAGGTCGCCGCGCCGATCCCGCTTGCCCCGCCGGTCACCAGCGCCGTCCCCGGGACCGCCCCGACCCGCTCGATCGCCATCGCTCCTCGTCCTCGTGCCGGCCCAAACCGGCGGCGGGCATGCGCTTCCCGGTCGCGTCCCGTAAAGACGCTTTCCGGAACCTACGATGCGGGAACGCAGGAAGGTTTCCTCTCCGCAGCCTAAGACGCGCAGCCACCAGCCTTTTTTCGGTTGCCTCCAAGGAGTGCCAGTCCGTGAAGCAGACTCTTTCGCGCGGTCGTTTCGTCGCCGGGACCGCCGGCGCAGCGGCCCTCACCTTCGGCGGCGGACGCTACGTCATCGCCGCGCCGACTACCAGCGTCGTGGTCGGTCTGAACGTCCCGCAGACCGGCCCGTATTCCGACCAGGGCGCCGATCAGCTCCGGGCCTACCACCTCGCCATCGACCAGGTGAACGCCAAGGGCGGGATCCTCGGGATGAAGGTCACCACGACGGAAGGCGACACCCAGTCGAAGCCGGCCGTCGCGCGCGACGGCGCGCAGCGGATGATCGAACGCGACGGGGCGATCATGATCACCGGCGGCTCCTCGACGGGCGTCGCGCTCGCCGTCTCCGCGCTGTGCCAGGAGAAGGGCGTGATCTTCATGGCCGCGCTCACGCACGGCGACGAGACGACGAACTCGCAGTGCCACAAGCACACCTTCCGGCGTTACAACGATGCCTACATGAGCGCGCAGTCGCTGGCGCGCACGCTGGTGACGAAGTATGGAACCGGGCGCTGGTTCCACATCACCGCCGACTACGCGTGGGGCCATTCGGTCTACGACAACATCACGGCCGTCGTCGAGCCCAAAGGCGCGAAGACGATCAAGAACGTCCTCACACCGTTCCCGGGCACGACCGACTTCTCGTCGGCGTTGGCCGAGGCGCAGGCCGCCAAGCCCGACGTGCTGGTGATCACCCAGTTCGGCGGCGACATGGTCAAGTGCCTCAACCAGGCCGCGCAGTTCGGCCTGACCAAATCGACCAAGATCCTCGTCCCGCTGGTCGACGAGTACATGGCCAAAGGCGCCGGCGAGAACTTCGACGGTGTCGTCTCGACCGCGCCGTTCTACTACAAGTACCACGCGTCGAAGTATCGTGGCGCGAAGGCCTTCGTCGACGCCTTCACGGCGAAGTAC
>Ga0302324_100022614_pt1 | contig 12206 bp, 14 predicted proteins | sample Palsa_T0_1_FD_201949 | JGI IMG/M metagenome (GOLD analysis project Ga0302324, IMG submission 201949) | Peat permafrost microbial communities from Stordalen Mire near Abisko, Sweden - Palsa_T0_1 | ecosystem: Environmental > Terrestrial > Soil > Palsa > Peat permafrost | place: Sweden: Abisko...
CCCATATATGACTCACGCTGTTTCAGGGGCCGTTGGTCCCTGCCAACCAGGTGCATGATTTCCATCCGCCGATTTCGCCGAATGGATTGTATTGGGTGGCTGCGGTGCCGGACGGTGGGCTGACCATGGCGGACTCCGGGAAAACACTTATTTTGCAACTGCAGGACGTGGCGGTGGTGGACCAGCCGCGTTGGCCGGCGCTGGATGCCGTCGCGACCCCGGCGAAGATGAGTTTCAAGATGGTGTGGAAGTCGACCGGCGAACCGGTGCGCTACGAGGATGGCGCGAAGCATTTTCGCTTCACGGGAACGCGCGCCGATTGCCAGATGGAGGCGGAGATTCATGTGCCGTCCATTGGCTTTTCGTGGAAGTCCGACCCGCTGGAGACCTCGACGTGCAGTTTCGCGATTATGGGCGACGAGGTGAACGGACGATACTTCGATAGTTGATGCGAGGCCGCTCCGCAGCTCATGTCCGCAACTATAGCGCCGACGCCCGGCCGATTCGCATGATTGCCTTCCTTGCGCGCGTGTTCCGCGGCGTCCATTTTGTCTTGGGCATGTCTGCGCCGCCGCCCGAGCAGGACGAGCGGGTATTTGTGTTCGTGTGGTTGGCCGTACTGCTGATTTTTGTGGCGATTTTCGCTGGATTACTGTATTTCATTCCGTACTTTTATTTTCGCCGCTAGCCCGCGGTTAGAACCAGTCGGAGCGGTAGGCAAACCACCAGGCGATGACGCCCACCGGAATGGTGGCGCCGATGGCCCACCAGAATGGAAGCACCAGATCGGCCACCAGGCCGAGCGCGCTAAAGGTAATCCAGAACATTTTCTTCTGCACAGGAATAGTGTAGCGCTTTACCAAGGGCGCGCGGACATTGACGCACGCGCTGGGGCGAAAAGCGCACGGACAAACCTACCGCCGGGACGCTGAGTTCGTGGAGCTGCGCAGATGCAACCAACCTCGCGTGGTAGACCAACGGTGCGCCATTTTTGTTTGATCGCTCCGACGGAGCTTCCTGACCGAGCAGTCAGCGTGCCTACAGGATTGGGTCAGGGACCATTTTCTAGGCGGCGGTGCAGTAGCGTGGGTTGCGCCCCGCGGCTAGAGTGACGGCTCACGGTGGCTCGACAATCTGTGCGAGTGATGCGACTGCGGCAGCCGCCTTCGCGGAGGAGTGTCTCTATGGACCGGGAAATACTGCGCTGGACGCGTGGCGTACCAAAACTCTTTAGCACGAGAGCGTTCTGCTGGTTTGTCGCGGCAGCAATCGTGTTACTCAGCGGCGCGCAGGTGGCCGCGGCAAACAAAAAAGCCGCGGCCTTGCCGGCGTCCTTACTCGCGGCGCGGACGATCTACATCGATAACCAGACCACCGACGGCGGCTTGCGCAACAACGCCTACCTCGGCTTGGCGAAATGGGGCCATTTGCAAGTGGTGGACAGCGCGGACAAGGCCGACGTCGTGCTGATCCTCACGGGGAACGCGTACGTAAAGCCGGCGAGCAGCGAGCGTCCCATGGCCGCGCCGACAACTCCTGGCAGTGCGTCCGCTGCGGCATCCACCGGCGCGGCGGCGAACGGCTCGGCGTTGCTACCCAATGGCTACGAAGCGGCACCGGATGGTTTCACGCGGTTGACGCTGATCGAGGGCAAGACCGGCGCGGCCGTGTGGTCGGATTTGAGCAAGACCAACACTGCGCAGAACGCCGCCCACATTATCGATGGGCTGCGCGAGGCGTTTGAACAGAGTTCAAAGACAAAATAGCTCGCGCGCCAGGAAAACTCTACCCGTGCGCGGCGCGGTTGCGCCGCAGTTCCCACACCAGGTACACCACCACCGCGACGTTGACCAGCAGGAAGGCCACCTTAAATGGCGTGAATTGCTTGAGCAGCTCATAGACCTCGATGGGGATCAGCGAGCTCGTGGAAATGATCGTCACGTACTCCGCCCAGCGCTGCCGCAGCGCCAACCCCGTACCCTCGATCAAAAACAAAATAGCGTAAAAAAATGTGCCGGCACGTAGTTCGCGCATGCGCTTGGCGTCGATGTTGGCGACTTTCATCAATAAAATATGAATGTAGTGATTGTGCGGATCAATGCGCAGCAGATCGATCCAATGCTCCACGTCGGCGGAGAGATCCTGGCTGAGCAGATGCCTCGCCCCCAGCGCCACGGCCAGAAAAGCCACCCCTTTAAAAAGTTTATAAGCCGCGATCAGCATCAGCCCTTTGGACGAGCTGTGGCGAGCGGAGCTTTTCTTGGGCGTTGAGGATTTTATTTCACTGCGGGATTTAGCAGCCATGCAACCTGGGCGTCTCCGGGAAGCGCAGCCTCGCTCGATACAGCGGCGACGCGCACCTCTAATGTGCCGCTGCGCGCATCGAAAGTACAGGAGATAACCCATGGGAAGCAAAGTGAAATGGCTATCGAGTAAGCAGTACCGACGTGGGCGGTATATCCTGCGCGCGGCATGGGCCGCGTGTGCTACGGCCGCAATGCTGCTCGCGGGTTGCGGGTATTTTCAAGTTGGCGGCAGCGACGCCGCCGCGCAAAAGGCGCGAGACGAGAAGACGCGCGAGGAAGTCGCCAAAGCCACGGAAAATGCCAAGCCGGAATTGCAAGAGGCTGGACGCAAGCTTGGTGAGGCGGCGAAGACCGCCGCCGACGACGCGAAAGCCGCCGCGGAAGGCGTGAAAGAAGGCTGGGACCGCGGCACCCATGCCCCGGTCGATTTGAATGCCGCCAGCGAGACCGACTTGTCGAGCTTGCCAGGAATCTCACGACGGGATGCGCATAGAATCGTGGCGAATCGTCCGTACAGCGACCGCCATGACTTGGTCAGCAAGGGCGTGTTGACGGACGACCAGTACGCCGCGATTCGCGACAACGTCACCGCGAAGTAGGATTTCGCCAGCGCCGCATCTTCCGGAGTTCGACGATGCTCGCCGCAAAATGCGCCGGCACATTCAGCCGGTCCGCTCGCGCTGGGCCCGCGAGTACCGCCGCAACACCGAAATTTGTTACCCTGCCTGTGCATGGCCTCCCCGAGCAAAGCTACGCGTCCGGCTCCCGGCGCCGCCACTTCGTCCGCCAATCCTCAGGCCATTACCAGCCGCGACAATCGTTGGCTCAAAGCCTTTCGCATGGCACTGCGCGGCGGGCTGCCCGCGGAAGACGGGGCCGTCGGCGTCGAGGGCGCGCGCCTAACCGAAGAGGCGCTGCAATCCGGCTGCCGCATCGAGGCAGTCCTCTTCAGCGAAAGTGGCGAGCGCTATCGCGAGCGCCTGGCCCCCTTAATCGGCCGGCCCGATATCGCTTTCCCCGTGCTACACACGACCGACCGCCTCTTTGCAGGAATCGCCGATACCGAGCACCCCCAAGGCGTCGCCGCGTTGGTCGTCCCGCGCACGGTCTCTTTTGACGATTTGGTGCGCACGCCGGTGGGCGCGTGTTCTCCCCTGTTGGTTGTTCTGGCAGGCGTCCAGGACCCCGGCAACGTGGGAACGATTCTCCGCACCGCGGCGGCCTTCGGCGCGACGGGGGCCGTCACCGCAGCCTCCGGCGTGAGCGGCACGGCCAGCCCTTTTTCTCCTAAAGCCTTGCGCGCGTCCGCCGGGGCGGCGTTGCATTTGCCGGTGCTTGCCGGAATGTCGCTGCCAATTCTGCTCGCGCAATTAAAGGTGGCCGGCATAAGCACGCTCGCCTCGAGTGTTCCCAGCCCGGCCGAGGAGGTTACGGCACCGCTGCTCGCACCCTGGCAGGTGGATTGGTGCGCCCCAGTCGCCCTACTGGTCGGCAATGAAGGCGCGGGATTGCCCGCCGACGTCGAGCGCAACGCCGACGCGCGCATCGGCATCCCCATGTCCAGCGGCGTCGAATCGCTCAACGCCGCCGCCGCTGCCGCCGTGCTCTTTTATGAGGCCGCGCGCCAAAGAAACTCCGTAGCGACGAGCAGCGTCCAATCCACAGGCGCGCGGCCAACGGAGAACGCCGCGCCCAACCGCCCAACATGAGCCTCTTCCCCGATCTTCACGACACCGCCGCCGGAACGGCGCTGCACCGCGTCCCCGAGCCAGAAATCTCGCCCGCGCAGCAGCCCCTCGCCGAGCGCATGCGTCCGCGCACGCTCGACGAATTCATCGGGCAACAGAAACTCCTCGGCCCCGGCAAACCGCTGCGCGTGCAAATCGAAAATGACGCCGTCAGCTCCATGCTTCTCTGGGGACCGCCCGGCTGCGGCAAGACCACTCTTGCGCGCATGATCGCGCGGCTAACGCGCTCGGAATTCATCTCCTTCAGCGCGGTCCTCTCCGGCATTAGAGAAATCAAGCAGGTGATGGCGGAGGCCGAGCAAAAAGCCCGCAACGGTCATCGCACTATCGTCTTCGTCGACGAAGTGCATCGCTTCAATAAATCGCAGCAAGACGCCTTTCTGCCGCACGTGGAAGCCGGCCACATCACCTTCATCGGCGCCACCACGGAGAATCCCTCCTTCGAGGTAATTTCCCCGCTGCTTTCCCGCACCAAGGTTTACATTCTGGAGGCGCTCCCGTCGCCGCTGATCGCCGAACTCTTGCGCCGCGCGCTGCAAGATAAGGATCGCGGCCTCGGCAACGGGAATATTTCCGCCACCGACGAGGTCCTCTTCCGCATCGCCTCCTTCGCCAATGGCGACGCCCGCTCCGCCTACAACACGCTGGACTTGGCCGCGCACACCGCCCCGCCAGATGCCGCCGGCCGCCACGAAATCACCCAGCAACTCCTCGAAGACGTCCTGCAGCGCAAGCTCCTCCGCTACGACAAATCCGGCGAAGAGCATTTCAATTTAATTTCCGCGCTGCACAAATCCGTGCGCAACTCCGACCCCGACGCCGCGCTCTATTGGCTCGCGCGCATGCTCGAATCCGGCGAAGACGCGCTCTACCTCGCGCGCCGCCTGGTGCGCATGGCCAGCGAAGACATCGGCCTCGCCGAACCCGGCGCGCTGGCCGTCACCCTGGCCGCCAAGGATGCCTTCGATTTTCTTGGCGCGCCCGAAGGCCACCTCGCGCTCGCGCAAGCCGCCGTCTACCTCGCGCTCGCGCCAAAGTCCAACGCGCTTTACGCTGCGTATGGCGACGTGCTCGAGGACGTCGCCAAAACCGAAGCTGATCCCGTTCCGCTGCACCTGCGCAACGCCGTCACCGGCCTGATGAAAAATGTCGGCTACGGCAAAGGCTACAAATACGCCCACGACTTCACGGGCAAAGTAACGGACATGACCTGCCTGCCCGAAAATCTCGCCACCCGCACTTACTACGAGCCCACCGACCAAGGCTTCGAGCAGCGCCTGCGCCAACGCCTCGCGGATATCAGGAATCTCAAAGTCGCCAAGTCGTCCCAATCCGGAGGTGCGCGATGAAACGCATGCTGTTCGCGATGTTGCTCCTCGGCCTCTCCACTTCCGCAATTCCGCAACAGCCCCCCGCACGCCCGCGCATCTTCGGCATCGCCAAAGTCGAGTTTTACTCCTCCGATCTGCGCGCCGCCAACAAGTTCTACACTCCAGTGCTCGCCATCATGCAGCCCACTAACTGCCCCAGCGGCTGCGACAATCTTCCCCCAGCGCACAGCTTCTCCCCCAACGGCCTGCAGGTCATCGGCCTCGATCCTCGCGCCAAACCCCAGGGCGCCAACCGCCTCGAGGAAATCACCTTCGCCACCGACAATCTCGCCGCCCTGCGCCGTTATCTCGAATTTCACAAAGTCCCCGTCACCGTTGTCGATCACCCGGACGCTGCTATTCCCGGCCGCATGCCCCTCACCATCACCGATCCCGAAGGCCATCGCATCTCCTTTCTCGAATGGACCACGCCGCAAGCGGAGCAATCGGCGAAGTATCCGCAATTGCTGAACGTGATTCATGCCGGTTTTGTGGTTCATGACCGCAACGCGGAGGATACCTTCTACAAGGGCTTGCTCGGCTTCCACGTCTACTGGCACGGCGGAATGAAAGATAACGTGGACGATTGGGTGGACATGCAAGTTCCCGACGGAACCAATTGGATCGAGTACATGCTCAACGTATCGCCGAACACAGATAAACACACTCTCGGCGAAATGAATCACGTCGCCATCGGCGTCCCGGACATTCACGCCGCCTACGACGGCATGGTGGCGCGCGGATTTTCGCCCGCGGAAAAGCCACAAATCGGCCGCGACGGCAAATGGCAGCTGAACTTGTACGATCCAGATCAGACACGCGTGGAGTTCATGGAGTTCGTCCCGGCGGAAAAGCCCTGCTGTTCGCCGTACCAAGGCCCGCATCCCGGTCCGCCGCAACCCAACCCGCCAAGCGCGGTAAAAATTTCGCAGCTCCGCAGTCAGCCATCCGGCGCGGCGGCCCAGCCCCAATCATGATCTGCCCCTGCTCGGTAAGCCGTTTTAAATTCCTCCGACAATTCTGCGCACTCTTTTGCCTGGTCTGCGGCTGCTGCACCATCCCTCCCACCCGCGCCCAGGATCTGGACAAGCCGCTGCAAACCATCGACGAAGAAATCACCGCTTTCGCCTTCGCACCGAGTGGCGGCATTGTCTACGCCGTCCGCCGCCCCTACAAAACCAAGCTCTTCGACCTCGAGCACGACGACCTCTGGATGCAGGATGCCGGTGGCAAACGCCGGCGAATCCTGCAAGGCGATAAATTCACGCGCGGCGATCGCCCCTTCACCTATTCCGTCGACCACTTCCGCTTTTCTCCCAACGGCCGCATCATTCTCGCGCAATTTTTCACCACCACGGTGCTTGACGATTCCGGCAAAACGCAGGACGCCACCGCCACGCTGGTCCTCGAAGACAACGGCAAGGAAGTAAAACTCGGCGGCAGCGACAGCTTCATCAATCCCGGTGCCAACGCGCAATTCACCGCCGACAATCTCACCATCGTCTACTCCACGCCCACCGTGAAGCAGCCTCACCCGCTCTTTTCCTTTCACTTCACGAACGCCGCCACTGGCCCAGCCGGCAATTGCTTTGAAGGCCGCACATTTGCCGACGTCGATCCCATCCCACGCACCAACTCCGCCATCGCCATCGAACGCGACAAGTCCCAGACCGGTCCCCCGCGCCTCCAGCATCTGGACTTGCTAGCCCAGGAAGACCGCGAGCTCGCCACGCTCGATAATTACGCCGGCGGCTTGGCTGTGTCGCCGCCCGGCAACAAGGTCGCCTATTTCATCGACAATGAAGTTCTGGAAATTCGCGACCTCGCCGAGCCGGCGTATCTGGCCCGCGTTCGCGTGGGTTTAGGCGTGGTGCGCTGGTCGCCGGACGAGAAGCAAATCCTGGTCAAGCGCGCGCCAGAGAAAAAGTCCGGAGACATCGTTTCTTTCAACGTGCCGCCGTTGTTGTCTTATGCCACCGCAAAAATCATCCCCGTGCAGGAGCCCACGCTGAGCCCCGTGTTGCACGCCTTGGCCTTTCGCGATTTCGCCGTCTCGCCCGACGGCAAATTTCTCGCGGTCGTTGCGCCGGGCAAGCGCAACCTGCAGCTTTTCCCGTTCCAGCACTGAATCTAGTAATCGATTCCCGCCGACCGTCTCCCGGCCCGCCGAAACAATCACCAACGTGTCATTCCGAGGGCCGGTTTTGCCCGAGGAATCTGCTTTCTTATACATTCTGCGGCGATTAATCGTCAGGCTCGCACTCGCCATCCCTCGCGTCTCTCCGCAGCCCGCTCCGCGCTTTGCCAGAGTCCGCCAGCCCCTTCAACTGCGCCACTTCTCTCACCGTTAGCGATCTAAACTCCCCCGGCGGCACATCCAGCTTCAGCGGCCCCAGCTGCACGCGCTTGATCTTCTCCACCAAAAATCCCACGCTCTGAAACATCCGCCGAATCTGCCGGTTCCTCCCCTCGATCAGCACCACCTCGTACCAGGGATTCTCGCGATCCGCCAGCAACCGAATCTCCGCCGGCGACGTCTTCACTCGCCGGCCATCCTCCAGTTCGATAAACACTCCAGCCCGCAATTTCGCAATGGCCCGCTCATCCGGCTTGCCGCTCACCTTCACCTGATACGTCTTCGGCACGTGCGACCCGGCCTTCATCAACATCTGCGCCAGAGCCCCGTCGTTGGTCATCAGCAGCAAGCCTTCGCTCGAATAATCCAGCCGCCCCACGGGATAGACGCGCTCCGCGCAATCGCGCATCAACTCCATCACCGTGGCGCGCCCCTCGGGATCGCTCACCGTTGTCACATATCCCATCGGTTTGTTCAGCAGGAAATAGCGCAACTTTTGCGCGCGCACCAGCGGCTTGCCGTCCACACAAATCTCATCCTTCTCGGGATCGGCCTTGGTTCCCTGCTCCACCACCACTTGCCCGTTCAGCGTCACGCGGCCCGCGGCAATAATCTCCTCCGACGCGCGCCGCGACGCCACCCCCGCCTGCGCCATAAGTTTTTGTAAACGTTCTTGTGCCATCGCTGAAATGATCTTAGAGGTTATGGATAGGCTGAAAAAAGCCGCCGTCAGTGCGCCGGGCGATCGTGCAGCCGCGCTCCGGGAACCCCGGCTTTTTCTTTAGGCGCCGGCTTCCGCGGAGTCTTCTTGATATGCCGAAAATCCTCCACTTCCTTGCTGCTCAGCATCCGATAACGCCCGCGCGGCACGCCCTCCACGCTCAGCGGCCCCAGCCCAATCCGCTTCAGCTTCTCCACCGGATGCCGTTCCTTCATCAGCAAGCGCCGCATCCCTTCCAGCTTCGCCGCGCTCATATGCACTTCGTACCAGAAATTCGCCGCCCGCCCGCGCGTGGCGTCCGGCTGCCGCACCACCTTCATATACGCGCCAATCTCTTTACCCAGCCGCTCCAGGTCCGCCAGCGTCAGCATGCCTTTCACTTTCACCTGGTACACCTGCTCCACGTAATCCCAATCCTTCAGCATCTTCGCCGCCAGGTCTCCGTCATTCGTCAGAAACACCAGCCCCGACGCGTTATATTCCAGATTCCCCACCGGATACACCCGCTCCGGCAACCCGCGCAAACAATTCCTCAGTGTCTTGCGTCCCTCCGGATCGGCCATCGCCGAAACCACTTCCGGCGGCTTGTTCAGCAGCAAATACACCTGCCGCTCTTCGGCGGACACCACTCGCCCCGCCGCCTCAATGCGATCCTTTGCCGGGTCAGCCTTCGTGCCCAGCTCGGTAACCACGCGGCCGTTCAGTTTCACCTGACCGCTGGTAATCAACAGTTCCGCATGCCGCCGCGAAGCAATCCCCGCACGCGCAATTATTTTCTGCAGTCGCTCTTCCATGTCACGCTTTCCGATTCGTATTCGCGCGCGGAACTACTTGCGTAACTACGTGGAACTAAAGGGCGCCGCGTCACTCCCCGACAATCGCCGCCTTCGGCGACTCATCCGTTTCGCCAGCCGGCATACCTTCGCTGGTCGCCACCTTCTCTTCTTCCACCAAATCTTTGCCAACAGTGGCAGGGCCGCGCTCTTCGTGCGGCTCCGCTCCCTCCGCGGGAGCAGCTTCCGTTGCGATACCTTCCGTCGGGGTACCTTCCGTCGAGGTGTAATTCTCCTCGCCCACCACGCCCTCGTCGCTTCCCAGCGCCTCACGCGCCAACGCCTCAAACTCCTTCAAGCTCGGCAACTCCGAAAGGTCGCTCAGCCCAAACCGCATCAAAAATTCCTTCGACGTCTTATACAAAATCGGCCGCCCCATCACTTCCTTGCGCCCCGCCGTCGTAATCAGCCGCTTGTCCAGCAACGTTTTCAGCACGCCGGACGTATTCACGCCGCGAATCTCCGCAATCTCCGGACCCGTCACCGGCTGCTTATACGAAATCACCGCCAGCGTCTCCAGCGCCGGCATGGTCAAGCGCAGCGGCGGCCGCAAGCCCTTGATAAATCGCCGCACCACGTCGTGATGCTGCGGCTTGGTATACAGCTTGTACCCGCCGGCCACCGCGCGAATCTCGATCCCGCGCTCTTCCGCCGCATAACTCGCCACCAGTTCATCGAGCGAAGCCTGCACCGCCAGCCGCTCCTCATCCAGCGCCACCGCCAATTGCTCGATCGTCGCCGGCTCATCCGCCGCGTAAATAATCGCCTCCAGCGCCGCTTTTCGTTCCTCGTTGGTCATTACCGATACTCCTCATCCACCGTGCGCAACGTCCCGCTCTCATCAAACACCACATCGAACGCCTGCCCCTTCTTCACCACAATCTCCCCAAACTGTTTTTCCTGCACCAGCACCACCGCCTGCAGCTTCACCATCTCCAGCACCGCCAGAAACGCCACGATCATCGCATGCCGCGAAGGACAAGCCTCAAAAAACGCGATCAAATTCACGCTGTTCGTCTCGCTGGCCACAATCTGCGCCCGCAACTGCGCCACCATCTGCGCCACCGTAAACTGTTCGTGCTGCAGTTCGATCCGCGACACTTCCTTCCGCCGGTCCAGCACCTGCTGAAACACCTTCACCAAATCGACCAGCGAGACCACCAGATCGCTCTCCGTACCCTCCGTGTTGTACAGCGATTTGTCCGGCTTCGACCAGACATTCTCTTCAATTTGCTGCTTCTGATACAAAAGCTGCGCCGCATTCTTGAATTTCTCGTGCTCCACCAGCCGCTGTACCAGCTCCGCTCGTGGGTCTCCGCTCGTTTCTTCCGGCCCCGCCAGCGGATCCGGCGGCAGCAGCATCTTGGACTTGATATAGATCAGCGTCGCCGCCATATAAATAAATTCCGCCGAAACATCCACATCCAGCTCTTCCAGCTGATGCAAATAATCCAAATACTGCGCCGTAATCTTGGATATTGGAATATCGTGAATGCTCATCTCCTGCTTCTTGATCAAATCCAGCAGCAGATCCAGCGGCCCCTCATACATCGGTATCTGTATGTTGTACGCCAAGGTGTATGTAGCACAGGCTTCAGCCTGTGAGCTTTTCTCCTAATCTACTAAGCATGTCGCAAATCGCCATAACCGTCGCTCACGCTAGAGCACTCCGATAATCTTCTACCGTGCCAATATTTCCCATACGCATTGCCATTCAAGGTTTATGTAGCACAGGCTTCAGCCTGTGAACTTCTCTCCTACCGAACCCAAATTTTGCACATCCACACTAGCGTTGCCCACACCGGCACTCGACCAAGCCCAATCCCGTTCCCGCTCAACCAATCCCGCCAACACCGGATTCCTCTCAATATAATCCTTCACCTTCCCAAACTCCCCCTCATTCCGAATCCAACGGTCGAAGGATTCATCCTGCCAAAACATTTTCCCAATCCGCCCCAATGTCGCGTTGGCGTTCCGCGCAGTCCGTCCCTTAATCGCCTGCGTAATGCTCGCCACCGTCGCCAAAGGCTCGACCAGCAGATGCACATGGTTAGGCATCACCACCCAAGCGTGAACCTTGCACATACCTTTCTGTTCGGCGCCTTTAATTCCGTCCACAACAATCTCAGCCACCCGCGTCTCTTGCATCCACAGCGGACCAGAAACTCCCCGGTCCAGTTCCACATCAAACTCTCTAAAACGTCTACCCAATTCCGATGTTTTGCTGGCACGCAACCGGGACATCACCTTGGCCGGCAAACTGCCGCTAAGTCTCCAAGTGACGAACAGTTGCCGCCCCTCAGGCTGCCAGTGCGGCAGGTTCCTCTCATAATAAATTTTCTTGCCAATCATCGTCCGATCCTGCCGGCGCAATCAAAAAAGCTCACAGGCTAAAGCCCGTGCTACCACGGCCTCGCTTTGTGTAGCACACGCTTTATCCTGTGAGCCTTTATGCCACACAGACGCTCACCCATGCGAATCATGCACCTCCGTAAATCCCGCATGGATCTCCTCCCGCTTCCGTTTCCACCCAAACACCGCCTCCCGCACCCGTTCCATCGTCTTCACCGCTTCCACCCGCGCATGCTGTGACCCCGCATCCAAAATCTCCAACACTCGCGCCGGATGCTTCTCATACTCCACCCGCCGCTCGCGCACCGGCGCAATCCACGCAATCAACCCATCCGCCATCTTCGCCTTGCACTCGATGCACCCAATCCCCGCCGACCGGCACCCCGCCGCCGCCCACTCCAGCGTCTCCTCCGACGAAAACAGTTTATGCCAGTCATACACCGGACACACCTCCGGATTCCCCGCATCCGTCCGCCTCTGCCGCGCCGGATCCGTCTTCATCACCTTCGTCTTCTTCCGT
>Ga0302324_100022616_pt1 | contig 12205 bp, 8 predicted proteins | sample Palsa_T0_1_FD_201949 | JGI IMG/M metagenome (GOLD analysis project Ga0302324, IMG submission 201949) | Peat permafrost microbial communities from Stordalen Mire near Abisko, Sweden - Palsa_T0_1 | ecosystem: Environmental > Terrestrial > Soil > Palsa > Peat permafrost | place: Sweden: Abisko...
CCGGTCGTTCTGCGCGAACACGGTCACCATCTTGCCGGTCTCCGTCTTGATGCGATAAGTCGAGCGATTGCCGAGATAGCCGAGTTCCCATACGATGCCTTTGATCTGGTTGGCCGGCTCGGTCGAGGCGGGTTGCTTGCTCAGGCGGATTTTCTCGGGGCGCAGGGAAACCCATACGCGTTGGCCGTGGTTGAAGCGTCCGGCATCGTCGACGACGAGATGACATCCCGCCTCCGTGCTGCGTACCACGACATTCCCCGGCGCGCCGCCGTCGACCGTGCCCTCGAACATGTTCGTCGTACCGATGAAGTCGGCGACGAAGCGCGTCTGCGGGAACTCGTAGATCTCCGAGGGAGTGCCCACCTGCACCACCTGGCCGCGATTCATCACGGCGATACGGGTGGAGAGGGCCATGGCCTCGTCCTGATCATGGGTCACGAACACGAACGTGATGCCCACCTGGTACTGGATGTTCATCAGCTCGAACTGCGTCTGCTCGCGCAGCTTCTTGTCGAGCGCGCTCAGGGGTTCGTCGAGCAATAAGACTTTCGGGCGGCGGATGAGCGCGCGCGCGAGCGCCACCCGCTGCCGCTGCCCTCCGGAGAGCTGGTGAGGCTTGCGCTTGGCGAGCGGCGCGAGCTGCACCATGTCGAGCGCATCCTCGATGCGTTTCGACCGCACGCGCTCCTCGAGCTTCAACCGCCGCAGGCCGTAACCGACGTTCTGCGCCACGGTCATGTGCGGAAACAGCGCATAGGATTGAAACATCATGTTGACCGGCCGTTCGTACGGCGGAACGCGGCTCATGTCCGCATCCTCGATCACGATGCGTCCGGCGCTCGGATCCGTGAACCCGGCGAGCATGCGCAGGAGCGTGGTCTTGCCGCATCCCGAGCCGCCCACCAGCGCGAACATCTCGCCCTTGTAGATGCGCAGGTTGATGTCCTCGACGGCGGTGAAGGCGCCGAAGCTCTTGCTGACACCCTCGATGAGGATTTGCGGCTTGGCTTGGCTGTCGAGCCAGGGCCGGTCGGCGATGGACTTTGGCTGCTGGGAGACCACGGGGCTAGAAGTCGCTCGGCGGCGTGGCGCGCCGGCGCTCCGGCGCGAAGAACGGTCGTTCCACGATCCGCGCGCGGCACATACGCCGTTCCCACATCAGCTCTCGATTCAAGTAGATATCAGCCCAGACGGTGGCGCCCATCGAGAAATACGGTGCATCGACCATAGCAAGGGCGATATTGCGCTTGCAAGTCGGCGACCAGGTCGCGGAGGTGACACTGCCGACCTCGCGCTTGCCCGCTTTCTCGGCATAGAGCAGCGCATTGTTGGCGGGCTTGCTGCCGTCGATGTCGAGCCCCACCAGGCGCCGGCGCGGCCCCCTCGCCCGCTCGGCGAGCAACGCGCGCCGGCCGTTGAAGTGACCTTTATCGAAGTCGACGATCCACTCGAGGCCGAGATCGAGCGGCGAGCGGTCGCGGCCGGCCCGGATGGTTTGCTCGGCGGACAGAAAGTCCACCTTCGGCGCCACGAATCCCGCCTCGATGCGCGCGACGTTGAGCGCCTGCGATCCGATCGCCCGGATGCCGCGCGAGCGGCCCGCCTCCATGAGCGCATCCCAGACGCTCACGGCGTCGTCGGGCGGCATCCACACCTCGTATCCGAGGTCACCGGTAAAGCCCGTGCGCGACACCATGAGCGGGATTTGCCCGAGTGCAAAGTATCCGATCTCGAACGGCTTGAGGCGCTCGATGCCGGCGAGGCCCGCGTTCTTGAGCACTGCGCAGGAGGTCGGACCTTGCACCGCGAGCGCGGCGACCTCTTCGGTCGTCTCGCGGATCTCGACATCGAAGCCGAGCGCAGAGTCGAGCAGCCAGTCGAGCTGCCGTTCCGCCGTACAGAGCCGGTACTCGCTCTCCCCCATGCGAAACACCGTGCCGTCGTCGAGCACGTGCCCGGCATCGTTGCACCACACGCAGTAGGCCACACGATCGGCCTTGAGCTTGGCGATATCGCGCGTGACCAGGCGGTTGAGATAGCGCACCGCGTCCCGGCCGGCGATGCGGTACTTCACCATGGGAGTCAGATCGTAGAGGGTCGCGGCATTGCGGATCGCGAAGTACTCCTGCTCGACCGTGGTGAACACATCGACCGTGGTGTACCCGGCCCAGGGGATGAAGCTGTCGACCTGGCTCAGCGCCCGCGCGCGCTCGTGAAAGGGAGTCTTGAGCAGCGGCTGGATAAAATGGGGAGCGGTATCGTGCATATTCACGCCGCCTCGAGGACTTGCCGGGCGGCATTCAGGCCCGCAGTACCGATCACGCCGCCGCCCGGATGGCAACCCGCCCCGCAGAGATAAAGACCCGGGACAGGCGTGGCGTACTGCGCCGCGCCCGGCACCGGCCGCACCATGAAGAACTGGTCGAACGCGAGGTCGCCGTGATGCCAATGACCGCCGCTGATGCGAAACTCCTGCTCGATGTCCGCCGGCGTGAGCAGCTCGACGCCGACGATGCTGCTCGACAGACCCGGCGCGTAGCGCTCCAGCAAGGACAAGCACAGCCCCGTGAAGCGATCGCGCTCGTCGAGCCAGCCATCCTTGAGCGCATAGGGCACATACTGCACGAGCGCCGACAGGACGTGCTTGCCGGGAGGCGCGAGCGATGGATCGTTGCGCGTCGGTACCGTGATCTCCAGGGCAGGCGCGCTGGAATACTCGCCGTACTTCGAATGATTGAAGGCCCGCTCCAGATATTCGAGCGAGGGCGAAACGAGCAAGCGTCCGCCAAGATCGGACTCCGATACGCCGCTGAAGTTAGGCGGACGGTCGAGCGCGAGATGCAACTTCGCCGCCAAGCCGCGCGAGCGCAGATGCGAGACGCGGCGTACGAACCCCGTGTCCAGCTGCGCCGTGCCGAGCAGCTGCAGGAAGGTAGTCTTGGGATCGGCGCTCGAGATCACGGCAGCTGCTGCGATCCGCTCGCCCGACTCGAGCTCGACGCCGGCCGCACGATCCGCCTCGAGCAGGATGCGCTTGACGACCGCATGGGGTCGGATCTCGGCACCGCGCGCGGTCGCGGACCGGGCCAGCGCATCGCACAGCGCACCGACGCCGCCGACCGGCTGCGAGAGCCCGCCTCCGGCCGCCGCTTGCGCCGCGAGCCGATAGAGGAGCGTGAGCACCGTGCCTGGTGAGCGCGGACCGAAATTCGTGCCGAGCACGGCGTCGAACCCGAGAGCCCCCTTGAGCAACGGCTCGTCGAAATGCTCCTCGAGCAAGTCGTACACGTTCATGCCGCCGATGCGCAGGAGCTCGCGCATGTCGTCGCGCCCGAGCCGGCGGATTTGCCATCCGAGCCTTGCGAGGGCGGCATAATCCCGGCAAGTTGACGTGCCGAGCCGTGGCGGCACACGCGACAGCACCGGTACCAGAGCGTGCGCGAAGCGCTGCATTTGCGCAGCGTAGGCTTGCAAAGCGGCCGCGTCCGGTCCGCCCGATTCGCCGCCCACCCGCAAGCACGCACCGTCGGGCCCCAGCGCCGTGGTAGGCATGGCGCGCGCCGCCCATTTGAGCCCATGCGCCTCGAGCTCGAGATCGCGCAAGACCTCGGCACGCAGCTGATGCACGATGTGCGCGCAGGCTGAAACCTGAAAGCCCGGCGCGAACTCGCGCGTGAGCGCAGCGCCGCCGACCTGCGCCTGCGCCTCGAGCACGAGCACCGAGCGGCCGCTGCGCGCCAGTGTCGCGGCGCACACCAGACCGTTGTGGCCGGCACCGATCACGATGCAATCATAGCGCTCGCTCAATGCAGCCTCCCGAGATCCTTGAGCACCGCGCGCGCGGCATTCGCGCCGGGCGCCCCCATGACACCCCCGCCCGGATGCGTGCTCGAGCCGCACATATAAAGCCCGCGTACCGGCGCGCGGTATTGCGCGAAGCCCGGCACCGGTCGATTGAAGAGCAGCTGATCCATGGTGAGCTCGCCCTGGAAGATGTTGCCCTCGGTCAAGCCGACCTCGTTCTCGATGTCCCAGGGCGTGCGGATCTCGGCGTGCAGGATCAGATCCTTGAAATTCGGGCTGTGCCGCGCGATGGTCTCGATCACCGTGTTGCCGAATCCCTGGCGCTTGTCCGCGTCCCAGGCGCCGTCGGCGAGCGCATACGGGCAATACTGCACGAACACCGACATGTAGTGCTTGCCGTCGGGCGTCATGCTGGGGTCAATTTGCGAAGGAATCAGCATGTCGATGTACGGAGCGCGCGACCAGCGCCCCTCTTTCCAATCGTCGTAGGCGCGCTCCATCATCTCGAGCGTGTCGGTGACGTGCATGTCGCCGCGCGTGCAGGGCGAGCCCGCCGGAATCGCGGGCCATCGCGGCAGGCCGTCGAGGGCGATGTTGAGCTTGCCGGAGGAACCGCGGATCTTGAAGTTGCGCACCCGATGCACGAAATCCTGCGGCAAGTCCTTCTCGTCCACGAGCTTTAGGAACGTGCGGCGCACGTCCAGGTTGGAGATCACCAGGGGTGCGCGGATCTCCTCGCCGTCCTCGAGCACGACCCCCGTGGCGCGGCCGCCCTTCACGAGAACCCGGCTTACCGGCGCCGCGGCGCGGATCTTCCCGCCGCTCGCCTCGAACGACTTGCCGAGCGCGTTGCTGATCGCTCCCATACCCCCGCGGGCAAAGCCCCAGGCGCCCACCGTGTCGTCGATATCGCCCATGTAATGATGCAGCAGCACGTAGGCTGTCCCCGGCGAGCGCGGCCCCAAGGCCGTGCCGATGATGGAGCTGCCGGCGAAATGCGCCTTGACGATCTCGCTCTCGAAGTACTCGTCGAGAAAATCCGCGGCACTCATGCTCCAGAAGCGTAGCGTGTCATACATGCGCTGCTCGCCCAGATTGTGAAAACGCCGGCCGAGATACAAGAGCTCCTTGAGGTCGCGCGGCTTGAAGGAAGTCGGATCGGGAGGCTCGCGCATCAGCAGCGGCTTGATGAACTTGCACTGACGCATCACATCGCGCGAATAGCGGTCGTAGGCCTCCGCGTCGCGCTTCGAATGCCGCGAGATCTCGCGGCGCAACGCATCGTGATTGTCGTAGAGCGCAAGATGCCCGCCGCCCTGCATGAACGTGCAGCCACCCTCGTAGGGAATCACCTGCAGGCCGTACTTCGGCAGCTCGAGCGTGCGTATGATCTCGGGGCGCAAGAGGCTGCACACATACGAGCAGTTCGAGTACGTGAAGTCCTTGTACAGTCGCCTGCTCACCGCCGCACCGCCGATGAACGGGTTGCGCTCGAGCACCTGCACATTGAGGCCGGCGCGCGCCAGGTAGCACGCCGCCACCAGCCCGTTGTGGCCCGCCCCGACGATCAAGGCGTCGAGGGGCTCGCGCGTCCCGACCACGGCGTTCAAGCGGTGACTTTGTGCGTCGCGCCGCCCGCGCGCAGAGTCGCGTCCACGGCGATCTCGAAAGCCTTCAGGGTGTCTTTCAGGCACTCGGCGTCGTGCGCAGCCGACACGAACCACGGCTCGCGCGAGTCGGGTTCGCACAGCACGCCCTCATCGTGCAGGACCTGCGCCATGGCGTCGTAGAAGGAATAATCGCTGCTCTTCCAGGCGCGGTAGTTGCGCGGCGGGTTTTGCGCGAAGTACAGCCCGCTCATGGACGGATGGCCGACGAAGCTGTGCGCGATGCCGCGCGACTGCAGGATCGCGCGCATGCCGGCGCGAAGCTTCGTGCCGTAGTCGGCGACGCGCTCGAGCGCGTCGGTCTCGTCGAGAATCTCTAGCGTCTTTTCGGCCGCGGCGAGCGACACCGAATGTGCCGTGTAGGTGCCACCGTGCGCGACGCCGCGCCCGATCTTGCGCATGATGTGCTCGCGGCCCGCGAGCACCGAGATGGGGTAGCCGTTGCCGAGCGCCTTGGCGAAGGTGCACAGATCCGCATGCACGCCGTACAGCTCCTGCACCCCGCCGCGCGCGACGCGAAAACCCGTCTTGACCTCGTCGATGAGCATCACCACGCCGTGCTTGCTGCACAGCTCGCGCGCTGCGCGCAAGTATTCCGGCTCCGCCGCGATGCCGAGGCAGTTGCCCATGATGGGCTCGATCAGCATGCAGGCGATCTTGCCGCCGTGGCGCTTGAACACGTCCTCGAGCTGGTTGGCGTCATTCGCCTGCACGAAGTGCGCGAAGCTCTTCGTGCTCACCGGCACTCCCTCGCTGTAGGGCTTGATCTCGGGCTCGCCGACCTGCGTCCACTTGTCCATCGGCGTGAACCACATGGCGGCATCGAACAGCCCGTGATAGCTCCCCTCGAGAATTACGTAATCGTCCTTCCCCGTGAAGGCGCGGGCGAGCCGCAGCCCCGCCATGACCGCCTCGGTCCCCGAGTTCGAGAAGCGCACGAGCTCCGCGGCCGGCACCATCTTGGCAATGCGGTCGGCGACCTTGAGCTCGCGCTCGGTGGCGAGCGCGAACACACCCCCGACGCTCATCCCCTCGCGGGCGGCGGCATCGACCCGATCGTCCGCATAACCCAAGATGGCCGGGCCGTAACCCATGCGGTAATCCACGTACACGTTATCGTCGAGGTCGACGATGCGCGCACCCTTGCCGTGCTTCACGTAGATGGTCCGATCCTCGCCCCAGTAGCGAAAATTGGAGGCGACGCCGAGCGGCAGCCGTTTCACCGCGCGTTGGAACTGTGCATTGTTATTGGTCAGTTTTCTGGCCATGGCGCTATCCTCGTTTGGCTCGTGCCGGCGCGTTGCGCGTCCGACTTTGGACGGCGAGTTTATATGACTATATAAGCCATTGCACCTGTCTCGTATGGGCTGCCGGTCGGCCGGCTAAGCTAGTCTTTACGGCGTTTTTGTCGCCACTTTCTGCTGCACCGCCACTTGCCAAGTAAGGCACCCGCGGTTAAATTGAACAACCATATAAGCGTGCCGGAGAACGATCATGACCCCTCTGTCCGCCGCGAAAGAAAAAACCGAGAACCCCGCCGCCGAAGTCCCCACCGCGGGCCACCGTGCGCTGCCCGCCTGGGTATACGGTCACCCGGCGCTCACCGCGCTCGAAATCGAGCGGGTGCTCCTGCCGAGCTGGCAGATCGTCTGTCATGTGAACTCCATCCCCCGGCCGGGGGATTACGAGACGCTCGACTTAGGGCCCGAGAGCGTTTTTGTTCTGCGCGACAAGGATGGCTCCATCAGGGCGTTCCACAACGTGTGCCGCCACCGCGGGGCGCGCCTGCTCGACGGCGCCGGCACTTGCGCGGCGACCATCACCTGTCCCTATCACGGCTGGAGCTATCGCCACGACGGCGGACTCGTGGGCGTGCCCATGCGCGACACCTTCCCGGGTCTCGATCGTGCGCAGCATGGCCTCAAGCCCGTGCGCGTCGACACGGCGCTCGGGTTCGTTTTCGTGTGCCTCGCGGGCGACCCGCCCCCGGTCGCCAAGACCTGGGGGAAGCTCGCCGAAGAGCTCGCCCCTTATCGCTTCGAGGACATGGTGCCCCTCGCACCGATATCCACCGATGTCTGGAACGTCGACTGGAAAATCGCGATGGACAACTATCTGGAGTCCTATCACGTACCCATCGGCCATCCCGGGCTCTATCGCATGTTCACCCCCGACTACGAGGACCAGGCCCAGGTCCCCGGGGTCGCACGAGGCTTGAGCTGGATGCGGGAGCAGCCGTCCTCGCGTTGGTCGGAGCGGCTCTATCAACGCATCATCGGCGAGGCGGCCGGCCACTTGCCGGAGCCGCTGCGGCGCTGCTGGCGCTTCTACAGTGCGTTGCCGAACCTCGGAATCGACGTGTTCCCCGATCAGATGGACTTCTTCCAGCTCCTGCCCGGAGGTCCGGGCAAGTGCATCGTGCGGGGTACGACGTTCGGCCTGGCGGATGCGAGCCCGGCGCTGCGCGCCGCGCGGTTTCTGTCCGACCGCATCAACACGCAGGTGAACAACGAGGACAAGTGGTTGTGCGCGCGCGTACAGCGAGGCCTCGCCTCGGGCAGCTACCGGCCCGGCCCGCTATCGAGGCTCGAGGGCTACATGCACGAGTTTCACGACCTCCTGCGCGAGCGCATTCCCGAATTCCGGCTGCCGAGTCCGCCTGAATCGTTCGGCTGAAGCGTTCGGCTAGCGGCTTAGCCCATTATCGACCAGACGACGGGCCGCCGCTAAAACCTCCGGCGGCATGAGGCGGGCGTTCACACCCATGCGATCGTAGCTTTTGTCGACGGGCGCCCAGTGTGTGATGCAGCCGCAATCCTTGCATCTATGGAACTCGAGCCGCCGTTCGCTCCACATGTAAATGTCGGTGGCGCCGCTGGGCGGCGAGACCTCTACAAGCTTCGGCGAGTAATACGCCCAGAGCGTGCCGTAACGCCGGCAAATCGAGCAGGTGCACTCGTTCACTTTCTCCGGCGCCTGGGGGACGCCGATACGGACACGACTGCAATGGCATGACGCTTCGATCATTGATCTGCCTGCGCGGGCCCGCCTATCCTGCGCGCCTGGCCGGCCGCGCCTGGCCGGCCGCGCCTGGCCGGCCGCGCCTGGCCGGCCGCGCCTAACCCAGGTTGATCCAGGCGGACTTGGTCTGCGTGTAGGAAATCAGACTCTCCACGCACTTGTCGCGTCCCTGTCCGGATTGCTTGTAGCCGCCGAACGGTTGCGTCATATCGCCGTGATCGAAGCAATTCACCCAGATGACGCCGGCCTCGAGATCACGCACCGTCTTGTGTGCGACCGTCAAATCACGCGTCCAGACGGAAGCTGCGAGGCCGTAGATCGAGTCGTTCGCGACTTTGAGCCCGTCCGCGACACCGTCGATCTCGATGGCCGCCGCGACGGGGCCGAAGATCTCCTCCTGCGCGATGGTCATGCTGTTCTTCACGCCCGTGAACAGCGTCGGATTGACGTAAGCGCCGACCAAGTCGGGCGAGCTGCCGCCGAACTCGAGGTGTGCGCCCTCGCGCTTGCCCTTGTCGATGTAGCTCATCACGCGCGAGCGATGCGACGCCGTGACCAGGGGTCCTAAGTTGGTCGCCGGATTCAAGGGATCGCCGGCGCGGTACGCGTCTTTGCCCTTCTCGATGAAGCGCTCGAGGAACTGCTTGGCGATCGGCTTGTCGATCAAGAGCCGCGAGCCCGCGTTGCACACCTCCCCCATGTTGCCGTAAATGCCGTTGATCGCGTAAGTGACTGCCGCGTCCATGTCGGGTAGATCGCGCAGAAAGATCTGCGGCGTCTTGCCGCCGCACTCGAGCGCCACGCGCTTCATGTTCGACTGCCCGGCATACACGAGCATCTGCTTGCCGATTTCCGTCGAGCCCGTGAAGGCGATCTTGGCGACGTCCATGTGCAGCGCGAGCGCCGCACCGGCAGCCTCGCCCAGGCCGTTCACCACGTTGAAGACCCCGGGCGGGCCGCCCGCTTCCACGAACAGCTCCGCCATCAGGAGCGCCGAGAGGGGCGATTGCTCGGCCGGTTTCAGGACCACGGAGTTTCCCGCCGCCAATGCCGGCGCGACCTTCCACGCCGCCATGAGCAGCGGGTAGTTCCACGGCACGATGCAACCCACCACGCCGAGCGGCTCGCGCAGGATGTAATGGAACGCATCCTGCGCGGTGGCCGTCACCTGTCCGTCGATCTTGTCGATGAGCTCGGCAAAGTAGGCGAAATTACGGGCCGCCGCCGGCACGTCGATGGTGACCATGTCGGTGATGGGCTTGCCCATGCACAGCGTGTCGAGCAACGAGAATCGCTCGGCGTTCTCCTCGATCAGGCGGCTGAAGGCTGTGAGCACGGCCATGCGATCGCGCGGCGCCATGCGGCTCCACACTCTCGAATAGAACGACTTGCGTGCCGACGCCACGGCCAGATCGATGTCCTCCTTGGTACCCGCGCTGACCTCGCACAGCACCGCGCCGGTCGCGGGATTGACCACGCTGAAACGGCCTTTCTTGACCGAGTCGACGAAATTTCCGTCGATGAAGTGACGTGTCTCGTAACGCGCGCGAGCCGCGCGCCCCTGCCAATCGCTGGTACTCAAGGAAGCCAAATTCATGTACGTTCTCCCGGAAGGCCGCAACCTTTGTGCGGACGATGAATTATAGTGAATTCCGCTACGAAGAGCTCGGCGGTCGCTCGAGTGCGAGTGCCGGCATGCGGGCCGAGAGGTAATGGCGAAACCAGATGAGCGCGGGCGCGGGGTGCGGGCCGGCTCGGTATCCGAAATCCATCACCCCGCGCTGCGCGGACTCCGCGACCGTGCGCGTCGCGCGCCGTGTCCAGCGGGTGAGCCTCATGGCCAAGTAATCCCCCGCGCGCGCCTCGGGGCCCTCCGGCATGCGCGCGACGCAGATGAGCCGCAAGCGGCAGGAGACGGGCGATGCGGGGATCGCCTGCATGACCGTGAGTCCGTCGGGACGCCATTGCAACAATTGGTTCGGCGCGACGAAGCGCTGCAGCCACGGCTCGCCCGCCGAGCCCTTGACGAGCGATCGATAGTACCGGGCGCTGAAGCTCGTACCACCCTCGAGGGGGTCCGAGGCCCAGCCAATGGAGTCAGCTGTGGCCCGAGGTACCGTATCGGCCGGCGCCGCCTCGAGCCACTGCTCGACGAGCAGTTTCCAGTTCGCCTGGACCTCGATCTCCCGCTCCGTGATGCTCGCACTGACGGCCGCGGCGTCCCGTGCGCTCGGCACGTTGCCGTCCTGCCAGCGCGGCGGATGCGCCGCCCTCAAGGGCCCCACCCAGACCAGATTATCGGCGGTGTGCAGCGCGAGTCTCGTCAGATCGCTCCGGCCGCCTCCGGCACGGCGTCCCTCGAAGTCGAACTCGACGCCGTGCACGCGGCAGCGGAACGTGCCAAGGGAGTGTCCGCGGCTTTCCGCCACCAGAGCGTGCGGCACCTCCGGGCAGCTGTTCCGCAGCGCGTGCAGGGCACCGTAAGCATCGCGCACGACCACGATACGCTCCGCACCGAGATCGGCCGTCACGAAATCGCCCGCGCGGGGAATCTGCGCCACATGCGCGGCGATCTGCCACACACATCGAAACAGTCCTTCGCGCTCGAGCAATGCGGCGCGAGGATCGCCGTACGCCCACCCCGCGAATCCGCCGGCGGCCGCCGCGCCCGGCAGGGTCTCGCGCGCGCCGGGCAGCCGCGCAAACCGGCCCGGAAACACCGAGCGCAGATAGGCCATGCAGCGCCGCTTGGCCGCCGCCCGATCGATGTCTTCCTCGGAACGGAAGGCGAAATCCTGCCAGAGCATCTCGAGCGCACCGATGAGGCCCAGCGCGACCCCGTCCGGATCGAGCTGCAGCTGCGAGGTCTCCTCGATCAACCGGCCGATGAGCTCTCGCACCAGCGCGGCGAAGCTCTCGTCCTTCTGTCCGCAAATGTCGTAGTATTCCTGCCGCGAGCTGGCTTCGCCCCAGAAAGCGTACCAAACGGAGACCTTGCGCGGGCTGGCAATTTCGGGATCGAGATACAGATCGACCAGAAGCTCGAGCGCCGGCACCGGGGTCGACTTCAGTCGGGTGACCGGCTGCAGTACCTTCTCCTCGAATTCCGCGGCGAGGAACTGTAAAGAGGCGACGAGCATCGCGGCCTTGGAATCGAAGTAGAAACGAACGATGCCGGGAGACATTTTCGCGATCGCGACCACCTTTTCCACCGTGGTGTGCGACGGACCATGAATGTGCAGCGCCGAGATGCAAGCGTCGATCAGGCGTTGCCGTTGCAAGCCGCGCGCGCCGCGTGCGCGCGGCGCGCTGCGGGCTCCGGGCTTGTTCTTTCGCACGCTCACGCGGGGGGATCACGGGGAATGACGGACCGGATCGATGCGGGCAGAGCGCGCGGCGAGTGGCTGATGCGGCATGGCAAATGGTTCATCATCCTGCCGCCGATGCTGTATCTCCTGGTATTTTTTCTCATTCCGTTCGCGTTCGCGCTGAAGATCAGCTTCGCCGACACCGCGTTGCGCATGCCCCCATTCACCGACATTCTATCGATCAGTCCCGATTGGCACATCCACCTGACGCTCAGCCTCGGGAACTACCAATACCTGTTCACCGACGAAGTTTACGGCCTGTCCTACATCTATTCGATCAGGACGGCGTTCTTCTCCACCCTCATCTGCCTCGCCGTGGGCTATCCGATGGCCTATGCGATCGCC
>Ga0302324_100022617_pt1 | contig 12205 bp, 17 predicted proteins | sample Palsa_T0_1_FD_201949 | JGI IMG/M metagenome (GOLD analysis project Ga0302324, IMG submission 201949) | Peat permafrost microbial communities from Stordalen Mire near Abisko, Sweden - Palsa_T0_1 | ecosystem: Environmental > Terrestrial > Soil > Palsa > Peat permafrost | place: Sweden: Abisko...
TTCCCGGCGACATTGTGGACGTCCGATCCGGCGGCAGGTCAGACGATTGAACAGGTTTGGTTTTCAGGATGCCACGGGGATGTGGGTGGCGGGACTGCGCTCGCAGGCGGTGTCGATGCGGGAACACGGCTCTGTGACATCACGATGGGGTGGATGTTGGCCAAGGCCCAGGCACTAGGGCTGACCTTCGACCCAACGGCGGCGGCGCAGTATGGGACGCTGCCCATGGAGTACGCTCTCGATGCAATTCGTGAATCATGGACTGCTCTCGATGGGCCCGTGCACCTTCGCCCCATTGTGGCGAATGCGCAGGTAGCAAACAGCGTTGCAGTTCGGGTGCAGTATGCGTTAACGTACCTGCCGGGGAATCTTACCTTCACCGACGACCCACTTCTTGGCGACGGATATTCGATAGTAAACGTGGTGAGCGACGGTGGCCTGCCCCCGGAAAACTCTACCAGTTAAATTCGAGTTCTCTCAGATTCCGATGAATATTGGAGTCAGTCGGCAAAAACTAACTTGCCATGATCCCGAACGAGAGTGAAGGGCTCACCCATGGCGTCGCCGTGGAGAATAAACAGATCACCGTTGTAGCCGGGGCCACCGCTGTAATGGAACTTCACTCCATACACCATGTCAGCAAATTGCTCAGGCGTTTCGTCATCTTCAATGCCCCACGATTCTCTTATCGCGGGCATTTCCATAATCTCCTTCCATTCTGCGGTTGATATTTCCAAGGGCTTATTCATGCGCGGTTTATTGCTTTAAGTATGTGTTGTGCAGAAGAAATGTCAAGGGCCTTCCCACAGCGCGTCTCCGGATGCATCTTAGACCTTCTCGGAAACCCCAGTGATAATAGCAATCGATTCCTGCTGGGTATCGATTGAGAGCGCTCCGTTCGATGGGTATTGGCCGCTTGAGGAGCGACTTTGGCTATTGGTTTGTGAAATACGCTATTCGTCACCGAACTTTGACTGACCGAATGAAGCGCGGTAGGCTTTCAATGAATCAACGCACAGATACATCCGTTCACAAGCGCCAATGCAAAACTCCAATCTCGATCCAGAGCTCGTTAAAGAAGCAAAGGCAATCGTCGCCCTAGCATTTCGAAACGGGCCAATAGAGAACCTTCATGCCGGTAGGCAGTGCCCCACATGCAGCTGCGAGTCCGGGTATTCAAAAATAACCGACGCCGAAATGAAAACGATCATGAAGAACGCCGTTGATCACGTCTACAAGTTCAGCGTGATCAAGAAGTCCGATCCTCTCCGGTACAAAGAGATTGTCGATTATGGGAACGATGTCGCGTCGGCCTGGGACGATCCGGTGATGCCATAGGCTAGATAGCAACCTAGTGCACACTGAGACACGGACGATGCCGCTCCGCACGCAGAATATGCCATCTTGTTTCAGGCGGTATTCGGCGTACCGTTAGTCTGGGCCGTTCGACGGGCGTCAGCCATGCGCGGAGTGAAGCTGGCTGAGACGCAACTTTCTCCTGTTCGGTTGCGGTTCACGAGCCCGTGCTCGGGAAGGACGAACGGCCCATCCTTTCGTTGGCACGCTTGTCGCGCGTCCATCTCCGCCCGACTCGGATTGACCGAACGGCGTACGCTCGACAGTGTCGATAAAAGTGATCCTCCTCGTGGCGCAAGTTAGGCCATCTAGAAATTCGCAATCACCCGCGTAGGATGAGACCACGCTTCGATAAAAAATAAAGGTCGAATCGAAGCGACCTTCCCTCACGCAAGAACTCCATTTCCCAATCAGACATGATAGGACCGTTGCCCTATATCGGAGGCAAGCGAGCAATTGCGCCGAAAATCATCGCGCTCTTCCCGGTCCACAAAATTTATTGTGAGCCCTTCAGTGGCGGAGCACAGGTTTTTTTCCGCAAGCCCCAATCCAAGGTAGAGATACTGAATGATCTTGACGGAGAGATGGTGAATTTCTTCCGAGTTTGCCAGTTGCACTACGAGGAACTACTGCGCTACCTCCGCTTCATGCTCGTGAGCCGCAGATGGCATGAGTTGCTGAAGGCGACCGATCCGGCGACGCTCACTGATGTCCAGCGAGCAGCGCGCCACCTGTATCTCTTGAAGAACAGCTACGCCGGACTGATCCGAACGCTGAACTACAAATGCCACGTGGTCCAGCCACCTGGATTCAATTCTGAGCGTCTACCGGCAATCATTGAAGAGACACATAAGCGCCTGGCCCGAGTACAGATCGAAAACCTCCCGTATGAGCAGATACTCAAGAGATTTGACGGGCCGGAGACGCTTTTCTACCTCGACCCGCCCTACTTCGGCTTGAAGCTTTATCGCCATAATCTCAGCGCCCAAGACTTCGAGGAGATGGCCAAGCGGCTTGCGGGTTTGAAGGCAAAGTTCGTGCTCTCCCTGAACGATGTTACCGAGGTGCGGAGACTCTTCAAGCAGTTCAAGGTCCGCGAAATTGATCTTTTCTACACCGCTCAGAAAATTGCCGGGCGACGCTACAAGGAGGTCATCATCACGAACTTCTAACGCGGTGATCCTGCGCTGCCAAGGATCTTTTTTGAAGACATAAATCTCTGATTCCGTTGGATAGATGCGCAATCTTACTTCGTTCTTGTTACGTAAATTCTCACCTCGCCCTCGAAAATCCAAAGCAAATGTTCGAATTCCTCGAAAACCTATTCACTTCTGTCTGGAACCGCACGCAAGGTCGGCGCGGCAGGAAGGAGTCCGGCCACGGTGCAACGCTTGGATTCCAGGTCGTTGAGGAACAGGTAACGAAGCGCCAGATCACTCTCAGCCCGACCCGACGCACGATGCATGTCGTGATCCTTGGAAAAACGGGCAGTGGGAAGAGCGGCGAGATTCGTTTGTTGGCCCAATCAGATATCAAAGCCGGGCGCGGCTTCTTCTACATCGACCAGCACGGCGACGCCGCTCCATTTCTTCTCGGTGTGATTGCCGATCTGGAGGCGAAGTTGCAGCGCCAACTGCACGAGCGGCTGGTCTACATTTCGCCCGCCGATAACGACTACTCAATAGGTCTCAACCCTCTTGAGCAAGCCGAGCCGAGTTTCGTCCGTAGTGCCGAGTTCTCACAGATACTCAAACGGCGCTGGGGACTCGATCACTTCGGAGCCCGCACCGAAGAGTTGTTGCGCAACAGTCTGTTTGTGCTTTCCGCCAACGGGCTCACCCTTCTGGAGCTCGCTCCGCTGCTCACGCAAAGTGGGTTCCGCGCCCAGTGCCTTACCAAGACTCCGAATGCGGAAGTCACCCAGTACTTCACGACGCGCTACGACAAGGCGAGCGAAGCAATGCAGGCGACGATGCGCGAGCCGATTCTAAACAAGACTTCGGCCTTCACCGCCGATCCAAGCTTTCGCCACATTGTTGGACAGCAGGAGTCGACGTTCTCTTTCGCAGACGCCATGGACAAGGGTTACTGGATCATTGCGAATTTGCCCAAGGGGCTGTTGGGGGATCAGGCGCTTATACTTGCGAGCCTTCTCTTCACGGTGAACAAGAACGCACTCTTCTCTCGTACCAAGCGCACCTTGTTCACCGACTACGCCGACGAGGTTCAGAATCTTCTGGCCTACGACACCGGTATCGAGACAGTGCTCTCAGAGGCGCGCAAGTTCGGTGTCTCGGTCGTTACGGCGAACCAGTATCTCGGCCAGTATTCGGACGAGATGCGGGCAGCAATTCTCTCTGTCGGCACTCACATCTTCTTCCAGCTGTCTCCGGGAGATGCAACACAGATTGCTCAGGCACTTGATGGCGGAAAGTCTCTTGCTGAACGGCTGAAGAACCTTCCGCACCGGCACTTTGTTGTGAAAAGCGGTGCCGATCAATGGCGAGAGGGATACACGCCAACCATTGAAGAGCCACGCGCCAACCATGCCGATCTCTTGAGACGCGCACGCGCGCACTTTGGACGCCCCCGGGCTGCGGTCGAGCAGGAGATCACGGAGCGCCACGCGGCAATCACGAGAACCACCGATGAGGTATTGCATGGCTGGGAATAACAGAATCATCCTCCAGCAACGCGACTTGCATCTTCTGCGGGAGCTCTTTGTGACGCGTGTGATGGACGGTGAGCAGGTCAAAGTTGTAGCCGGCTTCGGCTCCACCACGCGGGCCAACACCCGATTGCTTGCTCTTGTACGCGCCGGATTGCTGAGGCGGTTCTTCCTTGGTTCCGGCGGCGGCAGGAAGGCGCTCTACTCACTGTCTGCAAAGGGAGCTCACGTCGCCGAAGTTCCCGCCCGTGGCCCACGCCGTCCGCAAGATGCTCTTCTCGTCGCTGACTATTTCGTGGGCCATCAACTCGCGGTTAACAACCTCTACTGCGCGCTGAAGTACGGAGCAATCACTGTCCCTGGCGTGACGTTCCATCGCTGGCTTGCTTTCAACGAGCCGGTTGTCCCTGAAATCAACCTTATTCCGGACGGGTATGTGGAGTTCGCGACCCAGAGCGGGATCATCGGGTCCTTTCTCGAAGTCGACTTGGGCCACGAATCGCAATCGATCTGGAAGGGAAAGGCCCAGCACTACTTGGCCCTCGCGCTCTCCGGGAAGTATCCGAAGCAATTCGGGAACGAACGATTTCGAGTGCTTGTCGTCGCCAACTCGGACCGGCGGCTTCATTCCATTCGGAAGACAGTCAGCGAGATCACTCAAAAAATCTTCCGATTCGCAACGCTTGGGTCAGTGCACAAGGACTTCTTTGCCCCCGTATGGTTCCGGGCCACGGAAGCACAACCAACATCACTCATCGAGACAACACCATGAAGTACTGCTACCAATGCGGCCGGATGACCACCGGAGAGCCTCTGTTCTGCAATCACTGCGGCAGAAGCTACGACGTGAAACTCTGCCCGCGGATGCACCAGAATCCGCGAGGGGCTGAGGTCTGCGCAAAGTGCGGCAGCCGGGAGTTGTCCACGCCGCAGCCGAAGATTCCGATGAGTTGGCGGTTGCTCGCAATCCTGGTGCGCCTGGGGCTTGGCCTCGCGCTCTTCTACGCCACGCTCAGCCTCGTTATTGGGCTCTTCAAGACGCCTGAGGTGCAGAGGGCCTTCGTGGCACTTGCGATGCTCCTTTCCTGCCTCTGGTGGCTCTGGAGCAAGCTCCCTGATTGGCTTCAGGAATTGATCCGAGCGCTCTGGAAGCGGAGGGACAAACAGGATGACTAAGGGAAAGAGAACAATGTCAGGTTTCGGGGAAGGCGGCAACACATTGCAAATTCAAGGCTTCCCGCCGACGAGCTACGGGCAGAACTACCCGCAGCATTACCCGCAGGAGAGTCAATTCGCCAGCGAACCGCTAGGCGAGCCGCTCTCAATCCGCGAGGTCGCGGGATTGATCGGCTGCTCTACCTGGACGGTGAGGCAGAGCTACTTGCCGCAGGGCCTGCCGCACCTCAGGTCGGGCCCGCATTGCAAGTTGATCTTCTTCCGCGACCAGGTCATCCGCTGGATTCTTCAGCACCAACAGAAAGGAGGAGTAAAGCAATGAGTCTCTACAAGCGAGGCGATGTGTATTGGACGGCGATTTGGATCTACGGCGTGCGTACCATGCGCTCGCTGGAGACCTCAAACCGCCGCCAGGCCGAGATGTTGGAACAGCGCCTACGTGATGAGCTCCACGCAAAGCGCTTCCAACTTCCCAACCTCAAACCGGAAATGCTCTTTGGTGAACTTTACGCACGGTTCCTCGTCGAAGGCGAAGTCAAACCCCACCACCGAGATCGCGCGAAGCAGTTTCTGCCGTTCTTCTCTGAAATGTCCATCGGGCAAATCACAAAGAACGACATCGTGCGATACCGCAAGCACCGTCACCAACAACACCTGAGAAAGCAAGCCAAGGAAAACCCGAAGCCGCTTTCAGAGACAACCATTAATCGCGACGTTGAGGTAATTCGCCATCTGCTCTTTTGGGCGGCAGACGAAGGCTTCATCGCGGCAAACCCAATCGCCCGCATCCGCATGGTTAGGGAACGTGGAAAACGCCGTCCGGTAATGTCAGTCGCCGATGAGATCAAACTCATTGGTGCCTGCTCTCCCCATCTGCGCCCCATCGTGATCATGGCGCTCGACACCGGGATGCGCCGGGGCGAGTTGCTGCATCAGCAATGGGAGCACGTGGACTTCGAGCGCAACCTTCTGTCTGTGACGCGCTCGAAGACCGCCGAAGGGGAGCATCGATCCGTTCCGCTATCGAGGCGTGTCCGAGCGCTGCTCGACGAGGGCCGCAAGTCGTCGGGGTTGATCTTCGACTACGATGGCAAGCCGATCCACAGCCTTAAGACGGGCTGGGCGGGCGCGCTCCGCCGCGCGGGATTGGCACACACACAGTTCCACGGTCTGAGGCACACATTCAACTCGCGCCTCGTCGAGGCGGGCGTGATCGCCGATGTCCGGAAAGCCTTGATGGGGCACAGCGGAGGCGGTGACGTGCATTCGCTTTACACCCATGTCGAACTCCCCGTGCTACGCGAGGCAATTCATCGCCTCGATGTGTGGCACGCGGAAAAAGTGCGCTCCCTCGGCGCACTTAAACACCCTGGGGAGGGGATTTCCCTCCTTGTCATCCAAAAGGACGAACCAACCGAACAGAAGGACCAACCTGATGACGCAAGCCAAGACTCAACCTCAGCGGCCTGAGTTGGAAGATGCAATCCGCCAGCTCGTTCTTGATCGCGTTAAGGCAATCAACGCGAAGATCCTATCCCGGCTGCAAACCGCTGCAAGCGATCTCGATTTGGGAGCCCATCGTGCTGCTCTTGGCGGAATCGATGGCATCGAACGCGAGATCGACACGATGCGCAGCTTCCTGCTCCTGCTCTCGCAGGAGTGAAGTTCTTTCACAACCAACCCATTCGCCTAAAGGAGGGCATATGAACCCACAGAAATCCGGATCGGCTCCGGCACTAGCCGGATCGCCAACTACAGCATCAACGTCAACCACGAGCCGCAAGGCCTGGATCAAAAAGACCCCGGTCGAGATCGTTCTAGAGCAGATTGGCAAGCAAGAAGAAAAAGTTGCCGAGATGCGCAAGGAGCTCGCCCGCGAAGAACGCGAACTTGGCAAATTGCAGCAGGCCAAGAAAGTCCTCGAAGCGCAGTAACAACAGGGGAGTTGGCCGTATGTGTCAGCTCCTCTTTCTTATACAAACACGGAGGAACACATGAATACCCCCAATCGCAATCTGCACCAAGGGAAGTTGAAGCCGCGCCAACTGGAGGCGCTGGCCTTCTACCTGGGTGCACACGATGTCGATCCAGTGCCGGTACAAAACGAGATCGAAGCCAAGTTCGTTCAGGAAACTTCCGAGCAGAGGCAGGAACCATTGCGTGCGCTCCATGCCTTGGAGGCAAAGCTCCAGCAAGCACGCAAGGAGAGGCCTGAGGCAGAAGCCATCTGGATTCGAATCCGTAAGGAGCTCGGTGATACGCCGCCGCCCTATTTTCAAGCCGTCCTCATGGCTTGCTGCGCATTCTTCGCGCTCATGCTGGACACGCTTTTCCTAGCGCCAACAATGGATATCCTGAACATCGCCAACCCGGTCGTTCAGTTCGTTGCCGCAGCGGGGTTCGCGGCGCTTTGCACGGCGCTCTTTGAGCTGACCGGCCTCCTATATATAGGAGCAAAGGATTCCTGGCCCAAACGCTTGGTCGCAATCGCCCTGGGGACGGCCGGTGTCCTCAGTCTCGCGGCGTGGGGGCTGCTGCGCGGCTATGAGTTGAGGTTTGCAGCTGGCCTGGCTGGAAACCCGCTCGGCCAGTTTCTTGCTGAGCATCCCGGCCTCGCCTCCATCTTCTACATCTTCATCACGCTGGCGACGCCGATCATCGGGGCGACGGCGCTGCTTTTGGGGTGGCAGGAAGTGTCGCGCGCACGGACGTGGAGACGGGTCCGGGAGCGATTTGAGCAACTGCGCACCGCCGAGATCCAGCTTGACCGGGATATCCAGACTGAGCAGGAGCACTTGGATCAATTCGATAAGCGGAAGTTGGCCGAGTGCCTTGAATGGCGTGCGATCTTCGCCCAGTTCTATGAACGGGGCAAAAGAAACGGTGCCGTACGAGAGACCCGCTTGTCGGTAATCGGGAAGAGCCTCTTGGCCGGCCTTGGTGTAACCCCGCTGGCGCTACTCATCCCTTTTGCCTGGTTCCCAGCGCAGCTGGGCTTACCACTCTCCGCGATCCTCGCCACCTACATCTACTTCAACCATCGCCGTCACCACCCGAGCCACGAGCGTTATCTCGATCGGGAAAACACTCAGTTTGCAGTAATTCCGGATGCGCCTCAGCCGCGTGAACTACACAAACCCCAACAGCGGCTCTTATCGAAAGGAGACCAGTAATGCCCGCCGTCCGTTTCGCCACTCTCGCAATCCTTATCCTCCTCACTGCCTGTTCACGCAGCATTCCCGTGGCGACCGTGGAGATGATCGACACCAGCATGAGCATTACGCCGCGCGCGGAGCACGCCGCCCAGAATGCAGTCGGGGGCCAGATTTCGCATTTGGGGCGTGGTGACCTTCTAATTCTCATCCCCATAACGGGGGACGCCCAAAACGATGCCGGGGGGCGCGTCCTGCGCCTCCAGGCGCCCACCCAACGTGAACCATATGACGCTGACCTCCGGCGCTTCCAGTCGGAGGCGCAGAAGCAATTCGCAGCCTGGATCGCATCGCTCGATCCGCGCCCGTCGCGGACGGACATCCTGGGCACGCTCGATGCTGCTCGGCAGGAGCTCGGCACCATTCCCAGGGGAAGCGACCGGCGGCTTGTCATCGTGAGCGACTTCCTCGAGGACGAATCTTCGTACCGCTTTGTCACGGCGGCGCAGGTTGCCAGCGCGTCGCGCGCGAAGGCCCTCGCGTTGATGCTTCGATCCCAGCGTGGATTTGCGATGCCCGGTATTCCAGTCTGCCTAGGGCGTCTAGAGTCAACCGACTTCGCGCCGCTCGCACGTCAGCGCAAGGAAGCAGTGCAAGCCTTTTGGACGGAGTACCTCAGCGACAAGACCCGGGTGCCAGAGGTGCACTTCGACGGCACCGGGATGCTGTCTGGCAATGTTGGATGCTTCGGCCAGTCGACGCACCCTGCCACCAACTGATCAGGAAAGGGGAATCAATATGATGGTCGAAACCAACCTCATGCGCGGCTGGGCCGGGATCGTGGAATCGGCGGCGCTCTTTGCGCTGATCGTTCTCGCTCTTGGCCTTATAGTCAGCGCAGTAAAGCCAGAAGAATTTGCAAAGCACCTCGGAACCATTCTCGGGATGACGATCCTCTTGCTGATGCTGCCTGCGATCCTTGTGAACGCATGGTCCTCGATGTCCCATTGGCAGCGGGTCGGAATCGTGATCCTCGGCATCCTGATCGGGATCTCGCTCAGTGCTATGGGACAAGCAGGAAAGAAGCGGTAGAGAAGTGTCGCTTTGCGTACACGTTGCTCTAATCCTTCAATAATGTTCGTGGGATGCTTCACTCGAATTCAAGGGGGGCGCGCGGCAACTCGCCAGCGCCCCGCACGGTAACATCACGTGGTTGACATTTTCCGACCGCTTGGTAGTGTGAGAACAGCTGATTCTACATGGCTTACGATAGCCTCGCTCATGAGACGCACCATGACTCACACCAACAATGTTTGATCCAACCGCGATGGAGGAAATGAATGTCAACGCTCTCACTGCCCGATGTCGAGCCCGTTCCCGACTATCTTCAAACGAAGGGGCCAGTTACGCTCAACAGCATTCGCGAAGCCCGCAAATCCACTCTCCGAGGCAAGACCGCCCCGGTTGCTCACTACGAAAGCACCAACGATGAGCTTCGGGCGTATCTGTACTTCGCCGCCTTCGACATCTCATGTTTGATAGGCGAAGCGAAGCGCTATCTGAAGAGCAAGGAACGCTCAGAGACGCCGCCGCCGGAGATTGTGGAGCAACTCGATGAGGCACTTCGAGAACTCAAACTCTGCGCCGACATCGGCTACTTTGCCATGGATCATCAAATCAAGCCGAACTAGGGTTCCGCAAAGGACCATGCTTACGCATGGCCCTTTTTTCTAGCGGAATTTGACCCGCGCGTTGAGCAGATGCACATAGCCGCCATCACGCCTCACGGTGCGGAATACCTCCTTCCCCGAAATCCCACCCCCTACCCTCAACCTGGCCTCGTCAAACCGCGCTCTCAGCCGGCTCAGATACACGCGCACACTGGCCTCGGTAATGTCAGCCAAATCAGCCAATGTTGGAGTTGCAATTTCGGTGCCGTAGTGAACGGCCATGTGGTTGAAGATTGGTATCAGGCGCGGCCCGCAGGGGATTGGCTCCAAACCTACCGGCCCAGGGGTGAAAAACCTTGGCAACAGGTCAGAGCGATCTACAACGATGGTCGCTCGTCCCTTTTCGCAGGCTGATTCAAAGATCATCCGGCAAACCGTCGCACAAGTTTGCTCTTCATACCCATGCAACAAGCATTCTGCGCCCATGATTCGGAATATGCTTTCGTACCTTCCGTCGCCAGGGGGCAACGGGCCCGGTGAAAGGACAAGGAATTTGGGAACCCGAATCGCCGCAATCTTGCAGTGCTCCCTCACCTGTTGGATGAATGCGAGGCCTGCTTCTGGTCCCAATTCCAACGAGTGAACGATCACACCGATGCGGTCCTTTTCTGTGCGCAGTCGGCGCAACGCTTCTCGCGGTGATGAAGCACAGAGCACCTCGTGTCCAAGCGCTCTGTTGATTCCACGGGCGAGCGGAGAGGAAGCAGCAGAAATTGAATCCACAACAAGGATTTTCATCGCGCACCGCCCGTCACCTGCTCGAGAGGTGAAGAAATCAGGCTGATGCTTAGCAAGAGGGGATTGTAGATTTCATTGAGCGGGCTTCGAATGGAAATGCCGACACCAGAACCCACGATGGGTACTTTGCAGATCGTTTCATTGGAAGCGCTGCGGGAGACAACTATCTGGATGGTGCGAACGCACCTTTTGGGTAGCAACATGTCGATTCCCTTTTTCTCGAACAACCAAAAGGGACGCGATGTTGCCGCATCACGTCCGACGAATGGTCATTAGGCGAAACGTTCACGGCGTTTCGCGGAAATCGAGTGAAGCTACCTACACAGCCAGTGAAAGAAATGTTGCTCTGGCTCACCGAGGAGTAACACCCGGAATAAGGGCCTTGGCCGGCTGTTGCTCATTCCTAAGCGTTAAGTGCTCGACGCAATTAAGTGTTAAGTATTTGCGGTCGATTCACAACGTGTCGGAATACCGGTTATTCCCTGACTACATCCAAGGATTTAATACAATGGGAATTATAGAAATAAAATGGGATCCGTTACAAGCGAAATCCGATACCGAGCGTGTCGCGAGGCAGGTTTTGCCCCCGTCCCCACCAGTCGCTGCCGACGAGATAGACGCGTGATGTGTGGACCGACCGCCAAACGTGAGTCGCGGGTATAGCCGAATTTGTAGCGGTCAAAGCACCTGGAACCATTCAGAACCACGGCATTCAACAATAGGGCTGCAACGCATTCAATCAAAGGCAGTTAATTTCACTCGATTTGAACGAGTTTTCAATATTTCATTGAGTCTGGATCTAATCCAGAGGTATACCTTCGCAAGCCTCCTGGAATCAAATAGTTACAAATCGTGACTTGTTGAAGTTTGTAGATCCTGGAGGCTTTGACGGATACAGAATCGTCTACATTGCCCCCGTGAACGTGGTTAGATCTTTCCTATCATCTGCTTAGGGCAAAGATTACCTCAAACCAGACCACCTGGGTTTGCACCAGATGGTCTGCTACTTGGAACGATGGGCTGAAAAGGGCTCTAACTGAATCACTCCTCGTTGATCCAAAGTTTTGCTTGGCAACGTATTTCTCTCCAATCCGCCGTCGACCTCGCATTCCAATTGGTCAAAAAACGACTTATCGACCAATCAGAGCTACATTGGAGGCAGCTCGCGGCATGAAACTCGCATCTCACCGACATCCTCAGTTTCTGATGCTGACACCCGAGGCCGGCACTTTTGGCAACTGTAGTGTCGGAGGGCACGTGATTGCCCCCGGGCAGTCTAAAGCAAGTTCCGACAAAGTATCGAGAAACACTGTAGCGTGTGATGAGTCGCCCGCAACTTCCAAGACAACTTTATACCGGCGGAACAGTTACCAGACAGGAAGGGG
>Ga0302324_100022618_pt1 | contig 12205 bp, 11 predicted proteins | sample Palsa_T0_1_FD_201949 | JGI IMG/M metagenome (GOLD analysis project Ga0302324, IMG submission 201949) | Peat permafrost microbial communities from Stordalen Mire near Abisko, Sweden - Palsa_T0_1 | ecosystem: Environmental > Terrestrial > Soil > Palsa > Peat permafrost | place: Sweden: Abisko...
GATACGTTGCAGCATTTCCTTGCGCGATCCCACGGTCATGATTCGGCAAGCCGACATCTGTACGTTCTGGACGAATCCAGTCTGGCAAGCACGCGACAAGTCAACGATTTCCTGCATCGGCTCCATGAGAATGATCGAGTGCTATTTGTAGGAGATACGCGACAGCACCAAGGCGTCGAAGCCGGAAGGCCATTTCAACAATTGCAGGAAGCCGGGATGCTAACGGCACAGCTTGATGAAATTGTCCGGCAGAAAGACCCGGCGCTAAAACAGGCCGTCGAAAGTCTCGCACACGGTGACACCCGGAAGGGCGTTGAGTACCTAGACCAGCAGGGGCGTATCCACGAGATTGCCGACCGTTACGAACGAATGGATGCGATTGCCAAAGCCTACGCGGATCATTCTGAGCAAACCTTGGTTGTGTCGCCCGACAATCGCTCCCGTCAAGAAATCAATGAGCGGGTACATTCCGAATTGAAGTCTCGGGGCCAGGTAGCAGAGCAGGACCATCGCTTCACAGTGCTTGTCCCCCGCCAGGAAATGACCGGAGCAGACCGTCAGTGGGCGTCCCAATACGAGTCTGGCGACCTCATCCGTTACTCGCGCGACAGCAAGAGTGTAGGGGTTCACGGAGGCGAATATGCTCGGGTTGCGGGTATTGATGGAGACCAGAATCTTTTGACAGTGACGCGATCCAATGGAAAGCAGGTTTCTTACGACCCACTGCGTTTGTATGGCGTCAGCGTGTACAGAGAGGAACAGCGTAGTTTCTCGGAAGGAGATCGTGTGCAGTTTACAGCACCGAACCGCGCTGATCGCATCGCGAATCGTGAACTGGGCACAATTCAGAAGATTGATCCTCAAAACCGTATTCACATTCAGCTTGATTCGGGCCGTGAAGTCCAGACCAGCGATAAGGGACATTTGCACCTTGACCACGGCTATGCGGTGACTAGCCACAGCAGCCAGGGCTTGACGGCTGATCGCGTGGTTTTGCATGTGGACACGGAACAAACACACAGCCAACTTCTGAACACTCGGCTTGCGTACGTAGCAATTTCACGAGGACGCTATGACGCCCAAGTCTATACGGACAATTCGAAGCAGCTTGCGGGCATGTTGAGCCGCGAAGTGTCAAAGGAATCGGCTCTGGATTCAGAAGCAAATCGGCGAGAAAGTAGCGTAGAGCATAGTCGTCAACCTGACGCGGGGCATGGACAAACGCATCATCAACATATCGACCAAGACATGGGGCAAGGGCATGGAGCGCAGAGGTAAAGCCAATGCCAGCCATTTACTCTTAGAGTTTGCTTTTCGTCCCACCATGACGTTCGTCACCTTGTGTTAGAAAAGTTCCTATCTCATAATCTATTCTGTAAGATCAGGCCCCTGTCCGACTTCCCCCAAAGCTCTGCCTCCAAACTGAGACACACTCGATTAGTTATGTAGTCGGTCGTCGTCTTGGTAATCCTGGTGAAAGGTTTCGCGTGATGGTGGCCCAACTACAGGAAACCGAAGAGAACGAGGCCAAAATAGGCCTCACGTTCTATCTATTGAAGCCCGATATGGTAGCAACCTTCCAAACAAAAGTGAAGGAAGGGCGAGTCGTATTGCCGCTTGCCGAACCACTAGAAGGTGAATTCATCGTCTTTCCCCCTTCAGCGGGCGAGCCCGCTTGGGTAGACGTTGTCCGTTCAGCATTACAAGTACCCCCCGCGCTCACTGCGCTAAACGCTCAATCACCTGCTGGGCTTCTAGTTATTAAACGCGACAAAGACACATTCGTTGTAAGTTTCGGCCATGCGTGGCAGAAACTCGACGATCCTTGGCTTGAGCCCGATTTCGGTTTGCGAGTCGCGTTGAATTCAATTCCGCCTAACAAGATTGTGGAAATTCGCGCGGAACAGGTATTTGCAAACTGGCATATTGCCAGTGAGCGAGCCCCACGCGCAACGTTCGTCCACGATTTCGGTGTGGAGTTTGATAGAGATTTGGTTGCGACCCTAGACGGCATTCCGTCCAATAGTTCTATTCTTGGTGAACATCTGCGGGGCGGAACGAACGTCCACGTAAAAACGCCGTTTTCAAAACTGGGCGACATATTGGACAAGACTGGATCCTTGTTCCGGAGCAATGCGTACAAGAAGCGCTGGCCGGAGATTGCAAACGTCAATACCGTGAGAGACCCAGGTGTGATCGATAAGCTTGACCAACATTTAGACGCCGAGTTTGAATCAGGCGAGGCGGAAAAGAAACTTGTCCTTTTTACACCCGCACATCGTCACAATGAAGATTTGCAACTGGCACACTCTTACGTCTACGGACGGATGTCCGCGAAAGCCGCCAGCCGTCCGTACCTGATGGTTGGAAGTTGGCTTGACTATTTAAGGGGGAAAGAAAAGGCTCCATCAACTGCTGAAGCGAAAGAAACTCCGATCCATTTTCTGGATGATGGCAAGGAAGAGATAAAGAGCTACCGCGTCTACGACTGTTTCGGATACGAACTTTCATTAAATGGGCGACCGTACATACTGTCCTCGGGTGCTTGGTACGAAGTGAAAGCGGATTTCCTTTCGCTCGTCAACGAGTACGTGACGAAGCAAATTAAAGCTCCCAGCGTAGCGCTTCCGGACTGGAATGGAGAGGAAGATGAGGGCGATTACAACACCCGATGCGGCAAGATGCCACCCTTTTTGCATTTTGATTGTAAGAACATAATGTATGGAGGTGGTCAATCGAGATTCGAGTTTTGCGATTTCATGCATAGGAAGAGCCAAACGTTGTTCTTTGCAAAAATCGCTTCGAAATCGAGTGGGATGAGTCATCTAGTGGAACAAGTTCGGAGGACGGCTGAACTTCTATTTCCCCGATCAAGCCTACAGGGATAAGCTCGCAGAGATATTTCAGACACAACACCCTGACGCGGACAGGTCTTGGCTTGAAAAGAGACCAAGGAACTCGGACTGGAAATTATGCCTTGTCTCGCTCAATAGAGCGGCAAAGGATTTGCCCTTTTTCGCCAAGTGTGCCCTGTGGCGGCTCCACAAGAAACTTACCGCAAGCGATCACGAGGTTTTTTTCGTTTCGGTCTAGAGGCTTTCCCAACACACGAAATCTGTTCCGCTTGTTTGTTTCGGAGAATCCGGTTCCGGCTCCGAACCGCATGTACAGCGATCTTGCGAATGATCGTGATTCCGTCCCTCAGGGCGGATGAATCGAGTCCGCGATATGGTATGTTCGGACGAGTGTGAAAGAGGAACGAATCACATTCACCGATAATCTGACGCAATGCTTTGTGCTGGATGTTCATGCGGGTGATTCTACGGCGGCTTGAAAATATGAATCAGGAACTATAGTCCCTGATTCGTGAGGACATCGGTCGGCTTGCTCTGCCGTTACCTCAGAACGGGCTTCATGTATTCCCGAATGATCTTCAAGTCCCCAGTCCGCGTGTCGCCGAAATCGGCTCCCGTGATGAACATCTCGCAGCCGAAACGGAGCGAAAAGTTTGTCTTGTCCTTGAAAACGACCGTGAGGAACAGCGTCCCATCATCTATGGAGTGGCTGATGTAGTCCACAGCCCTGCCGTGAACTTCGGGATAACGCTGACGTAGCTTCTCCCGACGCTGGCGAATAAGTTGATTAATATCCCTGCGCTCTTTGGCAGAGATCCGGGTAATGGGCGTGTTACCAACCCAGACTACCTTCGGCTTGTTCGACTGTCGTTTCTTAAGCATGGCTCTTCCCCCGCGCAGGACTCTTTGGTTTTGTGGTGGGTTTCGCGTGCCCTCTACGGCGCTGCGTGCGCTCGTGTTCTTCCTCTATGCGCTTCTCTTCGTCAGCTACCGCTGAAAATGGGACGATGCCAATACGGGCGGCAAACCTTGCTTCTTGCGTTCGTCCTCGCGATGACGGACGTCAATGTAAACGTCATCGGGGTCCTCACGTTTCTTCTCGTAGGCACGGCGCTGCTTCGAGAATCTGCCCGCGTCGTCGAGTTCACAGTCCGCCAGTTCTTCCATGAAATCAGCGTTGACCTCTGAACGAATTTCCTCAATCTGCGTTTGGGCATATTGCAGAGCACCCTTGCGGGTAAACGGAAACTTCTCCATGTAACGCAGCGTCGCAACGATCTGATCGACGCCTTGGTTCCACAGGAATAGGCTTTCGCAGAAACGCAGCTTCGAAGAGCGTGCGGAGGGTTGCCTGGGAATTGGGGAGCGAATACCTTCAACACTAGCCATTCGTTGCCTCCTTGTAGGCAAGTTTGGTTAGGAGCACATCCTTTGCTTCAACACCAGCGCGTCTCGCTCAGATCGGTGCGTCGCCAGTAGTGATACGAACAGTAGCAATTATAGCATTGCGACGAACTGTAGCAAATGTAAAAAGGATCATATGAGTGCTACAGGAAAACGGACCGTTCAGGTCAATGTTCGACTGAGCGAGGATGACTTTGAGCTGATCCGAAAGGCAGCGGCAAAGCTCTGGCCGGATGCAGTCCTCAGCAACTCCGGCATCGTGCTGGGCTTGGCTCGACTCGCGGCCAAACAAACGTTAGAGACACAGAAGAAATCTAGAGGCACCTGAGCCACTCTGTTCGGAAGACGATGGCAGTCCAGGCGGAAGCGGCTGAGCCTCCGCCTCCGCGAGCAGCTATTCAATGGTCATCGTCGGGAAGACCGACCAATTCGGACATCTGTATATGGAGAAGTTCCGAAATTGGCTGAAATTCGCACAGTTTGCCTGCACAGTTCCTACACAGCCAAAACGTGCCACATTATCTGTAATTAAAACAATCGGATATAAAAGTTTTATCACCCGCTCAGGATGACAATCCTAGTGTGATTAAGTGCGGTGTCAGCGCAGCCAGGCGACTCCCGCGATGATGAGGGCCACGACGAGTAAGGCTCCCAGAATGTACTTGTTCGCGGCGAACCATGATTCGGAGGGCATGGCCGAACTTAGGAACGGAGTGGCGGCGTCGGAAGCGGGTAGAGCCGGTGGTAGATTCGGAACATCCTGGGTAAACTGCGGCAAATTCGGCGGAGCATTCTGCGTGAGTTCCGGAGACGAAACCGGAACGGCTTGAGCGATGGGCGACTCGACAGGAGCAGCGGTCGGATTCTGTGGAGAGGTCGCGACTGAAACCGGGGCAGTGGTCGTTCGGTGGCCGTTTTCTGGCGGGCTGGGCGGGGCGGGGTTCTCAGCGGAAGGGGGGTTGGCGGCGGCGGGCTGCGGCAGACGCTGGCCGCGAAATTGTTTCTCTTCGCATTCCACGCAGAAGGTGCGGCCCTGGGAGACGGGAAAGCCGCACGCCTGGCACTTCTGCAAATTTCTTAAGACCGGAGGGACCGTGATCGACTCGACCGATTCGCGGGTGCGCGCGGCAGCAGGAGTTTGCAGGGCCGCGGACCAGAAGAGTGGCTTCCCCTGAGCTGGGTTCGGCTTTTCTGGTTCCGCTCGCTTCAATTCTATCGTTGTCGGTTCTTGCTTTTCCGGTTCTTGCTGCGCCGGTTCTTGCTTTGCCAGTTCTTGCTGCGCGAGGCCGACTGGCGGAACGTCTTTCACTAAAGGCACATTGTCGAGGTCGGGGTCGGAGGCTATGACGCTCGCGGGAGCTTCGGGGTTCGCGGCGACGGTGGTCAACGCGGGCTGAGGGTCCGTGTCGACTGACTGCGGAGCGACGGGCAGAATCGGGGCAGCCGCAGCGTGCTTCACTGCGGTTTCGACCATTTCGCCGAGGCGTTGCAGGGCGGAAAGATCGCGCTCTTCGAAGGCGCGTGGCTTGCCGGAGAAAAGCTCGAAGACGCCCAGTACCTGCCGCTCGCTCAGGATGGGCATCACGACTACTGAGGCTATACCCAGGTCACGGCAGACCTGGCGGTTCACGCGCGGATCGCGTTCGGCATCGTCACAACGGAGGGGCTGGCGGCTGCGCACGCATTCCCCCGAAAGACCGTATTCCATAGAGAGCAGGGCACCCAGCTCGGGAGCGTTCGAGCCTACACTGGCGCGGCAGACCATGTCATTCTGCTGGCCGCGGCGCAGGGCGATCGCGGCGCCGCTCGATCCGGTGATGTATTGGGCGCGGTCGGCGAGAAGTTGCAGGGCGGCATCGAGATCGCTGTGGGCCATTTCGGCGAGGGAACGGCCAGCGTCCTCTCCGGGAAAGCGCGGCTCGGGCTCGGCGGGCTTGGGCAGATGGGCGTTGGCAGCGGCGATTCCCGCTGAGACGCTCGCGGTCGCGGACCGGCTTGCGCCGGGGGGCGGAAATTCCCGGTCGAGCGCCTGCGATGCGGAACTGCGGTCGAGAATCGAGTAATGATCCATCCGTGGTGCTTGAGAAGCAATACCTGGAGTCTCGCGCGGGGAGGGCATGGTGTCAAGGTCACGGCGGGGTGGGGTTGGGTCCCAGCTTTCAGCTTTCAGCTGTCAGACACCGGGGCTCTCGCGATTCGGCGAATGCCAATTGCTCAGGGGCTTGCTCTAAACAGTGCGCTCGCGGACGGCGTTGCTGGCCAGGCGGTTGGCCTCGGCGTTATTGGCGCGGGGGACGTGGGAGATGGAGAAATTGAGGGCGCGAGCCAGTTTGCGGCAGGTCCAGTGCAGGGAGTAGAGGCGCGAGCTGCGGCAGATGTACTGGCCGCTCATCTGGCGGACGACGACTTCGGAATCGGAGTAGACGTGGAGCGCCTTGGCCTTTCGAGTGACTGCGAACTGCAGGGCTTCCATGAGGGCGACGTATTCGGCGACGTTGTTATCCTGGTGGCCGATCCACTTGGCGATGCGGATGGGACCGCTTTCGCAGCCGTCGATGACCACCCCGATACCCGATGGCCCTGGATTGCCCAGAGAACCACCGTCCACATAGGCCACGAGTTCTGACATCACCGATTCTTTTCTACTGTTAGCAAGATGCGCCGAGAATGTTTCTGCGTCAAGATCAATATTTGATTCCGACTGTGGATTTTTCCGGAGTTGGGGCGTTGTGAAAGTTTTTGTGAAAAAGCGGTCCCGTATTGAAACGGCGTATTACTAAACTATTGGACTGCAAGGGCTTGCAAATTCAGTTATTCACAGGACGAATGCGATGCATTGCACCATTAGTTTGCGTTGACATTTATGAATGCTCTGTTAAGGTTGCTTCCGTCGACGGTTGAAAGGGACAGCGAAATAAAACTTGCTGACCCGAAGTAGACTGGGTGATCAGCCTAGCGGGGCAACCTGAGAGGCAGCCAAACCTGAAAAAACCGACGGCTCTGCGAGGGGCAGTTGGGGTTTGGGACTGTGAAAACAGTGATCGCATCAAGGGGCTGTGACGGTACATGCGTCCACGCTGTTGGCTCCCTCGCAGGAGGCGGCAGCTAGAGCATAACCAATGTCACGGCCCTTTCAATTTTTTCCCGCCTGGCTCCTCTGACCTCCCTGGTTGCTGGCTGATTCTTAACGCTCACCCAAGTTCTTTCGCTTTCCACACTAAGGGGAACTCGGTCTGTAGACAAACACAAATTCAACGCGCAGCGCGTGAAGGCGCGATGATAGCGCGATGTTTGCGATATGCCCGAAGGCATACCCTGATACGAATCGTGTGATTTTTCCGCAGCCGGCGAAGGCTTGCGCAAAACGCACTGCACTCAGCCTAGAATCAGACTCACGGCGAGCGCGGCTACGGTCAATTTGACCAGCCATCCCAGGGCGTGGGAGGCGGCGATGGCGGGAGCGATTTTCATCCACAGAGCGTTGACGATGGTGAGCGGCAAGGGACCGATGAGCCAGATTGCGGCGGCTAGTTTGAGAGTTTCGCGGTATGAGTAAAGATGCAGCCTGCCGCAGAGCAGGACGAAAACGCCACAGGTGAGAAGAGGGAGCGCGCTCGACCAGAGAACGGCTGTGCTTTCTCCCTGGCCGCCGCGGTAGCGCCAGATTTCGGGATTGCGGTCGTAGCCCTTATAGAGCAAATCGCTGCCCAGGAAGAGCCAGTCGGTCATTGAGGAGACGACGGCGCTGGCTAATACGGCTATCGCAATGCGACCCCAGGGCATAATGGTTGGAGGCACTCTAGCACATCGGTGGGAATAAGGAAGCGAGCCTGTTCGTGGCGCTTCGGTGTCAGGCGGCTGTGTTCGCACGGGAGATCCCTCGTCCCGCTGGTGAAAACGCGGGACATCGGGATGACGCCGAGGGCAGGCAATGGTTGAAGATTCCGAATTGAGCAACTATCCCTCTGGCGGTTGCTGGTGTCACGCGGCGACTTCGCCGGCGATCATTTCGTCGACGTAGCACCAGATCCAATCTTCGCCGGGCTCGATCGAGCGCATCACGGGATGACTGGTGTGATGAAAGTGTTTGGTGGCATGTTTATTCTTTGACGAATCGCAGCAGCCGACGTTGCCGCATATCATGCACATGCGAAGGTGAACCCAGGTGTCGCCGAGTTTGACGCACTCAGCGCAGACATCGGTGTCGGTGGTCGTGACTTTGATCTGATCCAGGTGCTTACATTTCTTGGACATTCTCGTCTCCTAGGATGCTTAGAAATCATTTTCCGCCGACCTCTGCGGCTGAAGCCGGTCTGTAGAAACATGCGACTTGTCCGAAGCGCTGCGCCACTCAAAATCGCGTGATGTCAACAGAACTGCGCGGCTTCTCAGCCCTTTCCAGTTTCTGCTCTTTCCAGCTCCTTGCGATCCCAATGCGCGAGATTCGCTCCGGCGTCGTAGGTGCTCTGCAGGAAGCTGAGCAGGGCTTGACGGGGCGAAGGGGCGCGGCGCACATCGTCATACATCAGAAGGAACTCCTTCATCTGAGGATGATAGAAGGCGGCCGCTGGTTGCACTGGGTGCGCGGCGAAACCAGGGGGCTCGGGCGCGGCGTAAGCGTAGAAGGCCGGGCCTTTAATGTCGCCTCCGCCGGGCCAGAATCCGGCGCTGATTACTTCGTGCGAATAGGCTTCGCGGGTGACGAAATCGGCGCCTGGGCGTTCGGGGGCGCGGCGTCCGGAGAAGCGGGTGACACAGAGGTCGAAGCTCCCCCAGAAGAAATGGATCGGACTGCTCTTGCCAATGAAGCCGGCGCGAAACTCCTGAAAGATGTTCTCGCAGAGAATCAGGATGCGCCAGAAGCGGTGGGCGTATTCGGGATCGTAGGAGGCATGCTGAGTATCTTTCTCGAAGTCGACGGGGGTTGGCACCTCGACGGGCATGGTCCAGATTTTTACCTCGATGCCGAGCGAATGCAGGGCAGACATGAATTCCGCGTAGAAGGCGGCGACTGATTGCGGCCTGAGCGCGAGAATCCTTGACGAAACCCTGGACGAAGCCCAACTGGTTTGAATGATCAGTTGGTGATCGATGAAGTCGAACTGAACTTCGAAAATGCGATCGCCGTAGGGGATGGCGGAGGTGGTAAGGCCACGCGCGTTGACATAGAGAGGAACTTCCCACCAGTGATTGATGCGCGGGGTAAGAGCGAGGCGGACCTTGCCGACGATCTGAGTCCACATGTGGAGTGTGGCGTAGGTGTCCTGCCATGCCGCGAGGGGCAATTCGGGCCAGGAGTCGTGGGACGGGGTGTCAGCGTGCGCTGCCATACCGGAACCTCAGCTTCGGATCAGAAAATGGTAACATCCTTAGTCTTCTGGTGTCTGAAGGTCCGTGTAACAGAAGGGCGCTCCAATGATTCCGATTCTGTTGCTCTGCGCGATGCTGTTCCAGGCCGGCCCGCAAACGGCGGCGAAGCCCGTTATCGACAATGACCGCGTTACGGTCTGGCATGTGGGCACCGCCCCCACAACGCGGACGGTTGATGCGGTAGTAGTGTCCACGTCGGGCGCCGTGGAGTTCTTGCCGCTCGGAAAGACGCCGAACGACTCTCCACGATCTTCGATCGTGATCGATCTGAAGGATCATCCAGTGGCTCCGATCGCGAACACCTCCGGCTACCCGCTCGCGTTTCCTCGGCCTGGCTCGAAGAAGATCCTGGAGAACGAACGTGTGATCATCTGGGATTACACATGGACGCCGGGCGTGCCGACGCCGATGCACTTCCACGATAAAGACGTGGTAGTCGTCTTTCTTGACGATGGCGACCTGAGTTCGACTACACCGGATGGGAAAGTTGCGGTGAATTCGTTCAAACCCGACGCGATCCGGTTCAACCCCCGCGGCCGCACACACACCGAAACTCTGGTCCGTGGAAAACAGCACGCAATCATCACCGAGTTGAAGTAAACGGCAAGTGATCCGCGGATGCGAGCAGATCGGCAGCGGGCCCAGGCGAACACAGTGCTGGCGAACATGGATTCTTGTTTACGGAATCATTCTTGGATTATAATGATTCTCATCTAATAGAGTATCTTCCCCCGTGCCGACCGCTCACGAACAATTCCGGGAACTGGCTTGGAAGTGTGGCCTGGCGGCTACGCATCAGCGGCAGGTCATTTATAAGGCTGTTGTGGCCATGCCGGGACACTACTCACCTGAAAATGTCTATGCCGAAGTGCGGCGGCGAACTCCCTCCATCTCTTTAGCTACCGTTTACAAGAACCTGCGGCTGTTCGTGGAGCACGGATTGCTGCGCGAAGTGAGCCCGCACGCTTCGACGTTGCTGGTGGAAGGCAATCTTGAAGCGCATCATCACCTCGTCTGCACTCGCTGCAAGGCGGTGCAGGATATTGAAGGTGATTTTATCGACCTGAAACGGCTGTCGCGGCTGGCGCCGCGCGGCTTCGATCTTAAGCAGCCGCTGGTTGAGGTATTTGGACTTTGCCGGCGGTGCAGCACCAAAAAGTAGCTTTACGGAGTATTCATTTCAAGATTCGAAGGAAAAAACATCATGGAAAATACACTGGCGACATCATCGGGGAGCGTTTCCCCTGAGGCTAAGGACAAACACACCACACCCGAAGGAAAGTGCCCGGTAGCGCACGGCGCCCGCAGGTCTCACACAAATGCTGATTGGTGGCCGAATCAGGTGAACGTGAACATCCTGCACCAGCATTCGCCAAAGTCCGATCCGATGGGCAAGGAGTTCAATTACGCGGAAGAGTTCAAAACGCTCGACCTGAACGCCGTGATCAAGGACCTGCATGCCTTGATGACGGATTCGCAGGAGTGGTGGCCGGCCGACTTTGGGCACTATGGTCCGTTGTTCATTCGTATGGCGTGGCACAGCGCGGGCACGTACCGCATCGGCGACGGCCGCGGCGGGGCTGGAGCCGGGCAGCAGCGCTTTGCGCCGCTCAATAGCTGGCCGGACAATGTGAACCTCGACAAAGCGCGGAGGCTGCTGTGGCCGATCAAGCAGAAGTATGGGCGGAAAATCTCGTGGGCCGACCTGATGATTCTCGCCGGCAACGTCGCACTCGAGTCGATGGGATTCAAGACATTCGGTTTTGGCGGAGGGCGCGCGGATGTGTGGGAGCCCGAAGAGTTGAACTGGGGTCCTGAGGGCACGTGGCTGGCGGACGAGCGTTACAGCGGGGATCGTGAGCTTCAGAATCCTCTTGGCGCGGTGCAAATGGGCCTGATCTATGTGAATCCGGAAGGGCCGAACGGAAAGCCGGATGCGATTGCCGCGGCGCGGGATATCAGAGAGACTTTTGCCCGCATGGCGATGAATGACGAAGAAACCGTTGCACTGATTGCGGGCGGACATACCTTCGGCAAAACCCACGGCGCCGGCATTCCAGCTGATTATGTGGGCAACGAACCAGAAGGTGCCGACATTGAGGATCAAGGCTTCGGATGGAAGAATAAACTTGGGAAAGGGCATAGTGGTGACACCATCGGCAGCGGTCTGGAGGTTACTTGGACCACGACGCCGACGAAGTGGAGCAACAACTTCTTCACCAACCTGTTCAGCTACGAATGGGAGCTGACGAAGAGCCCGGCCGGCGCGCATCAGTGGACACCGAAAAACGGCGCCGGGAAAGGTACGGTGCCGGATGCGCACGATCCCGCAAAGCGTCACGCACCAACCATGCTGACCACGGACCTCGCTTTGCGCTTCGATCCCGCTTATGAAAAGATCTCGCGGCGCTTCTATGAGCATCCGGATCAGTTCGCAGACGCGTTTGCGCGGGCGTGGTTCAAGTTGACGCACCGCGACATGGGACCGATCCCGCGGTACCTCGGTCCGCTGGTGCCGAAGGAGCCTCAGATCTGGCAAGACCCTGTTCCGGCTGTGGATCACAAATTGATCGAGG
>Ga0302324_100022619_pt1 | contig 12204 bp, 8 predicted proteins | sample Palsa_T0_1_FD_201949 | JGI IMG/M metagenome (GOLD analysis project Ga0302324, IMG submission 201949) | Peat permafrost microbial communities from Stordalen Mire near Abisko, Sweden - Palsa_T0_1 | ecosystem: Environmental > Terrestrial > Soil > Palsa > Peat permafrost | place: Sweden: Abisko...
TGCCGATCCCGGGAGGCTGGGATCGGATCCCGGGAGGCTAGCTGCCGATCCCGGGAGGCTGGGATCGGATCCCGGGAGGCTGGGTGCCGATCCCGGAGGGCTGGGATCGGGACGGAGCCGCCTCGGATCGGGACCGAGGCGGTCCCCCCCCTCAGGACCCGCCGGCCGGGGCGGGGTAGTGGCGATCGATGAAGCAGAGGCCCTGCGAATTGAGGTGCCCCTGCGTCGACTGCGTGAAGCGCATGTAGTCGTAGTAGTCGCGGATGGCCGGACAGTCGTCCTGCGTGTAGTCGTCGCCGACCGTCCCGGTGCAGATGCCGTGAGGGTCGATGGGGACGCTCAGCGTGCTGAACGACATCTGCCCGTTACCCGGCGGCGTGTAATACATGCCCGAGCAGTTCCGCCACGGAAGCGGCGTCCCGGTGTCGTCGGTGAAGGCGTAGAAGGCGACGCCCTTCATGTCCTCGACGTGCGCCTCGGGGTTGGCCACGCCAATGTACTGCGCTGCGACCTGGTCCCAGTGCACCGGGGTGTCCTCGGCGAAGCTCTCCCAGAACGGGTGATCCATGTGCAGCGTCACCTGCGCGATGGCCGACTGGCTGGGGGAGATCTGAACGCCGCGCGGGTAGGCCTCGCCGGGGTTCGGTGTTCCCTGCAGCGACTGGTTCTGGCAGTTGACGTAGTTGGTCGGCGTCGAGAACCCCAGCGCGAAAGACAGCCCCGCGTTCGGCATGCGCGTGAAGTCGTAGCCCCCGTCCACGAACGTCGGCCCGCCGGCATCTCCGCCGTCGGCCTCGGCGATTCCTCCCTCGGGCCCCGGGCCGGTGGTGGTCTGCGTGCAGGTGTACGGCGACAGGTCGCCCTTCCAGGTGGTGATGCCCCGGTAGAAGACGCTGTACCCGTTGGCCACCATGAGGGCGAAATCGGCCGCCTCGCTGGCGTCGAGGTTCACGTTGTAGGCGTCGTAGGTGGCCGGCACCGTGCTGAACCCGAAGGCGTACGGCACCGAGCTCTGGAGGGCGGCCCCGCCGTTGTCGGTCTCGCGGGTGATGACGGCGAGCGGCGTGGCCTCTTCCGGCGCGCCTCCCTGACCGACCAGAGTCCCCCCCTTGTGCAGATCGACCACGAACGGACCGTCGACGTGCGCCGCCTCGGAGCCAATCTCCTGCTGGTCGTGGGTGTTCGTCTCCGCGCCGTTCCACAGGCCGATGTGATCGACGACGACGATGTACTCCTCGATGACGAACTCCCATCCGTCGAACATGTACGTGTCGTTCACGAAGTCCTGAGGCGGGAACGGATAGCCCGAGAGGGCGTTGGACTCGCCCGAGATGGTCACGTAGACCCCGTTCGCCCCGGGATCGGCGGGCGCGACGAAGGGCCGGAGGGACTGGCCGGCGTCGTTGGCGATGAGCGCGCTGCCGCTCGAGCCGGCATCCAGGCCGGCCTCGGTGAAGACCGCCTCGGGCGAAGGATTGAGGTTCGAGCACGCCGACGAAGAGAGGAGACCCGTGGCGAGGACGAGGACCGCCAGCAGGGACCCCAGCACCAAGGTTGATCCTGAAACGGACGAGGGGGAGCCCATACGCATCTTCCTACGAGTGCGAATACGTCACGGAATAGGCGGCGCCGCCGCCCGTGAGGATCCCCTCGAAGAGCTCCACCCCTTGCTGCGCGCCGGCGCCGGTGCCGAAGCTGGTGTCGGGGATGCAGTACGCCGGACCGCAGACGCCCGAGGCGGGGTCGCTGCTGGTGCAGGCGAGAAGGCCGTCGCAGCCGCCGTTGCTGGCGGGGGCGGCGCAGCAAGGTTGCCCGCTGGCACCGCACGTCCCGCCGGCGGGCGTCTCCGGCGCGAGAGCGAAGTCGCCGGGGTTGACGGCGACCGTGGGATCGCCGGTCAAGCAGGCGGCGTCGGTCACGCGCGGCAGCGTCGAGAAGTCGATGTCGAGGTTGAACCACTGGCGCGGATCGACCGTCACCAGGAGGGTGCCGCCGTCGAAGAAGGTGACGTCGATGCCGCCGATCTGCACGATGCGCTCCTTGCAGACCGGGTTCTCTCCGGGCTGCGCGGGATCGGAGGTCGCCGGCACCCGGTTGTCGTTGATGGTCACCACCGCGCCGAACGAGAACGCCGTGCCCGCCGGGCAGGTCGTGCCGTCGCAGGTGGCGATCCCCTGCAGATCGACCATGTGCGCGAAGTTCGACTCGTTGATGTCCCCGTCGGTGAGCCAGATCTGCCAGCTCAGCGCGCTGTCGGCGGAGCCGTTGCCGAAGACCGAGAACTCCTGGGGCTGACTGGAGAGGAGATCGACCTCGACCGGCCCGGGCACCTGCGCCGCGTAGATGCCGGGAGCGATGCAGACCGGCGAGTCGAACCCGGTGGAGGGAGGCGATTCGTCGAAGTAGACCGCGCCGAGGCGCATGCGGGCGGCGGTGAGCTGGACGGTGAAGCCTCCGACGGCAAAGGGCTGCGAGGCGCCGTCCACGCCGGAGGCATAGGCGGTGAAGGTGATGAGCTGGTCGCCGGTGGTCCCGTTGCATGCGCCGAGGGCGCCGAGAACGGCCGCCAGCGCCGCTGCTCCACGGCCCCCGCGCATCATGCCCCCCCCAGCGTCGCCGAGAGCGTCAGCATCAGCGTGCGCGGAGCCCCCGCGGTGAACGAGCGCTCGGGGGCCAGCGTCGGCTCGGGGAGGAGCTTGTGGAAGTCCGAGGCGTAGTTGTATTCCCCGAGGCGGTAGCGCGAATCGAAGATGTTCTGCCCCGAGAGGCGCAGGTTCCAGAGGGTCCAGCCGAGGCTCACCGAGGCGTCGGAGAGGAAGATGGCGTCGCTCACCTCGCCGTAGGGAAGCGGGCGGTGCCCGACGTAGCTGACCCCGTAGCCCACGGTGGCGCGCACCGGCTGGTGGGCGAGGGATACCGGCAGATCGTGAAAGAAGACGAAGTCCCCGCGGAGGACGAGATCGGGGATGTAAGGGACGAGCAATCCACACGCCGGCGCGCACGCCCCGGTGTCGTCGAACACCGCCTTGACCAGCGTGGCGTTCGCCGCGAGGTCGTAGAACCTGCCGAGAAGACGCGTCGATCCCGACCAGCCGGTGCGGGTCGAGCCGCTGGCCAGGGTGTTGCGCCCCTGGGTGGGATCGAAGATGAGATCCTGGTTGACGTGCGTCTGGAAGAAGACCGACTTGGCGGCGATGGCCAGGTCGCTGCCGACCTCGCGGTTGTAGGCCACGCCCATGTCGCGCGACTGCACGTTCACGAACGGCGTCACCAGGCCCTGCGAGACGTAGCTCGGGTCCACCGTGCGGATGCCGTCGCCGACGCTCCCCGTGACCTCGAAGTGCTCGACCGGTCCGACCACCACCGTCCCTCGCGGCATGACCGCCCCGTCGCCGGTGGTGGAGCGCTGGAAGGGCTCGCGATAGACCCCGTGCTCCAGCTCGCTGAGGCACGACAGGTCGATCTCGGTGGCGGACTTCGACGGGCTGTCGACGCTCTGCACGTCGCAGTTGTTGAGGACGTCGAAGAGGAACATGTCCGCGCGCACGCCGCCGCGAAAGCCCAGCCAGGGAAGGACGCGGAGGTTCGAGTCGATGTAGACGCCCACGTCTCCCAGCGTGGAGGTGAGGTCGGCGTCGATGAGGTAGGGGACGTTGCTGCCGGAGGCGATGCGATCCTGGGTCGACGTCGTCTGATCGAAGCGCGCGAAGTAGCCGCCCTCGAACTCCTGGCGGAGGCCGAGCACGCTCCCGTGCCACCGCGCGAAGCCGCGCGCTCCGGCGGTCACCTCGCTGAAGTGGAAGTCGATGAGGTCCCCGCGCTGATCGTGCGGCTCCTGGGTGGGCTCCTGCACGTCGAGGAGGAAGCCGGTCCAGTTTTCTCGCAGGCGCATGGTGCGGTCGACCAGGAAGATCTGCTGCGAGACGTCGATGTCCTTGAAGCGCGCCTCGTAGGTGGCCGAGAGGGACACGCGGCTGGAGTCGTTGCCGGTCTGCGCCGGGTCCTCGGTGCCGAAGAAGCCCACCTTGCCGGCGTCGAAGTCGTCCTGCCGGACCACGCCGGCGTTGTCGTACTCCGTCAGGTAGGCCGTGGCGTTGAGGCGCAGGGTGCCTTTCTGTCCGACCGGGATCTCCACCTGGCCGACGCCGGTGCCGCGACGCGCCCGGCGATTCGCCCCGAAGCCGTCGGTGGTGTAGTACTCGGCGCCGGCGAAGGTGCCGGTGGGCGCGTCGGTGGGACCCCACAGGAGCAGCAGCCGCTGCGTGCCGTAGCTCCCCGCCGAGTACTCGGCGCTGAGGCCGCGCCTGTCGAGGCCGAGCTGGTAGTCGGCGCTCCCGGCGACGGCGAAGTTGCCCTGCTGCGGGGCGTACGGTCCTTCGAGAACACGCACCGAGTGAATGAGCTCGGGGATGATGAAGTGCGTGTCGGCGTAGCCATTGCCGTGGTAGTTGCCGGCGTCGTTGATGGGGACGCCGTCGACGGTGAACTCCAGGTCTTGCCCCTCGTGTGCGTCGAAGCCGCGGAGGAACACCTGCTCGGCGTGGCCCGACCCGCCTTCGTTGGTCAGCAAGAAGCCCGGGGCGAGCTTGAGGACGTCCGCGGCGTTGGTGCGCGGAATGGCCTTCTGCTCGCCGAGCGTGACCTGGTAGTCGGACGTGCCGTGCTGCCGGGCGTCGAGGTGTCCGCGGACGTCGACCTCCTGGACCGCCTGGCTGGCATCCGCGGAGGCCGCGCCCTCGCTCGGGTTCGCAGTGGATGCGGCGCCCGACGCCGGGGCCGCGGCGGGAGGAGTGGCGGGGGCCGTCGGCGGCGCGGCCTGCGGGACGGAGGGCTGAACTGGCAGGCGGTCGGAGGGCTGCGTCGACTCGACCATCTCCGGCGCCGCTGCGGGCGGGGCGAAGTGAAAGGGGATCTTGATGCGACTGGCCAGCGCCTTTCCGTCCCTCATGGCGGGGACGAAGGTCCACTGGCGGACGGCGACGACAGCCGCCTCGTCGAGGTCCGTGCCGCCCGACTCGAGCACGTCGACCTTGGAGACGTGGCCGTCCGCGTCGACGGTGACCGCCAGCACCACGTTGGCGTGCTCGCGCGTGGTGAGCGCCGAGGGAGGATAGACCGCGTCGACGTGCTGGAGGACGACCGGCGGCGTGACCTCCGCGGGGGCCGGAGGAGCGGCGCTCGCCGGGGGAGGCGACCCGGGCGCAGGGGCGTCCGGCGGCGCGCTGGCCGTAGGTGCCGCCGGGGCGGGGGAGGCCTGGGACCAGGCCGGACGCGCGGCCGCCACGGCGGCGCCGAAAGCCAGCACGGCGAGGGTCCCGGGAGGCGGGCGGCGCACGGAAAGACGCGGGGCTCCCATCGACTCTGGTTACACCTTGTATAACCAACACTTGTCCTTCGGCAACGAGAACGCGCGGGCCCGGGCTGGGAGAGGCCCCCGGCCGGTTGCGCGGGCGGCCGGGATCATCTACCCGTCCGGGACCATGAATCCTCGCGCCGGCGTCGCCGTCTTCCTCGATCACCACGAAGCGCGCGTGTTTCACGTCGCCGTGGGCAGCGTGGACGAGTCCACCGTCCGCGCGCCCAAGCAGCACGTCCATCGTCATCCCAAGAAGGGAACCGACGAGCACAACCACCCCGATGACCTGAAGCACTTCTTCGCCGACCTGGCGCGGGCGCTCGACGGCGCCACGGAGGTTCTCCTGCTCGGGCCTTCCACGGCCAAGCTCGAGTTCCTGCGCTACGCCCACGCGCACGCGCACGCGCTGGCCGATGCCATCGTGGGGATCGAGACCGTCGATCACCCGACGGACAAGCAGCTCCTCGCGCACATCAAGACGTACTTCGGCATCGCCACGCTACGGGTCTCCTGAGCTCTCGCGCGATCGGCTCGCCATGAAGGGCCCAACGCCCGCGATTGAAAAGGTCGCCCGCGTCGTCGTCATCATCGCGTCCGTGTGGTTTGCCTTCACCGCCTTCTGGGGCCTCTTCGCCATCCCGGGCGGAGGGCACCTCGGCGCGGGCGGGGCCGGGAACGTGATGGCCGCCGAGCAGATGCTCAAGTGGCACATCGTCTACCCCGCCTGGGGTTGGTACGACGGGCAGCCTCCGCTGAAGACGGCGTACATCTGCCATCACCCCTTCGGGCAGTACTGGGTGCCGGCCGTCTTCCTGGCGGTGCTCGGGCATCGCGACGTGGTGGTGCACCTTCCCCCGGCGCTGATGAGCGCCGCCCTCCCGCCGCTGCTCTACGGGATCGGGCGCGAGAAGTGGGGACCGGCGGCGGGGGCGGTGGCGGCGGCGTCGTACGTGGTCATTCCCATCGCCGTCGGCTTCTCCCAGTTTCTCAACCTGGAGACGTTCTGCATCTTCGGCGCGCTGCTCTTCTTCTGGGGGCACACGCGGCACATGGTCACCGGGAGGCGCCGGCACCTCTTCGCCAGCCTGGCCGGGCTGTGCTTCGCCTGCTCGGGCGACTGGGCGGGGTACCTGCTGGTGGCCCCGGTGCTGGCCTGGGCGCTGCTGCGAGCCTTCGTGCTCCCCGCGCGTCTGACGCCGCGCTTCCAGCGCCTGCCGTACGCGCGCTGGTGGGCGCTCTCGGTGGCCATCGCCGTGGGGTCGGTCATCCTCTGGCTGCTCCTCTTCGCGCACGCCGGACAGCTCGCCGACTGGATCACCGCCGGGGAGGGGCGCGGCGGGGGGGACACCGACAAGGTGAAAGAGGTGCTCGACAGCCGCCAGAACTGGCTGGCCTTCTCCTTCACGCCGCTGGCCATGCTCCTCGGGAAGGTCGCCGCGCCGGTATGCTTTCTGCGCTGGCTGGTGCTGCGGCGGGACGAGGAGACGTACTCGCTGTCCTTGCTCTTCGGGGCCAGCGCGCAGTACTTCGCCTTCAAGCAGGGGGCGGACGTGCACATTTTCTGGTCGCACGACTTCGCGCCGTACATCGCGCTGGCGCTCGCCCAGCTGGTGCACACGCTGGGCGCCGCCGCGGGCTTCGTGGTGCGGCGCATCTCGTCGGAGAGGCGGCTGGCGCCGGCGGTGGCCGCCTGGGTGACGTTGGCGCTCGGGTTGGCGCCGGTCCTCGCCATGGCGCACGACGGGGTGCAGTCGCTCTGGGTGTGGCGGCGAACGGGCGGTCGCTACGACGACAACGGCACACTCATGCGCAGCCACCTCGACATGCTCCGGGTCCTCGAGCTGGTGGTAAATCCGGTCACCTTGCGCGGCACGCCGATCGACGTTCACCCCTCCGCGCAGTGGGGCTGGGAGCACATGTGGAAATACCAGGGCGACGGCAACGAGGCGGCGGCGCCGCTGGCCGCCACCCCTTCCGCGGCGTCGCACCCCTTCTGGATCGCGCGCGGAAGCGGGATGTCGGCCGACGAGCAGCGCAAGGTGGCGGCGCACGCGCATGTCCGCGTCTACGGCGACATCTGGCTCGTCGACCAGCGCGAGCCGCCGGCGCCGCTCGACGCGTATTCGCTGAACGAGCGCGAGCCGAACCCGGTCGAGTGGCTCCTCTTCGATCCGACGGAGCTCCACCGCAGCATCGGCCCCGCGCCGGATCCCTGGCTCACCTGGGAGTGGCGGACGCACCTCGGAGAAGATGCGCCGGCGCCCACCGGCCAGCCGGCGACCCTCGACCAGATGCGCATCGCGCACAACGTGGCGGTGCTGCGCGCGGACGACGCGGCGGCCGAGCGCTGGCGAGCGAAGATCGAAGCGGAGCTCGATCGCTCGGCGGCCACCCAGTACGACACCGGCCTGAAGATCCTCGGCGTGCGCCTTCTCGGCGGCGTCGAGCCTCGCCTGGAGACCTGGTTCGAGGCCGGCAAGTCCTTCGCGGGAGACGACTTCTTCGGCGTCAAGTCGAGCATCGAGCGACGAGCGACGCTGAGCCTCATCCCGCCCGACACCACCGATCGCGAGGTGGGCTGGCCCACGTCGCTGTCGCCGAGGTCGTGGAAGCCGCGCTGCATCTACATGGAGACCACCATCCTGAATCACCGCATCGGCGTCGAGAAGTACGCGGGGCGATGGCTGGCGCGCGGCAACAACCCGGTGCCCAGTCGCCTGGACAAGGGTCCCGACACGGTGCTCGCGATCGTGCCTTGAGATGGTATGAATCGAGCCCACCGGCGATGGGTCCCGCGGCCATTCTCGCACCGCTGCGCGAGTTCTTCCTGCTCGAGGCGCCCCGGCGTCTCCTCGCGGAAACCACGCCCGAGCAGCAGCGCCGCGTGGCGGAGCTCCGGCAGGCGGGCAAGGAACGACTGAGCGCGGGCCGTGGCGCGGCGTCCGTGGTGGCGGGGAGCCTCCTCTTGCGCGAGGCGGTGGTGCTGCTGGCGTGCGCGCGGGCGGTGGCGCGCGACGCGAGCCTGGACGACGAGGGCCTGGCGGAGCTCGACGCCTCGCGGGAGGTGCCGGACCTCGGCCCGGACCCGGTCGACGGCCGACCCGGCGATACCGCCCGCGTCCGCGAGGCGCTCTCCTCGCGCGACCCGCTCTACTTCGACCGGCTGGATCCGGCGTCGCGCCTGCGCCTGCAGAGGGCGCTCGATCGGGCGGCGGTCGCCCTGCGCAGACGCGTCGAGGCGAGGAGCCTGGCGCACCTGCGCGCGCAGCGCTGGGGACGGGTGGCGGCGCTGGGGGTGGTCCTTCTCTACGCGCTCTGGCTGGGCGTCCGCCACCGCGTCATGCCGGTCAACCTCGCCCTGGGCAAGCCCGTGAGGGTGAGCAGTTACCGGGTCAACCCGCCCGACGGCCACGAGCTCGTCGACGGCCGCCCGGGCTTCACCTACGCCGTTCAGACCAACACCGAGGACTCCCCTCACGTCGTCATCGACTTGCTGGGTGACCACGCCATCGGCCGCATCGCCGTCACCAACCGGGCCGACGGCTGGTGGGACGACTGCCTTCCCCTGGTGGTGGAGCTCTCGCGTGACGACAAGACGTACACCGAGCTCGCACGACGCGAGAGCCACTTCGGCTTCGAAACCCCGTGGGTCATCGAGGCGTCGGGGAGAATGGCGCGCTACGTCCGCGTGCGCGTCGCGCGCCGCAGCTATCTGGCGCTCGGCCGGGTCGAGATCTTCGGCGCCCGGCCGTGAGGGGCGCGCGCGGCGGAAGAGTGGCAGAGATCTGGCGGCGTCTCCGTCCACGGACGGGCCTCGCCTGGCTTCACCTGGTGATGGGGGTGGTGTGCGCGCTGGGCGTGCTTGCGGCGATGGCCTACGTCTTCCGGTCCGTCTTCGTCGATCCGACCACCTTCGGCAGCCACGACTGGGACCAGGTGGAGACCCATCGCTTCCTGGTGGCCAAGACCTTCCGGCGTTTTCACCAGTTTCCTTTCTGGAACCCCTACACCTGCGGAGGGCACCCGGCCTGGGGCGGATTCGAGTCCGATCCCATCGTCGTCTCGCCATGGCTTCCGGCGTACCTCCTCGTGCCCTTCCCGCTGGCCCTGCGCATCGAGATCGCCGGCTCGACGGTGCTCGGCGCGGCGGGAGCGTGGCTCCTCGCGTCGCGCTTCACCCAGAGCCGCCCCTTGCGCGCGTTCGTCGCCGTGCTCTTCGTGCTCAACAGCCGCTGGATCATGCAGATCACCGTGGGGCACGTCTGGCACACGGCGTACGCGTGGATGCCCTGGGTGCTCTACTTCTACGACCGGGCCGCCGGCGCCGCCCCGCTGCTGGCCCCTCCGCGCCGGCGCGATCTCGTGCTCGCCGCGGTGTGCCTGGCCATGCTGGTCTACACGGGGGGAATCTATCCGCTGCCGCACACCGCCGTCGCGCTGGTGGCCTACTCGGCGCTTCTGGCGGTGACCACGCGATCGTGGGTGCCCATCGGGCGCATGATGGCCTGCGGTCTGCTCGGGCTCGGCCTGGCCGCCCCGCGCCTCTTGCCCATCATCGAGGTGCTGCGTCGCTTTCCGCGCCTCATCGACTCCACCGAGTCGATGGACTTCGGACCCTTCGTGGAGATGCTCACCTCGCCGCAGCAGGAGCCGGGGTCGATGCCCGCGCGCGTCTCGCAGTGGGGATGGCACGAGTGGGGCATGTACGTGGGCTGGGGCGCGCTTCTCGCCGTGGCCCTCGGCGCTGTGCTGTCGCGCGGGGTCCGCGAGCGCCCGCTCATGCTGGTCGGCGTGGCGCTGCTCACCCTCGCCTTCGGTCGGTTCTACGACTACGCCCCGTGGCCGCTGCTCCACCTCTTGCCGGTCTTCTCGTCGCAGCACGTCCCCTCGCGGTGGATGCTCCCGGCGCTCCTGCTCCTGGCCTGCGCCGCCGCGTCGACGGCCGAGCGGGTGCTGGCGCGAGCCGGTCGAGCGCGCGGCCTGCTCGAGGTGGCGACGCTGCTGGGCGCGGCGTGGCTGACGCGCGACATCTGCCAGGTGGTGCGCCCGTCTCTGACCCTGGCCTTCGGCCGCGCGGCCCCTCGCGTGACCGATCCCATGGGGGAGTTCCGGACGCTCCAGCACGTCCCCCCGGAGCTGGCCTACGACCCGGGCGAGTGGGCGCCGTCGACGCTCTCCGCGGTGATGGCCAACATCGGCTCGATCGATTGCAACACCTTCCCCGGGTTCAACAATTACACGCGCGGGCAAGGCGGCCGCACGCCGGGGCTGGGAGCGCACGCGGTGGGCGATCCGGAATACCGTGGCGAGGCCTACGTCGCCGAGCGCCATGGCACCGCGCGCATCGTCGCGTGGAGCCCGAATGCCATGGACGTGCAGGTGGAGGGCGCCCTGCCCGGCGACCACGTGGTCCTCAATCAGAACTGGGATCCCGGCTGGAGCGCCAACGGGGAGAGAACCGCCCCCTATAGCGACACCGTCTCGGCGGTGGTGACCCGCGGCTCGCAGCTCACGCGTTTCCGCTACTGGCCGAGGACCCTCGGGCTGGGTCTGGTGCTCCTTCTTCTGGCCGTCGCGGCGACCGCGGCGACTCCCATCGCGCGCCTCGTCCACCGTCTGTCGAGGAGCCGGCGCCGCACGCCTGCTACGCGCGAAACCGGACCATCGCCCTGACCACGGTGAGCACGTCCCACAGCCGCATCTTCTTGCCCTGATGGCCACTCCGGGCGCGGTACTGCACCGGCACCTCGACGGGGAGGGCGCCGCTCCTCACCAGCTTGGCGACGATCTCCACGTCGAGATCCCACGAATCGGACACCCACTCGATCGACTTCGCCGCGTCGACGTGAAACACCTTGAACATCGTGGCCTGATCGGTGAGATGCGTGCCGTAAAGAAGATTGAAAAAGGCATTCACCACTTGCCCGCCGGCGTTGAACATGAGCTCGCGAACCGGGTCCCCTTCGAATTTGCGAATGGCCCAGTGCTCGGCGCCCAGCACCCGGGAACCCAGGACGAAGAGGGTCTCGCCCGCCACGATGGGCCTGACCAGCTTGTCGTAGTCGCTCGGTGAATACTCCAGGTCCGCGTCCTGGATGATCACCACCTCTCCGGTCGCCGCGGCCAGCCCTTTTCTCACCGCCGAGCCCTTGCCGCGCGGCTCCTCCTCCAGGATGAGACGGATGGGGAGCTCCTTGGACAGCCGGGTGGCGATGCGCCGGGTGTCATCCCGGGAATTGCTCTCCACCACGATGACTTCGATGGGCAGCCCCGCCGGTCTCTGCGCCAGTACGCCCCGCACGCACCCTTCGAGGGATCCGGCCTCGTTGTATGCCGGGATGATGATCGACACTCGGGTCACGGGTCGAACCGACTGAGAAACGTTGGACTTCCTCACGAACGCCCTTCAGACCTCCGCCCAAGCGCTCAGGGAAAGCGATTCACCGAGCGGGTGCCGATGGTGGCGGAACGCGTCGAGAAGGACATAGGCTGCGACCCCCGCCACCACGATCAACACCAGGAGAGCGAGGGTGCGTCCCGCGCCGCCACCCTTCTCGACGGGCGCGGGGGGCGGCGGGGCCGGCGAGGTGCGCCTCCGCGCGGCCCGATCGCCGACGACGTCGACGAGCACGCGCGGGGTGGCGGGCGCCTCATCGGACGACGTCCCGACGCCGAGGGGCGTCCGCTCGTGCTCGGGCGGGGCCACGAAGACCTCCGGCGGGGACGACCGGGGCGGCGTCGACCCCCGGCCGACACCGGGCTCGGTGCGCTCGCGCATCTCGACGAGGCGCGCGATCGCCGCCAGCACCGCGTCGTCTGCGTCGATGAGCTTCACCCCCATGCCGGGG
>Ga0302324_100022621_pt1 | contig 12204 bp, 11 predicted proteins | sample Palsa_T0_1_FD_201949 | JGI IMG/M metagenome (GOLD analysis project Ga0302324, IMG submission 201949) | Peat permafrost microbial communities from Stordalen Mire near Abisko, Sweden - Palsa_T0_1 | ecosystem: Environmental > Terrestrial > Soil > Palsa > Peat permafrost | place: Sweden: Abisko...
TGCGGACATATTCGAGGCCGCTTTGCGACAGCGCCCACAAATCCTTGGCCCGTTCGAAGCCGACGCGCCGGATGATGCTGTCGGGCGCCGCGGCGAAACCCGGAAGCACGAAGCCGGTATTGCGTCCGGAAGCATTGGCCGCGAGGCGCTCAGCTTCAAGGAGCACGACGGACCAGCCGCCGCGAGCAATCTCGCGCGCCGTGGTCAAGCCGGCCAACCCGCCGCCGATCACACAGACGTCGACGTCAACGTCGCCATGAAGCTGCGGCCGCGACGGCGCATCCACCATTGTCGCGGCGTACCAGCTTTGGCCGTAAGCTGAAGTAGGATCGGTTTCGTCCATCACTCGATTTTTCGCGCCGCTCGCAGTGCGCGGCCCCACATACTCTAAAGTCGTTTTCCAAACTAACTTCGGTTGAAGTTCCTGTGCGGGGTTTGCGCCCACACTATAGGAACTTCAAATCCACCGCACTAGACTACTCCGGTTTACCCAGAGACATTGGCAAATGCGTCGTTTGTTGCTGTTGCGCCACGCCAAGACAGAGCGCCCTGAGCCCGGCCAACGCGATCGCGATCGCAAGCTTATGGAGCGGGGGCGCGCCGACGCGACGGTCATCGGCGCCTACATCATCGGTCATCGTCTGTTTCCCGATGTTGGCGCCGTGTCGCCGCCCACACGGGCGCAGGAAACCTGGGCGCTCGTTGCTGCCGTCTTTCCCAGGGGCAAGACACCCCGGATCGTGAACGACGAACGCATCTACAACGCCAGCGCAGAAACGCTCGCCGAACTGATTCGCGAGACGCGCGACGCCCGCGCGCTGCTTGTGGTTGGCCACAATCCCGGCCTGCACGATCTTGCGGTGCAATTGATCGCTTCGGGAGACGCCGGACCGCGTGCAAGCCTCGACGAAAAGCTGCCGACGTCCGGGCTCGCCGTGATTGATCTTGCCCTCGACGACTGGTCGCGGCTGCAAGACAGTGCCGGAAAACTCGAACGCTTCGTCAGTCCGCGCCTGATTGCCGCCGCGGGCGATTGAAACCCGACCGAGCGAACTAGTCGTAGAATTCCGGCGGCTTCTTCTGCGCGGCGCTTTGCGGAGCGTCGTGGTTGATCCAAAGTTGCCCGTGCTCCTTCGCCAGAAGGTCGGCGATGTGCTGCATCGAAGCGACTGTTTGGTCTTTGTTGAAGTTCATTCCCGGCACCCGGCGATTGTCCCAATTGTCCTTGAAGTGGACGGCGTCGCCCGAGAGCACGACCACTCCCGTCTTCGGCAATCGGACCAGCAAGGATTGATGACCCGGCGTATGTCCCGGCGTCGAAATGAGCATGACGGAGCCGTCGCCGAAGACATCGTGGTCGCCGTCAAGCTTGGTCGCCGGATGTTCGGGCTTGAAACGCGGCGCGCCACCCTCGCCCGGCCAGTCGTACTCGGCCTTCTGCACGTACAGCATGACCTGCGGGAACAACTCGACATTGCCGATATGATCGGGATGGGTATGCGAGATCGCCATGGCTTTGATGTCCGACGGCTTGACGCCAAGCTGTTCAAGCTGGCCGGCGAGCGTCTTCGCTCGCTTCATGACGAATCCGGTACTGGCGGCTTTCACACCATCGGGATTGGCGGCAATCGCGTCGGTCAAACCCGTATCCCACAGGAACCAGCCCTGGGCGTGGTGGATGAGATAGCAATTGTCGGACAATTCGATCGGCACGCCGACATTCACGCCTGGCGACCAGCGCGATTGATCGGGGGCGGAGATGTGGCCGCAGTCGAGGACGTAGAGTTTGTCGACGCCCGCAGCCGCCGCCGGCAGCGCGCCGAGCGCCACCGCACACGCGGCGATAGCCAGATATGCAAGCCTCATGATTTCCTCCCAATCTGCATATCGCTGCTTAACTATCCCGCCAGCGCCGCCAGAATCCGCGCCCAGCTGCGGATGCCTTTGTGGAAGCAATTGAGGTCGTACTTTTCGTTCGGCGAATGCACGCGGTCGTCATCGAGCGCGAAGCCGACCATCAAAGTGTCCATGCCGAGCACAGTCTTGAAATCGCCGACGATGGGGATGGAGCCGCCGGCGCCGACCGTCACCGCCTTCTTGCCCCACTCCTCCGCCAGTGCGGCGCGCGCCTTGGTCAGCGCGGGATTGTCGAACGCCACGTCGAAGGCCGGCGCGCTGGTGAAATTACCGAACTCCACCGAGCAGTCGGCCGGTACGCGCGCGCGCACGAAATCGCGGAAGGCGGCGCGGATTTTTTCCGGGTCCTGCGCGCCGACAAGGCGAAACGAGACTTTAGCCATCACTTTGCCCGGGATGACGGTCTTCGCGCCCTCCCCGGTGTAACCACCGAGGATGCCGTTGACCTCGGCGGTCGGCCGCGTGGAGACTTGCTCAATCAGCATGCGGTCTTTCTCACCGGCCGGGATTTTCAGCCCAATCGGACCGAGAAATTTTTCCGGCGTCAGGCCGAGCCCGGCAAGGTCCGCCTTGATGTCGGCCGGCAATTCGTGGACGCCGTCGTAGAAGCCGGGAATGGCAACCGAACCGTCTGGTTTGTGCATCGCCGACAGAATATCGGCCAGCACATGAATGGGATTGCGCGCCGCGCCGCCGAACAGGCCGGAGTGAAGATCACGGTCGGCGCAAGTGAGCCTGACCTCCTCGTAGACGAGCCCGCGCAGCGACGTTGTGATCGATGGCGTCTGCGCGTCCCACATGCCGGTGTCGCACACGAGCGCAAGGTCGCGCTTGAGCTCCGCGGCATTCTCGCGCACGAAGCCGAACAGGCTTTTGGAGCCGCATTCCTCTTCGCCTTCGATCATCATCGTAATATCGAGCGGAAGCTCGCCGGTCACGGCTTTGAACGCCCGACACGCCTCGACGAAGGTCATAGCCTGGCCCTTGTCGTCGCAGGCGCCGCGGGCAACGATGATTTTCCGCCCGCCATCGAGCGTCTCGATGCGCGGCTCGAACGGCGGTGTCTTCCACAAATCGAGCGGATCGACCGGCTGTACGTCGTAGTGGCCGTAGAACAGAACGCGCGGCGGGTGCCCGTTGGCCTTATTGTCGATTTTGCCGTTACCGCTTTTGCCGATCACAACCGGATGACCCTCGGTCGGGCGCACGCTCGCCTCCAAGCCGAGACTGCGGAGGTCGGCAGCGACATACTCGGCGGCGGTGCGGCAGTGCGGTGCATAGGCCGGATCGGTCGACACCGACTGGATGCGCAACAGCGCGAACAAGCGATCGAGGCTCGACGGAAGATCGCGGTCGATGCGGTCGAGCACCGCCGGCAACGCTTCGGACGCCGTTATGCTCATGGCTTCACTTTCTCATTACGCCGCCGAGTGCGCCGCGCACCACAGCCTTGCTGATCGTCCCGGCAGTTTTGCTGCCGGTTGATTTGGTGAGTTCCGCCGCGATTTGGGTAGCAACGCCGACAGCCACCGCACGCGCGACGTTGCGTGCCACTTGCTGCGATGTCGTCAGTACGGTGCCGTGCGGCCGGCCAATGCCGAAAATGTTGCAAACGCGATCGCCCAACCGATGGAAAAAACCGGGTTGGGACGGCGCCTGACCCGGCGCGCCGGCGCCGGCCGTATCCGAGCCGGGCGCGCCTCCCGCCGGCGGAAGACCGCCGCCTGCCAGCGCGCGTTTTTGCAAAATCTCAAAGGCTGAAATCGGGTCGATGGTTTGATCGTATTTGCCTTTGAACGGACTCTTGTCGATGACCGCCTTACGTTCCTCCGGCGTAACCGGACCGATCCGCGCGGAGGGCGGGCGGATCATGGTGCGATCGACCATCGCCGGCGTGCCATTGCCTTCGAGAAACGAGACCAGCGCCTCGCCCTTGCCGAGTTCCGTGATGACCTGTGCAGTGTTCAGCTTGGGGTTTGGCCGGAAGGTTGCCGCCGCCGCCGCGACGGCCTTCTGATCGCGTGGCGTGAACGCCCGGAGCGCATGCTGGACCCGATTGCCCAGTTGACCCAATACCTTGTCGGGAACGTCGAGCGGGTTCTGGGTAACAAAATACACGCCGACTCCTTTGGAGCGGATCAAGCGTACCACTTGCTCGACCTTGTCGAGCAATTCCTTCGGCGCCTCGTTGAAAAGGAGGTGGGCCTCGTCGAAGAAAAACACGAGCTTCGGCTTTTTCGGATCACCGACCTCCGGCAGCTTTTCGAACAGCTCCGAAAGGAGCCACAGCAGAAAGGTTGCGTAGAGCCGCGGACTTGCCATCAGCTTGTCGGCGGCAAGCACGTTGATGACACCGCGTCCGTTTGCGTCGGTCCGGATCAGGTCGCTGACCGCCAGCGCCGGCTCACCAAAAAATTTCGCGCCGCCCTGGTTCTCGAGCACGAGCAGTTGGCGCTGCACGGCGCCGACCGCCGTCACCGCCACATTACCGTAACGGGCGCTGATTTCCTTTCCGTTCTTCGACAGATATGACAACAGCTCGCGCAGGTCCTTCATGTCGACGAGCCCCTGGCCGTCCACGGCCTTCAATTCCGGATCATCGTCGGCATAGCGGAAGGCGATGTTGATAACGCCTTCCTGCACATCGTTGAGTTCCAGCATGCGCGAGATCAGCAGCGGCCCCATCTCGAAGATGGTGGCGCGGATAGGATGACCTTGCTCGCCGAACAAATCCCAAAACACGACCGGAAACTCTTCCGGCGTGTAGTCGAAGCCTAACTCTTTGGCGCGTTTGACGAAATCCGGCTTAGCCTCGCCGGACGCGGCAACCCCGGAGAGGTCGCCTTTGATGTCAGCGGCAAACACGGGAACGCCCGCGCGCGATAAACCTTCCGCCAGCACCTGAAGCGAAACGGTCTTGCCGGTGCCGGTCGCGCCGGTGACGAGGCCATGGCGGTTGGCGAGAGCGAGCGCGAGAGTTTCATCGCTCGCGCCCTTACCGACAAAAATCTTTCCGTCCTGATCCGGACTTGTCATCGAGTGTTTCCTTCACCGCCATGCCGCGACGCATCCTGCCGCCGACTGCCTTCGCATTTCGGATTCCATAATGCCAGCGTGCGACATTTTTGCTAGCCGCCTCGCCGGCGTCGCCGCGTCAAGACCGGCTTGTCACACCGCCTGCTAATGTACATTATGGCAAGAACGTGCCGGAATTACGGGCTGGCGAGGGGCCTCATGGATGAACTGATCGGGCGTCTCGTCGCCGACGTCGGCGTCGATCGCGCGGCCGCGGAAACGGCCGTGGGGATCGTTTTCGATTTCCTGGCCAAGGAAGGACCCGCCGACAAAATGCAGCTGCTCGTGGCGAAGCTGCCCGGGGCCGAAGCCTTGATGCAGAAGGCCGCCGCCGAAGGCGGCGGCGGCATGGGGGGTGTGATGGGTGCGGGCATGCGCATGATGGCCGCGGGGCTGAGCATGGGCCAAGTGCAAGGTGTCACCCGGCAATTCATAGCGTTTGCGCGCGAAAAAGTGGGCGAGGACGCGGTCGGTGAGATTGTCGGAGCGATACCAGGTCTCTCGCAGTTCATTTGAGCACGCACGTTTGGTTGGCGCGTCATTATTTCGCGATGGAGTAGAGGCTGCGATGGCGTATCCCATCACCGATATTCGGGGCATCGGCGCGGATACGGCCATGATCCTTAAGTCCGAGGGGATTCGGACGACTGTCGGTTTGCTGCGGCTAGCCAAGACGCCGAAACAGCGGCTCAAAATCGCCGAGAAGGTCGGAGCCGACGACAGGTGTGTCCTCGACTGGGTGACCGCTGCTGACCGCATGCGCGTGAAAGGTGTCGGCTGGGAATACTCGGAACTGCTATGCGCCGCCGGCGTCAAGACGGTGAAGGAGCTCAAGTTCCGTAATCCGCGGAAGCTCGTCGACCAGATGACCGCGGCCAACGCCGGCCGCAGACTGGTGCGCCTGCTGCCTTCGGTGAAGGCCGTGGAACGCTGGATCGAGAGCGCCAAGAAATTGCCTCCCGCCATCCGCTATTGATCGTTCAACTGTAGGTCGTTTTACGGGGTCGCCGCGAAGGGGCCTTCAACTTGACTCATTGCAGACGACCGCGCAAAGCGACGATCGCGAAAAACGTCATTGCCGGCAGCGGAGCGACGGACCAATCCGGCACCGGCGCCCAGCATTGGATTGCTTCGCTTCGCGCCCAATGACAACCTCCGGTCATAACGATGGCCACCAGCATGGCGACGAGCCTCAATCCTCGCGCGCGTTCCCTACCCGGCCTCGCGACCGCGACCGGCGACGACATATTGGTGCGCCTTCTGGCCACGGCGCGACCGCTGGTGATGGGTGTGCTCAACGTGACGCCGGACTCGTTTTCCGACGGCGGCCATTTTCTCGATCCGGAGACGGCGATCGCGCAGGCAAGCCGCCTTGCCGCGGAAGGCGCCGATATTCTCGATGTCGGCGCGGAATCGACGCGGCCCTATGGTGGTGCGGTGCGCGTCCCGCTCGAAGAGGAGCGCGCACGACTGGCGCCGATCCTGTCCGAAGTCATCGCGCTCGGCGTCCCGGTCTCGATCGATACGTTGAAAGCATCGGTAGCGGCATGGGCGCTCGATCAGGGCGCGGCGATCGTCAACGACGTGTGGGGCCTGCAGCGCGATCGTGACATGGCTGGCGTCGTCGCCGAGCGCGGCGTCCCCGTTGTCGTCATGCACAATCGTGAGACTGCCGATCCCGCCATCGATATCGTCGCCGACGTCACGTCCTTCTTTCAGCGCTCGCTCGACATCGCGGCGCGCGCCGGTATTGCCGGCGAACGGATCGTGCTCGATCCCGGCATCGGCTTCGGCAAGACGCCGGAGCAGAGTTTGACCTGCATCGCCCGGCTCGACGCGTGGCGCGGCTTCGGTGTCCCGCTCCTCGTCGGCGCGTCGCGCAAGCGGTTCATTCATACTATCGTACCATCGGATCCGACGGAGCGACTCGGCGGATCGCTGGCGGCGCATCTGCTGGCGGTGGAGAACGGTGCCGCGATCGTACGCGTGCACGATGTTGCGCCGACCGTGCAGGCGCTCGCGGTCGCCGCGGCGATCAGGCGCGCACGATGAGCGACACGATCTTCGTCAATGGGCTCGTTCTCCACGCCTACCACGGCGTGATGCCGCACGAAGCCAAAGTCGGCCAGCCATTTCGGCTCGATCTTTTGCTCGACATCGATCTCACCGAAGCTTCGCGCACCGACACGCTCAAACATACGGTCTCCTATGAATTGCTGGTAAAGACCGCCAGCGAGGCGTTCTGCGCGCGCCGCTACCGGCTGGTCGAGGCCGCGGCGGGTGCGGTTGCGGAGGCGGTACTCGATCGTTACCCGCGAGTCCGCAACGTCCGTGTCACCATACGCAAGCCGCATGCTCCGATCGCCGCAATCTTTGACGACGTCGGCGTAGTCGTCACGCGAACGCGGCGCGGATAACGGCCATGACGATCGCGGTTGCGGAGGGGTTCATCGCGCTCGGCGGCAACGTCGGCGACGTAAGGTCGAGCTTCGATCGCGCCATTGCCATGGTGTGCGACGGAGGGGCGGTGCGGCTGACTGCACGGTCCTCGGACTATCGGACGCCCCCCTGGGGCGTCACCGACCAGGCGCCTTTCGTCAATGCGGTGATTGCGGTGACCACCTCGCTGCTACCGCACGACCTCCTGGCGCTCGCCGAGGACTGCGAACGCGCGCTCGGCCGCGACCGTGCACGCGAGCGCCGCTGGGGACCCAGGACGATCGACATCGATCTTCTCACCTATGACGATCTGGTACTGATCGATCGGGACCTGATCTTGCCTCATCCGCACCTGTTCGCGCGCGCCTTCGTGCTGGTGCCGCTGGCGGAAATCGCACCGGATCGCCTGATAGCCGGCGTGCCGGTACGCGATGCGCTTGAGCGGGTGGACATAAGCGGCATCGAAAAGCTGCCGCCGCGCGTCTAGGCGCTCCCGAGATGCACCGGGTATGAGACTTGCAGCGCGCCCAATAGAGCTTTGCGAATTGGCTCGGTTGGCGTCTTGGGCACAGCATGGCATTTTGCGACAATGACCGATCCTGAAACCCTGCCGCTCGCCGCCGACTTTCCGCCGGCCACGCAGGACGATTGGCGCAAGCTGGTCGACGCCGTCCTCAAGGGAGCGCCGTTCGAACGGCTCCTGAGCAAGACTTCCGACGGCATCGTCGTCGCACCGCTCGCGAAACGCCATTCCGATACGCAACCCGTCGCGGCGCGGCCGGGAGCGGCAGCCTGGGAGGTGCTAGCGAGGGTCGATCATCCGGACCCGACGCTCGCCAACGAGATCGCGCTGCGCGAACTCAACAACGGCGCGAGCGGACTTTCACTCGTTTTCGCCGGCGCGGTCGGCGACTACCGCTTCGGGCTGCCGGCAAGCGAAACCGCGCTCAGGCGTGCGCTCGAGGGCTTTGACCCGGACGCCGGCGCCGCAATCGAATTTGATGTTTCGCCCGACGCCGCGACGGCCATTGACGCGACGCTTGCCAGAGGCGTCGCGTTATCGCCCCGCGCAGCGGACATCCGTCTTGGACACGATCCGATCGGCCAAATCGCCATCGGCGGAAGCGCGCTACGGACCTGGAGCGAAGAGGCGCCGCATTTCGCCCGCCGCCTCGCGGCCTTGGCCCGGCAGGGCTTCAACGGCAAACTCGCCGCTGCCGACGGCCGCATCATCCACAATGCGGGCGGCTCCGAGGCGCAGGAACTGGCGTTTGTGCTCGGCGTGGCGCTTGCCTATTTGCGCGCGCTCGAAGCGGACGGCGTCGGTCTCGAAGCGGCGCGCCGCATGATCTTCTTCCGGCTGTCCGCCGATGCCGACCAGTTTCTCACCATCGCCAAATTCCGGGCGCTTCGCAAATTATGGGCGCGGATCGAGGCGGCGTGCGGTCTAGCGCCCGAGCCGGGATTCGTTTCCGCCGAAACCGCGTGGCGCATGATGGCGCAGCGCGATCCGCACGTGAACATTTTGCGCACGGCCGTCGCCGCTTTCGCAGCCGCGCTCGGCGGCGCCGATGCGATCACGGTCTTGCCGTTCACCGCCGCGCGCGGCCTGCCCGACCGCTTTGCCCGGCGCATCGCGCGCAATACCCAGCTCGTTCTTCTCGAAGAATCCCATCTCGCCAAGGTAGCCGACCCGGCGGCCGGCTCCGGCGCGGTCGAAGATTTGACCGACCAGCTCTGCCGAACGGCCTGGACGCTGTTCCGCAAGATCGAAGCAACGGGCGGCGTTGCCGCCGGGCTTGCAAACGGCCTCATTCAACAAAAGGTCGCAAGCGTGCGCGCCGAACGCGCGGCGGCGATTGCGCGGCGCCGGGATGCACTGACGGGCGTCAGCATCTTCCCCAATCTCCACGAAGTTGAAGCAAAGGTCGATCTGCCGTTTCCGCGCGCGCGGCAGGTCGACACCAATAGCGCATCCGACACGGGATTACGGCCGATCCGTCTGTCTCAACCATTCGAGGCGTTGCGCGACACATCCGACCGTTTGCTGGCGACCACCGGCGCGCGGCCAAAAATCTTTCTCGCCAATCTCGGCGCGCCCGCGGAATTCACTGCACGCGCGACTTTCGCCACGAATTTCTTCGAGACCGGCGGCGTCGAAACCGTAAACGGTGACGGGGTTGACATCGCTGCCCTTCCGGCCGCGTTCAAAACGGCCGGCACGGCGCTGGCCTGCCTGTGTTCCTCCGACAAGGTTTACGCGAAGGAGGCGCCGGCGGCAGCGGCCGCGCTTAGTGCAGCCGGGGCGCGGCACATCTATCTGGCGGGACGTCCGGGCGAGCAAGAGGCGGCCTTCAAGGCGGCCGGCGTTCAATCATTCATTTACGAGGGCTGCGATGCCCTGGCGACACTTTCGCGCGCATACGATATGCTTGGTGTCGAATTCGGGTGAATGAAATGAGCCGTATTCCGAACTTCGCCCAGATCGATTTCGCCGACGTACCATCCGCGACGCCGGCCGCGGCTGCCGCTCCCTGGCTCACGCCGGAAGGCATCGCGGTCAAAAGCGTCTACGGCGCCGACGCTCTCGACGGCCTCGATTGTCTCGACAGCTATCCAGGCATCGCACCCTATCTGCGCGGTCCCTACCCGACCATGTACCTCACCCAGCCGTGGACGATCCGGCAATATGCCGGTTTCTCGACGGCCGAGGATTCGAACGCGTTCTACCGCCGCAATCTTGCGGCCGGCCAGAAGGGCCTTTCGATCGCTTTCGATCTCGCCACCCATCGCGGATACGACTCAGATCACCCGCGCGTCTCTGGCGACGTCGGCATGGCGGGCGTCGCGATCGACTCGATCTACGACATGCGCACGCTGTTTGCCGGCATCCCGCTCGACCGGATGTCGGTGTCGATGACCATGAACGGCGCCGTTCTGCCGGTGCTCGCACTCTACATCGTTGCCGCGGAGGAGCAGGGCGTGCCGCCCGAAAAACTGGCCGGCACGATCCAGAACGATATCCTCAAAGAGTTCATGGTGCGCAACACCTACATTTATCCGCCAAAGCCGTCGCTGCGCATCATCTCGGACATATTCGCTTACACCTCGGCGCACATGCCGAAATTCAACTCCATCTCGATCTCCGGCTATCACATGCAGGAGGCCGGGGCGACGGCCGATCTCGAGCTCGCCTACACGCTGGCGGACGGCGTCGAGTATGTCCGCGCCGGGCTCGCGGCTTCGCTCGATGTCGACCGCTTCGCGCCACGGCTGTCGTTCTTCTTCGGCATCGGCATGAACTTTTTCATGGAGGTGGCGAAGCTGCGCGCCGCGCGCGTGCTGTGGGCGAAGCTGATGAAGGAATTCAATCCGCGCGATGCCCGCTCGCTGTCGCTGCGGACGCATTGCCAGACGTCCGGCTGGTCGCTCGCGGCGCAGGACGTGTTCAACAACGTCGCGCGTACCGCGGTCGAGGCGATGGCGGCGACACAGGGCGGTACGCAGTCGCTGCACACCAACGCGCTCGACGAGGCGCTGGCTTTGCCGACCGATTTTTCCGCGCGCATCGCGCGCAACACCCAGATCGTCCTGCAGCGTGAGAGCGGTACTACCCGCATGATCGATCCGTGGGGCGGCTCGTTCTATGTCGAGCGGCTGACGCACGATCTGGCGACGCAAGCCTGGGCTCATATCCGCGAAGTCGAAGAGCTCGGCGGCATGACGCGGGCGATCGAGGCTTCGCTGCCAAAGCTTCGCATCGAGGAGGCCGCCGCGCGCACGCAGGCTCGCATCGATTCCGGAATGCAGGCGGTGGTCGGCGTCAACAAATACCGGCCGCAGGACGAAGCCCAGATCGACATCCTCAAGGTCGACAACGGCGCAGTGCGGCAATTGCAGATCAACAAGCTGTCGCGGCTCAAGCGCGAGCGCGATCCGCAGGCCGTCGCTGACGCGCTCGCCGCGCTCACGCGCAACGCGTCCGGCGGCAACGGCAATCTCCTGGCGCTCGCGATCGATGCGGCACGCGCCAAGGCGACTGTCGGCGAGATATCATTGGCGCTGGAACAGGTTTTTGGCCGCCATCGGGCCGAGATCAAGTCGATCTCCGGCGTTTACAGGCGGGAGGTCGGCATGTCGGACACCGTCGAACGGGTACAGAAACGCGTCGCCGAGTTCGAGGAGAACGAAGGCCGCCGACCGCGTATCCTGGTCGCCAAGATCGGCCAGGACGGCCATGACCGGGGCCAGAAGGTGATCGCGTCGGCCTTCGCCGATATCGGCTTCGATGTCGATATCGGGCCGTTGTTCGCGACGCCGGCGGAAGCCGCGCGCCAGGCGGTCGAGAACGACGTGCATATCCTCGGCATCTCGTCGCTCGCCGGCGCGCATCTGACGCTGGTGCCGGAGCTGAAGGCGGAGCTCGAACGCAACGGCCGCCCTGACATCATGGTGGTGGTGGGTGGCGTCGTTCCGCCGCAGGACTATGAGGCACTCAAGGCCGCCGGCGCCGAGGCGATCTTCCCGCCCGGTACCGTGATCGCCGAAGCCGCCGAAGGACTGATCGAGACACTCAACCGCCGGCTCGGCCACACGCGGGCGGCGGCGGAGTAATCGGCAGCTTCACTGCGCCTGCGCCGAGGCCTCTCGCGGGATCGGGATCGGGATCGTGCTCGGGGCGAGGGTAGTGACCGGCGTGCTGCGCCACGGGGCCCGCCCCAGCGAGCCGAGGAACGCGCGGAACGTCGAATTGGCCTTGAAAGGCCAATTCGA
>Ga0302324_100022622_pt1 | contig 12204 bp, 13 predicted proteins | sample Palsa_T0_1_FD_201949 | JGI IMG/M metagenome (GOLD analysis project Ga0302324, IMG submission 201949) | Peat permafrost microbial communities from Stordalen Mire near Abisko, Sweden - Palsa_T0_1 | ecosystem: Environmental > Terrestrial > Soil > Palsa > Peat permafrost | place: Sweden: Abisko...
TCGATTCCTGGGGGATTATGGACGGCATCAAGCGCGATTTGTGGGAGGCCGGGGTGCGCGAACCGGCTATGGTCCGCTGGCCCGGCCATATCCGCGCCGGCGCGGTCGATGATCAACCGAGCGCCTTTTGGGATTGGATGCCTACCTTCGCTGATCTGGCCGGACTGGCGCCACCGGCGGAGTCGGATGGCGTTTCGCTGGTTCCCACCTTGACCGGCCGAGGCGAACAACGAAGCCGAGGATTCATGTATTTTGAGTACGATTATTCGGGCCGGCCCTTCCCGGTGGACAAGGCCATGGACCAACGAAAGCACGTCGGCAAACGCAATCAAATGCAATCCATCCGCCTGGACGATTTCACCGCCGTCCGCTACGCCATCACCAACTCCGCCGAGCCATTTCGTCTTTACAACGTCCTACGCGATCCGCACGAGGACCACAATCTGGCCGGCGATCCCGCCTGCGCCGCCGTGCTGGCCAAAGCGCGCTCGATGACATTGCAAGTGCGCCGCCCCGACCCGGATGCGCCGCGTCCCTACGACAACGACCCGCTGCCTGCGGTCGTTGTCAATTGCAAAACCAATGGAGTGCTCGATGTCGCTTACTATGAAGGCGCATGGCCGTGGGTGCCGGATTTCGACGCCCTGAAACCTGCCGCCGCCGGCAAGAGGGCCGGCTTGGATTTATCCCTTTTGCCGCGCCAGAGCGAGGCCGGACTCCGTTTCAAAGGGTATTTCATTGCGCCCGCCGAGGGCGAATACACCTTTTGGCTCCAGTGCGACACGGGCGCGGAAATGTGGCTGCACGAGGCGCATCTGCTGGATGACGATTTCAATCACAGCGGAAACGAAGTCAAGGCGTCCGTTCGTCTGGCGGCGGGGCTGCATCCGTTCCGTCTTTTTTACCGGCATAAAGAAGGAGCAGCGAAACTTGTTTTGCAATACGCGGGACCGGGCATTGAGAGGCAAGTGGTGCCGCCGTCGGCGTTTTCGTCGGAGTGCGTTGATGTGCAAAAATAGAATTGACTGGCATGATTCGAAAAATAATATGCGCCAATTCGGTCATCGCGACGCTGCTGGCGGCGACGCTCCTCGTGTATCCCTCCGTGCGCGCCGTTCTGAATATCCGCGATGCTGCCGTAAAAGGGCCGGGAATTCCCAAGGCCGCCTGGAGGCTGGAATGCAATTTGACGCCGCGTTACGCCGCCTGGGCACGGGAACGCGTGGCGCTTGGGCGGCCCGAAAAGCTTTCCACCGAGAACATCTCCGGCACGGAATGGCCGCTCTTCGGATCGGTGTTTTATTTGTGGGCCGTCGAAAACCTGCAAGGCGCCTGGGAAGCAGGCGATCACTCCGTCGAAACGGAGCCGAAAGTTTTTTGCCAAGACGCCATCGTCGCCGCCTCCGATCTGGTGATCGACCCCAAACACGCGGCGTGGGTCGCCCAACATTGGGGGACCAATTACCTCCATCACGAAAATGTCTTTTACCGCATGTTGGTCATCGCCGCCTTGACCAGCCGGCAAAAATTGCTCCACGACGGCGCCCACCTTGATATGCTGCGCGACCAGGTCGAAACTTTCTCCCGCGAGTTGAATGATTCCAAAAGCGGATTGTTGAACGACTACCCCGATCAATGCTATCCGGGTGACGTCATGGCGGCCATCGCGTGCATTCACCGCGCCGACTCCGTTCTTGGCGCGGACCATTCCAAATTTGTCGCGCGGTCGGTGCGGGCGTTCGTCGGCCCTCGCAGCACGCGCCACAAATTGCCGCCGTATCTGGCCGGGGCTGAGACGGGAGCGCCTTTTTCCGAAGCCCGCGGTTGCGCCAATTCCTATATTTGCTTGACATCTCCGGAGTTGTGGCCGGCCCAGGCCAAGGCGTGGTTTCAACTCTACGAGAAATATTATTGGCAGGAGCGCCTCGGCTTCGCCGGCTTTCGTGAATTTCCCAATGATGTTCCCAAATCGGATTGGACCATGGACGTGGACGCCGGTCCAGTCATCGACGGTTTCGGCGTGGCGGCCAATGCCTTTGGCGTCGGCGCCGCCCGCAAAAATGGCCGTTTCGACCTCGCGTATCCGTTATCGGCCGAAATGCTCGCCACGGTCTGGGAGTTGCCGGAAGGAACGCTGGCGATCCCCCGCCTTCTCTCCAATTTCAGCGATGCGCCATTGCTGGGAGAAGCCGCCATTCTTTGGCTATCAAGCGTCCAGCCAGAAGCGGGTTTTCCAGTCACAACGGGCGGCAGCCTCCCGCCATTCGTCTATGTCATCATTATAACCGCGCTGCTGTTCGGAATTTGGCGGATCGACGCCGCCATCGACCGCTTTAGACTGACGATGCGGGAACCGGAGCCAACCGCGTCGATCCCGATTTTCCAGGCCTTCTTGTGGACTGTTTTAATCGTTGCCGCGATGACCATGGCGTGCCTGGGCTATAGGTGGATCGGATTCGCCATTCTTCTCACCGCGCTGCTTCTCCCCAGAGTCAAGAAAATTTCCCCCGACGAAGAGGACGTCTCCGACGAGAAAAAAGAAATGAAGTAGCCGCGAAAACGAGAGAACCCCAAGTCCTCCTTTTGAACAATCCCGGCTTGCCCTTCGTCATAATCAATGTGACGTTGCACGCGTCTTAATGTAAGCTACCGCATGAATCTGGACAGAAGCCGTTGGCTGTGGGTCGCTCTATGCATCGCCTTTGCGGGTCTGATGTTGCTATGCGGCTGGCTTGTGCCCATGCACCTGCGCGCGGTCGACACCTCCGTCTTGCAACTGGCCGGGGATGGCAAGACCACCCTCGTCGATCGCGGACTGGCTCTGGAACGCGCCAATAATGCGGAGGCCGCCCGCTTGATTTTGCAAGTCGCGCAGGACGAGAAGCTGCCCTGGATTGGGGAACTGGCCTCCTCCCTGGCCGCTCATCCCGTAAACGAGCGTCTTTTTCCGGGCGGGCCAATGATGACCAACTTCACGCCCGTGACGACACTGGTCATCCGAGTGGAAAATCGGGAAAGTGTGCTGGCCTATTTGAGGGCCACCGGCTCGCCGGCCGTGCAGGAATTGCTGCGCGCGCGGGATTTGACCAATACCGTGCTCTTTCCGCCTTCATCATCCGCTTCCGGCCAGGCTTTTGATGCGGCGGTCTCGGTTTGCGGGCTTCTGCTGGGGGGTAACTTCCTGGCGCCCGGTCTGCGAGATGCCGTAGTGGATCGCGCCGCAGCGGCCAGAACCCGCGCGACGGCCCAGCCGCTGGAGGAAATTCTCATGGACTTATTGTCGCTGGGCCGCCGGCTGGATTGGGGACAACTTACGGTTTTTGTCAACGGCGTGGAAGATCCGCAGACGCTCACTCTGCTGGCGGGCGAGGCGCGCAACGCCAGCGCCCAATTGCCGGTGCTCTTCTCGGCCGTGGCGCTCTCCCAAAAACCAGGCGAGGTCGCCGCCTACTTGAGCGACTTCAGCCAGACCGGCCTGCAAGACCTGGGCGCAAGTCTGCGTTATGGCGAAGGCGGAGTGGATGAACTGCTGCGGCGGCATGAGCGCCTTTACAATTCACCGTTGCGCCGGCGGTGGACGGCGGCGGGGCCGTTGGCGCCGTTTTTTCGGGCCGGGTCAGATTACGCCTTGCGCATCACCTGGTTTGCGCTGATGGTGAAGTGGTTCTTTTACATATCGGGCGGATTCCTCCTGGCGGCGGCGGTTCATTGCGCGTGGCCGGCGCTGGTGGAAATCGAGGAACCGTTGCGGGTGCGGGGAATTCACCTGGCCCGCGAATTATTATTTGCGCTGGGGTTTTTGCTGGTGGTCCTGCTGCTGAGCGAGCCGTTTCTCGCCCAGGAAAGCCAGAAGGAGGATTTTACCTTCCGGCTGCGCCTGCCTTTGGTCGGCGCGGCGGCTGCGAACAAAGACCCCCTCGTCAAAACAAAACTTATGGAGAAAATGGATTATACACGCAGCCTGCTCACGCTACTGCTGTTTTTCGTGTTGCAGGGCCTGCTTTATTGCGCCTGCCTGGTCAAACTCACCGAAATCCGGCGCCAAAAAGTGCCGGCGCGCGTCCAACTCAAGCTGCTCGAAAACGAGGATCATCTCTTTGACGGAGGCCTTTACCTCGGTTTTGTCGGAACCATTGTCTGCCTGATACTGGTTTCCCTGGGGGTCATTCAATTCAGCTTGATGGCCGCCTATTCTTCCACCTCGTTCGGCATCATTTTCGTTTCGGTCTTTAAAATCTTCAATCTGCGCCCGGTCCGCCGCCACTTGCTCATGCAAGCCGAGGCCCAGGCTGCCGCGCCGGAAAAGCCCGTGTCCGAAACGCGAACGCTGGCGCCCACCGCATGAACCGAAGCATCCTCATCGTTATTTGCGATTTCCTCCTGGTCAGCCTGCTGGCCTTTTCCACCGTCGATATCAACAAGCTCTCGCAACCCGGCGCGTCGCGTGTGATGCAACCGGCCACCACCTCGACAAATCAAGTCAGCGGACGGCAGGACCTCGGGGATGTCATGCGCCTGGCGCTGGATGAAGAACGCAAAAACCGCGACCAATTGCTGGGCGAATTGACGCGCGCGCGGACAGTCGTGGAGCAGCAGAACCAGCAAATCCAGAACACGCGCAGTCAACTACAAACCAAGGAACAACTGGCGGCGCAATTGGCGGAGGAACGGGCCAAATTGGCCGAGGAGCAAACCAATTTGCAGAACCAGTTCGCCGTCGCCAAAACGAACATCGCGGCTTTGAACGAGCAACTCCACGCTTCGACCGTCGAAACCGTCATCACCAAGGAAGAACGCACTGTCATGGAAGCCGAGGCGCGCAAACAGTCCGAAAAGGCCGCCGCCCTGGAACAGCAACTTGCCCAAATGCAAAAGACCAATCAGGCCATGCAATCCGCCACCATGGCCATGCAGAATCAATTGCAGATGAGCGAGGCCTCCACTCGTTCGGCCATGGCGCAGATGTCCCAATTGCAGGAGGAAGTTGATGCGCAGCGGCGGGAGAACGTCCGCCTGACAGAGGGAGTCAAAGCCTTGGCCGTTAAATCATCCGATTTGGCCCGGGAAATCCACGAAAGCCGTCCGCTGACTCCCAACATGATTTTTGAGGATATGATGACCAACCGCGTGATGGCCAGTTTCAGCGGCGTGAAGTCGGGCTTGTTTGGAATCGATTCCTCCAAGGGCCGGCAGGCGCAGATCATCCTTGTGACCGACGAAACCAACACCTACGCCCTCGGCCACATTGAGGACACGCCCCTGACGCTGTGGAATCCCGGCGCGCAATGGGAGGAATTGAGCGGCACCTTGAAGCACGGTTCGGCGACTTATTCCATTGGTTCGCTTTCATTTTACGCCTTGGACCCGCGGGTGGTGTTGGTGCCCGTGCCGGCCGCGGAAGCCCACACCCTGGGTTGCAAGGTGTATCATCTTTCCCGCGACCCCTACATCTTTCAGGACGCGGTGGTGGTCGGCACGCGCGACAATTATTACGGCGAATGCAAATTTCAAATCGATGTGTCCACGCCGCAATATCTAAAGATGGACCACAATTCGATCAAGGGATTATTTGGGAAATTCAACCCATCCAGCGGCGACCTGGTTGTGAGCAAATCGGGAGAATTATTGGGAGTGATGGCCAACAACAATTATTGCGCGGTGATCCGGCGTTTCGAGTCGGTGGCGACATTTCTATTCGGCCCGGACAGCCGCAACCAACAAACCGCCCAAACCCTTACGACCCTCTACACTTTCGTGTCCGAAATGCCTTATAAGTTGCAGTAAACCGAAACTTGAATCCTGTTGGTACAGGGAGTAGCTTTGCAATGATGCAAATCACACATGCAGAGCAAGATGAAGGAATAGTGGTTGTTACCGTTAATTTGCCAACCGAGATAGCGCGTCAATATGGTGCGGATGCCGCGCAAATTGCGCGGCATCTGCTTGAGCAAGCCGCCATCGAAAGCTATCGCGCGCGAGAAATCTCACGAGGACAAGTGGCACAGATGCTTCACCTGGATTGGGCCGAGACCGAGGAGTTTCTGGCCCAACACCACTGCGACAGGCACTACGACCTTGAGGATCTTGAAACTGACCGTCAAAACCTGGAGAAGTTATTCGGTCCCGCATGAATCTTGTCGTATCGGATGTTTCGGCCATCCACGATCTATTCCTCATCTAGGCAGCGCGTTATAATTGTGACGGTTGATTCGATTTCACTTAGGCCAAACTACAGTGGCTTGAAAAGGTTCGATCAACACAACTGCCTTTTCTGCCAGGCATCTTGCAGCTTGAGTACGTCTTTCTGTCAGATAGTGCTGAATTGAAACGATGGGGCAGGCGTCAGAGGAACAAGGTATAGACCTGAAAAGCAAATCGACTTTTCGGCCAATGAACTCTCGTATTATTGGCGAGGTGCCAGACTTCGAATATTCGAATGGCTGAGATACGATCCGCCGATAGGGAATAGCCGGCTTACCTGGATTCTCGCGGAAGAAACTCCAAACGTCGAAATCCTTGACTCCATTTAACCCATCGACGAAATGCAATGCGGCCCCTTGGCATAATGCCACACAAAGGAGTCGATTTGAATACAGCTTGAACCAATCGGGATATCTCTGAAAGAAAGCCTCGCGGTCTTTTCGTGCAATGCGGGATAGAACCTTTAGATCGGACCCCGTTATTGGTTCCTTTGAACGGACAGGATTGCAATTCCATTTCATGCACGATTTATGAAGTTCAATTCTTCAGCAGAGCCATAGCATATTTGCATCGCCATTTTCAAACATTCCTTTCGTTGCACGGAGGTCATCTTGTTCGCCAGTTGACGAATGCGAGCAGCCAGACGGCTGCCCTCGGCTTCATCAGGGTATTCCAACATTTTCTTTTTGATCGGCGACATGGATAAATCATTTGGCGGCCAAGGTCTTCCTCTGGCGACGAACAATACCCGCCAGCGCCCGCAAGGAACTGTTCACGATCTCGGTGTTGGGAAACACTTCGGCCACGTCCGGCGCCAACACCACCACGTTCGCGCCTTGCGCATAACGATGCGCATACTTGCCGCGCACACCGCGCGAGAAATCATATTCTTCCCGAACTTCCGGCCCTACTTCTTTGTTAATTGTCTTCTTCATAATTCATTCGTTCCCGTTTGGCTGCGCGCCGGGCGCTGATAATACGGATATTATCGCCCCGTTCCGTATGAACGACAACCAGTAATTTGCGTTGATACGAATTCCCGATGATGATGAACCGGTCTTCCACCTGCGAATGTGCCGGGTCGTGAATCGTGAGCGACAGAGGATCGCCGAACACCGTGGCAGCCTCCTCAAAGCTCACAGCATGCTTGGCTAGATTTGATTTGGCCTTATCCTCGTCCCATTCAAAATTCAGGGCCATGATTCGATCTCTCCGCTTTTCAAGCTGCGGGCGCTTGAGCTTAAACCTTTAAACCTGTATGGTTGACATCACCCCATCGCCATGGCGGCGCTGGTGATTTCCAGCAGTTCCTTGGTGATGTTGGCCTGGCGCAGTTTGTTATACTCCAGCGTCAAATCCTTGATGAATTGCTTGGCGTTGTCGGTCGCGTTCTTCATCGCCACCATGCGGGAGCTGTGTTCACTGGCCTTGGCTTCCAGCAAAATTTGGTACACCTGGAAATTCCCCGCGTGCGGCAGCAGGGCGCCCAGAACGTGCTCCTGGCTCGGCTCAAACAGAAATTCCCCCGCGCCGGAAGGCGGCGGTATGGGCGCTTCAGGCGTGATGCCAATGCCGGCGGTGACTTGCTTGATCTCGGCGATGGGAAGCAGCTGGCGAAGGTCCGGTTTTTGGTTTAAGGTGGAAATGAATTTCGTGTAAAGTATATCGACCTGGCCCACTTCCCCCTTGAGGAATAGGTCCTGCGCGAATTTCGCCATCGCGCGCGCTTCGGCGAAGAGCGGGGCGTCCTTGTAAGTGAATTCGGCCGCCAGCTTGCGCTTGGTGCGCGCCAAAAATTGCGAAGCTTTGCGCCCAGCGGATATAAATATCGTTTCCGGCGGAAACTTGGCCGCTTCGCGCATCAAATTGCTGTTGAGGCTGCCGCACAAACCTTTGTCGGTGCTGACCAGGATGACGCATCGGACCGGGTTGTCGCGGACTTGCAGAAAAGGATGAGTGAAATCCTTCAATTCAGCCACCAGCGCGCCCAGCACCTTGTTCATCAGGTTGGCGTAAGGGCGCCCGGCCAGCGCGGCTTGCTGCGCTTTGCGCATTTTGGAGGCCGCCACCATCTGCATCGCCTTGGTGATCTGGGCGGTGTTCTTGACCGACTTGATGCGCCGGCGAATGTCGCGTGTGGTGGGCATGGCGGCTTACCGGTAAGTTTGTTTGAATTCCGTCACCGCCGCCTTCAATTCGGCCGTCAGCGCGTCACTAAAGGCCTTCTCGGCGCGGATTTTGTCCATCACCGCCGTTTTGCGGTTCGCCAGAAAATCCGATAATTTGGCCTGGAAGTCCTTGATCTTTTCGACGGGCACATCATCCATCAAGCCGTTCTGCACCGTCCAGAGCGTGGCGGCCTGGACTTCGACGGGCATGGGGTTGTATTGCGGCTGCTTGAAAATTTCCACAATGCGCTTGCCGCGCTCCAGTTGCTTTTGGGTGTTGGCGTCCAGGTCCGAGCCGAATTGGGCGAAGGCCGCCAATTCGCGGAATTGCGCCAGGTCCAATTTAATGCGCCCGGCCACTTGTTTCATCGCCTTGATTTGCGCGGCGGAACCGACGCGCGAAACCGAAAGACCGACCGAAATGGCGGGCCGGATGCCTTGATAGAACAAATCCGTTTCCAGATAAATCTGGCCGTCGGTAATGGAAATGACGTTGGTGGGAATGTAGGCAGAAACGTCGCCCGCCTGCGTCTCGATGATGGGCAGCGCCGTGAGCGAACCGCCGCCGTATTTCTCGCTCACGCGCGCCGAACGTTCCAGCAAGCGGCTGTGCAAATAAAACACGTCGCCCGGATAGGCTTCGCGGCCCGAGGGACGCTTGAGCACCAGCGACACCTGGCGATAAGCCACGGCGTGTTTCGAGAGATCATCGTAAATGATAAGCGCGTCCAGGCCGTTGTCCATGAACCATTCGCCCATGGCCGCGCCGGCGAAAGGAGCCAGGTATTGGTTGGTGGCGGAATCGGAGGCGCTGGCGTTGACGATGATCGTGTCGCGCATGGCGTCGGCTTTTTCCAGCACGTCCACGACACGCGCCACGTTGGATTGCTTCTGGCCGACGGCCACGTAAATGCAATAAAGCGGACGGTAATTAGGGTCCTTGGAAGCTTCTCCCGCGCGGTTCTGGCGCGCCTGGCTGATGATGGTATCCACGCCAATGGTGGTCTTGCCGGTGGAACGGTCCCCTATGATCAATTCGCGCTGGCCGCGGCCAATGGGAATCATCGCATCGACGGCCATGATGCCCGTCTGCACCGGCTGGCTGACGGATTTGCGTTTGATGATGCCGGGGGCAATTTTTTCGACTGGATAAAATGTCTGGGATGTGATCGGGCCTTTGCCGTCCACCTCCTGGCCGAGCACGTTGACTACGCGGCCGAGGAGTTCCTTGCCGACGGGAACCTGCAACAGCTTGCCGGTGGTGCGGACTTCGCGGCCTTCCTTGATGGCGGTGTAATCACCCAGGATAATGGCCCCGACTTCCGTTTCCTCCAGGTTGAGCGCCAGGCCCACGATGCCATCGCCGAAGTCGAGCATTTCATTGAGCATGGCCCCGGAGAGGCCCTCAATCTTGGCCACGCCGTCGCCGATTTCGCGCACGGTGCCGACGTTCTGGCGGGTCACGCCCGTTTTCAAGCCCGAAATCTCGGCTTCAATATCTTGCAACAATGTACTCATAGTTAGAAATTAAAAATTAAGAATCAAAAATTAAGAAGCCTTATTCCTGGCGTTTTTGATGATGGTGACAAAAATTGCCATGAGTTGACGTGTTTCGTCGATCAAAGCGATCATTCTTTTGCGCGAAATAATGGATTCGTCCACCAGCAATTCGAGCCAATATTCTGTTTCGTCCAATTCGCGCAGACAGTCCCCCATTTTGGCCACAAACTCGGCCTTGGAGCGCCCTCGGAAAGCCTCTCGATAATTGGCACCCACGGAAGTCCCGGAGCGAAGCGCTTGTTTGCCCAAGACCTGGGCCAGCGTCGATCTCGGCAAGGCCGCGTACATCGCGATAATTCTCCTCGCAAATAAATACGTGCGGTCCTTCAAGTCGCGCGGCGGAGTTTCTTGCATTTTTCATTCTTAATTTCTAATTCTGACTTTCTAATTGGGCCAGTCTTCCTTGCACGCTGCCATCATAAACATCGCCGCCCACCTGGATGCGGGCGCCGCCAATCAAGGCGGGATTCTGTGTGAAATGAAAATCCAGGCCCGAACCGTATCGACGCGTCAAATCGCCTTGAATCTCCGCCTGCACCTGTGGCGACAGCGGCACGGCGCTTTCGATGGTCGCGGTGCGGCGGGCGACTTCCAGCCGGAAAAGACGCTGCAAATGCGAAAGTATCTCGATATAGCCGCGCGGCTTGCCCTGGATCACGGCGGCCACGGCTTTGCGCGCGCGGTTTTCATCCAGCGCATCCCGCACCATGCAGATGCGGAACAACTCGCGTGCGTCGCGGCGGGCTTGTTTGGAGATTTTCATCCTTGTTCCATCACGCGGCCAATTGACGGCGGGTTTCCTCGGCCAGCCGTTCCTGGTCTTCGGGCGTGAGGACTTTGCCGGCGACGACGCTTGTGGTCTTGGCCACCAACGTGAGGACTTCATGCCTGAGATCAATCAACATTTTTTGACGTTCCAAGGCGGCGGCTTCCTTGGCTTTGCTGAGAATCTGTTCGGCTTGCAGGATGGCCTTTTGCGTTTCCTGTTCCTGCACGCGGGCGGCGGCGACGCGGGCTTCCTCAATCAGTTTGTTAGCCTGGATGTTGGCTTTGTCCAAGACTTCCCGTTGCATGGTTTCCGTGCGGGCCAGTTCCAGCTTGATTTTGTCGGCGTTGGCCAGGCCATCGGCGATGCGCTGACGCCGCTCCGCCAGAACGGTCAGAATGGGTTTATAGGCAAACTTAATCAGGCACCCGGCCACAATGATAAAACTAATGCACTGCGCGATGAAATGCGGCCAGTCCAGACCGAATGTCTGTGCGATGTCGGTAGCGACGTTGCCGAAAAGTATGTAATGCGTCATAAATCGAGTGAAAGGCTGGCGCGGAGCGTGTGGCCCCGCGCCAATTAAGTATTTATTTCCCGCCCAGGAAGATCGCGTAGAACACGATGGCCTCGGAGAGCGCCATGCCTAGAATGGCGATGGCGATCACTTTGCCGAACGCGCCGGGATTGCGTCCCACGGCTTCGGATGCCTTCATGCCCACCAATCCCACGCCGATGGCCGAACCCAAGCCGGCCAAACCGATCTGGATGCTGCCTCCCATTTCTGCTAACATTGGCGTTACCATAATAACCTTTCAGTACTTGTTTCTGTTGTGTCCGGCGGCTCCCGCAATTGAATACGGTCCAGCCGCCGAAATTTAAAATTTCTAGTGATGCGCCGCCTTGGCCTGCTCTTCATCATGCATGCAAATCACGCCGGTGAACACCGCCGTCAGGAGCATGAACACGATGGCCTGGACAAAGCCGACGAGCAATTCCAGCAAATAAAACGGAATCGGCAGCAGCACGCTGAAGACCGCCTTGGCCCAGGCCGGATGCTGCACGGTGTTGGACATGGCATCCAGCAGATTCTCCCCCGCGAACACATTGCCGTAAAGTCGGAAGCTAAGCGAAATGGGCCGGAAGGCAATCGAAATCACTTCGATGAACCCCACCAAAAAGAACACCAGGATCATGAAGTATTTCAGCGCCCCCTGGCTGTCCCCCTTGGGGCCGAAAATGTGGAGGATAAAGCCATTGATGCCATTGGATTGCAAAGCCCAGATGAACCACATCACCATAAAGATCATGGCCATGGCGAAGGTCATATTCAAATCCGCGTTGCCCCCGCGCAACCACGGTTCGGTCACTTCAAAACCATTGGGCGTCGCATGTCCCCAACCGAGGGTGCCCACCCCCGGCAGCAGCCCGAACCAGTTGGTGAAAAAAATGAAAATGAAAATGGTGGCAAAAAACCAGAACGTCTTCTGAATCAGATCGGCCCCGACG
>Ga0302324_100022623_pt1 | contig 12203 bp, 5 predicted proteins | sample Palsa_T0_1_FD_201949 | JGI IMG/M metagenome (GOLD analysis project Ga0302324, IMG submission 201949) | Peat permafrost microbial communities from Stordalen Mire near Abisko, Sweden - Palsa_T0_1 | ecosystem: Environmental > Terrestrial > Soil > Palsa > Peat permafrost | place: Sweden: Abisko...
GCATCGGCCTCGTCCGCATGGAACGCGCCATCAAGGAAAAAATGTCCGTGTACCAGGAAATGTCCACGGCCATGCCGCACGACCTCATCAACGCCAAGCCCGTTATGGCCGCGATTCGTGAGTTCTTCGGCTCCTCCCAGCTCTCGCAGTTCATGGATCAGACCAACCCCCTCTCGGAGATCACGCATAAGCGCCGTCTCTCCGCACTTGGGCCGGGCGGTCTGTCTCGCGAGCGCGCCGGATTCGAAGTCCGCGACGTGCACCCCACCCACTACGGCCGTATCTGCCCGATTGAAACGCCGGAAGGTCCGAACATCGGCCTCATCAGCTCGCTGTCGTGCTTCGCACGCATCAACGAGTACGGCTTCATCGAGTCGCCCTACCGCAAGGTGCGCGATTCCCGTATGCTCGACTTCGTCCAGGTCACCAATGCTGGCGAAAGCGGCATGCGTGTCGGCGATCACCTCGAGAAGTCTGAGGCCATCAAGCTCAATGAGAAGCTGAAGAAAGAAAAGCAGCGTCAGATTGAGTACGAGCCGTATTCCTTCTATCTGTCCGCGTGGGAAGAGGACAAGCACACCATCGCCCAGGCCAACGTCGAGCTCGACGAGAACGGCAACATCGTCGAAGAGCTCGTCAACGCCCGCAAGATGGGCAACTTCGTCCTCGTCAATCGCGGCGAAGTCGACTACATCGACGTCAGCCCCAAGCAGCTGGTTTCCGTCGCAGCCTCGCTCGTTCCTTTCCTCGAGCATGACGACGCCAACCGCGCGCTCATGGGCGCCAACATGCAACGCCAGTCCGTGCCTCTGCTCGTCTCTGAGGCCCCTCTGGTCGGTACCGGCATGGAAGGCGTCACCGCCCGCGATTCCGGCGCTGTCATCCTGGCCAAGCGCAACGGCCTCGTTGACTCCGTCGACTCCGAGCGCATCATCGTCCGCGTCGAAGGTGAGCACCACCCCACGCAGCTGTCGCGTGAAGTGGGTTCGGACATCTACCAGCTCATCAAATTCAAGCGGTCCAACCAGAACACCTGCATCAATCAGAAGCCGATCGTCCGTCAGGGCGACCGCGTTCTGAAAGGTCAGGTTATCGCCGACGGTCCCTGCACCGAGCAGGGCGAGCTCGGCCTCGGCCGCAACGTGCTCGTGGCCTTCATGCCATGGCGCGGTTATAACTTCGAAGACGCGATCCTCATCTCCGAAAAACTCGTGCGCGAGGACTACTACACCTCCGTCCACATCGAGGAATTCGAGATCGAAGCTCGCGACACCAAGCTCGGTCCGGAAGAAATCACCCGCGACATCCCCAACGTCAGCGAGCACTCGCTGCGCGATCTGGATGAAAGCGGCATCATCCGCATCGGTGCCAAGGTCCACCACAACGACATCCTCGTCGGCAAGGTAACGCCCAAGGGCGAAACTCAGCTCACGCCGGAAGAGAAGCTCCTCCGCGCAATCTTCGGTGAAAAAGCCGGCGATGTCCGCGACGCCTCCCTTACCTGCCCTCCGGGTATCGAGGGCACCGTCGTCGACGTCCGCATCTTCTCCCGCAAGGGTCAGGAAAAGGACGAGCGCGCCCGTCAGATCGAAGCCGAGCAGGTCGCTCAGCTCGAGAAGAACCTCTCCGACGAAATCCGCATTCTCACCGATGAGCGCCTCAAGCGCCTCGAAGGCATCCTCGGCAACAAAGAAGTCCTTGCCGACCTGCACGACGAGCGCACCAACAAGCGTCTCCTCGCCAAGGGCGCGATCCTCGACCGCGACGCGATCGAGCGCATCTCTACCCGCAACCTCAAGCGCATCCGCTACAACGACAAGGATCCGCGCGTGAACGAGCAGATCGACGAGATCGAGGAAATGACCTCGCGTCAGATCGATGTGCTGCGCAAGATCACCAACGAGAAAATCGGCAAGCTGCAGAAGGGCGACGAGCTCGCACCCGGCGTCATCAAGCTGGTCAAGTGCTACATCGCCATGAAGCGCAAACTCTCCGTCGGCGACAAAATGGCCGGCCGTCACGGTAATAAGGGTGTCATCGCCCGGATCCTTCCGGAAGAAGACATGCCTTACCTGCCCAACGGCACCCCCGTCGAGATTGTCCTGAATCCCCTCGGCGTGCCATCCCGTATGAACGTCGGTCAGATTCTCGAAACGCACCTCGGCTGGGCCGCGCACGATCTCGGCCAGCAAATCGCTGAACTGGTCAAGAAGAGCCAGGACGCGAACGAAGTGCGCAAGGCCGTCACGGAGAAGTTTGCCAACACCGCAGCCCTCCGCCAGTTGCTCGAACTCGACGACACCCAGTTGCTCCGTGTCGCCGCTGGCATGAAGAACGGCATCTGGTTCGGCACCGCGGTCTTCGATGGCGCTCGTGAGAGCGAAATCAAAGCCCTGCTCACCGCCGCCGGTCTTCCTACCTCCGGTAAAACCGAGCTCTTCGACGGCATGACCGGCGATGCGTTCGAACAGCCGGCCACCGTGGGCTACATCTATATGTTGAAGCTCTCGCACCTGGTCGACGACAAAATCCACGCGCGCTCCATCGGCCCGTACTCGCTCATCACCCAGCAGCCGCTGGGCGGCAAAGCGCAGTTCGGCGGGCAGCGCTTCGGAGAAATGGAAGTCTGGGCGCTCGAAGCTTACGGCGCCGCTTACATCCTCCAGGAGCTGCTCACTGCCAAGTCCGACGACGTCTTCGGCCGTACTCGTATCTACGAAGCCATCGTCAAAGGCGAAGCAGCCATCGAGCCCGGCGTGCCGGAGTCCTTCAACGTTTTGATTCGCGAACTGCAGTCCCTCTGCCTCGACGTGGAGCTCATCAAGCTCAATCCCGGCGAAGGTCCGAAGGATGCAAAGAAACAGCCAGTTCCAGAACTGGCCGCAGCAGATTAGCAGCAAGGGAGGTTCTGTTTACGTCCTGGCTTTGAAAGGGCACGGCTTCAGCCGTGCCGCTCCTCAGCCAAAAACTCAAGGGCTTTAGCCTCTGAGGGACGTAATCGGAACCGTGACAAAAAGTTTGGGAAGCGCAAACCATCGCGCTTGCGACAGGAACTAAGTTGAACCGCAGTGCTGCAAGCTTTTAGCTACAGGCCACCGGCTACAAGCTACCGGCTGCTCCACTGCAAGGAGGAACACCTTGTACCGTTCCAGCCCGTTCGAAATGACCAGCCCCATCACCGACTTCGACGCGATCCGCATTTCTCTCGCCTCGCCGGAAAAGATCCGCAGCTGGTCGCACGGCGAAGTTACGAAGCCGGAAACCATCAACTACCGCACCTTCAAACCGGAGCGCGATGGTCTGTTCTGCGCCCGCATCTTCGGCCCCGTCACCGACTGGGAATGCCTCTGCGGCAAGTACAAGCGCATGAAGCATCGCGGAGTCATCTGCGACAAGTGCGGCGTCGAAGTCACCGTCTCCAAGGTCCGCCGTGAGCGTCTCGGCCACATCGAGCTCGCCTCACCCTGCTCGCACGTCTGGTTCTTCAAGGGCCTCCCGTCGCGCATCGGCCACCTGCTCGACATCTCGCTCCGCGACCTCGAATCCGTTCTCTACTTCGAGAGCTACGTCGTCGTCGATCCCGGCGACGCACCCGTCCGCGAGCGCGAGATCGTCAAGGACGAGACCAAGTTCCGCGAACTCGACCAGCAGTACCGCCCCACCGGCTTCAAAGGCATGATGGGCGCAGAGGCCATCAAGGAACTCCTCAAGCGCGTCAACATCGAGGAACTCTCGGTCGAGCTGCGCGAGCGCATGAAGGCCGAAACTTCGCTCCAGAAGCGCCTCAAGTACGCCAAGCGCCTCAAGGTCGTCGAAGCTTTCCGCAAGTCCGGCAACAAGCCGCAGTGGATGATCCTCGACGTGATCCCCGTGATCCCGCCTGAGCTTCGCCCCCTCGTGCCACTCGACGGCGGCCGCTTTGCCACGTCTGACCTCAACGACCTCTACCGCCGCGTCATCAACCGCAACAACCGGTTGAAGAAGCTCATGGACCTGCACGCGCCCGAAGTCATCGTGCGTAACGAAAAGCGCATGCTCCAGGAAGCTGTCGACGCTCTGTTCGATAACGGCCGTCGCGGTCGCGTCCTGCGCGGCGCCAACAACCGTCCGCTCAAGTCGCTCTCCGATACCCTCAAGGGCAAGCAGGGCCGCTTCCGTCAGAACCTCCTCGGCAAGCGCGTCGACTACTCTGGCCGTTCGGTCATCGTCGTCGGCCCCGAGCTCAAGCTCCACCAGTGCGGCCTTCCCAAAAAGATGGCCCTCGAGCTCTTCAAGCCCTTCATCTACCACCGTCTCGAACAGACCGGCCACTGCACCACCATCAAGCAGGCCAAAGAGATGGTCGAGATGCAGGAACCCATCGTCTGGGACATCCTTGAGGAAGTCATCCGCGATCATCCGGTGCTCCTCAACCGTGCTCCTACCCTCCATCGCCTCGGCATCCAGGCGTTCGAGCCCGTCCTCGTCGAAGGCAAGGCCATTAAGATTCACCCCCTGGTCTGCACCGCCTTCAATGCTGACTTCGATGGCGACCAGATGGCCGTGCACATTCCGCTCTCTCCTGAAGCTCAGGTCGAAGCGTCTGTGCTCATGCTGTCTTCGCACAACATCCTCTCGCCCGCGTCCGGTCACCCGATCACCGTTCCTACCCAGGACATGGTGCTCGGCCTCTACTACCTGACCAAGGCCAAAAAGGGTGGCAAAGGTGAAGGCCGCGTCTTCGCCAACATCGAAGAAGTCCTCATGGCGCTCGAAGCCAAAGAAGTCGAGACCCTGTCCCCGATTCGTCTTCGCTACACCGGCCCCGTGCTCGAAATGAGCACCGCCTACGACGATCAGGACCTCACCCACACTGAAGCCGTTCCCTATGACCGCCAGTACATCTCCACCACGGTCGGCCGCGCCATCCTTAACGATGCGCTCCCCCAGGAGATGCCTTACGTCAACGGCCTGCTCAAGAAGAAGGGCATCGGTCAGCTCGTCAATTACTGCTACCTCAACCACGGCCTCGAACTCACCGTGCAAATGCTCGACCGCATTAAGGATCTGGGCTTCCACTACGCCACCATCAGCGGCCTCTCCGTCGGACTCGATGACATGGTCATCCCCGAGGCGAAGTACGCCACCGTGCGCGATGCGGAAAAACAGGCCATCGGCGTTCAGCAGCAGTATCTCGACGGCGCCATCACCAACGGCGAGCGAAACAACAAAGTCATTCAGATCTGGTCCGCGGTCACCGAACGCGTCGCTGACGAAATGTTTGACAACATGAAGCGCGCCGACAAAGAAGGCGCAATGAACCCGATCTACATCATGGCCGACTCCGGCGCTCGCGGATCCAAACAGCAGATCCGTCAGCTCTCCGGTATGCGCGGTCTGATGGCCAAGCCGTCGGGCGAAATCATCGAGACCCCCATCACGGCCAACTTCCGTGAAGGCCTCACCGTGCTCGAGTACTTCATCTCGACTCACGGCGCGCGTAAGGGTCTCGCCGATACCGCACTCAAGACCGCTGATTCCGGCTACCTCACCCGTCGTCTCGTCGACGTGGCCCAGGACGTCATCGTCAGCGAACGCGATTGCAAAACCGTAGAAGGCATCTACGTCACCCCCATCGTTGAGTCCGGCGAAATTATCGAGCCGCTGCGCGACCGCATCGTTGGCCGCGTTTCCCTCGAGAAGATCAAGGACTACGAAGGCCAGGTCATCGTTGACGTCAACCAGGAAATCACCGAGGATCTCGCCTCGGCCATCCAGGCTGCCGGCATCGAACGCGTTAAGATTCGCTCCGTCCTCACCTGCGAATCCCGCCGTGGCGTCTGCGTCCACTGCTACGGCCGCAACCTCGGCTCCGGCCGCATGGTCGAACTCGGCGAGGCTGTCGGTGTCATCGCCGCGCAGTCCATCGGCGAGCCCGGCACCCAGCTCACCATGCGTACCTTCCACATCGGTGGAACTGCTTCGCGCGTCAACGAGCAGTCCCGCCTCGAAGCCAAGAACAACGGTTCCGTCCGCTTCATCAACCTGGCTTCGGTCCGCAGCCGTCAGGGCGATCTCGTCGCCATGAACCGCTCCGGCTCCATCGCCGTGGTCGACGATCGCGGCCGCGAGAAGGAGCGCTACCAGGTTGTCTACGGTGCGCGCCTTAAGGTGGAAGAGGGTCACGCAGTCCAGCTCGGTCAGGTCATGGCGGAGTGGGATCCCTACACCTTCGCCATCCTCACGGAAATCGGCGGCACCGTCCAGTTCAAGGACCTGCAGGAAGGCATCACGCTCCACGAAGAAGTCGACGAGGTCACCGGCCTGTCGCGTCTGGTCGTTGCCGAAGCTCCCGACGAGAAGCGTCAACCCGCCATCGTCATCAAGGGCGCCAAGGGCAACAAGCGCTACCTCATGCCCAGCCGCGCTCACCTCATGCTGCAGGACGGAGACGAGGTCTTCCCCGGCGACATCCTTGCCAAGATTCCGCGTGAAACTACGCGCACCAAGGACATCACCGGCGGTCTGCCTCGCGTCGTCGAGCTCTTCGAAGCCCGCAAGCCGCGCGAAACCGCCATCATCTCTGAAATCGATGGTGTCGTTCGCTTCGGCGAAGTTTCGAAAGGCCAGCGTCGCGTCTACGTCACCGCCGACAACGGCGAGGAAAAGGAATACTCGGTTCCTCGCGGCGTCCACATCAACGTCCAGGAAGGCGAGCGCGTCCGCGCCGGCGAGCCGCTCATGGATGGTCCTCTCAACCCGCACGACATTCTCGCCGTCCTCGGTGAGAAGGAGCTGCAGGCTTACCTGGTCAACGAAATCCAGGAAGTCTACCGCCTCCAGGGTGTGGCCATCTCCGACAAGCACATCGAAACCATCGTCCGGCAGATGCTCCGCTGGGTGAAGATCGAGGAAGTCGGCGACTCTAGCTTCCTGCTCGAACAGCAGGTCGACAAGTTCCGCTTCCGCGAAGAGAAAGACCGCGTGATCGCCAACGGTGGCCGTCCGGCAGTAGGACGTCCGCTGCTCCTCGGCATCACCAAAGCCTCGCTCTCCACCGAATCCTTCATCTCCGCGGCGTCCTTCCAGGAGACCACGCGCGTACTCACCGAAGCCAGCATCAACGGAGCGGTGGACAACCTGCGCGGCCTCAAGGAGAACGTAATCGTAGGCCGTCTCATCCCAGCCGGAACCGGCATGGAATACTACCGCAACGTCCAGCTCTCCCCAGAGTTAGAAGAAGCGGCAGCGAAGATCCAAGCCGAAGTCCAAACCGCATGGGAAGAAGCCGAACGCGAACTAGAGCTGATGCGTCAGGAAGGCGAAGCCGAAGAAATGGCCGCTTCCGAATAACGCATCACTTCACCACGAACAAAAAGCCCGGCGAAAGCCGGGCTGTTGTTTTTGTATTCTAAGGCTCCTGGCGTATCTCAGAAGACAAACGAAATGCGTTGTTTAGCGAGTAAAATGGTCCCAGATGGCAATCAAACCGCAGCACTTATCTAAAGCGCCGATTCAGGAAGCAATCATCGCTTTTAGTTTTGAAAAGCCATCCGCCGGGGGTGAAGCGCTCATAGACGCGCTCGACACGGCTATCAAGTCAGAATATACGAGCCGTAGCCCCGTCAGGATGGCGCAGGTCACCCTAAGCGACCAAGGGTCGACTGGCGAGAGCCGAATAGTGGGCGCTCGATTCGCGTCGACGGATGGACGGCGGGTCTGCCTCGTTGATAACTCACAGTTCCTCTGCTCTCGACTCGCCCCATACGAGACTTGGGAATCCTTGAAAGGTGAGTTCGAGCGCTTATGGAAGGTCTATTCCTCGCTAAGCGATGATCGGATAGCGAAGGTTGGCGTTCGATATATTAATAAGATCTTTTTGCCAGAGGGGAAGGACATGTCCTTGACAGTCAGGACACGTCCAGAGGTTGCAGAGGGCCTGCCGCAGGCTATGTTTAGTTTCTTCGTTAGGCTCGGGGTCAAGATTCCCGACCCGCAAGGCGTCCTCATGATTACGGAGGCCCAATTACCGACGGAGCGCCCCGGCTTTGTCACCGCTGTCCTGGATCATGACCTCCAATTCCAAATCACCCCGGAGTCAACCGATGTTTGGTCGCTCCTGGAAAAGGCAAGAGAGCTGAAAAATCAATACTTCTTTGCCTCGCTATCAGACGAACTGATAAAGGAATACCTATGAGTCCCCTTCCCGCACTTCCACCGAGAACTCCGTCTGGGCTGCTAGCCGACGAAGCTCCCCCGGCAATTTACGCTCAGGTATCCGTATCCGACTTCTGGATCAGGAATCAGGCAACGCTTCAGGCGACGCTTCCCAGCGTCTCGGGCCAGAGTTTGTTTTGGAACCGTGATACCAAGTTCAAGGAGCTGGCTGCAGCCGCGAAACGGGCAAAGCTCTATGAGCCCGGTTGGGACGGCTATGGCGCCCTGCCACCTACCGACGATTCGGTTGCTCAGGGGATTGCCTTACTGGACAAAATTTGGAGAACCGACCTGACACCTTATTCGGTATTGCCGTCCGCCGACGGCGGCATCGGAATATCATTTCGAGGCAGAGAAGGTAGACGGGCGGTCCTCGAAATCCTAAATGATGGCACTGGTTCATTCTCGGTCTACGGCAAGGGGCACCCAAAAACCAGTGGCGAATTTGACGTGGCGAGTGGAGACCTAACCGCAATGTTCGATTTATTTTCGGAGAGTCTCTGACACGTGCCGCCCCAGGAATCAGGCGCGAGGGGAGCAGTCGCGTTCACCGACCCGGAAGAACTCCTCCTGCGGCGAGTGGCCAAGAGCCATATCGAAGACGGCGAGGTGAGTTTACTGGCGATTAGCCGCGAAACGAGCTTCCATGTGGATCCGCAAAGATGCTCGTCGGTCCTTCGAAGCGCATTTTTGGAGTCTCGCTTTGACGCAGTTCATCCAAATTGCGCGGGGGGCGTGGACCTTGCAGGAAGCCACACGGTAATGCACGTCCGAGTCGGCAGCCTCCCGCGTGGACTTCAAATCAGGCCACTGCCGCCCGATTCTCACGAGCGTTGGGACATCTACCCGCACCACGACCCCCAACCTCTGTGCTACGCCCATTCAACCCTCTGTTGCTCCCGCCAAGAGCATCCTAATATTGCGGTGGTTCCTCCGAAATCTGTGCGCGACCAATTCAGAGAGTGGCTCACTGAGGAATTGACAGCATAGCTTCCTAGCCACCACCCATCCCATCCCTCGCTGCGCGAGGGGCCCAGCCTCGCTGCGCGAGGGGCCCAGAAAAAGCGCCGGATTAAAACCCAGCGAAACCCCACCACCCAAAACAAGGGGGCTTCAGCCCCGGCGCACTCCCCGCACCAAAGAACGAATCGAAAGAGACCCCACCACACCCGCTTTTGTATCAGGGCACGGCTTCACAGCTTGCGTAAAAACTCGGCATCTTTGAAGGGGCAGATCCTGGACTTCAGCCCCCGAGCATCACCAGCTCTCCCCGACAACGCACGAACCGTGAAGGGGCACGGCTTTCAGCCGTGCCGAAAAAAGTCGCGCCGAAGGCGCTTCCTTGCTGCCGCAGGCCGTCGGCGGAACCGGGGTCCCCATCATGCCCGCTGTTGGCGTGATGGGGTGGGGAAGCGCCGCAGCGCCTGGAGCCGACCCGCGTTTCTCCATGTTTCTAACTCGGCGCCTCCCCACAGCCGCTCAAACGCAAATCGGACGATCCCTCGCTGCGAGGGATCCAGAGAAAGCGCCGGCTTTCAGCCTGGCGAAACCCCACCACCAAAAACAAGGGGCGACAGCCCCGGCGCACTCCCCACCCCAGAGAACGAATCGAAAGAGAGCGCACCACACCCGCTTTCGCATCAGGGCACGGCTTCACAGCTCGCCGAAAGAGACGCCAGCTTTGAAGGGGAGATCCTGGACTTCAGCCACCGAGCTCACCCGCTCTCCCTGACAAAGCACGAACCGTGAAGGGGCACGGCTTCAGCCGTGCCGAAAAAAGTCGCGCCGAAGGCGCTTCCTTGCTGCCGCAGGCCGTCGGCGGAAGTACCGCAGCGCCTGGAGCCGACTCGCGTTACTTCCGTGTTTCCGCTCTGCCTCTTCCCAACACCCCTCAGCCCCGTCCTAAAGGGTTAACCTAAGACCGCCGCAGCCGCGGCCCTCCGCATCGAGAAGGCCTTCGGCGTCAAAATGGACACGCTTCTCCGCATGCAGGCCTCGTACGACATCGCCCAAACCCGCAAACGAGAAAACCAAATCAGCGTTCCCCGCGTTTCTCTATTGGCAGCCGCCCGCTAAGGCCGAAAGAGCGCCGGACTTTAACCCAGCCGCCCCGCAAACAAGACTTCACCCCACCCCCCTGGCAACTAAGTCACTCCCACAGACCGGGGATTGATGGAAGCGTCCACACCCGCCACACTTGTCAGCAAGGACAAAAACAATGGCTGGTCTACAGCGTCGGCTGAAGAGCCTGCTGACCGACGATTCCGGGCAGGACCTCGTCGAGTATGCGCTCATCGCCGCTCTCATTGCCCTCGCCGCGATCGCCAGCATGCGGAGCCTCTCCAACAAGATCAGCAACGAATTCAACACCATCGGCAGCACCCTCTAACCGATCCGCCAACACCGCCAAATCAGCGCCGCACTCGCCGCACTCGCCGGCCGCCTGCCTTGCTCGCGCCGCACTCGATGCGCCCTCCCAAACCCTAGTTGTTCCACATTTAACCGAACCTCAAACAACGCCATCCCCCTCCTTGGAATCCCAATTCCCGAGGAGTATCCATGAACGCATTTTGCAGAGCTCTTGCTGTTTCCGCCCTCGCCCTCACCCTTACCGGTTCCGTCGCCATCGCGCAGGACCACCCCGACGACCATCACCAGCAATACGTCAAACATGAAGAATGGAAGAAAGGCGCAAAAATCCGCAACGAAGACTGGTCTCGAGGTGAGCAGGTCGACTGGCACGCCCAGCACCTCAGAAAGCCCCCGGCCGGCTACGAGTGGCGTCAGGTCGACGGCAACTACATCCTCGCCCGCCCCAGCGACGGCGTCATCTTCTCCGTCACCGTCGGCCACTAACCTTTTGCTCAGGGAACCATGGCTGCCCCGGGTCTCGATTCTGAGACCCGGGAGGCTGCCCCCTTCGCACCTCGCCAGCACCCGTCTGCCCTAGCCCCGTTCTGAGACCAGTTCGAAGCCCATCGCTTAATGCCCCTCCGCTGCTGCGACTTCCGCAGGCGAACTAACCAACTCCTCTACATCGCTGGGAGCGGTGATTTTTCCTTTGAGCATTCCCGCGATCACGTCGTATTCCACAAGCTCCGGCAACGACGCCATTACCTCCCTCCCCGCCCTTTCCCCTGCAAAGTGCACCATGAACACTGGACGCGGATCAAAAACTCCCTGGGTCACCCGCTCCTCCTCCGCACTCCAGTACGGGCTCGCCTTCCACATGGGCACTCGGAACGAATGATCGGAAGAGACGATCACCGCGGTGCCCGCAGTCCCGCTTGTCTCATCGATCTCCTGCATCAGCCGCCCGAGCATATCGTCAGCCATCGTCAGATTATCGAGATAGTTCCCGCACTCGCACGGCCGATGGGTCCTGCGATCGTAAACTCCCGGCGGATGCGGCACAGGCAGGTGGATAAATACAAAATGAACCCGCGTATCCCGCAGCATATCCTCTCCCGCCGCCATAAGCTGCTGTCCGTCCACGATCATTCCCGCCAGCCGCTTGTTGTTCGCTTCCCTGCGTGAATACAACTGTGCCGCAAAAGCCCGCGGCAACGCCCACGCATACGAAATTGCCGAAGTCTTTTCGCCCGCCCACGGTTCAAATGCCAGCCCGTTCCCAATTCCCGGTTGCCAGAAACACCTCGTCAGTAATCCCCCGAATATTCGGCAGTAGGGAATGTCCCAGCCCGCCACGCCGGCATTCCAGCCGTTAGCCCGAGCAATTCCAAAAATGGTCTCACTCGGCTCATACCGCTTCCACTCCCGCTGCGTCCGCTCCTGGTAGAAAGGCCTGCCGTCGGGAGTGCTGCGAATCCCTGCGATTTCACGCCGGGCCAGCACCGAAGGAATGATCAGTTCCGTGAAGTTCCCCACCGGCTTCAAGTTCCCAAACGATATGCTCTCCGCATGCAACCGCCGCAGATTGGGGAAGTCTTGCCCCCGTGGAGGCTCGCTCACCGCAAGCTTGTAAGAAAGCTCGTCGAAAAGAATCC
>Ga0302324_100022624_pt1 | contig 12203 bp, 8 predicted proteins | sample Palsa_T0_1_FD_201949 | JGI IMG/M metagenome (GOLD analysis project Ga0302324, IMG submission 201949) | Peat permafrost microbial communities from Stordalen Mire near Abisko, Sweden - Palsa_T0_1 | ecosystem: Environmental > Terrestrial > Soil > Palsa > Peat permafrost | place: Sweden: Abisko...
TGCGTAATCCGCTGGTCGATCCGTATCTCACCGGCGTCAGCGCGGGCGCAGCCGCAGCGATTGCGCTCGCGGTCATCGCCGGCGTCGCGGCACCGCTGCTGCCTGCCCTCGGATTTGTCGCCGGGCTCGGGACCGCGGTGCTCGTTGCGGCACTGGCGCGGCGTGGGAGCGGCGTCGACTCGAACCGCCTGATTCTTGCCGGCATCTCGATCTCAGCGCTTTTTTCAGCGGTCGTTACGTTCGCGTTGGTGCGTTCGATCTCGATTGACGCCGCGCAAGCGATTCTCGCATGGCTTGGCGGCTCGATGGCGGGACGCGGATGGGGCGATCTCGTCTTTGCAACACCGTACCTGCTTGCCGGGATCGCACTCGCCGCGCTTGCCGCGTCCCCCCTCGACGCGCTGCGCGTCGGTGACGTGCGCGCGCGCACGGTTGGTGTCGATGTCGATCGCGCGCAATGGCTGATCCTTGCGTCGACGTCGTTGCTGGCGGCCGCAAGTGTCGCGCTCGCCGGTATGGTCGGCTTCGTCGGTCTGATCGTGCCGCACGTCGCTCGCCGGATCGTCGGCTCGAGCGCGCGTCTCTTACTGCCGGCGTGCGCGCTCTGCGGCGCGGCACTCTGCACGTTTGCGGATGCGATCGCGCGAAGCATCGCCGCGCCATCCGAGCTCCCCATTGGCGTGCTGCTTGCGTTCATCGGGGTGCCGGCTTTTCTCTATCTTTATTTGCATCAGGAGCGAGTGGGGTGATTGCGCTCGAGCAGGTCACGATCGGCATTGGCGCGCGCCCGCTCGTGCGCGAGATCGACGCCGAGATTCGCGCCGGGGAGTTCGTCGCAGTCCTCGGGCCCAACGGCGTCGGGAAAACGACGCTCTTGCGGGCGATGTGCGGCATTCGCCCGGTGATCTCGGGACACATCGCGCTCGACGGCACGCCGCTGCGAAACCTCTCGCCGACCGCACGTGCGCGCGCGATTGCTTTCGTCACCAGCGACGATTCAATGATCGAAACGCTGCGCGTGCGCGACGTTGTCGCGATCGGGCGCTTTCCGCACCATCCATGGTGGGAGTGGAACGCTAACGCACAAGACGACGCGGCGATCGAGCACGCCCTGCGCGCGGTGCACTTTGAGGCGGAGGCCGAGCGGCTCTTCAGCACGCTCTCCAGCGGCGAACGCCAGCGCGTGTGGATCGCCATGGGCCTCGCTCAAGCGACGCCGGTGCTCTTACTCGACGAACCGACGAGTCATCTCGACGTGCGCGTCGCGCACGAGATTCTCGCGCTGCTGCGCAACCTTGCGCGCGAAGGCCGCACGATCGTCTGCGTGCTTCACGATCTCAATGACGCGGCGGCCTACGCCGATCGCCTGATGCTTTTGGGGTGTGAACGCATGCTTGCGTGCGACGTTGCTGACCGCGTCCTCGCGCCCGAGCTCATCGAGCGCGCGTACGGAATTGCGGTGACTCGGGTCGAGACGCCGCAGGGACCGCGGGTTTTTGCGGCTGTTCGCGCTTGAGTTCGCGGATAGCCGAGCCGAGCACCCAGCCGCGCTGACCGCGCAGCGGACCCGCGGTAATGATGATGCCGATGGCGTCTTCGGGCTGCGCGACGTACTTCGATTGCACGAAATCCGAAACGCAGCTTTCGACCACCGCGCGCGTGCCGGGCCGAACCAGCGTTGCGTGCGGCAACAACGCCTTCATTTGATCGAACGTCCCGCCTTCGTACTCACGCAGGCGGAAGCGAGAGTCCCACACGAAAACGTCGGGATCGTCGGTCGTTCCGTAGAGCACCACGCGATCGTGCACGCGCACGTGACAGTCTGCTAGCGCTGCGTGCGGCACGAGCAGAAGCAACAGGGCGGCGAGCGCGCTAATCGTTCGCATCCGGACCTCCCGGTTCGTGAACGCGGATCGCGAGCACGGCGACGTCATCGCGCGTGCGGTTTCCGCCAAGCGCTTTGACTTGTGCGACCAGTTCGTCGGCCAGCAGCTGCGGCTGCGGATTGCTCGCCGCAATGAGCTCCATCGCCCCCTGATCGTACAGTTGCTCGCCGGCGCGGTTACGCGCCTCGGTCAGCCCGTCCGTCACTAAGACAATCGTATCGCCATCTTCAAGGAAGAGTGTCTTGGTTTCGAACGGCTCTTCCATCACGCCGAGGACGGGTCCGGTCACCGCCAGCTGTTGCACCTCGTCGGCGCGGCGGATAAACGCCGAATCGTGTCCCGCGCTCGCATAGCGAAACTGCAGCGTCTGCGTATCGAGCACGCCGACGAACATCGAGACGAAGAGGTATGGATTTTCAACGGTTTGCGAAAAGGCGGTATTGAACTCCGCCAGCATCGCGCCGGGATCGCGGCGGCGCAGCGCAATGCCGCGAATCGTGAATTTGATGAATGCGGTCAAAACGGCGGCGTCGACGCCTTTGCCGCTGACGTCGGCGATGAATGCCATCGCGAGCGTATCGGAGAGACGATAGACATCGAAGACGTCGCCGCCGACCGCGAGGTGACTGCTGGCCGAAAGATAAGCGCTCCCCACTTCGCAGTTCGGCAGCGGAACGTGTTCGCTGCGAAACGCTCGCTGCAGAATCTCGGTCGTCGTGCGCTCTTCTTCGAGTTCGCTGACCAGGCGCGAGCGAAAGCCGTTGAACAGGATCGCGAGCAACCCGAAGAGCGCGAGCCAAAAGGTGCGCGTCCACGTATCGCGATTGATCTGCTCCTGCGTCGAGCGCGCCAACTCCGCGTTGCGCTGGGCGAGCGCGTCGCGAATGAAGCTCCCGGTGCGATTCTCGTAGTCTGAAAAAGCCTTGTTCTCTTTGTCGATTTCGGGGACGGCGAGTCCGGGCGACGCGAGCAACGGCTGGGCGATCTTGCGGCGCCAGTTGCTCTGCAGGGAGACGTAATCTTCGAGCGTGCGCGCGGCGGGCAAGAGGTGTTGCTCGGCAAGAACGGACGCAACGTCGGCTACCTTCTGGTCGAACGCTTGCGCGGTGACTGTGTATTGTTGTGCGTAGAATGGATCCCGCGTGAGGACATAGCCGCGAACGGAGTTTTCCTCATCGATCTGCAGACGCAACAATTCCTCGAGTCCAAGCTGGGCCTGCACGATGCGCGACTGTGCGTCAAAGGTCTGTGCGATGTTGGCTCGCGTCGCGAAGGCGCCCTGAACCGCGATTCCCAGCACGAGAACCAAAAAGGCGGTCCAAACCAGAGCCCCCGGCACGCGCAGGAATGACGTGCGGGACTTCACCGTGCGGTGAAACCGCCGGGGGGTAGGAGCATTAGGCGTTCCGAAATCGTGTCAGTCATGCAGATGCAGATAGTACCTGGCCTGTTCAAGTCGTACGACGTTCGCGGGATTTATCCGTCAGAGATCAATGACGACATCGCCTACAGCATCGGGCGCGCGTTCGTGCCGCTCGTGGGAGGCCGGCGTATCGTGGTCGGTCGTGACATGCGTCCCAGCGGAGAGCGGCTGCTTCGCGCTTTCGCGCGCGGTGTGACCGAATCCGGCGCGGACGTGACCTCGATCGGCATGGTCTCGACCGACGCGCTGTATTTTGCGGTCGGCAAGTATGGATTCGACGGCGGCGTGATGATCACGGCGTCGCACAATCCGGCGCAATACAATGGGATGAAATTTACGCGCGCGAAGGCCGAAGCGATCTCGCTCGACACGGGACTCGCACAGATTCGCGATGCGATCGCCTCGGGCAACCTGCCGCCCGCCGTGTCAACGCCCGGATCGATCACCGAACGCAACATCTTGGATGAGTTTGCCGAGCATTGTCTCTCCTTCATCGATCGCACGCTCGTGAAACCGTTCAAGGTTGCGATCGACGCGGGCAACGGGATGGCCGGCGAAACCGTACCGCACGTCTTCAAGCATCTGCCGTGTGAAGTCGTTCCGCTTTACTTCGAACTCGACGGGACGTTTCCAAATCATCCCGCGAGCCCGATCGAACCCGAGAATATGATCGATCTGCAGGCCGCGGTGCGCAAATCGAACTGCGATCTCGGTGTGGCCTTTGATGGGGATGCCGATCGCATGTTCATCGTGGATGAGAAAGGCGACCTGATCGACGGCAGCACGGTGACGGCGCTGGTTGCGCTCAATACCCTCAAGAAGCATCCCGGCGCAAAAATTCTTTACAACCTGATCTGCTCGCGCAGCGTCCCGGAGCTGGTCGAACGCGCCGGGGGCATTCCGATCCGCTCGACAGTCGGGCACTCGATCATCAAGGCGACCATGCGCGAACAAGACATCGTCTTCGGCGGTGAGCACTCGGGCCATTTTTACTTCAAGGACAATTGGTACGCGGATTCCGGCATGATCGCACTCATGCAGTGCCTCGAACTCTTCAGCGAAGCGAACAAACCGGTGAGCGAAGTGATCGCGCCGATCGATACGCGGTTTCGCTCGGGCGAGATCAATAGCCAGGTCAAGGATGCAGCGGCAAAGCTCGATGAGCTCCAAAACCATTACAAGGAAGCACAAATCGATCATCTCGACGGCGTGACGATTTCCTATCCGCATTGGTGGATGAACGTCCGCCCATCCAACACCGAACCGCTGTTGCGCCTCAACGTCGAGGGTGATACTAAAGAGCTGATGGAAACGCACCGCGACGAAGCCCTAGGCTTTATTCGCCAAAGCTAAAGCTTTGTCGACTAAAGCCGCGCGGCTTCGCTCGCGCAGGATGCTATGAGTAGAGTAGATACCGACGCGATGCGGCGGTACGAGCAAACGCGCGACGATCTCGTCGCGCGTTTGGTTGTGATTGAGGCGTCGATCGGGGAGAACCGGCGCAAGAGTATCGTCCGGGTGCGTTCGCGGCTCGAACGAGGGAAGTTCGTTCTCGCGGTCGTCGGCGAATTCTCGAGCGGAAAATCGTTTCTCCTCAATGCGCTGCTCGGGAAGTTTCGCTACGAAGACACTCCGTCTGGACGTCAACTCATGGGGCTGCTCGCGGTCGATATCAATCCGTCGACCGCAACGATTACCGAACTCGAAGCGGGCAACGCCGATGAAGCGACGGCGATCTTCGAAGATGGCCGCCGCGAGCGCATCCCGCTCGACCGGCTCAATCGCTTTATCGCCGTCGGAAATGACGTTCCCGGCGCGCTCCACGATGCAACGAAGGACCCTTCGACAGGCTCAGGGCAGGTTCACAATGACGCGCCGACGCGCGTGGTCGTCAAGACCAATTCACCTTTCCTCGAGCGCGGCTTCGTCGTAGCGGATACGCCGGGCCTCGCGTCGATCAATCCGGCGCACCGTCGCGCGACGCTGCAGTTTCTGCCGACGGCCGATGCGGTGCTCTATCTGATCGACACGCAACAGCCCTTCACCGAGGGCGACGCATCGTTTCTCGGTATTATCCGCCAACACATCGACTCGATCTTCATTGTCCAGACCAAGATCGATCTCTGGCAGCAGCCCCGGAGCGACGGGCGCACGGCTTGGGAGCACGCCTACGACCGCATCGCGGCACTCGCCGCCGTGCACGCGCCCGGCACCTATGTCTATGCGCTCTCGGCGCGCGAATACGTCGACGGCGAGCTGGAGGGCGATCCGGCAAAGATCGAGGAGAGCCGCTTCCCGAGGTTTCTCAACGCACTCGACGCGTCGCTGATCCGCCGCACGGGGCGCGCCCGTCTCGCCCGCGCCTGCGATCGCGTCGCGACGGCCGTCGACGACGAACGCGTGCAGATCGACCACGACGTCACGATGCTCGCGCTCGATCGCGCTGCGCTCGATGCGCGCCGCGCCCAGGTGCTTCCGCAACTGCAGGCACTCGACGAACGCGCACGCGTGCAGCGCGACGAACTGCTCCAGTCGGGCCTAGGAACGCGCTCGGCGATGGGATTGCGCGGCGCCGACCTGAGCGCGGATCTGGAACGCGCACTCTCGCAGGCCTTTGACACCTCAGACATCGGCCGTTTGCGCGATCGCGAGCGGCTGCACATCATCGTCGATCGCGCGGTTGCGCAGGTCGCACAAGAGTTCGCGGATGGTGCGGCACGCGCCGTGAGCGATGATCTTGACGCGGCTGTGGCTCGTGCCCAGGACATTGTCCCGCTGCGCTTTGCGCAAAACGATGCGGCCGCGCGAGCCTTCGGTGCAGAACCGGGAACGAGTCTTTGGAATGGCAGCGTCCGCACGGCGATCGCGGCGACGATCGTGCTCGAAGCGATCGGCGGCCCGGCCATCGGCCTGGTTGACGACATCGCCACGCGCTTTGCCGCGCGCCAAGCCGGCAGCTACATGAAGCGCGAGCTCATCGCCGACCTGCGCGCGGAGATCTTTCCGCGGTTCGCGACGGACGTGCTCGCGTTCGCCGATCGCGTCGGCGCGCGGCTGCAGCATATCTACGACGAACTCGCCCAAGCCATCGCGAGCGCGCTGCTCGAGCGGCGCGATGCGGATTTGGGCAGCATCGATCGCTCCCTTTTGGCGCATCGCGAAGACCGCGTCGAGGCAACGCGAACAAACCTCGAAACACGGCGCGTCGCGCTCGAACGCGAACTCGGCGCCGTGCGTGATCTCGTCGGCGGGTTCATGGAACGCGAAGAGGAGATCGCGCCCGCGGATCCCGGTTCCGAGGTCGTGCGCCGCTCGCACGCCGACGCGTCGTTCGACTCCGGCAGTTACGATCGCGGCCTGCGCCCATCGCGCTGGCGCGTCGCGGTCCTCGGTGCCCTGCGCCGCGGGAAGACCAGCTTGATCAACGCGTTCGCCGGGAAGATCGTCTTGACCGATGACGTCGCGGGTAGCGCACGCTTTCCGATTCACGTCCGCTTCGGCGAGCACAATCAAGCGTTCACGCTGGGCGAGGATGCACGGTGGCATGAGATTCCGTTTGGCGATGCGGCACGGGCCGCGGTGGATGCGCCCGTGCTCGTGCTGGTGCCGTGGTCGCTGCCGCGCGAACTCGTGCTGGTCCACGCTCCCGCCTTTGACTCCGGCGATCCGGAAGCCGAAGATGTCAACGTCGTCGTCGCTTCCCACGCGAGTGAAGTGCTTTGCCTCTTCTCGCGTCAGCTTTCCGATCGCGAGCTCGCGCTCTACGAGCGAGTCGCCGAGTTCAACAAGCCGATGCTCTTCGCCCATACGATCGCCGACAACGAAGCGCCGAATGAGCGGCGCCACGTTGTGGAGCTTGCGCAAGCCTATTTGCGCGAACGCAACATCCCGGCGCAGCGCGTCTTTGTCGTCTCGGCGCATGAATATGACGAAGCGCGGCGCGAGCATCGCGCGCCGGCCGGCTGGAACGAAACCGCCGCGTTGCGGGCGACGCTCGAGGCCCATGCCGAGAGCCATATGGCCCGCTTGGAACGCTTGGCGCGCGCCGCGACCCCCGCCGAAGCGCAAACCGCGGCCGTACTGGCAAGCCCGGAGCGGGCGCCAGGCTTCTTCGCACGTATGTTCGGCAAGGGGCGCTGACCAGGAAGGCGTCGAACGCGCTACTTCCGGTTATGACCACCACGCTAGGCCCGGCCTTTCTAGCCGTCGGCGACGGAACATCGACGGTTGGCCGCGTTGCCATTGAAAACGGTCGCATCGCGGCGGTACTTCCCGCCGACGGTCCCTCTGATTATCCGCTCCCCGCGGGAAGCAGCATCGCTCCCGGCCTTATCGACGTGCATACCAACGGCGCGGGCGACATGCTCTTCAACCGCGATCAAGGCAATGCCGTGTCGGTCGCCTCGTCAGAGTACGTGCGCATGGGGGCGACGGGCTTTGTTGCAAGCGTCATGACCGCGCCCTTTGAATCGATGTTGCACATCGCTTCCGAAGTCGTCGACGCGGCGCACGATCTCGAAGAGGATGAACCGCGCGGCGCGCGCTGTCTGGGCGTGCACTTTGAAGGGCCGTTCCTCAATCCGAAATTCCGCGGAGTCCATCGCGGCGAGTGGCTCTTGCCTGCATCCGCGGCGCGCGCGAAGGAAATGGTCGATGCTTGCAAAGGCGCGTGCCTGCTGGTGACGATGGCACCGGAAGTCGAGGGCGCGGCCGACGCGATGCGCGTCTTCCTGCAGCATGGCGTCGTCTGCTCGGCCGGACATACAAGTTCGCGCTACGGCGACGGTCTGCTCGCCATTGGCCTGGGTTTTCGCTCGTTGACGCACGCGTTCAACGGGATGCCGCCGCTCATTCACCGCGATCCCTCGATCCTCGCCGCGTTCATCCAAGATCGCCGCACGATGGTGCAAATCATCGGCGACGGCTACCACGTCGCGCCGGTGATGGTCGACATTCTGTATCGTACCGTCGGCGATCGCATCGTGCTTGCGACCGATTTGATGCCGCCGCCGGACGCGACCTATCATATCGTCGGCGGTGTGATGCGCGCGAGCGACGGCACGATTGCCGGCAGCGCGCTGCGCATCGACCACGCCGTGCGCAACTTTATGGCGTACGCCGACCTCTCGTTCGCGCAGGCCGTGATGGCCGCGACGCACGCTCCGGCGAAGCTGATCGGACTCGAAGGCGAGATGGGTCGCATCGCGCCCGGCATGCGCGCCGATCTCTCGTTCTGGGACTCCGAGTACGCGGTCATCGGCACCATGGTCGGCGGAACGATGGTCCACGGGCCCCTCGCGGGAACCAAAACGCTCGCCTCATGATTGCCGCGGCAACGACGCTCCTCGAGGCAATTTTCGGGGCGTCGTTCCGCCGCGACTTCGACGTACGCCTATGGGACGGTACGACACTTGCGAGCACGACCGGCCGTCACGACTTCACGCTTGTCGTCAACTCGCCGGGAGCGCTGCGCAGCGCGTTCACGCCGCCGCTCGAACGCAACGCCGGTGCGGCGTTTATCTCGGCCGCAATCGACATCGAAGGCGATCTCACTGAAGCAATCGCGCGCTTCAACGCGGCGAGCGACGCGCACTCGGCCCTGCAAAAGGCGCACATCGGACTGCTGATGCTCCGTCTTCCACGCGAGGCGCGGCCCGCTCCCCCCGGCGCGCAGTTAGAGGGCAAGCGCCACTCGCGCGAGCGCGACCGTGCCGCCATCTCGTATCACTACGATCATCCGGTGGATTTTTATCGCGCCTTTCTCGATTCCCACATGGTCTACTCGTGCGCGTACTACGACGACGGCATCGACGACTTGGACCGCGCCCAAAGCGCGAAACTCGACTACGTCCTGCGCAAATTGCGTCTGGAACCCGGGATGTCGTTTCTCGACATCGGTTGCGGCTGGGGTTCGCTGGTCATCGCGGCCGCGCAGCGCGGCGCACAGGCGCTCGGCATCACGCTGAGCCGCGTGCAACACGATGAGGCGAATCGCCGCATTGCCGAGCTCGGTCTTAGCGATCGCGCGAGCGTAGAGTTTCGCGACTATCGCGATTTGCGCGGGCTCACGTTCGATCGCATCGCGAGCATCGGTATGGTCGAACATGTGGGGAGATCGACGTTGCCGACGTACTTCGCCGCAGCCTATGCGGCGCTACACCCGGGCGGACTTTTTCTGAACCACGGCATCGCCGAGCAAAGCCCTGGACGCAAAGGGCCGCGCAACCCGTTCATCGAGCACTACGTCTTCCCCGACGGCGATCTCGTCGCGGTCTCGGACGGCCTTGCTATCGCGGAACGCGCCGGCTTCGAGATTCGCGACGTCGAGAATCTGCGCGAGCACTACGCGCGCACGCTCCGCGCATGGGTGGACAATCTCGAGCGCCACCGCAACGACGCGATCGCGCTGGCAGGTGAAGCGGCCTATCGCGTGTGGCTGCTCTACATGGCCGCCAGCGCCGTGTCTTTTGACAATGCTTCGATCGGGATCGCTCAGTCGCTGCTTGCGCGTCCCGACCCCAGCGGTCGCGTTACGATTCCGCCGACGCGCCGCGACCTATACGCTTCCCCCACCTTGTCATCCCGAGCGTAGTCGAGGGAGCGCCACGCTCCTTGTCATCCCGAGCGTAGCGAAGCGTAGTCGAGGGAAGCGCCTCTTACGTCGCGGTCGTAAACGTCTTTCTGGTGCGTTCTAAGTAAGCGGACCGGAGCATAGTGAACGCGGCATAAAGAACCACCACGATTACAAGCCATCGGATCGCGGTTAGAGAGAGATTGTGCACGAACTTGAAGGCGATGTACACCGCTGGGATTCCACCGACAGTAAGGCAGAGGGCAGCCTTTAGAGAGTAAGCATTTAGCCGAATGAATCTGAGGCTCGCGATAGGCATGAGAAACGCGCACGAACCCATCATAATGGGCCACGCCGTGAGAGGATTCATCCCAAGTAGGCTCACCAATATGAGCGCTGGCGCATAGAGTCCGATGCCGAGCGTCATAAGAGCACCAAGAGCGAAATTCGCGACGATTGCAAAAGCTAACGTCCATCCAGACAAGCCCAGCGCACTGCCACTTGCGACATGCACGTCCAACGCAGATTTCAGAAAAAGCAGCGCTGCGACTATTAACGCGATGCCCATCCCAATCTGAACGCCCCGTCGCGGCAAGCGAGCAACAAAGCCGGCTCCCAACCAGGCGCCTGCAACGGAGGCGGCGATCATCGAGACAAGCGTTACCGGATCGACTTGGACCACGGCGATAAAAAGCAACGCCTCAACGATCGTCGGCAGTCCGTGTCCCACGTTTAACGTTCCGGGAATTTTCTCATCGGGTAGAAACTTGAATAATTTGAAAAACGCGGTCGTAGGGGCGAACGACCCTATGCCGAGCGTGTCGAAGAAATCGGTTACGAAGCCGATCAACAGGCCGATAGCGATGTCGAGGAGGGGCGGCCAGACTAACTTACCTTGCCGCCTGATTTGTATCGCCCATGCCACGATATAAACAGCGCCGATAATCCAAAGCAACGTTAAAAGGATCATGCTGACACTCATTGCAGCGACCCTTCGCTAAGCGTTGCGTCGCTCCCTCGACTACGGCGCTTCGCGCCTACGCTCGGGATGACAAGATTCGTTACCGTACTGCGGCAGCGTTGAAGTACGAAGCGCGCGGGTGGTGGATCACGATCGCGGCCGTGGATTGCTCCGGAATGATTTGGAACGCTTCGGTCAACTCCACGCCGATGCGCTCTTGTGCGCCTAGGACCGCAAACGCGATCGCGTGCTGCGAGACATCGGGACATGCGCCGTAGCCCCACGAGTAGCGCTTGCCGCGTTCGTGCGCGAGACGAAGTTCGGTGCGAACCCGGCGATGCGTCCACTCCGCGAGCGCCTCAGCCGATTGTACGGTGAAGCCGTGCAGGAAATACGACTCGCTGTACTCACCCCGCGCCTGAAGTGCATCGATACGTTCGGTCGCCACTCGGCCGACGGTGACCACTTGCAGCGCCGCCACGTCGATGCCGCGGCCGTCTTGCGGTTCACGAAAGTAGTCCGCCAAGCACAAATGCTCGCCGCCGACCTGACGCGCGAACGGGAAGCGCGCGATCTCGCGCGACGGATCGGCCGGATCATAGAGAATCACGTCGTTGCCCAGACCGGCGGCCGGATAGTACCCGTACGCGACCTTGGGGTAGAGCAAGCCGCCTCGCTCCGCTTCGAGTTGATATTGTTGCAAGCGCGGGTCGAATTCATCGCGCAAAAGTGTTTCGAATGCCTCGCCTTTGGTATTGCTCGCGCCCCATGACAGACGATAAAGGCTCTTGAGATCGAAGCACGGCCACAGTTCGCGCAGATCGACCTCTTCGAGCGTCGTCGCACCGAAGAAGGGCGGAACCGGAATATCGACGTGCTCGCTCTTGACCGCCGAGATCGTTGCGGCCGGCGCGTGCGTCGTAGCACTGTTGCGCGCACGGTCGCGCTGCGCGAAGGCTTCGCCGCGCATGCGCTCGACGAACGCCTCGCGTGCGTTGTGATTGCTGGTCAGGCGGTCCATGATCTCCAGGCCCTCGAACGCGTCCTTGGCGTAGAAGAGCCCCGGTTCGAAGAAACGTTCGCCCTCGTCGAGCAGCGAGATCCGCCGCCCGAAATCGCGATTGATCGCAGCGCCGCCCACGATGACCGGGAAGTGCAGGCCGCGCACATCTTGCTCTTGCACGCAAATCGGCATCTGCTTGCTGGTCGAGACCAGCAGCGCCGAAAGCCCGATTGCGTCGGCCTTGACTTCCACCGCCTTCTCGAGAATGGTGTTCATCGGCACCTGCTTGCCGAGGTCGAAGACCGTGTAACCGTTGTTGGTCAGAATCGTGTTGACGAGATTCTTGCCGATGTCGTGCA
>Ga0302324_100022625_pt1 | contig 12203 bp, 10 predicted proteins | sample Palsa_T0_1_FD_201949 | JGI IMG/M metagenome (GOLD analysis project Ga0302324, IMG submission 201949) | Peat permafrost microbial communities from Stordalen Mire near Abisko, Sweden - Palsa_T0_1 | ecosystem: Environmental > Terrestrial > Soil > Palsa > Peat permafrost | place: Sweden: Abisko...
AGTGCGACCTTGCCGGCCAGACGTGGCATGAGCGTTTCCCCAGTTGGTATCGCTGTCCTTTTTGGGCTTGTATGCCAACGGGATCAAGATGGTCAGACGCGGCGGCGGCGGATTCCATCTTTCAGCACCGCGGCGTTAAAGTTCAACAGAAGCCCGACCGAGATTCCGCTCGGGCGCAGGTACGTCAGCAACTGCGCCTCATGCACGGGACTGATATGATCGACCGACTTGATTTCGAGGATCGGTTCGCCTTCCGCAACGATGTCGATTTGATAGCAATGTTCCAGTTCGTACCCCTTGTAGCGTATCGGCAGTCGCCGTTGGCGAGTGTGCGGGATAGCGGCGCGGCGCAGCTCGAAGCACAGGCATTCTTCGTAGACACTCTCCAACAAGCCTGGTCCGAGTTGGCGATGGACGTCGATAGCCAGTCGGATTACCCGCCGAGAAAGGTCGTCGTCCGCTATGATATCCATGAAAACCTTAGTGCGTTAGTGGGAAGGCTTACTCGCCTCCACATTAAGAAATCATGAATCGTCCCGAGAACCTGGGCAGCGAGCCAAGACGGAATAGCGGGTCATGGACAGGCTCGTGCGATTTCGTGGCCAGTAAGCATTACCACTAAGCACTAGGGAACTAAGTTTAAATTAAACAAAAATATTCTGGCCTGCGATTGGCAGTAAATCACCACCTCTGCTGGTCCAATGTGGGAATCCGCCCCTGTAATCCTGCCCCCAAAAGATCATCGACTCAGCTCCCGCGTCATCTCATCGATCCCATTGACCGTCAGCGGGAACATCCGCCCCTCCACCAGATCGTTGATCATCGTGATCGACCGCACGTGCCCCCAACTTTGCTTCGGTGTTGGATTCAACCATGCTGCCCGCCGGTAATGACCGGTCAGGCGATCAATCCAGACCGTGCCCGCTTCCTCGTTCCAATGTTCGACCGAACCGCCCGGCATAGTGATCTCGTACGGACTCATCGCCCCGTCGCCAACGAAGATAAGTTTGTAGTCCGGCCCATACGTTCGCAACACCTGCCAGGTCGGGATCTGTTCCTCATGCCGGCGGCGATTGTTCTTCCACACCCGCTCGTACGGACAATTATGGAAATAATAATATTCCAGATGCTTGAACTCGGACCGAGCGGCCGAAAACAACTCCTCGGTCAGCTTCACATAGTCGTCCATCGACCCGCCGATATCCAGGAACAACAACACCTTCACCGTATTGTGCCGCTCGGGCACCAGCTTCAGGTCTAGCATCCCGGCGTTGTTCGCGGTCGATTTGATCGTGTCGGGCAGATCCAGTTCGGTCGCCGCACCCTGTCGCGCGAACCTCCGCAAGCGACGCAACGCCAGCTTCATTCCGCGGGTTCCCAACTCGACCGTGTCGTCCAGATCGCGAAAATCCCGCTTGTCCCACACCTTCACGGCGCTCCGATTGCGCGATTTGTCCTGCCCGATCCGTACGCCCTCAGGGTTGTAGCCATACGCCCCGAACGGCGACGTTCCCGCCGTGCCGATCCATTTCGATCCGCCCTGATGACGTTCCTTCTGTTCCGCCAGCAATTCCTTCAGCCGTTGCATGATCGCGTCGAAGCCGCCCAAAGCCTCGATCGTCTTCATCTCCTCCGGCGACAGCAGTTTCTCGGCCAGCTTCAACAGCCACTCCTCGGGCAATTCCTGAGGCTTGACCCCTTCCGGCGGCTCCAGCCCCTTGAAGCAGGCGGCGAACACCCGGTCGAACTTATCCAGGTGCCGTTCGTCCTTCACCAGCGTCGCGCGCGCCAGGTAATAAAAATCTTCGACGCTGTAATCCGCGACGCCAGCCCGCATCGCCGCCATCAGCGTCAGATACTCGGTGATCGAGGCCGGCAATCCCGCGTTGCGCAACCCCAGGATCAGATGCGAGAACATCAGCAGCGGCGGGCCAGAAACGCGAGACGTTCGAACAAATGCACGTCCTGTTCGTTTTTCAATAACGCGCCATACAGCGGCGGAATGACCAGTTGCTTCTCGTTGGTGCGTAACGCCTCGACCGGCAGATCCTCGACCATCAGCAACTTCAGCCAGTCCAGCAACTCCGAGGTCGCGGGCTTTTTCTTCAGGCCAGGCACCTCGCGGACCTGGAAGAAAACATTCAATGCCTCCCGGGTCAGATCCTTGCGAATGTCGGGATAATGCGCCTGCACGATCCGCTCCATCGTTTCGCGGTCTGGAAAGCGGATATAATGGAAGAAGCAGCGGCGCAGAAACGCGTCCGGCAACTCTTTTTCGTTGTTCGACGTGATGATCACCACCGGCCGGTGCTTCGCCACGACCGTCTTGCGGGTTTCGTAAACGAAGAACTGCATCCGGTCGAGTTCCAGCAACAGGTCGTTGGGGAACTCGATATCCGCCTTGTCCACCTCATCGATGAGCACGACGACCGGTTCATCAGCCTCGAACGCGTCCCACAACTTGCCGCGCACGATGTAGTTGGCGATGTCGTGCACGCGCTCATCGCCCAGTTGACCATCGCGCAAACGGGAGACGGCGTCGTACTCGTAGAGTCCTTGTTGTGCTTTGGTCGTCGACTTGATGTGCCACTCGATCAACGGATGGCCAAGCGCCTCGGCTACTTCGTGCGCCAGGACGGTCTTGCCTGTGCCCGGTTCTCCTTTGACCAGCAGCGGCCGTTGCAGGGTCACCGATGCGTTCACCGCCACCTCCAGGTCGCGAGACGCGATGTATCGTTCCGTACTCTTAAAGCCAGCCACCGTCGGCGCTCCATCTTCGTTCGCATCGGAGTGTGTTGCGATCGCCCCCAGGCCGCAAGTGTGCGCCGGCTTGTATCCGTGGCCGAGCCCGCACAGGTTAGGCCGTGTCCCAGAGAATGTTCCAGATGAAAGACACGGTATGAGTAACGTCCCATGAGTAATGTCCCTCGGGGCTGGCCCTCCGATCGCCCATTGGCGGTGTCCGTCGCCGTGATGCTGGAAGGTTGGGCAGCGCCCGACGCGCCAGGTATCGGTCCGATGGGTAATCCCCTCAAGCCCGGCACCATCGATCTTCAGGCCCGCTCCTGGGCCGACTATGGGGCGAAAGTCGGCGCATGGCGGCTGCTCGATTTGTTGGACAGGGAGGGAGTTCGCGCGGTGTTCTACACCTCTGGCGTGGTGGCCGAGCTTTATCCGGAGCTCCCCGCCGCGATCGCACAGCGAGGCCATGTCGTGGCGGCACATGGCTGGTCACAGGGCACCCTTCCCGCCTATTTGACCGAGGCGGCGGAGGAAGCGGATATCGCCCGCTGTGTCAGCATTTTACGCCAGACAGCGGGAACGCATCCGTCCGGCTGGCTCAGCCCGCGTTGCACGCCGAGCGCGCATACATCGCGGCTGTTGGCGAAAACGGGGTTCCGCTGGCACGCGGACATGTTCGACAGCGACCTCCCCTATCCGATCGCGACCGAGGCAGGATCGTTACTCGGTGTCCCATTCACGATGGAGGTGAACGACATGCCGCTTTACGTGCGTTATGGTAATGAACCCGATGCATTCGCACATACGCTGGAGAAAATCGTTTCAGGCTGGCCGCGACTGGGGTCGCCGTTCGGATGCCTCGACATCACGGTTCACGCGCATGTGTTTGGCCGGCCCTATGGAGCGCTGGCGCTTCTGGATTCGCTCGCGGTAGTGCGGCGGCACGGGTGGTGCTGGCTGACGGATCACGCCCGGCTGACGGAGATTTTCGCGGCAGGATGAAGTAAGACGCACAACCCACACGTCATCCCACGGCTCGTCCGGGGGACCTGTCGCGGCACTGTGCGGCGATAGGTGGCACGGCCATGTTGTTCGACACAATTTTACTTTCAATCGTTATTGCAATGGCGATGTAACCCGCCGTCTGCTGGGCTGCCCACCGGGGGCGGGATAACCGAAATCAGAAATCCGAAACGACCTGGCGGGGCGAGCCGTACGCCGATTGACCCGCTGAGTGAGTAGCCCTCGGCCCATGATATATGCGCGTCGGCGGCCGGCGCTGACTGACGGATGCCTTCAGGCCACTCACGGCGCGGCCGGGATCTGCATCGAGTTTCTCGCGATCCAGCCTGCCAACGAGCGAGCCTTGCAGATGAGTACCGCGTTAACCAGCCCGGGCGTCGATGCCAGCTCCGATCTCGATCGGAGCGAGCCGCCGGACGCCGTGCGTCCCTGGCGGCGCGCGCGCGAACAGGTCGCCACCGTGCTGGCGATCGCCGCGTGCGTCATCGGTTCGCTTTGGCTCATCGTCGCCTTTGTGATCCAAACTGAGCGTCATGCGGCATTCGATCACGCCCGCAGCGAAACAAACGACCTGAGCGCCGCATTTCAGGCGGAGGTCAAGGGCAAGCTGGACGCGGTCGTGCGCTCAATGGACTTCATCGCCAACCGAATTCGGACCGATGGGAATTTCGATGCTTATGCCTGGGCGCGGGAACACCAATCGCTGACGACGAACGTGATGGAGGCGGTGGGGTTCATCTCGGCAGACGGCATCTTGCTCTCGACGAGCCTTGATCCGAATCACCCGGCATTTAACCTGGCTGACCAGGATTACTTTAAGGTCCACCTGGACGGCAGCTTTCACGGGCTCTACGCCAGCCGGCTCGCGATCGGACGCATCCTCCACAAACCCCGCATCGTGATCTCTCGTCGCGTTGACTCGACCGACGGTCGCTTTCTCGGGGTACTCTTCGTCAGCCTCGCGCCGAGACACCTGACGGCACTCCATCTCGCGGCGGACTTCGGCTCCCGGGATTTACTCACGCTGATCGGAAGAGACAATGTCATCCGCGCGCGCTTCGGTGCCGGCAGTGACAACGGCGAAACAGGCGCGGGCGAACAGGTGCCACCACCACGCCAGGCGATCAAAGATGGCATGGCGGCACAGTCCTTCATCCGGCCAGCCTTGCTCGATGGTGTCAGCCGGCTGTTCAGCATCCGTGCCCTGGACGGTTACCCCCTCTATGTCAGCGTCGGTTTCGATCTCGACCAGGTACTGCGGCCGGCTGTCGCGCATGCCTGGCTGATAGCGGCGATCGGGATTTTCGCGACCTGCATGCTCGGCGGTCTCGCGCTGTTGTTGATCATCGAAATTCGCCGCTGCGCCGATCGCGAGGCAAAGCTCGTGACCGAGCACGCCAGGACGGAAGCGGAAGTTCGCAAAGCACTGGAGGTCCAGACGCAGCTCCAGGCGAGCGAACAGCGGCTGCGCGACTATGCCGTGATGTCGTCCGACTGGCTTTGGGAACAGGACGCCGATCTTAGGTTCACCGACATCGGCAACGAGGCGTCCCCTGGCCGCAATATGACGCATATCGGCAAACGCAGGTGGGAGGCGAACGATACCAGTCGGGCTCCCGAACTCTGGGCCGAACACGAGCGCGATGTCCTCAGCCACAAGCCCTTTCGGGATTTCCGCTTCAGCGTCATTGGTCCCGATGGGACCCAGCGCCACGTCAGCATCAATGGCCTGCCTGTTTACGACAATGCCGGCCGCTTCGCCGGTTATCGCGGGACCGGGCGTGACGTTACGCTGGAAGTCAAGGCGGAGGCGGAACTCCGCGAGGCAAAGAACCGCGCCGAACAGGCCGAGACTTTGCTGCGCGATGCGGTGGACAGCGTATCCGAGGGTTTCGTGATCTACGACAGCGAGGATCGGCTCATCCTGTGCAACGAGGCCTATCGCCGCATGTATCCTGCCAGCGCCCCGCTCATGGTGCCCGGGGTGAAATATGAAACCTTGGTTCGCAACAACCTCGTTGCCGGCAGCTATCCCGAGGCCGTCGGGCGCGAGGAAGAATGGCTCGCCGAGTTCATGCGGGGCCATGGCGCCGCCGCCATCGACATGGAGACCCGGTTAAGCGACGGCAAATGGGTCCTCGTGGCGGACCGGCCGATGCGCAGTGGCGGTATCGCTGGTCTCCGGGTCAACATCACCGCCCTGAAGCAGGCGAAAGAGGCGCTGCTGGACAGCGAAAAGCGCCTTGAACGCGCTCAGTCGATCGCTGGCATCGGCAGTTGGGAGCTGGACCTCGGCACCGGGCGACATATCTGGTCGAAGGAATTGTATCGGATCGCCGGTCTTTTGCCGGAGGAGTTTGAGCCGAGCTTCGAAAACGTCGCCTCCTATGTCCACCCAGACGATTTCCCAGGGGTCAGGCAATGGCTCCGCGATCTTGCGGCGGGCATTGACCAGGGCACGCGTGAACCTCGAATCATTCGGCCGGACGGTGAAGTGCGTCTGCTGCGCGTCGAGGGTCAGGCGGTCAGGGAACCGGACGGCGTCGTTCGCCGGTTGGCTGGCACGATGCAGGACATCACCGAACGCCGGCTCATCGAGCGGCAGCTCGCACAAGCACAGAAGATGGAGGCGATCGGCAACCTCACCGGCGGCATGGCGCACGACTTCAACAACGGATTGGGCGTCATCATCGGCAACCTCGATCTGCTCAGCCGGATGGTCGATCCGAATGGCACCGTCGCAGAACTGTGCGATGAAGCGCGCGAGGCCGCGATACGTTGCGCCGACCTCATCCGCGGACTGCTCGCCTTCGCCCGCCGCCAGCCGCTCCAAATGCGGCAAACGGATGTCAACGGGCTGGTCCGCGATACGGCCCGCCTGCTTGGCCGTACCCTGGGTGACGACATCGACCTCATTCTGGGTCTCAACGGCGAACTATGGCCGGTGTTGGCCGACGCGGCCCAGTTGGAGGCGGCCTTGGTCAACCTCGCGACGAACGCGCGTGATGCGATGCCGAAGGGCGGGCAACTTCGTATCTCCACAAGGAATGCACGGCTCGATGCCGACTATAGCGTGCTTCATCCGGAAGCGACGCCTGGCGACTATGTGCTGATCGAGGTCACGGACAGCGGCACTGGGATCGCGCCGGAGGTTGTTAGCCGGATCTTCGAGCCGTTCTTCACCACCAAGGAAGTCGGCAAAGGCAGCGGCCTCGGCCTCGCGATGGTATTCGGCTTTGTCAAACAATCGGGCGGCAATCTGGATGTTTACAGCGAGCCGGGCCTGGGCACGACATTCAGACTTTACCTTCCGCGAGCTCAGGCAAGCGATACACCGGCCGAGATCGTGGCGGATCAACGCCCGATGGTCGGAGGCGGTGAGACAATTCTGCTGGTCGAGGACAATCTGAAACTTCGCAAAGTGGCGGCACGGCAACTGGCGGACCTCGGGTATCGGGTGCTCGAGGCGGAGAACGCGGATGCGGCGTTGGATATCACGTCAGATATCGCGTCGGCCGGCGAACGGATCGATATGCTGTTCACCGATGTGGTAATGCCTGGCGCGCTCGACGGAGTTGAACTGGCGCGACTTTTCGAAAAGCGGCGGCCCCGGCCGGCAATTCTGCTGGCGTCCGGTTTCCCGGCCGGGCGGCTACCGGGACAGTCGCATTTTCCGCCGGAATTTCGATTGCTTGGCAAGCCATACAGCCTCGACGAACTCGCCCGCACCGTCCGTGAGTTGCTGGATGAGCGGCCTGTTGACGAGACCATCGATGCCGGCACGTTCGGCGACCCGGGTGGGGGCGATTGCGTCTACCGCGATAGCCGGCCGGTCACGGACGAAACCGTATGACCGCGAAATGGTCCCATTTGGCGCATCGCCCTGACGTCGATGGGTGTCGGTAATATCACGAAGCAGTGGCGCCCCAAAGACTGATAACGGCCGCCGTGTCCGCGGCCATGCCGTTACTTCAACCGAGTCTCGACCGCCATCGCGGTCGCAGCCAGTCGTACCCCGCGTGACCGCGCGGCCTCCACGGCACGCTGCAGATCGCGCAAGTAATCCGAGGCCTTCTCCACATTGGAGGGCCGAGGCCGGTCGAACAGCGCATCTTCCGATGCGATCGCGACAATTACATCTGTTCCGAACGGTTCAGAGACCTGCCAGCCGCGATTGTTGGGGCCAGGATCACCCAGGTCGAGCGCCTCGCCCGCATTGAATTTGTGCGGTGGATCGCCCGCCAGGTGCTCGCCTGGTTCGGCGCGTTGCGGATAAAGGTGGCGAACATTTCCATCACGATCGAGATAGTCGACGCGCATCTCGCCTCGGAAATCAGCCATGGTGAGTCGCGGTCGAATGTAGTCGTCCTTCCTTAGCCAGACGGGATCGCCGGGAAGCCGCATCGTCATCCGGTCGCCGCCATCGCCGAATGTTTTGGCGATCGGGCGCAGCAGGTCCTGAATCGGACAGAACACCTGATCCACCTCGGCCACGTGTAGCAGCGGCGCGGGACTGGTCAGTCCGATCGCCGTGAGTTTCTGCCTCAGGTCGTCTACCGCCGTCCTGCGAGCGATGCCGGTGAACTCGACTGTGCCATCCCTCACATCGCCATCAAGCATCGAACACGGCAGCCGCGATATGAAGGCGGCGACCTCGGGCCGGATCGCGTCGCTGGGGTTCGCTTGCGGTGTGACCGGGGGCAGCGTGGCTGGCGGTGTAGCCGGTATCACTGTCGGTGGCGGTACCAAGGCAACCGGCGGGAGACTCGGCGTTGGTGGGACGACCGATGGCGGGAGGGCCGGCGTCACGTTGGGCGGCTGCGTCGCCACCGGCGGAAGCGTTGTCGCAGGCGGCAGCGTGTGGGGTGGCAGCGTGGGGGGCGGCAGTGTGGGGGGCGGTACGGCTTCCGGCGGCGGTGTGAGGGGTTGGCCGGGCGGTGGCGACACTGGCTCGGGTAAGGTGGATACAACCGGTGGCTTAACCGGCTCCACCGTCGGCGCGGGAGTCGGCGTGTCCCCCAAAAAAACGAAAAAGCCGGCACCGCCCAGAATTGCCAGTCCGGCAACGCCGGCGGTCATGATGACGGGCAGTTTGGATGATCTTCTCCTCCCGGCATCTATCCCGGCGGGCGGCGTTCCCCGCGAGGCCGACTGTGGCGCGGATCCGTCCGGCGGCAGGGACAAGATCATCGTAGCCTGACCATCGTCCGGCGCATCCGCCGATGACGGTGGCGCCGCGACCGCTGTTCGGATCGCCGCCAGGAACTCCTCGGCTGATGAGTAACGATCCGCCGGCCGCTTCGCCATGGCCCGTTTCACGACCGCATCGAACGATCGTGGCGCGGTCACGGAAATCTGCGAGGGAAGCGGCGCTTCGGTGTGCAGCGCCTTGTGCATGATCGCCGACATGCTGCCCTCGAACGGCCGCTCGCCGGTCAGCAACTGATAAAGCAGCACACCCGATGAATAAATGTCGGTCCGTGCATCGACGACCTGGCCCATGAACTGCTCCGGCGACATATAGGCAGGTGTACCAAGCACCGTTCCCGCCTGCGTCATGCTGGAACTTTCGATCCGCGCGATCCCAAAATCGGCGATTTTCGCCTGTCCGGATTTGGTCAGCATCAGGTTCGCCGGTTTAATATCGCGATGCACCACGCCGCGTTCATGACTATATCGCAGTCCCGTCAGCAGATCCTCCATGATCCCAACGATCCTGGGCAACGGAAACCGCTCATTCTTGTCGAGCAGGCTTTTCAGTGGCGGCCCGTCGACATATTCCATTACGATGTACGCGAGGTCGGCGGTTTCCCCATAATCGAACACGCCGACGATATTTGGATGGGTCAGCCGTCCGGCGGCCTGCGCCTCCCGGCGAAATCGAGCAATCTCTTCGGCGATTTCGTCATCGCCGGCCTCGGGAAGCCGAACCGTCTTGATCGCCACGGTGCGTTCGATGATCGGATCGAAACCCTCGTAAACCGTTCCCATGGCACCGCGACCAAGCTGACGCCTGATCTCGTACTTCCCAAGGGATTCGACCGCCGACATACCAACCGTCCGCCTAATGTTTTTACATCACGTCAACCCGCGTCGACCCCGGAGCGACCATGGTCCTGTCCGTTCCGACCCGAAGATCCGCGGCACCGGCCGACACGGCAGCGGAACCGATGGCTCCGCCGACAGCTTCACGCGGAAGGCACGGTGCTTCGTGTCAATCTATTAAGCCATACAGACGCGATCAATCCATTGAAAATCCTGGCATCTTAGTGTCGATGGTATTGTTTTCAAAATACCCGGGCCGTAGCGTTCAATTGGCCACGCATGTCGGACCGGTCCATACCCGGCAACGGGCAGAGGATGACGGCACGCAACCCTGGTTCTAAAGTGTGCTCAGCAACCGGAGGGAACCGGACATGACCCTGAAGCGCATGGTCCTGGAAATCGGCATGGGTACGGATATTCGAGGCGGCGACGACACCAAAGCCGCCGTGCGTGCGCTACGCGATGCGTTGTGGCACAATTCCCTGAGCGTAGCGGCCGCTCTCGGACTGGATGTCGACACGATGCGTGTCGAGGTGACGATCGGGACCCCGCACCCTGAGAAGGTCGATAAAGCCCAGGTGCTGGCGGTGCTGCCGCATGGCACCGGGACCGTGACAGTGGTCCAGGGCGGCCTGGAAATACCCAACGATGAAGGCACCAACGTCACTCTGCTGGCTCAGGCGGCAGCGGTCGTGTGGCTGGACGTGGCATGAGGAGCGGCAGATCATGACGTTAAAACGAGTCATCCTCGAAATGGGCACCGGCAACGACCTGCATGGCGGGAATTATACCAAGGCTGCGATTCGAGCGGTTCAGGATGCGATCCATCACAGCTCGCTGAGCATGCTGCGCTCGCTTGGTGTCGATTCAAAAACGATGCAGGTGGAGGTCACGATCGGCGTCCAGCAGCCGGACAAAGTTGATACCGAGGCGGTACGAACAACTCTGCCGCACGGCGTCGCGACCGTGAAGGCGGTAAAGGGCGGACTGGACGTTCCGGACCAGGCAGGCGGAGATGTCGCCATTATCGCGAGTGCGGCGATAGCGGTACGCCTCGATCTGCCGTAACGAGGGACCCTGCCAACTCCCACCCAGGCGTCCCGAACCGGCCTTCAGCGAGGGAATGGCTTGCGCCCCTCCCGATACCCATCGTCGTTGAAATGCTGCTGAGCGGATTGCAACTCGCCGCGAGAGATGTAATCGGCGATACCGGGATTCTGCTCAAGGTACCACGCTTCATCCACTCGAATAAGGAACGGTATCCGCCCCTCAAAATAGCCGTCATTTAAAAAGTGCTCTTTGGCGGAATTAACGATTTTTTTCTGAATCGCCTCCGCCACATCGGGATACTGTTTCTGATACCACGCTTCATCGACCTCAATTCCTTGCAACAAGACCCTGATCAGAGCTTTGAACTGTGCAAAGCTCGTGGCAACCGTGAGCTCGCCCTTCACCGCCGAAAGGGTCACGAAATCCTTAATTTCTTCGAATGGGGGTAAGAAGTCCACGCAATCGTCTCCTCGCGGTGACGGCGCCAATCTTTTCACAAAAACGAAGCCGGATGCAATACGATTATGAGAGATACTAGTGGCCAATTGACTGACACCTCGGCACGGTCGTCAACTATGTCATGGCCGGCCGCTGAGCCGGCTATCTATCGCAGCACTGTGCCGCCAGAGATCGCCGGGAGGATCCCCCGATCAAGTCGGGGGACGGTGACGGCGAGTTGGACGGTTGTGCCAATAAGTCAACCAATTTGGTGATCGGCATTACGCCAACCAACCTTAAGGCAGACTCTTCGGACCTCGTCGCCTGGGTCGAACGAGCCGGTGAACGATGCCGCATCACCAATTAAGGAAAGGATTCGTCTCCCGTTCCGCGCCGATCGTCGAACCTGGCCCATGACCACATAGAAATGAGACATCGTCCCCGAGCGGAAGCAGCTTCGTCTTGATCGCGTTGATCAGAGCGCCGCGGTCGCCATATGGAAAGTCTGTCCGGCCGATCGATCCCTGAAACAGCACGTCGCCCACCAGCGCGAACCGCGCCTCGTGGTTGACGAACACGAGGTGTCCTGGCGTATGCCCCGGGCAATGCAGAACGTCGAAGCGATGCGGACCCAGAACGACCGCGTCACCTTCCTGGAGCCACCGGTCGGGCGTGACATTGCGTCCGTCGAAGCCGTATTTCGCCGCCTGCACGGCGATGCGCCGCAATAGAAAAGCATCCCGTGAATCCGGTCCCTCGATCGGAACGGATCCCGCGTGGGGGCGTCCACGTAACGCCTCGGCCAGGGCGGTTGCCCCGCCCGCGTGATCCAAATGCCCGTGGGTCAGCAAAATCCGCTCGACCGTGACCCCGGTCTGATCGATCGCCGCCAGGATCCGGTCGAC
>Ga0302324_100022627_pt1 | contig 12202 bp, 7 predicted proteins | sample Palsa_T0_1_FD_201949 | JGI IMG/M metagenome (GOLD analysis project Ga0302324, IMG submission 201949) | Peat permafrost microbial communities from Stordalen Mire near Abisko, Sweden - Palsa_T0_1 | ecosystem: Environmental > Terrestrial > Soil > Palsa > Peat permafrost | place: Sweden: Abisko...
ACCGAAGTCACGAGTTGCGCATCGCTGACCTCAACCATTTCCGGCCTCCACGCCGTATTCGGAGTCAGCGCGGCAGTTGGATGCTGTGAAACGTGACGCGACTCGCAGTGGGCCGCACACCGGAGAGGAGAAGGTTCGGCACCGGACACGGTGGCACAACCTTCACGACACCACTTTGCTCCGTAACCGCAATGTTGTCGTTATTGACATCCGGATCTCCAGTGGCTGCGAACAGGTGGTACCCCCACCGAGAGGAAGTCACTATGACCGTCGATCCGAGAGCGCTCTCCGAGCTGCTCGAAGAGTCCCAAGACCTGCAGGCCGACGCCCTGCGGCCGGCGAACGCAGCGTTGGAGGAGCTGGTCGAAATGCACCACTCGTCAGACGGCGAGGACGCGTCCTCCAATATCAGTTTCCATGAGGAGCGGCGGCGAGAACTGCGCACGAGCCTCGCTGGAGCCACTCTCTTGGGAGCGGCGGGCGGTGCCGCCCTGATCGGTGTGCTCGCCTCGGCGGCCGGAGCTTCGAGCTCCAAGGATGTCCAGGTCCTCCAGACCGCGGCGTCGATCGAGAACCTGGCGGTCGCCACATACAAGACGGCGTTGACGCTCCCCTACATCGACGGCGCCGAAGCCAACGCGGTGGTTACTAAGTTCGCCCAGGTCACCATGGGCCAGCACGCCCAGCATGCCGATGCCTTCAACTCGGCGGTCAGATCCCTTGGTGGCAAAGCGCAGACCAAGCCCGATCCTGCCTTCGTGCCCGTCGTCAACAAGGCCGTGGGCAGTCTCAGCGGAGCGACTGCCGCTCAAGGCGCCCTCGGTGTCGTGGGGTTGGCCCTCGAGCTCGAGAACATCGCGGCGGAGACGTACGTGAAGGACACCACCCTGGTGAAGTCCGAATCGAACAAGGCGCTTTTCGCCAGCATTATGGGCATCGAGGCCCAGCATGTCGCCGTGCTCCTCGCCGTCCAGGCTCTGCTCAAGGCCGGAGCTCCACAGCTGATCTCGCTCAGCGAGCCGGCCACCGTCGAGGCGCTACCGGCCGTGGCCGGCAGCGTCGGGTTCCCCAATGCCTTCTACAAGACCAGTAGTGCCGCCCCAGCCAACCAAGGAGCCGTCAAGTGAGCAAGCGCACCGAGAAAGCACAGTTCGCCGGAAGTGAAGGCGAGCTCAAGGCAATGACGAGGGAGCTCACTGAGCTCCACAACGATGTGAGTGAGCCGTCCATGTGGGCCGGCATATCCAACATGATCGACTCCATGCGCGGTGCCGAAGGCTCTGGTCGGTCGACCAGTCGACGGACGTTCCTTCTGGGCGCCGGAGCGGCGGTTGCCGGGGGAGCAGCCCTCATGGCGGTGGGGGCCACACCGGGCCTGGCCGCTGCAGCCACTCGGAGCGAATCTCGTCTGCACCTCGCGGACGCAGCGATGTTCCCACCGGCCGGCTATACGGGAGATCTGGCGGTCGCCGCTGTGGCCGCCAGCTTGGAGAACCTGGCCGTCTTCGCCTACAACGCCGGCCTCACGGCCGCCACCGCAGGCAAGCTCGGTGCGGTACCTCCCGCCGTGGCCACGTTCGCCACCACGGCCAAGGCTCAGCACACCCAGCACGCCGCGGCGTGGAACGCCGTACTGGCGCAACACGGCAAGGCGAAGATAACCGAGACCAATCCCACCTTGACGCCGACGGTTCAGGCCGCGTTCGCCAAGGTGACCGACGTCACCGGCCTGGCTCAGTTGGCCCTCATGCTCGAGAGCGCGGCCGCCGCGACCTACCAGGCGGAGACCTCCAAGTTGAAGAGCACATCGGCCATCGGGCTGTCGGCCTCCATTGAGCCAGTCGAGATGCAGCACATCGCCATCTTGTACTACGTGATGGGCATGTACCCCGGTTCGCAGACCACTGCCGGGACACCGATTGCCTTCAGCTCGACGGCATTGGCCGCCTGAGATGCGAATGCGGCTGAAGTTGGGAGCAGGCGTCCTGCTGTTGGCCGGCGCCTTGCTCCTGGCCGCGTGCGGCAGCGGGACAGCGACCATGAGTGGCAGCTCGACCCCATCGGGTTCGTCCAGCGGCACCTCCATCACCATCAAGAACTTCATGTTCATGCCGATGTCGCTCACCGTGTCACCCGGAGCGACCATCAAGGTGACCAACGAGGATTCGGTCACGCACACCCTGACCGCGACCGGAGGACAGTTCAACACCGGCGACGTCACCCACGATCAGACCAAGACCATCACCGCTCCGATGAAGGCCGGGACGTATCACTACATCTGCAACATCCACCAGTACATGATGGGGACGATCATCGTGAAGTGACGATCATCGTGAAGTAGGGATCGGTACTCACCCGAAGGTGAAGGTGAGCGGGTTCGAAGTACCGCCGTTCGTCGTGATGGTGACCGGCACGGAGGTTGGCGAGCCGGTCATCGTCGGCACCGTCACCGTGCAGGATGTCTGGACCGGGCAGGCGGTCGGTGCCAACTGACCGCCGAAGCGGGCTTGGATGACACCGTCAGCACTGATGAAGTTGGCGCCCGAGACGACCACCGACTGGCCGGCCGCTCCCGTCGACGGACTGAGTGCCGACAAGACGGGGGGACCGCCCCCGGTCGCGGGAACCGACGATGGGGGCGCAGAGCTGGTCGAGGTGGGCGCCGGTGGTGCCTGGCCGCCGCTCGATTGGCCCGTGGCAGGCTGCCCGGTTCCGGCCTGCCCGGTTCCGGCACGCCCGGTTCCGGCTCTCCCCGTGGCAGCCGTCCCGGTGGCGGCCCGACCGGTGGTGGGCGACGAGACGGGCCCCTGCTTGGTGGCCAGCGCGATCACCAGCGCCGTCGCGGCAAGGAGCACCACGATGGCCAGGGAGAGCACCGAGACCTTCAGCCGCCGCTGCCTCCGGTCGTCCCCGGCCGGTTCGACGGCCGGATGGTGCTGGGGAGCGGCCGGGGGCATCTCCAGGCGTACCTCGGGGGGCCCCACGACGACCGTGCGCCCCTCGGACTCCGCTCCGCTGGTGGGGGTCGACGCCTCGCGTGCCCTCCTGGCGGCTTCGGCCATCGCCACCAGGGCGCGCTGTCCCACCGCTCCTCCGTGCCCGCTGCCGCTCTCGGTGTGGCTCACGCCTGGACGCTTGGGACTCCCTAGACCCAACATCGCGACCGCCTCCATGTGATCCGGTCCCGCTCAACGGCACACAATCTCAACGCAGCGACAATTTTACCCCTAGTGAGACCCGCGACGACACCGGGGGAAACCACGGGCGTTGGAGACAGATGGCGTGGTTGGGGGCCCAAATCCCGCCGCCGGGTCGATCAGCCCGCGTGGGAACCTAACATGAAGGGTGGCGCAATTGTCACGCGGGGCGCCGGTAGAATTTGGTACGTAGCCACCAAAGGCGGTGGGGCATTTTGAGGGCCGGCTCTCGACGCAATTCGTTTGTAGCTGGCTCGGATCGGTAAGAGGGCTGGCGAGAGAGGTGGTATCGGACAAATGGCGACAGGCCACGCTGCTCCTCGCCGCGCCGATCTCGCATCAGCGCGCACCGAAGGCAACGAGTTTGGCGAGGGTAACTCCCACCTCGTGCCGGCGAGTCGCGTGCGCCCGGTAGTCGCCTCGGTACGCCCACAGGTTGACGGCGGGCGCCGACCGGCCAAGGTGGCCGTAGGCGACACCGTCGTCGTCGAGGCGGACGCCTTCGCCGACGGCCACGACGTCCTCACCTGCGGTCTCCGCTTCCGGCACGACGGCGATCACCAGTGGTCGTCCGTCTCCATGGCTCCCCTCGGCAACGATCGCTGGCGGGCGGAGTTCGCGGTGAGGACGATGGGCCACTACCGCTTCGTCGTGCACGCCCGGGTCGACCATTTCCTGACCTGGCGCCGCGACCTGCGGGTGAGGTTGGACGCGGGCCAGGACGTGGCCGTTGAGCTCCTGGTGGGCGCCGAGCTGGTGGACGAGGCAGCCCGGCGCGCCGCGGGCACCGACCAGCGCACGCTGTCGGGGGTCTCGGGGCAACTCAGATCGAGAGGGGGAGTTCTGGAGAGCCCCGCGTCCGTCGAGGCCGTCGAGGCCGTCGGGTGGTCGGGATCCGGACGCTTCAGCCTCGGCGATCTCATCTTCTCCGAGGAGTTCGGTGACCTCATGTCCCGCTGGTCCGACCCCGACCAGTCGGCCACGTCGCAGATCTACACGGTGGCCGCCGACCGGGAGCGGGCCCGATTCAGCAGCTGGTACGAGATGTTCCCTCGCTCGGCCTCCCCCGACCACGCCCTCCCGGGCACCTTCGCCGACGTCCGGGCGCGGCTTCCCTATGTGGCGCACATGGGGTTCGACGTGCTCTATCTCCCGCCGATCCATCCCATCGGCCGCACGGGCCGCAAGGGCCGCGACGGTGCGACCAGGGCCGGAAGCGGGGACCCGGGCAGCCCGTGGGCCATCGGCGCCTCCGAGGGCGGCCACCGGGCCGTCCATCCCGAGCTCGGCACGCTCGACGACTTCCGGGACCTGGTGATCGCCGCCGCGGCGCGCGGCATCGATGTGGCGATCGATCTGGCCTTCCAGGCCTCGCCCGATCACCCCTGGGTGCAGGAGCACCCGCAGTGGTTCAGGCACCTCCCCGACGGGACCATCCGTCACGCGGAGAACCCACCCAAACGCTACGAGGACATCTACCCGCTCGACTTCGACACGCCCGACTGGCAGGCGTTGTGGACCGAGCTGCTCGACGTCGTCCGCTTCTGGGTCGCTCAGGGCGTCAAGGTCTTCCGGGTCGACAACCCGCACACCAAGCCCTTCGCTTTCTGGGAGTGGATGATCGGGCTGATCAGGTCGGAGACGCCGGAGGTCATCTTCCTGTCGGAGGCCTTCACCCGCCCCAAGGTGATGCAGGAGCTGGCCAAGGTCGGATTCACGCAGTCCTACACCTACTTCGCCTGGCGCAACGCCAAGTGGGAGCTCGAGTCGTACCTGACCGAGCTCACCCGGAGCGACATGGCCGAGTACTTCCGGCCCAATTTCTGGCCGAACACTCCCGACATCCTCACCGAAACCCTCCAGACCGGCGCGCGCGCGGCGTTCATGGCCCGATTCGTGTTGGCGGCCACGCTCGCCGCCAGCTACGGGATCTACGGTCCCGCCTACGAGCTGCAGGAGCACCAGCCACGCGGTCCGGGCTCCGAGGAGTACCTGCACTCCGAGAAGTACGAGGTGCGTCACTGGGATCTGGCGCGTCCGGACAGCCTCTCGGAGTTCATCGCGCGGGTGAACAAGATCAGGCGGGACCACTCGGCACTGCAGTTCAACGACACCCTTCATTTCCACCACATCGACAACGATCAGATCATCGTCTACTCGAAGGTGCGGGATGGCCTGTCGCCGGAGACCGCGGCCGGGGAGTCCGGGCGGGACGTGATCGTGACGGTCGTCAATCTCGACCATGCCAACGTGCAGTCGGGGTGGGTCGAACTCGACCTCGGCGTGCTCGGGATCGATCCGGTCCGGCCCTTTGTGGTGCACGACCTGCTCTCCGGTGCCCGTTACACGTGGCAAGGTGCGCGTAATTTCGTCATGCTCGACCCGGCCGCGGTGCCCGCCCATCTGTTCGCGCTCGAGCCGACGGTCGATCCGTCACCGCGCGGGGCGCCGGCATGACCGCCGTCGATCTGAAGGCGATCCCGAAGCCGGTGCGGGACGGTGCGGTCATGGCGCGATCGAGTGGGTGGTACAAGGACGCCGTCATTTACGAGGTCCATGTCCGCGCCTTCCACGATGGCAACGGCGACGGCGTGGGTGACTTCCGCGGACTCATCGAGAAGCTCGACTACCTCCAGGAGCTCGGCGTCACCGCGCTGTGGCTTCTCCCCTTCTATCCGTCCCCGTTGCGCGATGACGGCTACGACATTTCGGACTACCGGCAGGTCCATCCCTCCTACGGCTCGTTGCGGGACTTCCGCGCGTTCCTGCGTGAGGCGCACCGGAGGGGCATGCGGGTCATCACGGAGCTCGTGTTGGCGCACACGTCGGACGAGCACCCGTGGTTCCAGCGGGCGCGCATGGCCAAGCCCGGGTCCGTGCACCGGGACTTTTATCTGTGGAGCGACACGCCCGATCGCTTCGCGGGCGCCCGGATAATCTTCAAGGACTTCGAGGCTTCCAACTGGTCGTACGACGCCGTCGCGCAGTCCTACTACTGGCATCGTTTCTACTCGCACCAGCCGAGTCTCAACTACGACAATCCGACCGTGCAGCAGGCCATGTTCGACGTGGTCGACTTCTGGCTCTCCATGGGGGTCGACGGGCTGAGGCTTGATGCCGTGCCCTACCTCTACGCTCGCGAGGGCACCACGTGCGAGAACCTGCCGGAGACCTTTGCCTTCCTGCGGCGCCTCCGGGCTCACGTGGACGATCGCTTCGACGACCGCATGCTGCTGGCCGAGGCCAACCAGTGGCCCGAGGACGCGGTGGCCTACATGGGTCGTGGAGACACGTGCCACATGGCGTTCCACTTCCCGCTCATGCCTCGAATGTTCATGGCCGCCCGCCAGGAGGACCGGTTCCCCATGGTGGACATCCTGGCCGAGACCCCGGCCACCCCGCCCGAATGCCAGTGGGCGCTGTTCCTGCGCAACCACGACGAGCTCACGCTCGAGATGGTCACCGACGAGGAGCGGGACTACATGTACCGCGCCTACGCCCAAGATCCCCAGGCGCGTGTCAACGTGGGGATCCGCCGTCGGCTGGCACCGTTGCTGGGGAACGACCGCAAACTCATTGAGATGATGAACGGGCTGCTGCTTTCCATGCCCGGGACGCCGATCATCTACTACGGCGACGAAATCGGGATGGGCGACAACATCTACCTGGGCGATCGCAACTCGGTCCGCACACCCATGCAGTGGAACAGCGACCGGAATGCCGGATTCTCCAGCGCCAATCCGCAGCGGCTCTTCCTCCCGGTGATCATCGACACCGAGTACCACTCCCAGGCGGTGAACGTGGAGGCCCAGCAGGAGAACCCGAACTCGCTGCTGTGGTGGATGAAGCGGCTCATTGCGCTCCGGCAGCGCTACAAGGCCTTCGGCCGTGGCTCGCTCGAGGTCCTCCGACCCGACAACCGCAAGGTCTTCGCCTTCATCCGCCGCTATGAAGACGAGCGGATCCTGGTGGTGGTCAACCTGTCCCGCAACGTGCAGTGCGTGGAGCTCGACCTCTCGGAGTTCTGTGGCGCGACCCCCGTCGAGCTCTTCGGAAACACCGAGTTCCCCTCCGTCGGTGACCTGCCCTACTTCATCACGCTCGGCCCCCACGGCTTCTACTGGCTCTCGCTCGAGCGCGAGCCCGACGAAGGGACGCCCCTGCGCCCGTCGTTCGAGGTGGCGGGGGAGTGGGACGAACTCTTCAACGGCCGCGCCCTGCCCGCCTTCGAGTCGTCCCTGCCCGCGTACATCTCCACGCGTCGATGGTTCGGGCAGAAGGCCCGCTCCATCACCAAGGTGACGGTTGTCGACAACGTGCCCCTGCCCCCCAGTCCCGGTCGGCGCACCTCCCCGGTGGCGCAGCTCCTCATCGTCCAGGTCGAGTTGGACCACGGGAGCCCGGAGCGCTACGTGCTACCCCTCTCCTTCGCCTCGGGCGTCAAGGCCGAGGAGCTCAAGAAGTGGCATGCCGACTCGGTCGTGGCCGATCTGAGGGCCGATGACGTCGACGGGGTCCTGTTCGACGCCGTGTTCGAGCCGGCGTTCACCAACGTGATGGTCGAGCTGTTGGCGCGACGTCGTTCCCTCGGAGCGGGCGGAGGCAAGCTCCTCGGCCTCCCCTCTCCGTCCCTTCGGCAGTTCGACGGGTTCCTGGCCGAGGGCCACACGCCGGTCCCTCTCTCCGCCGAGCAGTCCAACAGCTCGGTGATGCTGGGTGACCGGGCCATCATGAAGTTCATCCGGCGATTCGAGGAGGGCGTGAACCCCGGGGTCGAGGTCGGCCGCTTCCTGAGCGAGCGGGCGAACTTCCCCCACGCCCCCCGCTGCGGGGGGAGCGTGGAGTACCGGGGCGACGGGGTGCGCACGGCCCCCGCCACGGTCGCCGTCCTGGAGGAGTTCATCTCCAACGAGGACGATGGGTGGAGTTACGTGGTCGATGCCCTGACGCACGGTCTGGAGGAAGCCCTCGCGCATCGCCAGGACGCCGAGCTCCGCCTCGCTCCCCCCCGCCACCTCTTCGCGCTCGACCGGAACGAGCTCGAGCCGGGCCATCTCCTGGTCGGGGCGCACCTCGAATGGGCATCGCTGCTCGGGCGGCGGACGGCGGAGCTGCACCGCGCCCTCACGTCGGATCGCCGCGACCCCGACTTCGCCCCGGAACCGTTGACGGCGCAGGACCGCCAGGCGCTCTACCACGGGGCGCGCAGCATGACCCGCAAGGTCTTCCACGACGTCCGGTCGATGCCGGTGGGATCGCGCCCGGTGGAGCAGGTGCTGCAGCGGGAGAACGAGATCATCGACCGCATGCGCAGGCTGACCCTGATGCCCATCTCGGCGGAGCGGATCCGTTGCCACGGTGACTACCACCTGGGACAGGTGCTCTGGACGGGCAAGGACTTCGTCATCATCGACTTCGAGGGTGAGCCCAGCCGATCGCTCAGCCGGCGGCGCCTGAAGCGCCCCGCCGTGGTGGACCTGGCTGGCATGGTGCGTTCGCTGCACTACGCCGGCCGGACAGCGGCCCTTCGGCTGACGCGCGATCTCGGCACATCGATGGTCTCGGTCGACAGGGCATCCATCGACACCTGGCTGACCTTCTGGCACCGATGGGTATCGGGGACGTTTCTCGACTCGTACCTGCAGGTGTCGGAGCACGCGGCCTACCTGCCCGACGACCTAGGGGAGTTGATCGAGCTGTTCGACTTCTTCCTCCTCGAGAAGGCCGTCTACGAGCTCGGCTACGAGGCCAACAGCCGACCGGACTGGGTCGACATCCCGGCGCGCGGCATCCTGGACATACTGGACTCCGGTTCGTGAGGTCAGGTGGAGGCTCGGCGACAGCGGTCGCCGAGTTGGCCGCACTGCACGGGGTGCTGCCGGCCTACCAGGGCACGGACGGCCGGGAGCACCGCGCCGATGACGAGGTGGTCCTGGCCGTCTTGGGGGCCATGGGGGTCCCGGTCGGCTCCGCCGCCGAAGTGGCCGCGGCGCTCGTCGCTGGCCGGCGGGCGCACGCGGTCCGCACGCTCGAGCCCGTTCTCGTGAGCCGAACGGGGAGGCTCGCCTCGGCGACGGTGAGCTTGCCCAGCCGCGTCCACCCGCGCGACGTGTGGTGCAGTATCGAGCTCGAGAGCGGCGGGATCGTCCACCAGAGATTGACGGCGACCCTCACCGGCATGACGGCCGGATCAGAGGTCGGGGGGGAACGTTACAACCGGTACCGGGTACGGCTGGAGCGCCACGATGCCGAGCCGTTGCAGCCCGGCTACCACCGCCTGGTCGTGGAGTGGTCGGGGAGTCGCGTCGACTCCCTCTACGTGGTGGCTCCGGCCTGCCCCTCCGCCCCACGGGGGTGGGGTGTCTTCCTCCCACTCCACGCCCTGCGGACGGACGAGGACTGGGGAGTCGGCAGCTACACGGACTTGGCGGCCCTGGGGAAGTGGGTGGGTGAGCTCGGCGGCTCCATGCTCGGATCCTTGCCGCTCTACCCGTCATTCCTCGATCCACCGGCCGACCCGAGTCCCTACCTCCCGGTCAGCCGGCTGGCCTATAACGAGCTCTACGTCGACGTCACCTCGCTGCCCGAGCTCGAAGCGGCGCCCGAGGCGCGCCGGTTGCTGGGGGCGGACGAGTTCCGGCGTCGGCTGGTCGCGTCGCACGAGTCGACCCTCGTGGACTACGAGGAGGTGTCCCGCTTGCGCCGCCGAGTGCTGGCGCCGATGGCGGACGCGCTGGTCGCCGGGAGCTCCGCACGGCGAGCGTCCTTCTGCGCCTTCGTGGACGAACATCCCGAGCTCGTGGCCTACGCCCGCTTTCGCTCCGCCGCCGAACGGCCCGGGCGACCATCGGCAGTGGGCGTACCCGGAGATGACGTCGTTGGCCACGATGAGTCAGCCCTGGCCTACCACCTGTACGCCCAATGGGCCGCCGCCCAGCAACTGGCGTCGGCCGCCGACTCGACCCCGATCTACGCCGACCTCCCGATCGGCGTCCATCCCCAAGGCTTCGATCCTCGCTGGTCGCCGCAGTCCTTCGTTCCCGGCGCGCACGGCGGCGCGCCGCCGGACCTCTTTTTTGCCGAGGGGCAGGACTGGGCCTTTCCGCCGTTTCACCCCGAGAGGATGAGGGAAGATGGGTATAGCCACTTCATCTCCATGCTCCAGCGCGCTTTCCGTCACGCCGCCTACGTGCGGATCGACCACGTCATGGGTCTCGAACGCCTGTACTGGGTTCCGGACGGATTCGACGCCCGGCACGGCGCGTACGTGTCGTACCGGGCCGATGAGCTGCACGCCCTGGTCGCGCTCGAGGCGCATCGCTCGGGGGTCGTCGTCGTGGGCGAGGACCTCGGCACGGTGCCCGACTCGGTGCGGAACCGGATGGCCGAGGATCGGATGCTGCGCTCGTGGGTGCTCCAGTTCGAATCGACCCCCGAGCAGCCGCTGCCCAGCCCACCCGTCGGCGTGCTGGCGTCGTGGGGAACGCACGACCTGCCACGGTTCTCCGCCTACTTCTGGGGCGACGATATCGGTGAGAGGGAGGACTCGGCCGGTCTGTCGCCGGCCGAGACGGCCCGGGAGCGCGCCGAGCGGGAGCGCTGGCGCCAGGCCCTGCTGCGATCGGTCGGCGAGGGCACCGGTGCCGGCACCGGTGCCGCTGAGGAGGCCGACAGCGCGGCGATGGCGCTCCGGGCGTGCCTGATCCACCTGGCCCGCAGCCCGGCCGATCTCGTCCTGGTCGACCTGGAGGACCTGTGCGGTGAGCGCCAGCCCCAGAACCGGCCGGGAACGGGGACCGAGGCGGCCAACTGGCGCCGCCGGGCCGCCCGCACCCTGGGCCAGGTGCTGCACGACACCAAGACCGCCGCCTTCCTGCGCGAGCTTCACCGGCTCCGTCAGGCCACCGGCTCCCTCGCCCCGGCCGGGGGTGTGGCATGACCACGACGCGACGACGTTCGGCCACACCGAAGAGTGCGCCGCCCTACAGCCCTCTCTCCGACGACGACGTGTACCTGTTCAACGAGGGCACCCACCGGCAGATGGGCGACAAGCTCGGCGCCCACTTACGACCCGGCGGCGGCGTGGCGTTCGGCGTGTGGGCGCCGAATGCGGTCCGGGTGGCCGTCGTCGGCGACTTCAACCATTGGAGTCGTGACAGCGACCTCCTCGCGCCGCGGGGAAGCTCCGGTGTCTGGGAAGGGGTGGTCGATCGGGCCGAGGCCGGCAACGTCTACAAGTTCGCCATCACCACCAGGGCGGGAGAGGTGCTCGAAAAGGCCGATCCGTTCGCCCGTTGCACCGAATGCCCGCCGAGAACGGGATCGGTGGTGTGGGATCTCGCCTACGAGTGGGGCGACGGCGACTGGATGCGCTCCCGCGGCGACCGGGTGCGGCTGAATGCCCCGCTCTCGGTCTACGAGGTCCACCTGGGCAGTTGGCGGCGCGATCCCGCCGAACCGTGGCGGTTCCTCGGGTACGCCGAGGTGGCGCAGCCGCTGATCGACCACGTGCTGCGGGCCGGGTTCTCCCATGTGGAGTTCCTCCCGCTGATGGAGCATCCCTTCTACGGTTCGTGGGGTTACCAGGCCACCGGGTTCTTCGCGCCCACCCGCCGCTACGGGGACCCCCAGGGGCTCATGTTCCTGATCGACCAGCTCCACCGGGCCGGGATCGGGGTCATCCTCGACTGGGTGCCGTCGCACTTCCCCGAGGATGCCTACGGGCTGGCCCGGTTCGACGGCACGTCCCTGTACGAGCACGCCGACCCCCGCCTCGGCTTCCACCCGGACTGGAAGAGCCTGATCTTCAACTTCGGGCGTCATGAGGTGCGGAGCTTTCTGGCGTCGTCGGCCGAGCACTGGCTGTCGGCCTACCACGTCGACGGGCTGCGGGTCGACGCGGTGGCCTCCATGCTCTACCTCGACTACTCCCGCAAACCCGGAGAGTGGATACCCAACGTGCACGGGGGGCGCGAGAACCTCGAGGCCCTCGACTTCCTCCGCCA
>Ga0302324_100022628_pt1 | contig 12202 bp, 10 predicted proteins | sample Palsa_T0_1_FD_201949 | JGI IMG/M metagenome (GOLD analysis project Ga0302324, IMG submission 201949) | Peat permafrost microbial communities from Stordalen Mire near Abisko, Sweden - Palsa_T0_1 | ecosystem: Environmental > Terrestrial > Soil > Palsa > Peat permafrost | place: Sweden: Abisko...
GGGTGGGAACGATCGCACGCTTGCCGGCAGAGGTGGGATATTGCGGAGCGACAGCCGTGTCCTGAGTTGGAAGCAGTCTTACCGAGCCCAGCGGGCACCCCAGGGGCCCATCGCATTCACGACGTCCCCGTAACGGGGCACGCGCCGCGCGTCGTACGCCAGGCCCATCGCGATCGTGAAAAGCGTTCCCAGGACGAGGAGTCCCAGTACCAGTCGCCGCCGGGCCAGCGCCTGCTCGGTATGCTGGATGAGCAGCCCCAGGCCGATTGCGGGCAAACCGATCAGCTCGAGGAAGCCGCGGTTCGGATAGTTGCTGAACGGCCACGCCCAGTAGGCGCTGTTCACGTACCAGATGATAAGGAACGAGGCGAGGTAGCAGCCGAGCATCCACGACCCGCGGGTGCCGCGCAGGTAGAGGATCGCACCGACGGTTCCCAGCGTCCAGACGGGCACCCAGACGAACATCCCCGCGCGCAGGGAGAACATGATCTGCCAGAACGCGGGGTGAAGCCAATAAAACTGGGCTTCGCGTCCGTAGCTATTGCTGATGAAATGCCCGGAGTGATACTTCCAGACGTACATTTGCAGAAGAACCGGAACGCATCCCAACAGCAGCAACGGTGTTCGAGCCAGCAATCGGGGGAGCAGGCCGGCGCGAATCAGGAGATAAAAGGGGTAGATGAGGAAGGTGGCGAAGATGACATTGGTGTTTCGGCAGACGAAGGCCATGGCGAAGCAGAAGACGATGCCGGCCCAATGCCAACTGACCTGGCGCGATTCCTCGAGCCGGTCGACCGCCTTGGCCACCATATAGATCAGGGCGGTCGCCCAAAAGGGCGCGACGACCACGGACATGAGGGGAAACCGCAGCGCGTGATAAAGGTACTGCGTACCGAGCCAGGCCCCGAGGATTCCCAGCGTGATGGCGGTTCCCTTGAGGTTGAAGTAGCGCGCCATCAGGCTGTCGAGCATGACAAACGTCGCCCAGGCGAGGAAATTGATCCACGCGAAGTTAAACAATTGATAGAGGATGCTGTACCCGTCGGGGGCGAACCGGCCACTGTGGGTCACCCCGTGAATGGCAAACGATGCGACGTGGGCCACCAGGAACGACGGGATGACCGTCAGCGAAATGCCGATCGGATAGATGTTTTTGAGGTGGCCGAAGACGTCGAGGGGCTTGGCTGCGTCATTGGGGTAGCCCCACGCACGCCACATGATCTCCGAGTCGATGGTTCCATCTACAAAGACCGAGGCGACGTAGGCGTAATAGTACTTGCCGTCGGAGCAGGCGAAGTCAAAGCGGCGGTCGCGATAGCCGTAGCGGGCCTTGACGCTCATCAGGCCCAGTCCAATAAAAAAGAGCGCGACCGCGACCCAGCCATAAATGCGGCGGCGGATGTGGGGGTCTTCAAGGTTTCCGATGCGCATGGCCAATTTTCCGCCAGATGGACGGGCCGGCGAGATGGTGGAAGCTGCCGGAGTGTAAGCTTGAATCGACATCACACGAGATTCGGTCAGCCGCCGTCAGGGGGGGACCTTCAAGGAGCGCGCAGATCGACCATAACTGTAATCCGGCCGGAGTCAATTCCAGCCGGACCCATCAATTCTGCTCTCATAATCGGTCATTGCTGACCGATACGTTAGGCGGATACCCGGCGCAGAATCACTTGGGCGAGTTCTGACTGTTTCCCGCATCCCGGAGTGCCGAAAGAGGGAGACATGGGTAACGAATTTGCCCCGACCGACTGGGTCTCCGCGATATTGACATCGCCGCCGGCGGCGGGAAACTCTGGCACACTGATCAAAAACAGCGTGACGATGCTCCAGCCATCCCCCCCGGCGCCGCCTGCTGGCAATCAGCAGGTGGAATTCTCCATTATCATGCCGTGTCTCAACGAAGCCGAGACATTGGAAGTCTGCATCCGCAAGGCGTTGGGCTTTCTCCAGGAACATCGTATTTCCGGCGAGGTGGTGGTCGGCGACAACGGCTCAACCGACGGTTCCCAGGAAATCGCCCGGCGCTGCGGAGCGCGCGTGGTGAACGTGCCGGTCCGCGGTTACGGAGCCGCCCTCTATTATGCCACGCTCGATTGTCGCGGCCGCTACGCCATCATGGGCGACTCCGACGACAGCTATGACTTCACGGACCTGATGCCCTTCATCGAAAAATTGCGCCAGGGGTACGACCTGGTCATGGGAAACCGGTTTCTCGGCGGGATCAAGCCGGGGGCCATGCCCTGGAAAAACCGATACATCGGAAACCCGATCCTCAGCGCCATCGGCCGGCTCCTGTTCCATTGCCCGGCCAAGGATTTTCATTGCGGTCTGCGCGGCTATTCCATCGAGGGGTTTGGCAAGATGGACCTGCAAACCACGGGGATGGAATACGCCTCGGAAATGGTCATCAAATCCACCCTGCTCGGATTGAAGATTGCCGAAGTGCCTACGACCCTGAGCCCCGACGGGCGATCCCGCCCGCCCCATCTGCGCCCCTGGCGCGACGGCTGGCGCCATCTGCGCTTCATGCTCCTGTTCAGTCCGCGCTGGTTGTTTCTGGTCCCGGGGCTGCTGTTGATCCTGCTCGGCAGCGCGATGGGGGCAGTCCTGCTCGGCGGACCTGTGACGGTCTTTTCACTGCGGCTCGACGTGCATTCGCTGCTCTACTGCGCCGCGGCCGTGGAGATCGGGTTTCAGGCGATCGCCTTCGCGGTCTTCGCCAAGGTTTACGCCATCTCCAACGGGCTGCTGCCCGCCGACCCGCGGCTGAGCCGGCTCTTTCGCATCATTACGCTCGAAGTCGGCGTGATCTGCGGACTGGTGTTGCTGATGGCGGGATTGGCCGGCAGCGTCGCGGCCCTGCTCTGGTGGCGATCCACCGGGTATGGCGCGCTGGACGTCGATCGCGTGCTGCGCCTGGTCATCCCATCCATTTTTGCCATCACCCTTGGCTTTGAAATCACCCTGTCCAGCTTCTTCCTCAGCGTGCTGGGGCTGGGCACGCGCCGGGATGATCGGGACCGCCGCCCATGATTTACGTCATCGGTTCGGGCCCGTCCGGCATGACGGCCGCCCAAGCCCTGCTGGGGGCGGGCCGAAGCGTCACGATGCTCGACGCCGGCAATGAGCTGGAACCCCAGCGCAAGCGCTCCGTCGAAAACCTCCGCCTCACCGACCCGCCGCTGTGGCACGGCCGCAACGTCGCATTTCTCAAGAACAACGTCGCCCCCGACGCCAAGGGGATCGGCCTCAAATATCTCTTCGGCTCGGATTTTCCCTACCGCGACGTGGACCGCCTCGCGGCCATCACGGGCCACGGCGCCGATACCACCCCCTCCCTGGCCAAGGGCGGGTTCAGCAACATCTGGGGCGCATCAATGCTCCCCTACCTCCAGCGCGACATCGGTCGCTGGCCGATCACCATCGCCGACCTGGCCCCCCACTACCGGGCGGTGCTGGGGGCCATGGACCTCTCGGCCCGCACCGACGCCCTCTCCGAACTCTTTCCGCTCTACACCGAACGGGCCGTGCCGCTGCGCCCGAGCCGGCAGGCCGCCGCCCTGCTGGCCGACCTGGAAAAACACCACGCCCGCCTCAGCGCCGCCGGCATCGAGTTCGGCTCGTCGCGCCTCGCCGTCCGGGCCGAGTCTTCCCCCGACGGCCCCGGCTGCGTCTATTGCGGGCTGTGCATGTACGGTTGCCCGTACGACCTGATCTACAACGCCGCGTTCTCCGTCGCCCGGTTGTCCAAGCATCCGAACTTCACGTACATCCCCAACGTCATTGTTCAAAAGCTGATCGAAACAGCAGCCGGGGCGCGCATCTCGGCCATCACCAAAGAGGGGGCCGCCCTGGACGATTTCCTGGCCGAGCGGGTCTATCTCGCCTGCGGCGTCATCTCGTCCACGCAGATCATTCTGGAATCTCTCCAGGCCTTTGATCGGCCCGTGACTCTGTCAGATAGTTGCTATTTCCTGCTCCCCATGCTGCGGTTGCGCGGCACGCCGGGCGTGGGCGACGAGCCGCTCCACACGCTCGCGCAGGCGTTTGTCGAGATCTTCAATCCCGACATCTGCGACAAAACCGTTCACCTCCAAGTTTACACCTACAACGATCTGTACGACGGCGCTTTCAAGAAAATGCTCGGCCCGCTCTATCCGCTGCTTCGCCCGGCGTTGCAGCCGGCGCTGGGCCGGCTGCTGATCCTTCAGGGGTATCTGCATTCCGATCTCTCCCCCGCTGTGCAAGTTACGCTCAGTCGCCGCGTCGACGGCTCGCGCGAGCTGCGGCTGGAGGGCCAGACGATGAGCGACGCCACCAGGAGCCTGCTCGACCGCGTCGGAAAACTGCTGCGCGATCACTGGTTTAGCTTTCGCGCGCTTCCAGCATTGCCGATGTTGCATGTGCCATTGCCCGGACGCGGATTTCACAGCGGCGGAACGTTTCCGATGAGTAATTCGCCGCGCGAATTTGAATCCGATGTGCTGGGCCGACCGACCGGCTTCTCGCGCGTGCATGTCGTCGATTCCACCACGCTCCCCTCCATCCCGGCGACTACCATCACCCTCTCGGTGATGGCCAACGCCCATCGAATCGCCAGCCGCCATGACTCAATTTAAGGAGACCAGATGTCATTGACGTGCGCGGTCACTGGCGCAAATGGATATGTAGGCGGGGTCATCGCCGCCGCCCTTCGACGCCGCGGGTGCAACGTCGTCGAGCTGGGGCGCAAACCCTCCGCCGCCGCGGACCCGGGCGGTTATCGCCGATTCAGCCTCGGTGACCCGATCGACCCGCTGACGCTATCGGGACTCGACGCGCTGGTTCACTGCGCCTACGACTTTGCGCCGATCGATCCGGCGGGCATCGCGCAATCCAACGTCGAAGGCACCCTGGCGCTGTTTCGCGCCGCCCGGGCCGCGGGCGTGAAACAAATCATCTTCATCTCATCCATGAGCGCGTTCGAGGGATGCAAATCACTCTACGGACAGGCCAAGCTGAGCGTCGAGAAAAATCGCGACGAGCTGGGCCTGATCATCGTGCGGCCGGGCCTGGTGTATGGCTCGGGGGCGCGCGGCATGGTCGGCTCGCTGGCCAAGCTGGCATCCCTTCCGCTGCTCACTCCGCTTGTGGGACTCGGGAACATGGTTCTTTATCTTGCCCACGAGCAAGACCTCGGCGGCCTGATCGACAAGCTGCTCGACCCCCTGCTGCCGCCACCGCCGACGCCGATTATCGCCGCCAACGATTCGCCCCGAACCCTCCGTCAGATCATCAGCATTCTCGGGGCTTCACAGGGCAAAGGGAAAAAACTCTTCGTCCCCATTCCATCAACAGCCCTTTGGGCGATGCTCAAAACCGCGGAGGCTGTCGGCCTGCGGCCGCGAACGCGCAGCGACTCGCTGGTGAGCCTGATGAACCAGGACCCCCATCCCGATTTTGCAGGGCTTCACCGGCTGGGCGTGCCGTTTCGTGAATTTGAAGCGTCCGCCCTCGCGCCCGGCGGCGGCGAGGCGAAACCGCGCTAGACCGACGGGGCGGCCGGTAGCACGAGCGGTCCCGTCGCGTCGGCTGCCGGCGGCGTGTGGTGCGCCTTGTGCTCCAGGATTTCCGCGGGAACGCCGACAGGCGAATAGATCCGCCGCGGAAACAGCCGGTCGCGCAGCTTCAGCGTCGGGAACTCCACCAACTTCGTAAAGAACATCCCCATGAGAATCCCGCCCACAATCGGCAAAACCGCCAGGGCCGTCGGCGAGATCCAGTGCGGCAGACGCATGGCAAACTTCCCCAGCGGGTCTCTCACCGCTATGTGCCAGAGGTAAATTCCGTAAGAGTAGAGCCCGATAAACGCCACAAAACGATACGCCCACGGGCGAACCCGTCCCTCGCGGTGCTTGTAGAGCAACATGATCAGCGCGATCCCGGTGGCGCTGCCAAAGTCCCAACTCAGCGACAGCTCCCAGGGGACCAAGGCGTTGAAGAAGCGGAAATAGAGCAGGGCGCACGCCAGCGTCGCCAGCCAGAGCCAGGTCCAATTCTGCACCTTGTGAAAGGTGTCCGGCACATAGTGGTAGAGAATGGCCAGCATCACGCCGTAGATAATTCCGTCGATTCGAGTATGGGTCCAGGGAAAGACATTGTACCCCTTGTTGATCAACACCAGCCGCATGACAAAAACGAACGCGGTCGTCGCGGCGAGGAAAAGAAACAGATTCCGCATCCGCGTTTTGCGTCGCGCGGCCACGGCCAGGCAGAGGACCAACAGAAGATACGCATGCTCCTCGACGGCCAGACTCCACGTGTGGGGGATGCTGCCGCGGACGTAATTCTGAACGTTGAGGAAATTGCCCAGCAGACTCATCGGGCGTCTGTGGCCGGTCACCAGATTCAGCCCGAGGAAGACGTAATACTGCGGCCAGATTTTGAACCCTCTGCGGATCAGAAATCGCTTGCTGTCGATCCGGCCGCGCACTTTCCATTCCTTGATCAGCAGGCCGCCCACCAGGAAACCACTCAGCACGAAAAAAATGTCCACCCCAACCCACCCAAAGTGCGGAAACCCCATCAGCTTAAAAGGATAGAGCATCACGCCGATCGGGGCGTGGTAATCCAGCACCAGCAGGATGGCGATGCCGCGAATAAAATCGAGTTCGATCTCGCGTTTCAACTCCGTGCGAGCTCTGCCCGGCCCGGAAGGCACGGCGGGTGGAGCGGGCCGGTGTTCCAAAACCGCCTGCTTCTGATCCTCCTGCGCCTGAACCTGCACTTCCTCGGCGCGCACTTCTTCGTCCGCGGCCGCCTCTGCGGCGGAGGGCAGCACCGACTCAGTTTCTCGCGCCGTCACGGTCATGGTTATCGCACCTTCCCCATTGCCGAGCCACTCCAAGATACGTGGCACGCAACTCGTGTCAAATCGGCTCCGGCCCAAGGCTCATTTGCGAATATCCGAACGACAGGCTCGATAATTTACCCGTTTGCGGGCGCGTTGTTGCAGCTCTCCAAGCGCAGGGGCGCGATCCGAATTCCCAGCCCCTTCTCACCGCACGACATAACCCTGCCGCTGATACTCCTCGAGCTTGTAGTAAAGCGTGCGGCGGCTGATTCCCAGCGCCGCGGCGGCGGCGGTGCGGTTGCCGGCGTGGCGCTCCAGCACCGCCAGAATGTGCTCGCGCTCCAATTCATCGAGCGTCACTCCCTCTCCGCCGGGCGAGGGCAGCGCGGGGGCAGAAAAGGGGGTCACTCCTGCTTCTTTTCGGGCCAGCAGGCGGCGCATGGCGCGATCCAGGGCCTGCTCCAGCTCGCCGAGGTGAGCGGGCTTGGTGAGAAATTCGACCACCTCCAGATGCACCGCCTCGCGGGCCGACTCGACGCTGGCGAAGCCGGTCAGCACGATTCCCTGCACCCGCTGGTCGCGCTCGCGCAATTTCCGGAGGCATTCCAGGCCGTCCATTCCCGGCAGATTCAAATCCAGAACCGCGATCTCCGGGCCGGCGCTCTCGGTCAGCCGCAGCGCCTCTTCGCCGCTGCGGGCGGCACTGACCGTAAATCCCCATTGGCTCATCGCCCGCACCAGCAGCTCGCGCATGCGCGGCTCGTCCTCCACCACCATCACCAAACCCTTTGGCCGAAGGTCCAGAGTCGCGGTCATGGCGCGCCCCCCACTGCCGGCGCGGCCGGCAGCTCCACTTCGAAGCGGCTCCCTTTCCCCGGCCCGTCGCTGGCGGCCCGGATGCGGCCGCCGTGACTCTCGACAATGGCGTGCGTGATGGACAGCCCCAATCCGATGCCGCGGCGCCCGTCCCCTTTTTTCTCCGTGAAAAACGGCTCGAAGACGTGCTGCGAGGTTTCGGCGCTCATTCCCTTGCCGTTGTCGATCACCGCCATGCGGACCATGTTCTCGTCGGCGCCGAGCTCGACGCGCACCTCGCCGCCGTGCGAGGGCGACGCCTCGAGGGCGTTGACCAGCAGATTCAGCGTGACTTGTTTCATTTCCGCCTCGTTGGCGAGCACCATCAGATCGGCCCGCTCGCCGCGAATATCAATCTTACGCTCCCGATGATCGCGCAGACCGCCGACCATTTCCACGACTTGCCGAACGATGTCGGCTAGATTGACCCGCGTGCGGGCTTCGTCGGCGGCTCGGGAGAGGGAGAGCAGCTTGGCGGTGATCTCCTTGCAGCGAAACGCCTCGTCGCAAATCACCCCAAGGGCCTTGGCCAGCTCGCCGTTGCCGGCTGATCCGCCGGGCGATTGCTTCAATTGCTCCAACGAATACTCGGCGTAGCCGCTGATGATCCCCAATGGATTGTTGATTTCGTGCGCGACGCCGGCGGCCAGGTACCCGACGCTGGCGAGGCGCTCGGAGCGGACCAGATCGCGGCTTTTCTCCGCGACCTTGCGCTCCAGATCGCGGTAGAAGCCGTCGAGCTCGTCGGCCATGCAGTTGAAGTCGCCGGCCAACGAGGCGATCTCGTCGTTGCCGCGGACTTCGACGCGCTGGGAGAATTTTCCGCGCGCGACGCTATGCACGACTTGGTTGAGCCTGGCCAGCGGCAGCACGATGCCGCGATATTGCCAGATGCCCAGCAGCACAGCCCCGAGGACCGCGACCGCGGAAACGGCGGCGATGGCGGCGACGGTGGCCTGGTGTTTGGCCTGGGCGGCGTCCTGACTCGCCTGGATGCGCAGGCGGATTTCCGCGGCGAGGTCTCCAACCCGCCCCAGCGCCTGTCCGACGGCGGTGATGTCGGCGTTGGATGGGCCCGCGGCAGCGGGAGTCGAGAGCTGTGCGGCCGCCTCGGCCAATGCGGCACGGACGACCGACACTTTCGTCAGCGCAAGCGACGCCGGCGAATCGCTGCCGGAAGCCGGCGGCATCTCGAACAAATCGGCGGCAGTCTGCACCTGCATCAGCGCCCGGCTTCGATCCGACGTCGGCGGCTCAAGCAGCGCGCGCGCCGTCGCCAGGTGCGAGCCGGCCTGGAAGACATCGCGCAGCTCGCCATAGCCCGCGAGGGCCAAGCCGTAATCCTGGCGCAGTCCGTTCAAACCCCACAGCGACGCGACGATCATCAGCAGCAGCCCGACGATCGTCGCGGCGATCTGCAGACCCATCTTGCGCCGCAGTGTCATGGTTGGAGGATTGTAGCAGGTGCGCGCGGGGTTCCTCTCGTAGCCGGCCGACTCGTGGCATGGGCGTCCCGCCCATGTGAGCTGTGTAGAGCCTCAGAAAGCAATTCAAAATCAGATCTCAAATACGCTCGATGCGGCTAACACGGGCGAGACGCCCGTGCAACAATCTCGGCAGCTACACGGATAGAGGCGATGAGATGGCGCCGCCGCGCTCGACACGTTCGATCAGCTTTCTCACCGTCAGTCCCTGCACCAGGATCGAGAAAACGACAATGGCGTAGGTGGCGACGACGATGGGCCCGCGATAGAGGCCGGCGGGGATGGCCAGGGCCATCGCCATGGAGAGCCCGCCGCGCAGACCGCCCCAGGTGAGGAAGCGGATCGTTCCTTTTTCCATCGGCCGCCAGGCGCGGATGAGAGTCACCATGGCGGCGACGCTCACCCAGCGGGCGGCCAGCGCGACCGGGACGCAGAGCAGGGCTGCGATCAGATACCTTCCCACGGTGGGAATGGACAGCACTTCCAGCCCGATGAGGACGAAGAGAATCGCGTTGAACGCCTCGTCGAGCAGTCCCCAGAACAGGTCGAAATTCTGCCGGCTCGCATCGGACATGTGGGAAGCCTGCCCGCGGTTGCCGATCATCAACCCGGCCACGACGCAGGAGATCGGGCCGGACAGATTCAGGTGGTCCGCCAGGGCGTAGCTGCCCATGGCCAGCGCGAGGCTGAGGAGCAGCTCGACCTGGTAATCGACGATGCGCTGGAGCATTTGGTTGACGACCAGGCCGCACAGCAGCCCGACGCCGATTCCCCCGAGCGATTGTTCGAGCACCATGCCGATGACGCGCCACGCGCCTGGCGGCGCTTCGCCGCCAACGGTGGTGAGCAGCACGCTGAAGAGCACGACGCCGACGCCGTCGTTGAACAGCGATTCGCCGGCGATCTGGGTTTGCAGAACCGGCGGCACGCCGACCTGGCGCATGATGCCGATCACGGCAATCGGGTCGGTCGGGGAGACCAGGGCGCCAAAGAGCAGGCACCACGCGAACGGCAGCGCGACGCCGCCGGCGTGCATCGCCAGCCAGGTCAGGCCGGCAACGAGAAACATGGAGGCGACAGTGCCGACAGCGGCCAGAAGAGCGACTGGGGTGAATTCCGCGAGCAAGTCGGCCAGCTCAATGTGCTGCGCGCCAGCGAAGAGCAGAAACGCCAGCATGCCGTGGAGGAGCGTCTTATTGAAATCGATATGCCGAAGCAGGCCTGCGGCCTGGTTGCGAGCCCCCGGCCAGACTTCCCCCAGCCCCAGGAGCAGCAGCGACGCCCCCAGCGAAATCGCCATCACGCCGATGGTGGTGGGCAATCCGACGTAACGGGAATTGAGATAGCTGAAAACCGCGGTGAGGACGATCACGGCGGTTGTGATTTCAAAAAGTCCCATCGGACCGACATCTTACAGCCGGCCCAAGCGGAGAGAAGATGCAGCCGCCGCTTGGCGCAGCAACCGATGTTGCCGAGCCAAGCGGCGGCGAATTCACTCCTGCGGCTCGATGGAGCACAAGCCGAGGTCAAGCGGCGACTTTGCAGCCGCCCTGACCCTTGCAGGAATTCTGGCCCTTGCAGCCGTTGTTGCCGGTCTTGCAGGCCCCCTGACCCTTGCAGGAATTCTGACCTTTGCAATCGTGCGGAGCGACCACGGCGTTGCCGGCGTTGGCGCCCGGAGAGCTGGACGTACAACCGCCCACGGAAACCGCGGCCCCGGCCACCAGACCCGTCATCGCCGCCGCCGCCACTGTCGTTGTGATGCGAGATGCCTTCTTCATGGAGCAATCCTTTCGCTGAAAAGGTGATTGGTTAATCCACCGTTACAACCCGCCCCGGCGAACGGATATTCCCGGTCCGATTTCTACGCTGCGCACAAATCAGCCGGCGGTTGTCTGGCCGGCCGGGAGCGATGCGCCGTCATGGACGCCCAGATCAGCGAGCGTGACCAATGGCTGATAGGGAATGTTGCGCTCCCGCAAAGCCTCGGCTGCACCGGCGTCGCGGTCGAGCACGGAGATGGCCAGCAGAACCTTGTCGCCCCGCGCTTCGACCGCGTCGATGGCCTTGAGGATCGACCCGCCGCTGGTCACCACATCGTCCACGATCACGACCTTGCACGGCCCGGCGGGAATCGGCCCCTCGATGCGCTTCTGCGTCCCGTGAGCCTTCACTTCCTTGCGCACGACAAACGTCGGCAACGGCCGGCCGGCGCGATGACTGGCGCAGGCGACGGCCCCCATGATCGGCGTCGCGCCCATGTCCATGCCCCCCACCGCATCTACCGCAAGCCCCGCGATCTCGCTCAGAATCGCATCGGCGATGGCGGCCGCTCCCGCGGCGTCCAGCGAGGTTAATTTGCCGTCGATGTAGTAATTGGACCTCTTGCCGCTGACAAGTGTGAACTTGCCCCAACGCAAGGACTTCTGTTTCAGCAGCTCCGCCAGTTCCGGGTATTTTGTGCTCACGCTCGCCAACGCTAACGCATCGGCGGGTGCGTTGACAACTCCCCGCCACGCCCCCGCCGCTTTATCAACAGGCCGCCCACAACGATATCCACAGATTTTCACGGCTCCCGGCTCGCGACTCCCTACTCTCGCCTCGTACGCCCGGGCCGGCTGGCGTAGCGGTTAATTGAAATGACAAAGCCCCAATTCCTCCGCTATTTGGTCGCTGGTGTAGCGGGCAGCGGCACATCGACCGGCGGGTCGTGGTGAACTTCGGTGGGATAGAACTCGCCGCCGAAATCCTTATCGACTTCAGCCGCCGCCGCGACCGATGGCTCGAGTGGCGCCGCGCTCAGCTCGCGAATGGCCGGGACGAGCCGATCGGTTTTCTGCTCTTCTGCCTCATCCTCGCTCGCCCCATCCAATCCGGCCTCATAGGCGACGATGGACGCCAGCAGTTCATCCAGGCGGGCCTCGGCTTTTTTCAGCCGCAGCTTGCCAGACTCGCCGCGGCTCAGATCGCCAAAGCCGCTGTCCTGGTTGATCGGACCAAACCCGGCGCCAACCAAAAACCCCAGCACCGC
>Ga0302324_100022633_pt1 | contig 12199 bp, 6 predicted proteins | sample Palsa_T0_1_FD_201949 | JGI IMG/M metagenome (GOLD analysis project Ga0302324, IMG submission 201949) | Peat permafrost microbial communities from Stordalen Mire near Abisko, Sweden - Palsa_T0_1 | ecosystem: Environmental > Terrestrial > Soil > Palsa > Peat permafrost | place: Sweden: Abisko...
GTTGGGAGCAAAGTCGATGCATAACATCTGGCTCATCGCAAAGCGCGAGTACCTCGAACGCATCCGCACCAAGGCCTTCATCATCGCAACCATCCTCATCCCGACACTCATGGGCGGCGGCATCTTCGGCACCGCCTACATCGCTGGCAAAAGTAAAGCCTCCTCCCACATCGCCATCGTCTCGTCGCAGCAGCCCATCGCCTCCGATCTCCAGAACGAGCTCGAGCATGGTAAGGACAGCCAGATGGTCGTCGACATCATTCAGCCAACCCCTGAGACCCGCAGCGAACTCGACGCAAGGCTCCACGAAAAATCACGCGAGAAGGGCATCGACGGCTATCTCTGGATCACGCCTGCTGCAAGCAGTGATCCCAACGCTCGCCCCACCTTCGACTACACCCCGCGCTCCTCCGCCGACATCGTCACCAGCTCCACCATCACAGACTCTCTCCGCACCGTCCTGCTTCGCGAACAGCTCGCGAACCGCGGCATCACAGCCACCAGCGTCGACTCTCTCATGGAGCCCGTCGTCGTCAACACCATCGAGGCTGGTGGCCAGCACGGCAGCTCGCGCAACTCCTTCTATGTCGCCTACGTGCTCTTCTTTCTCATGTACATGGTGGTCCTGCTCTATGGTATGAACGTAGCGCGCTCCATCATTGAAGAAAAAACCTCGCGCATCTTTGAGGTGCTCCTCTCCACCATCCGTCCTGAAGAGATGCTCGCAGGCAAGATCATCGGTGTCGGCTCCGTAGGCCTCACCCAGGTTGCCGTCTGGATGATCGCAGCTTTCCTTGCCACCGCAAGCCCGCTCGCCGCACACCTTGCCAATACCTCCTCCATCTCCATCAGCGCCACGCAAGTGATCTTCTTCATCATCTATTTCGTGCTGGGCTTCGTGCTCTACTCCAGCGTCGCTGCCGCTCTTGGTGCCATGACCAACTCCGAACAGGAGCTCCAGCAGCTCAACATGTTCCTCATGATGCCGCTCTTCTTCTGCATGCTCATGCTGCCCCTGGTCATCTCAAACCCCAACTCACCGCTTGCACGCATCACTTCGCTCATCCCCTTCTGCACTCCGCTACTGATGAACTTCCGCGTCTCTCTCTCCATGCCGCAGCCCTGGGAGATCGCCCTCTCTATCGCACTCATGATCGCAACCATCTTCGCCGTCCTCTGGGTTGCTAGCCGAATCTACCGTGTCGGCATCCTCATGTACGGCAAAAAACCCAACCTCCCCGAAATCCTCCGCTGGCTCAAATACAGCTAATCCTTTACCTAGCTTGAAACACTACCAGGCTCCCTGCTTCCCTCCGTACCACCAAACCAGCCCCACCGTAGCCGTAGGTTGATTGGGCGATAGCACCCCAGGCTTGTTCGTCAAAAAGTACGGCACATTGCTCCAGTCCCTGCGATACTCCACACGCGTCAGAAAGCCCTCGCCAAACTTGTACTCATACGTCCCGGTAAACTCCTTCAACGCCTGCGTCGTCCCACTGAACAATCCTCCACGATCAGATAAATATTCGCCCCTGCCAGCCAGCGCCATCTTCGGCGTCAACTGATACCGCGCATACCCCGCCCCTCCGTCCACATGCGACGGAGCTGAAGACTCTCCCGGCGCAGCATTCGCCCACTCCCGCGAGATCACATAGTCTGCCTCCAGTGCCAGCGCAAGCTTCGGAGTAGCGTTCCACGTTACATAGCTGTCGAAGATGTGTTCCTTCCCATTTGGCGCAGGGTTGATCTCCTGCAAACACAAACCCGGCTGAATCGGCACAGTGCAATTGGTAGCTGCGGCAACATCGGGATGCTCCTGCCCCAGGTAATAGTTGAAATTCCACAAAACATTCTTTGTAGCCTGCACCGTAAATCCAAATAACTCGTCTTTGTACGAGTTAGTCGGCTCTGTCTGGTTCGTCCCGTTAACAATCCAATAGTTCAACGCCAGCTTGTCATTCACCTTGTAGTTCGCACGAACCCCCGCATGATAGAAGGGCAGATAGTCGAAGTAGAAAGAACGCGAATAATTAATCTGGTCCTTCGAATAATTCCCTTCAATCCCCAGCGAACTGGCCCACTTCCCAAAGTCCAGAGTAAGTCCCTTCCCCACAGGAACGACATAAGTTCCATAAGCCTGAAAGATGTTTCTGTAGATATCCGGCCGCGCTTCATTCGCCGGATTACCCTGCAGCGTCGCCGTCGCCTGCCCGAATTGCAGGTCCAACCGAACCCCATACCGTCGTCCCGCCGTCACATCAGGGTCCAGAGCAAATACCACATCCGCCTGATTGATGCTGAAGGCATTGCTCAGCACATCGTAGGCACGCAGATATTGCACTCGCCCGATCGGATGGTTGAAGTCATAGTCGTAGTAACCGTCGAACGCATAGTTCAACGTTGCTCCTCCGGGCAACTGCGTAGGCAGCGCCGAAAGGACAGGTGTATTCGCTGCTCCCGCAGCCTGCGCACCTGCTACTGCCGACGGAGAAGTCACCGTCACAGATGCTGCGGCTACCGCCGGTGGAGTTGAAATTGCCGTTCCACTGTTTGAAACACTCCCCACGCTGCTCCGTAGACTGGTCACCGGCGCCACTCCCGGCGCAGCCGCGGCAATAGGCAAGGTCGCCGCTGTCGCAGCACGTTCCTTGTACAACTCGTCTTCCAGAGCGCTCACTCGCAGCGAAAGCTCACGCACCATCTGCCGCAGGTCCTCGTCACCATTGGCCGCTGTCGCAGTCGGCATTTGGGCAGATGCCGTAAACCCAGACAAAAGAATGGCGAAGAAGAAAAGCAAGATCGGTCGTTTCACGCAGCACATGAGCCAGGTCCTCCCACAAACATCGTTAAGCAGAACACGAGGGCAACACATTGGTGCAAATATTTACAATTTCGCCTTTGCATCCCTCATACTCGCCCCACAGGTAAACTCTATTCGTGGCCAACCCCTACACCCTGAAGCAGCGCCTCACCCTCGCCATCGTCCCCCGCCTGGCGAGCATGGCCATCCGCTGTCTCGGCGTCACCCTCCGCTACCGAGACGTCTGCGACCCCGGCGCCATACCCGGCTACGTCACCCCCCCTCCCGTCGTCTACGCCTTCTGGCACCGCTGCCTGCTCGCCAGTGCCTGGCGCTTTCGCAATCGAGGCGTCACCATCCTCATCAGCCGAAGCTTCGATGGCGAACTCATCGCCCGCACGGTCGAGCGCCTTGGCTTCGTCGCCGTCCGCGGCTCCAGCTCTCGCGATGGCACCGCTGGCCTGCGCAGCCTTCATCGCGCCTACCTCGCTGGCCACTACTGCGCCATCACTGCCGACGGCCCTCGCGGTCCCGCCATGGTCGCCAAACCCGGTGTCACTCAACTGGCCAAGCTCGCCAACACCACCGTCACCGCCTTCTACGCACATCCTGACCGCGCCTGGCAGATTCGCTCCTGGGACCGCTTCCTCATCCCCAAACCCTTCTCCAGCGTTACCATCGCCTGGACCGTGCAGGTGGCCGCCGAGCAGGCCGCGGTCCAGGCCATTCTCGATCACTCCGTCGCACTCGCCCGGTCTTCAAAAAGCCAGTCACAAAAAAAATAGTTCAAAAAAAACTGCCCCATCTTTCGTTGCAACTTCAGCCGTACCGCTGCGCCCTCCAGGATGCATCCGTGATGCGCGGCGACCCGGACACGCTCTTCTCTCCGGCCGAATCGTTTACAGAAGGCATTGCCAAGCACAAAGGCAAGTCGTCGGTATCGATGACTTGCCTTTGTGTTCCTTGTCATAGTGCAGAATTTTTGCGTACTGGATCATTTACTGTGCGAGTTGTCCGCGGGCATAGTCGGGAGAGTTGCCGTTAGCAACGGTAGTTTCTAACGAATGCCGCTCAGTAGAAACGCAAGCGCAAACCTGGCTTGGAGGCTCAAGCCAAAGATAGCAAAGACGAGGAACAGAAGAGCGCATTTGCAAATGAGAGGACGACTGATCTCGCTTCGAAAGCATTGCTCAACTTCGTTACCGCAGCGGTAGCTCCGACGTGAACCCCACATGAGCCGGCTATCACAAGGGCACAACAATTAAGAATCGACTGAGGTTCTCCCGAAACGATCAAGCATCCAATACAAACTGACTTATCGCCGACCGCTCATGGCGCGAAGCTCTGAGGAGTGCATGGATTGTAGCCCAACGATGTGGCTGAGACGGGAGTAGGTGGCGTTGGCGGCATCGCCCACGGAACGCCCGTAAAATCGAAGAAGTCCAGCAGGTTCGGCTGCGCGGCATCGCGGGCCGTCAGTTGCGCGGTGGACCCGATGAAGCGGTTTTCCACGAATTTGAGCACCGCCGTATGATCCATCGGGATGTGCGAGACGTAATGCATTCGCGTGAAGGGCGAGATGATCATGTTCGGCACCCGGAACCCGAGCTGCGCTTGAAATCCCTCCACCGCTGGAGCATCGGTCGGAGTAGCTCCCGGATCGGCAGACGCCAGGTCGCAATGGACAGTCGGAGTGCCGCCGGATGGTACACAGGGGTTGTAACTATCGGCATTGACGGCAATCGTCGAGATATCCGGGATATTTCCTACCGACGTACTTCCGACTGTCGGATCGGTGTTGGCATTGGAATGGCCGGGCACCGGCGGCACATGATCGTACGGGCCACCGCCCTCGTCGTAAGCGAGAAAGAAGACCGATTGACTCCACTCGGGACTAGCCATGAACGCATTCACGACCTTTGCCACCTCTTGCTGGCCGAATAGGATCGACTGGCCCGACCCCGGATGCTCATCGTTCACACCGTAGCCGGCTTCAATGAACGCGAAGCTGGGTAGCGTGCCATTGGTCAGGTCGGTGTAGTACGAAGCCAGGGGCGCAATGTGATTCGTGTCGATGCAGAAGGAGTCCGACGTATCGCCGACCACGCTCGACGGCTGCGTCGGGGCGGTGCAGGCAGCCTGCGATGGGTTCTCATACAAATAGGCACGCGATGCGGTCAGGTATGAAAAATCTGTCGCCGGGTACTCTGCAGAGGCGCCGCCGATGCAATCGTCCTCTTCCAAGCAGGCGCCCTGCGTAACGGTGTAATAGATCTTCCAGGAGACATTCGCCTGTTCGAGCTCTGCGAAGATAGTCGGAATCTGGAGCTGCGAGAGGTGGTCGTTATTCCCAGGATCGAAGACCAGGCCTTGCGTTGTGCCTCCTGTAAATGTCGCGATGCGATTTGGAATAGTCTTGCTCGACACCGGAGAGAACCAGCGATCAGAAACGGCGAATTGAGACGCCATGTAGTAGTAGTAGTTCAGGAAACCCTGGTCGTAGTAGCCCATGGAGCGCTGACCGGTGAGGTCAGTAAAGCTACCGGAACAACTGTTACCGCCGACACTCGCGCAGTTCTTCGCGTAGTTCTCAGCCGTGTGAACAAAACCGTCCGTGTTGATCGGCCGCGTGGTGCCGAAATTCCAACGACTGACGTCGCCGTAGCTCTCCAGCCACGACGAGGTTTCATCGTCGATACAGGTGCTGGTGAATTTGAAGGGCGAGTACGAGGTTCCTTCATCGCTCTGATTGCTGAGCGTAGTCAGTTTGTCGTCGATACCGTCCACGTTGTAGGTATTTCCGTCGGCACCGACATTCCAACTATTCGCGGCGCGGTAAGGATTCAGCATGCCGAAGTAGTTGTCGAAGCTATGATTCTCCTGCAGCATGAAGATCACATGGTTGATGGACTGCAGACTACCTGCTGGGCCAACGGTGACGGTCACCGCTGCTGACGCTGAGCCTCCCGGCCCCATAGCCATCGCGGTATAAGTGGACGTCGTGGTCGGACTGACTGTTTGTGTTCCACCGGTCGGCTGCAGGGTATAACTGCTGCCATCGGTTCCACTTACCGTCACCTGCGACGCATTGGCAGCGGTTACGGTCAGCGTAGACGAGTTCCCCGAGACGATCGATGTGGGATTCGCGGTGATGCTCACCGTTGCAGCCCCTTCCGGCACAACGGTCACGGTTACAGCCGCAGAGGCGTTGCCGCCAGCTCCGGTCGCAACCGCGGTATACATCGTAGTCGCAGTCGGGGTAACGGTCTGCATTCCTCCGGTCGGCTGTAGAGTGTAGCTACTGCCATCCGTTCCGGTCACCGTCACCTTGGTGGCGTTCGCTGCGGTGACGCTGAGAACTGATGAACTGCCAGATGTGATCGAGGTAGGTTTGGCGCTGATGCTCACCGTGGCAGTTGCCGGCACAACGATCACGGTTACAGCCGCAGAGGTGTTGCCACCAGCTCCGGTCGCAACCGCCGTATAGGTCGTAGTTGCGGTCGGGGCAACGGTCTGCATTCCTCCTGTCGGCTGCAGAGTATAGCTACTGCCATCCGTTCCGGTCACCCTCACCTGAGTGGCATTCGCCGCAGTAACGCTGAGAACTGACGAACTGCCCGATGTGATCGAGGTAGGTTTGGCGCTGATGCTCACCGTCGCGGCCCCTGCTGCTTGGACAGTAAAGTCAACAGCTGTAGAGGATGCCCCGCCGCAGTTGTCCCACGCTTGCACAACGGTGGATTGGGGACCCGCACTGAGACTCAGTTGGGTATTCAGCTTCGCCCCATTCACGACATACTTCAGTTGGCTGCTGACGTAGATCCCCATGGACGCTACGCCTTTCGTACACGTAGTCGTGGCAGCTGTCGCTGCAAAGGTCACAGGCGAACTCACTGTGCTGAAGCTCGCCGGCGAGGTCACCGAAACACCACTCTGGCCCACTACCGTAATGGCCACAGGCGTGGAGGTGGCGCCACCGCAATCATCCCACTCTTGGACGACGGTATTGTAGGTTCCTGGATTGAGTGAAATAGCGGTGCTCAGGGTACTTCCGGTCTGGACATACGCCAGTTGGTTGTTCACGTACACACCGATCGACGCTACACCGCTCGAACACGTGCTTGCAGTGGCGGTCGCCGTGTAAAGTACCGGTGAGCTAACTGTCGCACCATTCGCCGGACTGCTGACAGTGACACTTGCGAACAACGGTGTCGCTAAGGTCAAAACTATCGAGAGTAAACAGTGAACAATCTTCATTGGCCTGCCTTCGACAACTTATTTCGAGCTTGAGCAAGCGCACTTGGGAATTACGCGGACATCACTCATTCGTCTCCAAGGGCGCTTCACTGTGGCCAGGGTTAGTCCAGAGAAGTGCTCGACGGCAGGACGCTAGCAGCACACTTTAACGCGCTGGTGAAACCAGGTACTTGGCCCTCCTGAGGCGGCCTTCCACTTCTACTCCGCCAAGATGCGCAGAGTTCGTGACGGGCTGCCAACTAGCTCGAGTACTTAGTAAAAAGATAAGTACCACCGGGCCGGGATTGCACTTACTTGCAATTAGTTGCAATTCCCATGCCAACCATCCCCCATGTAAGTGCCATATTTGCCTCGCCCCATTCATTGGAGCGTGGCGAACCTCGCATCATATTGCATTCGCCATAGAAATCTATTACCTGCATGATCCAGGACTTTTAGCAGGATGAGTAGGCAGACTTCCCAGCACTATCTCAACACCGGGAGAGGTGAAACCTTATTTTTAGAGCCTTACAGTTCCCTACTCGTCTCTACCTCTACCCACTCGTCCAGAGGCCCAATCAAGTGCCTTGTCGTGGGGTAATCTAGTTTGCCTGGCGACGCGGTTTGCAGCCTCTTGACAAAAGGCGCGTCACAATTTCAAGTAGTTTTAGATGGTTAGCGGGTGATGGAGTTCGCCCTTAACTGCTGTCTCCCTTCGGGCTGACAGATGATGACTCCTTAGCAGGGACCCTGCTGAGGAGATTTTGCGCCCCGGTTCGATCCCTTAAAAGTTGACTGCTTTCCATACCGCCCTGCGGTTGTGCATGCGTGTGCACAGGGAAACAGGTAGGAAGATCGCAAGATAGGAGCACAAGATTGCAGAAGTATCTCTTCATCGCGATAGGCGGAAGTTTAGGCTCAATTGCCCGTTATTGGGTTGGAACGACTGTTGCCGGCCGAATGGGCACTCGCTTTCCATACGGCACCCTCATCGTCAATATCTCTGCATGTCTGATCATGGGGCTGTCTCTGGAATTTTTCGATCGTCACGCAAGCCTCAATCCATCGTGGCGTTTCCTATTTCCGCTCGGGTTCGTCGGCGCCTACTCTACCTACTCGACCTTTGAGTGGGAGATATTTTCCAGCCTGAATAGCGGTGCCTTTTGGATCGCGATCCTCTACGTCACAGTCAGCCTTGTCTCTGGACTGATTGCGGTCACGCTTGGGGTCAGCCTGGCAAGAGCTCTCTCATAAAATCCAGGTCTGTACAGAAGACTTCCACTCTTTCAGCAGTGTTTACGGAGCTATGGAGCTGGAACCCTCGATGCGAAACGGAACCGTGACTCCGGTATGGTTTGATGGTTGGCTGCCGCCGACAAAGAGCTTGTATTCCCCCGCCTGCACGCTGCGCACGCCAGCTGCGTCGACGATGCTAAGGTGTCGCGGATCGATCATTGCCTGAACTGTCTTTGTCTCACCCTTGAGGAGATGCACCTTCTCGAATCCTACGAGAGTGCGGAGTGGTGCGCCGACGACGCTCTTCGGAAGGAGATAGAACTCTACCGTCTCGTCGCCATCACGATCGCCGGTATTCTTTACCCGCGCACTGGCTTCGAGAGCGCTGCCAGCCTGCAGCGTTGTTGTCGAAAGACTGCCCGCGCTGTATTGAAAGCTGGTGTAGCTGAGGCCGTAGCCAAACGGATAAAGCGGGGTGCCGGTGAAGTAGCGGTACGTACGATCCTTCATGGCATAGTCGTTGAATGGAGGGAGCTGATTGGTGCTGGCGTAGAAGGTGACGGGTAAGCGACCAGAGGGATTATTTTCGCCGAAGAGAGTCTCTGCGATGGCAGTGCCACCGGACTGCCCCGGATACCACGCTTCGATTATCGCCGCTGCCTTTTGACCGGCACTTTGAAGAGCCAGAGCGCTGCCATTCATGAGAACAAGAACAAGTGGCTTGCCGGTGCCGGAGAGCGCGGCGACGAGCTGTTGCTGGACTGCAGGAAGTTCAATGGTGGTGCGGTCGCCACCTTCAAACCCCTGCACATGCACCGGCATCTCTTCGCCCTCGATCTCGGGGCTTAGACCCAGAAAAGCAACGACTACCTCGGCCTTGGCGGCGACAGCGACTGCCTGCTCGCGCAGCACATCGACAGGAGGATCCCAGGTAAACGTGATGCCGGCTCCAAAGAGTGGAGCGGCGTGCGTATATTCAATGCGGATCGGATGCGGTTTAGTGTCGTTGAAGATCAACTCGAACGGCGTAGTGGAGGATTCACGTCCAGCAGTCGCAGCATGGTTGAAGTCAGAGATGAGCTTGCCGTCGAGCCAGACTTTGACGGTCTCAGCATCGTCACAAGGGTAGCAATGCGCAAGGTTGAAGCCGAAGCGAATGGTGCCGGGAGTAGGAGCTGTCATCGCGCCAGACCAGCGCACAGAGAAGCTTTTGCCGGGGATGCCTGCAACAGGAGACGCAGCATTCCAGTCGAAGTCGATGTTGCGATCGATGCGACTGAGTACAGGAGCTCCTTTAAGGGCGATGCCGTTGAAGTACTCGGCCTCGAGACCACGCTCGCCGATACCGTTGCTCGTTGAACTGAAGACAGTCTCAGGAACGGGCACGGAGACGCCTTCTACATAGGGAGAGCCCTGCGCATAGAGGACGCGGCCAGGAAGACGCTGTTCAAGAGCCGCGAGGGGTGTAACAGGCTGCGACGGGATTGCGTTGTAGTTCCCTTCCAACGCCGGGAGTGCGGCTGCATTGGGCCCGATGATCGCAATCGACCGCAAGCCCTGGCGTAGAGGCAGGTTGCCACGGTCGTTCTTGAGCAGGACGATCGAGGCGCGGGCGGCTTGAAGAGCCAGTGCAGCGTGTGCCGCTGAGTTGTCTTCGGTAAAGGGAATGTTGTTGTAAGCCACTTGCGATGCGGGATCGAACATACCGAGACGAAAGCGTGCGGTAAAGAGGCGCTTCACCGCAGCGTCGATCTCAGTCTCACTGATCAGTCCTTGATGAACGGCATCGACGAGGGAAGCATACTCGTCGCCACAACTGAGGTCGGTGCCCGCCTTCACGGACGCAGCGGAGGCGTGCGACAGATCGGGGGAGAACTTATGACCGACAGCAACGTCGGTCACAGCGCCGCAGTCAGAGACCACGTAGCCGTTGAAGTGCCAGTCCTGTTTAAGCTTCTGCTGCAGCAGCATCGTATTGGCGCAGGCTGGCGAGCCATCAATGGAGTTGTAGGCGCACATGACACTGTCGGCCTGCGCGTCAACGACCAACGCGCGAAAAGCAGGCAGATAAGTGTCCTCTAGGTCATGCGCCGAAACGACTGCATCGAACGCGTGGCGCTCGGACTCTGGTCCACTATGGACGGCAAAGTGCTTCGCTGTCGATACGACCTTGAGGTATTTGGGGTCCGAGCCCTGTAGACCGCGGACGAAGGCCGATCCGATCTGACCGGTGAGGAAGGGATCTTCTCCGTAGGTCTCCTGCCCACGGCCCCATCGTGGATCGCGAACGATGTTAATGTTCGGGGACCAGAGAGTGAGGCCATAGTAGATCAAGTGATTGTCTGCGCGCTGAGCCTCGTTGTACTTGGCCCTTGTCTCCGTCGAGATCGTATCGGCAACGCGATGAACAAGCGCTGTGTCCCAGGTAGCAGCGAGGCCAATGGCCTGGGGAAAGACCGTCGCATAGCCGGAGCGAGCGATACCATGCAGACCTTCGCTCCACCAGTCGTATTCGGCGACGTGAAGTCGTGAAATGGAAGGTGCTCGGTTCTGCATCTGCGAGACTTTCTCGGCAAGCGTCATCCGGTTGACGAGGTCATCAACACGCTGCGCTATCGGCAGAGCCGCATCGAGGTAAGCGTCTTGCTTGGCTTGTGCTTGTGCCACCAGAGAACATGCAGCAAGGATCGAAGAAAGAGCCACTAAGTTCAGTCTGTGAAGAGATGACGCAAAAGTCGACATGAATTCCTCTGAGTAAGACGGTTTCGTGGGCTGCTTTATCCTGGCCAGCTCCTGTTTAGAAGCCCGGAGGATCTTCGTTAACCACGTTGAAGACGCGTTCCAGCGCAAGGCCGGCGCGGACCATGGTGCCCTCCTCAAAGAGACGCCCGATCAGAGTGACACCGTGCGGAACACGGCGTGGCGGGTTGAACTTGGGAAGCGGCTTCGCCGGATCGGGAGCCCAGTCGCTACGAGCCTCGGAGACCTCGACGAAGCCGGCACGCAGAGTAAGCGAAGGATGGCCGGTAAAGTTGGTGATGGTGAGCATCTCGTCGCGCAAAGAGGGAACGAGGAGAACGTCGACCTCTTGCATCAAGTGGCCCATCTCCAACGCAACCATGCGGCGAAAACGATCAGTCTGGACGAAGTCAACCGCGGAGAGAAAACGTGCCTGACGAAAGGAGTTGGGCCACGCATCGGAGACCTGAGATTTGAGCTGATCGACAGCATGATTGAGCGTGATCTCTTCAAACGCGGCGGCGGCTTCGGCGAAGAGGATGATATTCAGGGAGTCATAGGGCCAGTCAGGGATGGAAACTTCAACAGGAACCATGCCAGCCTTCTTGACGGCTTCTATCGCAGCGCGGTCAACCGGAGTGGCGGGCGGCTCATTCAGCCAGGAGGGGATGTAGCCGACGCGGAGCCCTTGAACCGAGGTGCCCGCGTTGAAGTCGAGCTTGCTGGAGATGCTGGAGACATCGTGGCCGTCGGGCCCACTGATCGCGTTGAGGACGAGGATCGTGTCTTCGACGCTGCGTGCCATAGGTCCCAGCTTGTCGAGCGACCAGCAGAGAGTCATAGCGCCCGTGCGAGGAACTCGCCCATAAGTGGGACGAAGACCCGTGACGCCGCAGCGCATGGAGGGGCTCACGATGCTGCCGCCGGTTTCGCTGCCGATTGCAAAGCCGACTAGGCCAGCCGCGGTAGCCGCACCAGGACCTGCGCTCGAGCCGGAAGAGCCTTCTTCCAGAAGCCAGGGGTTCATCGTCTGTCCACCGAACCAGACGTCGTTGAGAGCCAGAGCGCCAAGGCTCAGCTTGGCGATAAGAATAGCGCCAGCCTCGTTGAGCCGTGCGACCACGGTGGAATCGGCAGTGGGGACGCGGTGTTGAAAGGGTTCGGCGCCGTAGGTGGTAGGGATGCCGG
>Ga0302324_100022635_pt1 | contig 12199 bp, 3 predicted proteins | sample Palsa_T0_1_FD_201949 | JGI IMG/M metagenome (GOLD analysis project Ga0302324, IMG submission 201949) | Peat permafrost microbial communities from Stordalen Mire near Abisko, Sweden - Palsa_T0_1 | ecosystem: Environmental > Terrestrial > Soil > Palsa > Peat permafrost | place: Sweden: Abisko...
TTGGTAGCTCAATGTGGATCCGGGAGCCATCGCGACCGCATTGATCGTTTCGCTGGAAGACACCGTGATCGGGCCCGTGTAAGGAGTCGACGAAGCCGTGGCCGCCGTCCCATCCGTCGTATAGTAGATCTGAGCGTTGGGCGTCGAATCGGTGATCGTCACCGCGGGGGAGCCAACGAAGGACTCCGAACCGGGGGAAATCGTTGGCGCGGCCGTCATTGCACCGTTGATCAAGCCATAGAAATCGAGTTCACCGATCGCCGGCACGTAGACGATGCCGTTGGCGACCGTCGGCACGGTAAAATGCGATGCCGGCCCGGCGGTGTCGCGCGCCGGATTGGTCGTGCTCGAATAAAGCGTCGTCGACACGTTGCTCGCGTCATGCGCCAGCAAAATCGCGGGCGCTCCCGCCGTCACCGGATCGGCTTCGATCGACCAGACGATCCCGTTGGAATTTCCGTTCGCCGAAATCGCCGGCGTCTCGCCGAATGAATTGGATTGTTCCGAAGACAGGATTGGGCTCGTCGAAAGCTGGCCGTTGCTCAACGTAAATTGCTTCAACTTATCGTACGAACCCCAAAAATAAACGTTGCCGTTCCAATACGCCGGAGAACTCCAGACTCCCTGGGTACCCACGGCATTCGGAATCGATTGCACGACCAGATTCTGAGACGAGTTGTAGCCGCTGAGATCGTCGCGATCGAGCAAAAACAGCGTTTCCGACTTGCCGGCCTGAACTAGCAAATTCGGATACGGCCCTTGCGTCTGCGTCGGAAGGATCAAGGCGCCGCCGGAACCTTGGTCGTGATCTTGGGTAGCGAGCAGTGCTTGATTGTAAGGCGTGAAGAAATCCGTGACCGACGGCACGCCATTGGTCAGATCGAAATCGACGACGCTGTCGCCAAAATCCATCCCGCTGCTGAACGGCGTCGAGGCGGTAAAATCCCCGTTCCCAATCGGCGCGAACATTCTTCCATACGGATGATTGACAGGGTCCAGCTGATCGGCCGCCAAGCCGTTCCCGGCCATCCAGACGCCTCCGCCATAGCCGTTGCAGGTGACGCAGAAAACGCCGGTTTGTGCCAGATCGTCAGCCGCGTAGCCGAAAATCCAACCGTGCCAAATCGCTTCCTGACCTTCGAAATACGAACTGAACCCGAAGTAAACGATCCCGTTCAACAGCAGCAACCCGGCGCGCTGCTTTTCGATCAACGGCGTGAAATTCACCTGACCGCCGATTGCATCCACGGCCGATCCGGGAACACTGGCCGAGATCACAGCGGGTCCCCCGAATTTCTCCTTTCCGGTGATCACGTCGAGCGCGTGCAGCTTATAAATGGCCGCACCGTTTTCGAAACTTTCGCTGACCAGATAAATCGTGTTCGACGAGGTGTCGATCACCGGTGTGCTCGTCACTCCGACCCCCGCGTACGGTTTCGCTCCGGCGGCCGCGCCGTGCGCGGCGTCGAGCAACGATGCCTTCCACAGCGGCTTCGCATTGGCGCCACCATTGGAGCTCGCATCGAGCGCATAGACGATATCGGCGCCAGTAGCGACAAAAACGACATTGTGTGTCACTCCGCCGATCACCACATCCGACAGATAGAGCGGCTGCCCCTGGATTGCGCCGGCGACCGGCTGCGAAAACAGCTTGCCGAACTGCGACGGATTCACGTTTGAAGTGTTGAGAGTCGTTTCTTTCAGATTTTGCCCGGTTCGGCCGATGTCATTTTGCTGCGTCGTCACGTTAACTTGTGCGCCAGCAAACGGTGCGAACGCCAGCCCGCACGTCGTCGCGGCGATCGCGATCCCCGCCGGAACGAGAGACAATCGGAATCTACGCAGCCACGAAAGTACCGTCCCTTTTCTATCCATATCCATTCGCTCCCTGAGGCAATCGCGTTGTCGCGACGCCGGTTTGGCTCGCGCTTTGCTGTTTTTTCCCGGACCCGATCGCAGCGCGCGGCGCAGCGCCAGATCATGGTCATGCGCTTTTCGCGGTGGTCCGGGATCAATGGAGATATTGACATAGCATCGGGCGGTACCTAAAGAGCGCATTTAACAGATGACTTTGGAATTCGCGAAGTGCGCGCAGCGCGGTTCTGACGGGCGCTTTACATAATCAATGCGCGCGTCAAAGAGCGTCATCGTCTGGCGCGCCTTCCGTGCCACCCCCGTCCCAGGGATCAAAGTACGGTATGTGCGCGCCCTTACCGACTTCCTGGTGTCGCGTCTCGACAAACGCGGTCAAGGGCGCAATGTGCGGCTCGTGCAGCTCGCCCAGCCGCGCCTGTCTTGCCTCAGGGTTTCCCACGCATTCTTTAGCTGGCCTACATGTGGACGTGTCGAAGGGCACCCGGCGGACGAGGCGTGCATTGAGGCAAGTGAAGCACTAATAACCGAATTCCTCATGGAGTTCGCTGGCAATTGCGGGGCGAAAAAAATCCACCTCATCGCTCACAGTATGGGCAGCAGAGCCCTGCTACGAGCCTTGCAGCGAATCGCAGCACGCAGTGAAGACGCCAGCAGCATAAAATTCGTACTTCGCGAGCGCCGATGCCTTGCTGCACGATATTTTTGACCTGATGCGCCACGACGCAGCACCGATGAAGCGCCAGCGAATTGAGCAAGCATTTGACGGTCCGCTAGCGTTTTGGCGGCTGCGGCGATAGCTAACGAGCGAAAGCTCGTTCACCTCAATTAAACCAACGAGCAATTTTGTACTGACACCATGAACCCCCGTTACGACCCGACGCTGCTGGACGAACTGGCCCGCTGCTACATGTGCGCCGCCCTGGACATGCTGCTAAAGGAACGGGGCACCAACGAACACCCAGGTGTCTCCTTGCGCGCATGGATGAGCGACCCTCGGCGCAGCGAAGGCAAGGTCGCCGCTGTAAGCGCTTGAGCGCGCCAAGCAGCGCTCGCCCGTCAGTTCGATTCGATCTAAGGTAGAATCAGGTACTTGGGCGCCTCGGTAGCCGTGCTAGTAACGTCCGAATCGAGCCCCCGCTACCATTAAAATCAAGAGGTTGAGAGCTTGGCGACCGTCAGACTACTCATGCCTGAGTCAAGTTGCGATCTGATGCCGAAAACTGTCATGCACCGATAGTTTGGTCGCAGAAGATCACGGTCCCATGTCATCGTCAGCAGGTCACGCGCGCGTCGGGTTGTCGCCAGTGGCCGTTGTGGGTATGGCATGCCGCCTGCCCGGTGCGTGTAACGAGGGCGAGTTTTGGCGCTTGTTAGAGGAGGGGCGCTGCGCTGTCGGCGCGTTGCCCGAAGGACGCTGGCGGCCTGAGCGGTATTTCCATCCGCGCATGACGGAACCGGGATTCAGCTATTGCTTCTCCGGCGGATATATCGCCGATCCGTTCGGTTTCGATCCCACCGTATTTCGCATCTCGCCGCGGGAGGCCGCCGAGATGGACCCGCAGCAAAGACTCCTGTTGGAGATCGTATGGGACGCGCTGGAGGATTGCGGCATCGCGCCCAGCGCCGTCGCCGGCTCCAATGTCGGCGTTTATGTCGGAGCGTCGAGTCTGGATTACGGCAATCTGATTACCGTCGATCCGGCTGCAATCGAAAGCCATTTCATGACGGGCAATACTCTGTCCGTCCTGTCCAATCGGATCTCCTATATCTTCGATCTGCGCGGGCCCAGCTTCACGGTGGATACGGCCTGTTCGTCATCGTTGGTCGCCTTTGCCGAGGCGCAGGCAGCGATTTCGTGCGGCCGGATCGATATGGCGATCGTGGCCGGCGTCAATCTGCTGCTGTCTCCGACCTCCTTCATCGGCTTCTCGCGTGCGTCGATGCTGTCACCGACGGGGCTCTGCCGTCCGTTTTCGGCCCAGGCTGACGGCTATGTCCGGGCCGAGGGCGCGGTGGCAGTGGTGTTGGCGAAACTGGAAACGGCGGTGGCGCGCCGTTATCCGGTGCGCGTGGTTGCCATCGCATCCGGCGTCAATTCCGACGGAAGAACTAACGGCATTTCGTTGCCCTCAGTCGACGGGCAGCGTGAATTGCTGCATCGACTCTATGGTCAGGGCAATATTGACCCGCGCCGACTCGCCTTTGTCGAAGCGCACGGCACCGGCACGCGGGTCGGCGATCCGGCGGAGGCGACCGCGATCGGCGAGGCGTTGGGTCAGCTGCGTGACACGCCGTTGCCGATCGGTTCGGTCAAATCCAATATCGGCCATCTGGAGCCGGCATCCGGGCTGGCCGGTCTGTACAAGGCGATTCTGGCGCTGGAGCATCGCAAACTACCGCGCTCGCTTCATCTGGAGAATATCAATCCAGCCATTGATTTCTCCGCACTGAATCTAGCCGTCGCAACCGAAGCGGTAACACTGCCCCAAACCGGAACGTGGCTTGCGGGAGTCTCCTCCTTCGGATTCGGCGGAACTAATGCTCACGTCGTCATCCGTCAGCCGGAAACTGCGGAGTTGTCGACCCCGCACACGAACAGCGCGGCGAGGCGGCCGGTGGAACTACTGGTCCTGTCGGCTTATTCGCGCGCGGCGCTGAATGCGACCGCCACCGCCTATGGCGCGGTCATTGAAGCCGGGGGTGATACGGTCGATTTGGCTTCCGCCGTGGCGTGGCAGCGCGATTTGGCGGGTCATCGTGTGGTCCTACCGCTGGCTGATCCGGCGCAGATGGCCGCATCGTTACGCAATTTTGCCGAAACCGGCAGCGTCGCCGGCGGGGTTGCCGGGATAGCTGCCCCCGATTCCCCCAAGATCTGCTTCGTCTTCTCGGGCAATGGTTGCCAATGGGCCGGCATGGGCCGTAGTGCCTTCGCCCGCAATGAGGCCTTCCGCCGTCGTTTCTGCGCAATTGACGAGATTTTCAGCCGGCTTGGGAACTGGACGTTGGTCGATGCGCTGCGCGATGACGCGCTGGCGGAGCGGTTGCAGCAGACCCGGATCGCGCAGCCGCTGTTGTTTGCGGTGCAGTCGTCCCTGGCCGCGAGCATGGCCGATTGGGGACTGAAGCCCGACATGGTGCTCGGCCACAGCGTGGGCGAGATCGCGGCGGCGCAGGTATCCGGCGCAATCAGCCTGGCTGCGGCAGTCCATCTCATCTTCCACCGCAGCGAGCATCTGGAGAAGGCGCAGGGGCGAGGGGGTATGGCGGTGGCGAATATGCCCCCGCATGAGGCTGAGGCACTGATAGCGAGCGACGGCTGCTTCGGTTTGGAAATTGCCGCCATCAACAGCCCCGGCTCGGTGACGCTCTCTGGCCCGGAGCATGCCATCCGCCGCTTCTCCCAGATTGCCCGCAAACACCGAATCGCTGTCAGGGCGCTGAATCTCGCCTATCCATTCCATTCCGCGATTTTGGAGCCGCTGCGCTTGCCACTGCTGGGGTCGCTGGGCGATTTCGCGGTACGGGCAAGCGATATTCCCTTCATTTCAACCGTCACCGGCGATCTGATCGCGGGCGACGCACTCGGCCGCGATTACTGGTGGCGCAATGTGCGTGAGCCGGTCCGCTTCCGCGACGCAGTCGAGACGGCGGGACGCGAGGGCGCAACGCTATTTGTCGAGATAGGCCCGCGGCCGATACTGGCCGCCAACATCACCGATACGCTGCGCGAAGCCGGGCTCGGCGGCGCGGTCATGCCGAGCCTGACTGAGAAAGAAGGCGAGGCCGATCCGTTGGCCACGATTGCGGCGCGCGCGCTGGTACTGGGCTGCCGGCTCGACACTGAGCGGTTATGTGGGCACCGACCCGCGCGCCGGGTGAAGTTGCCTGGATACGCGTGGCAGCGCAAACCGTTTCAACAGCCGCGGACGGCCGAAGCGCTCGACCTACACGGTCCGGCACAGCGTCATCCGTTGATCGGAGCGCGACTGATGTCCGGTACACCGGAATGGCGCAACCTGATCGATCCGATGGTGGTGCCGTACCTGTCGGATCATCGAATCGATGGTGAAGTTGTCGTCCCCGGTTCGGCCTTCGCCGAGATGGCGTTGGCGGTTGCGCGCGAAATATTTCCGGACGGACCTATTGGTCTGGAGGATTTTGACCTGCTGCAATGGTTGCCGCTGCGGCCCGACACGATGCGTGAGCTGTCGGTGCGGCTGAATGGTGACACCCACGTGGTCGAGATCTGGAGCCGCCCGCGCTTGGGCGCGGATGAGTGGACGCTGCACGCTCGGGGACGGATTGCTCAAATCGTCTCGCCGACTCCGGCCTTCATGCCCAAGCAGGATTTGCCGCATCGTATGACGGCCGATCAGGTCTATGACAGCGCCCGGGCGGCGGGCGTGGAATATGGGCCGTCCTTTCGCCGCGTAAGCCGCGCCGAACGGTCCGATACGCTTATGGAGGTCGAGCTCTCAGCGTTCGAGGAGGGCGCGGGTCTGGCAAGCCGCCAACAGATTCTGCATCCCATTGCGCTCGACGCCGCCTTTCATGCCATGTTCGAGAACATCAAACTGCGTGCGAATGAGCGCTATGCCTATCTGCCGATTCGGTTTGCCGGCCTGCGGGTCGACCGGGACGGCGGAGTTCCGGCGCGCGCACGCGTCGCAATCGACCGCGAAACGGACCACTCGATTTCGATCTCGGTCACCCTTTATGACGCAGACGGCGCGTTCATCGCCGGTTTGAGCGGCGGCCTGTTTCGTGCGGTCGTTCTCGACCGTCGCAAGCAGAGCAGCGTGTTCTTCCATCAAGAACAGGTTCGGTTGACGCGTCACGGCAGTGATGATGACGCGCGAGCCGTCGCCGCGGCCGCACTGGGGCGCGCGACCTTGGCGGCGCGTCCGGATTCCTGGCTGATTCTGGAGGCTTTTGCGCGTTCACTGGCGTACCAGCGTCTGCGCGCGCTGTTCGGCAATCGGCCGGTGCTGCCGCAGTCAGGCGCGACCTGCGAGGAATTGGCCGATGCCGCCCTGCCGTTGACCTTGAATCTCTTCGAACATCTGCGGGCCGCCGGTCTGGCAGCCGAAACGAACGCAGGATGGGCGCTGGCGACGCAGTGTGATCTACCCACTCCGAGCGCAATATTGGAGACCTTCGCTGCTGAATATTCCGGCGCGACGGCGGAGATCGTGCTCGCCGCGCAGGCCCTGGCAGGCCTTGGGGAGTTTCTCAGTAGCGGTCACTCGGCCCAGATCCGCAGCGCAGTCCTGGAACAGTTCGAGAGCGGCTCGATTTTGTTTGCGCCGATCTTCTCGGCCGTTTCGAGTGTTTGCGAGGCTCTGCAGGCGCGGGTTGCCCCCGATCCATTGCGAGTACTGCTTGCCGAGCCGTTCTGCCTCGGTCTGCTACGCAGCCTCGCCCCGTTGGTGCGAGAGGGGCGCGCCACCGTCACCGTGATCGGCACCGCCGCCAGGCACCTGCATCATACGGCTGCGCGGCGTGGCGCAATCGGGGGCATCGCGTTTCTCGAGATCGACGGGGATACCGATACGCCTGGCGATGCCGCGTTCGATCTGGCGCTCGGCTTTGCCTATGGGAGCGCCTTCGATGGGGATAGGTCACTGGCGCGGGCTCTCGCGCGGCGCCTCTCGCCCGGCGGTCTGCTGTGCATTGCCCAGCCGCCCGACAACCTCATTTTCGACCTGTTGCTGGGGGCCAGTGACGGCTGGTTTGCAAGCTCGATCGATCCACGTTATCCGATCGGCCGGGTAACGGCCGCACAGAGCAGCGGGCGCGTGCTGATCGGGGCGGGCTTAAGCGGGATCGAAACAGCTTCACTGGGTGATGGCGCCGGCAGCATGCTGCTGGCGACAGCCGACACGCATGCGTTCGAGAGGACGGTTTCACCGGCGTCGGCTGTTTTGATTGACGACAAATCGCCGCTGATGCGGCAGCTGGCACAGACGCTGCGCAGCGCCGCACGCCCAATCCAGGTGCTCCCTGCCATCAAGCCGGCGCAAGCTGTCTTCGACTGGTCGGCCATCGTGGCCTGCAGCCGGCCAGGCGACATGGTTGATCTGATTCTGCCGACTTTCACCGCCCACGCAGGCGGCCTCGATCACGCTATCGCCGCACTCGCTGCGATATTGGCGGCGGTGCAGACAGGTCAATGTCGCCTCTGGATCTTGGTGCGCGGCCTCGAAGCGGCCTCGGCGGACGCAATCGACCCGATCGCTGAAGCCGTGTGGTGCTTCGCCCGGGTGGCGATGAACGAGTATCCGTCGGTCGAGATCAGGTTGGTCGATATCGCGTTGGAGTTGAATGAACAAGAGGCGGCTCGCCATCTCGCCGGACTCATCGCGGCGCCCGGCGCCGACGCGGAATTGCTGATCAATGCCAGCGGAATCTCAGCCGTCAGGGCGGTTCCAGGCCTGGGCGGCCCCCGGATGGAGGCGGAGGTGCCGGCAGTGCGGTTGGCGCTACGGTCCAAGGGAGTATTAGCCAATTTCGATTGGGTCGAAACTCAGCGGCGCGACCCGGGCCCGTCCGAAGTTGAAATCGAGATTGCCGCGGCAGGCCTCAATTTTCGCGACATCATGCTGGCGACCGGTTTGCTTGATGACGACGTGCTGGATGATGGCCTCGCCGGGGCGGTGTTCGGGTTCGAATGCGCCGGGCGGGTGCTCCGAGTCGGGACGGAGGTGACCGGCCTCAAGCTCGGCGATCCTGTGATGGGCTTCGGGCGAGAAAGCTTTGCGACCCACAGCACCGCGGATGCGCAGCTCTTCACGCCTTTGCCGAAGGGGCTTTCGCTCGAGGCAGGGGCGGGCACCCCGGTCGCCTTCCTGACCGCTTGGTATGCGTTGGTACAACTGGCCCAGCTGCAAGCAGGTGAGTGGGTGTTGATCCATGGCGCCGCTGGCGGCGTCGGACTGGCGGCGATGCAAATTGCGCGGTTGCGGGGCGCGCGAATCGCGGCAACGGTCAGCTCGCCCGACAAACGCGCCCTGGTCGAACTGTTCGGAGCGGAAAAGGTTTACCACTCTCGCAGCGTCGCCTTTCTGGATGCGATCCGAGCGGATTTGGGAGGCGTGGATGTCGTGCTGAATTCGCTCGCCGGCAATGCCATGGCGGCCAGCATCAAATGCCTGAAGCCGTTCGGCCGCTTTATAGAGCTGGGCAAGCGCGATTACGTTCTCAACACCGCGTTGGGGCTGCGACCGTTCCGCCGCAATCTGACCTATTACGGCGTCGATCTCGATCAGTTGCTCGCGGCGAATCTGCCCTTGGCCCACCGGCTGATGGCCGATCTGGTCCGGCATTTTGACAGCGGTGAGTTTTCCCCGTTGCCCTATCGCGCTTTCGATTGGCATGAGGCGGGTGAGGCCTTTCGGTTGATGCAGGCGGCCGGCCATGTTGGCAAGCTGATCGTGCGGCCGGCGCGCCGTCCGGTCGCGACCAGCGCGGCGCAGAAGCCGTTCCTGCCCGGGCCGGGCGCGCATCTGGTCATCGGTGGTGCTGGGGGTTTCGGTTTCGAAACTGCGGCGTGGCTGGCAAAAAAAGGCGCGGACACGGTCGTGATCGCATCAAGACGCGGCCAGATCGAACCGCAGCTGCAAGCGCGGGCGCAGGCGATCGGCGCTGCCGGCACGAAACTGATTGTCGAGACCCTCGATGTGACCGATGCCGTCGCCGTCGAGGCGCTGATCGCAAAGTTGATCGGGGCCTATGGCCGTTTGGCCGGTGTCATTCATAGTGCCATGGTGCTGGACGATGGGCTGATCGCCGGCCTGGCGCCGGCGCGGACACGCGCGGTGCTGGCGCCGAAAGTCGACGGTGTGCGTAATCTCGATCGTGCTACCAGGGGCACCGTGCTCGATTATTTCGTGGCATTTTCGTCGGCGACTACCCTGATCGGCAATCCGGGCCAGGGCGCCTACGTGGCCGCGAACGGCTATTTGCAAGGCTGCTTGCGTCGCCGCCGCGCCGAGGGTCTGCCGGGATTCGCGGTGGCGTGGGGTGCGATCAGCGATGTCGGTGTCTTGGCGCGCGAGCGGGATGTCGCCGCGAAACTGGAGCGGCTCAGCGGCATCGTTACCATGCGTTCGGATGAAGCACTGTCCCACCTCGACAGACTGCTGTCGCAGCCCTCGAGCTGCCCGCCCATCGTGTATTGCGCCACATTCCGTCCGGGCGCGCTGTTGCAGGGTCTAAAGCTGCTGAAAACGCCCGTTTTTGCGCAGCTCTTCGCCGCCGAGAGCGTCGAACAGGAGGCTAACATCGATCTTGCGACGCTGATCGCGGGCAAGAGCGAGGCAGAAGCGCGTGCGAGGGTCACCGGACTGGTGGCGTCGGAGGTGGCGCGCGTTCTGCGGCTGGCGGCCGAAGAAATTAATGTCGCGCTGCCGCTCGACGAAATCGGCTTGGATTCGCTGATGAGTCTTGAGCTGCGCATGGGTATCGAAAAACGCTTCGGGGTCGAGTTGCCGATCGTCGCAATAAGCTCGGGCATCAGTGTGAACGACCTCGTATCCCGTCTGCTCGCGGGACTGTGTTCGGGCCAGGGCAACCTGCGGGTCGGCGATGTCGAACAACGGTTGATGCGGCAGCACGGCGCTGACGATCTGATCTTGACGGAGCTGATGGCGGTCACGGATGCCATCGAGGAACGCCGCCCCACGGTGGAATTGCTATGACCATTGAATCCAAGGGCGGCGGCCTGACACGAACCGTCAAGGCGGCGTTGCTGGACACCATGCGCAAGAAATCGCACGCCAGTGACAGGCCGGTGCCCGCCGCGGCTTCTGCCCGAACCGGCCGGCGCGACATGTCGTTCGAAAGCCTGCCTGCCTATCAACAGCTGTGCACCCAACGCGCACTGGCCGACGCTCTGGAGATCGGCTTCCCGTTCTATCGCGCGCATGACGCGCGTGCCGGAGCGCGCAGCGTCATCAATGGTATGGCGGTGGTGAATTTCGCCTCGTACGACTATCTCGGCCTCAACGGTCATCCAGAAATCACCCGGGCCGTGATCGCCGCCACCGAGCAATGGGGCACCAGCGTATCTGCCAGTCGGATCACGGCGGGCGAGCGCGGCTTTCATCGCGACTTGGAGCGCGCCATCGCCGATATTTACGAGGCGGAAGATGCGCTGGTCTTCGTCAGCGGACATGCAACCGCGATCTCGACCATTGCCGCCCTGCTGGGTCCCAAGGATCTGATCCTACATGATGGGCTGATCCATAACTGCATCGTGGTCGGCGCACAGTTGTGCGGAGCGACGCGCCGGGTGTTTCCGCATAACGATATGGACGCACTCGGCGAGATTCTTGCCGCTACGCGCGAGCGCTTCGACCGAGTGCTGATCGTGTCCGAGGGACTCTACTCCATGGATGGGGACGGTCCGGATTTGGGGCGGCTGACCGATCTCAAGGAGCAGTTCGATTGCTGGCTGATGATTGATGATGCCCACGCTCTGGGCATTCTCGGCAAGACCGGCAAGGGGATCTTTGAAATGGCCGATGTCGATCCGAAGCGGGTCGATATCTGGCTGGGCACCCTATCGAAGACGTTGGTCAGTTGCGGTGGCTACGTCGCGGGCAGTCACGCGTTGGTTGATTATCTGAAGCTGACCGCACCCGGTATGGTCTATAGCGTCGGCCTGCCGGCCCCCGCAGCGCTCGCAGCGCTGACAGCGATCGCGTTAATGCGACGCGAGCCGGAACGGGTGATGCGCCTGCAGGCAAACGGCCAGCTCTTTTTGCGTAAGGCGCGCGAAGCCAAGCTCGATGTCGGAACCAGTTGGGGTTACGCGGTGATCCCCGTGGTGTTGGGTGACTCGCTGCGGACGTTACGGCTGGCCGAGCGGCTGTTGCAGCGGGGGTACAATGCGTTTCCGATCGTGCCCCCGGGCGTACCTGAGCAATCAGCGCGGCTACGTTTCTTCATCTCGTCGGAGCACACGGTCGAAGATATCGAGGGCGCGGTAGTGGCGACTCGGGAGGAGCTCACCCGACTCGAACACGAGGGCACTTCACTGAGCACGATGGCGAAGCTGATGATGGCCACGATCAAGTCCTAGCCAGTCCGATCGGTTGATACGGAGGTTCCAGTGGCAATCAACCATTCGGTATTCCGGAATATAGTCATCACCGGCGCTTCCAGCGGCATCGGTGCGGCGCTGGCAGGATTCTATGCGCGGCCTGGCACGGAGCTTGGATTGATCGGCCGCGACCCGGCGCGGCTGCATGCCGTTGCCAATCAGGCGCGAGCCGCCGGCGCCGCGGCGCAGGAAGGACTGCTCGATCTGCGCGACCGC
>Ga0302324_100022638_pt1 | contig 12198 bp, 8 predicted proteins | sample Palsa_T0_1_FD_201949 | JGI IMG/M metagenome (GOLD analysis project Ga0302324, IMG submission 201949) | Peat permafrost microbial communities from Stordalen Mire near Abisko, Sweden - Palsa_T0_1 | ecosystem: Environmental > Terrestrial > Soil > Palsa > Peat permafrost | place: Sweden: Abisko...
AGTCCAAGCAGCGCCCCCAAAAGGACCTCCCCAATACCCTGGCGTGCGATTCTACTGGAGCCCAATGTCTGGCTACTCGCGGTTATAAATGCCACGTGCGGATATGTCGCATACATCTATCTCACCTGGTTTTTTACGTACCTTATCGAGGTCCGTCATTTGACTCTGGTCCGTGGCTCGATTTACACCACAGGGCCATTTCTCGCGATCACTTGTCTGACGCCGCTCGGTGGAATGCTAGGGGACCAAGCGACACGTCTCTACGGTAAACCGTTTGGCAGGAAATTGATTGGCATGGGCGGTATGCTTATCGCAGGCAGCGCTCTTTTTCTGGGAGCCAGAGAGTCCGATGTCAATATTGCGATTCTGGGACTATCGCTTGGAGCCGGGGCTGTCTTCTTTTCCTTCAGTGCGCAGTGGGTTGTGACAATCGATATAACTCGAGAGTATGCGGGGACCGTTTCAGGGATCATGAACTTCGTGGGGAACCTCGGCGGAATGGTTTCTCCCATCCTGATGCCGCTGCTGGCGCATAAGCTGGGATGGACGCCTGCGCTGGAGATCGCGTCGGGTGTGCTTATCGCAGGGAGTTTGCTGTGGATTCCGCTGCATCCTGAAAGGCCGATTCGCGTCGCGGGTGTCCAAGTCCCCGTGGGCGCCATCGACGGCTAAGAATCCAACACTTCTGATGTGTGGGGCTAACTGGTCCCGTTTCGCTTCTTGGTCAGTGATCGCTGGGGCTCTGTTTGCCGCCTGTCAAACGCCCAAGAAGCTTGAGGATGGTCTCTCCGCAAGTGGACTGTAAAAGAGAAATCGCTGCGATAATGAGTTCGCACACGATCGACCGGGGTTCCGTTGTCGGTATAGACGATTCGATCGACGGAAAGCAAGGGAGCGCCAACACGGACGGCGAGAAGCCGGGCGGCCTCCGTATCGGCCAGGGAAGCCCGGATGCTCTGTCGCGCTCCCACCAAAGGGATGTGAAGCTTTTCCTGCAGCACTTGCGTAACCGATCCTTTCCAATCCGACCTCGAAAGCTGCTGACCGATCTCCTGGGGCAGGTCATTGACCACAAGACAGAATGGCTCGTTGCGATAAGAGCGAACGCGAGTGCAACGAACAAGCGAAGCACCGGTCGGCACCTGCAACAATCTTGCCTCTTCGGACGAAGCCGTGACCTGAGAGATACGAAGGACGCGCACGGAAGTCATTCGCACAATGGACATGAGATCTTCCAGCGATCCCTCCAGTTGCAGAGTGCCGGTAAACGGCCTTCTCTCGTTAACGAAAGTGCCCCGGCCGGCCTCTCTCCTTATCAAATTATCGGCTTCCAACTTGGATAGCGCCTGGCGCACGGTAATACGGCTGACGCCGTATTGGTTACCGAGCTCCGCTTCGGTTGGGAGCTGCTGGCCCACCTCCAAATTTCCCGATTGAATCTTCTCAGTCAAAATTGTCTGCAGCTGGTAATACAGAGGGACCTGATCCGAAACAAAATGCAAATCTCGACCATTCATTTTTGGCGATGGACTCATTTATTACCTTTGGCTCACATGCTCCGTCCACGACCTCAACAGGCATGTATATTCATTTTCCCACATTCAAATAAGTGGCTGCATGGCTCGGTCGAAATGATTTTTCGACCCATGGGGGAGGAGAACGGCCTGCCTATAGATTGCCGTCTTGGAAACCTTCAGAATTCACACTTTCCTGTGAATCGAGCGGGCATATTCCGTTAGGCTCAGTGCGCTCATGAGGCCCCGTCCTCATCCACGCTTTCCGCTGCTCCCAATTCCCATTGGACACTGATTTCGCCTGTCTAGACACTCTTAAAAGACATCCCGTCTTCACTCAGACAGCAGCGACGACCGGGCCGAGGACGATGTAAACAGTCCCAACGCGGTGATTATGCTATATGTATTGAAGGGAAGTAAACCCATGTTTGGTCAATTTCGTAATGTCAAGCTGCTTGTGTAAACAGGCTGAGGGCGGTGGCGCGGTGGATGGGACCGCCGTCGCCGAGACGGGGGTTGCGACACGCAACTAACGGTAACGTGAGCGCAACGAATTTTCGCGCCCGTCGGAGAAGGGGAGATTAGGACCGAGCGTTGCGGTCGCTTACGTGAGTCGGAGCAGGGGAGTTCGGCTCGATTTGAGCGGTGTTGACTCAGTTTCAGGTAGCTCTTTGGGCTGTGAAAACGAGGCCGTCACCACGACTCTCTGACATCTACCGTCAACATTTGTCAAGCCGCCCCGGCAACGTCCGGGAGCCAGTTTGTGAGGTCCCGCCACACTTGCTCGAGCGATCCTCTGCAAGTAGCGCAGCATACCGTTGGCGCACTCCCGTCTATGGCGCGGTATCAGGGTCGAATTTAATAATCGTTTGGGGTGGATCTGTTGGGACCACCGGGTGCAGGTACGGTTTACCGGATGCTTGATGACAGCTGTAGCAACCTTGCAGGGTTTGCTTATAGGCAGCCTCGAAATGTGCGCTGTCTTGGCCCTCGATCGCCTGCTTCAATTTGGTCAGGATGCCCCCATTGATCGCATCGAAGATCGGATTCAAGTCCACTGGGTTGCCAGCGGGATCCTTTCGCACCGGCCGGATACGGATGGTCCACTGGATATGCTGCCGCGCTTCATTCAGATAGAAGTCGGCCAGCGGCCAATTCTTCTTCTGCCCGGCAAACCATAGATTGGCAAACTGAAAGCCAACGTCGGTCATTGTATGAGATTGCGATGGAATCACTTCTTTCAAGTGGGCGATGTCGGCTTGCATGGCCACGAGATCGGCGGACGGTTGCACCTGCGCCTGAGCAATCACCGTCACGGGCTGCTTCCATTGCCATAAGAACACCCCGCCAACGAGCGCGCCCAAAACAAAAATCGCCAGATTGTGCAACAGAGGCTTCTCTTTCATTTATCGCCCACCCGACGCGTGCGCGCTCTTGACGCTATTCCCCGGACCGAGTTCCTTGACCGCCGTGACTTTTCCGCCCAACCATTCGGCGTACCACATGATTCCCTTCGGATCTAGAAAAAGCTCGCGCGCAGAACCGCCTCCGCAACATGGTTCCGGATATTCCATCATCGCCTTCGTGTCCGGGTCCACGCGGACCAACGATTGGCGATTTTGGCAAATCACCCATATGGCGCCCTTTTGATCGATTTCCAAACTGTAGGGAACGCACTCGTAGGGCAGCTCGGTCTCTACAACATGGTCGCTTCCGGGCTCCAGCAGTCCCAGCTTGTTCGCATCCCTCTCCGGGAGCCAAGCGCGTCCTTTTTGGTCAATCTTTACGCGCTCCGTCCCGGTGCGTGGGGAAGGAATATCATAGGCCTTCACTTCTCCGGTTTCGGGGTCCATATATCCGACCTTGTTAGCTCTCATCATCGTCATCCATACTTTCCCACCATTCCAAGCCATTCCGAATGGCATCCCACTGACGTCGTAGCTCTTGAAAGTCTTAGTCTCGGGATTGTAGCTGGCAATCGCGTCATGGTAGAGCAGGTTGGTCCAGACCATTCCGTCGTTTCCCACGGCGACCATCCCACTCATTGGCTGATTTTTAGGGAAGTCAGGAGGCACCAGCCCACCACCGGGCGCTTTGCCATCGAGGAGCGAGGGAGGGAGGGGAATCTCTTCCATTACGCCCGTCTTCGGATCTATGTTGCCGATAATCGGACGAGCCGCGAACCAAACCTTCCCGTCAGGGGCAAATGACATCGAGAATGGCGAGGCAAAGGGTATGGGAGTTTTGAAATTGTAGAACGTGAATTTCCCTGTAGCGACTTCGACCTTACCGACACCGAAATGGTGCTTCCCATCCGGCCCATCGTGCCCGGCAGCAACCGTGAACCACACCGTTCCTTTGCCATCGGAAAGCCCCAGGTCGGGCATGGGCGGGACGCCAGCGTCATTGTAAGACCATGGGGGCCTGGGAATCGTGTACTGCTTGTATTCGATGTCCGTTCCTAGCGGAACCGGTTGCTGGTGCTGTTCCTCCGCTTCTTTGCCGAACCCGCTGATCAGAGTACTACCCGTGCCGAAGTTTTTCGTCAGATAGTCCAGGATCGGGTTAGTTCTTTCCGGGCCCAATTGTAGCTGGCCGAATTCGACGTGCCTCATGAGATCGATCGCGTTTCCCCACTCAGCCGCGCTCCGAGGTTTTTGGAGGGGTGTGCTGAGGTTATGGCAGTCTCCACAGTGGGCCACGAACGCATCCCTCTCATCATTGGGGCCCGGCAGAAGGGGTAACAGATCGGCCGTGCTCAGTTGTATTGCGGGAGGAGCGCTGAGCGGACTAATCGAGAAGTTCGCCGCCACCGGCCCTTTCCCCACCTGGACCTTCTTTTCCGCCGAGCGCCCATAGAATTTCCGGTAGGCAGTCACCGTGTAGCTTCCCGCGTCCAGATCCGGGAACTCAAACTTGCCCTGAGCGTTGGTCAAGACAACGGTGATAATGCCGCTGGACCCGATCGCGCGAACCTCTGCTGCTTCCACCGGGGCGTTGCCTGCGCCTTGAACGGCTCCCGAGAGAGTTTGGCCGCTCGCGGCCGTTGCGAACCCGCCTAACAGCACCGTGGCCAGGAGAAAACACAAAGTCAAGACCCGCCTCTTGCTCATAACGATGTTCCTCATAACGATCCTCCTCGCCCTTAGAATTACCTTGGCCACACTCTCTGGTGATTACGAAAGACGGGAGTCGCCTTTTCAGAATGACAATTTCAGCGCGGCCTGAAGCAATCTTGGGGCGGCAGCACTGAATATCTCGCCAAAGCCCGGTGAGTCGGCAAACCGCTGCGGAATGCCGAAATGGGGATTATTGAAGGTGTCGAAGGCATCGAACTGGAACCGCAGAGTTATATTTTCCCTAATCGGCATATTCTTGGCCAAGCTCATATCGAAATTCGTGATCCCCGGCGCTCGCACTCCATCGAATCCCGCTGTCCCGTACCGGACCGTTTTCTGAATCGCAAATGCCGCGGTATTGAACCACTCGTTGACCGTTCCCTGGCCGTGCGAAAAGTTCGGATTTTTCACCAGTTGGTCGGGACGGCACGCGGCGGGGATAAAATTCCCGCACTCATTGTTCTCGAGGTTAATCGTAAACGGCTGCCCCGACTGAATCGTGGTGATGCCGCTAAAATCCCAGTCCAGCAGCTTGCCCACTATTCCGTTTGAGAGGAACGCTCGTCCCGTTCCAAAGGGCAATTCCCAGACGTAACTGGCCACAAACCGATGGGCCACGTCGAAGATCGTCGGGGAGTACTCAAGTGCTCTGTTGCTGGTCTGAGCCAGGGATGTGTTCACAGTTTGTTCTGGGATGGTACCCGTGCCCAGCGCCTTTGACTCCGTAAACGATGCCGTAGCGACAACTCCGTGTGAAAAACGCTTCTCTAGTTTCAAAGTGCCGGCGTTGTAATTGGCAGTCGCGTTTCCGTTGATCAGCACGCTCCCGGTGGAAAATTGCGGATAGGGCGCAGTGGCCAGATTGCCCAACGTCGTTGGGGTATTGAAGTAGTTGGCATTTTCCAGATGAAATGTCGCTGAGCCGGTGTAAGTGGCATCGATGACCAGATTGGGAGTGATCGAATGTTGGATCGAAAGGTCCCAGTTCTCGGAATAGGCATCGGGAAAGTTTTTGGCAACGGGAGGCACCAGGGGGAAGAATCCGCCCGCCGCTCCGCTCAGGACCGTTTGCACAGGCAGCTTTAAGGTGCTGTTGGAGACAGCTATAATGTCTTTGAAAGGGGCGAACGTTTCCGGAGCGGTGATCTCCCAGAAGGGCTTAAACCCAGTGTAGATGCCGAAGCCACCGCGCACTACTGTCTTTTGATCCGCGAAGGGCGTCCAAGAAAAGCCGATGCGTGGCTCGAAGTTCTTGTGGTCGTTATTGATCAGCGCGCGAGGGTAACCGGCGGCTTGGGTAGTCACGACGGGCACCACTTTTTCGATCTGCGGCAAGTAGACTGGGTCCAGATAAGCAAGCCCTTGTATGTTCGAGCCCGTCCCCGGGACAACTATCTCCGCGGGGTTTAAATTCTCCGTCGCCTGGCGGCCGTTGAGTTCCTTCCAAGACGATTGATAATCATTCCGCAACCCATATTCAAAGACCAGTCTGGGGGTAATGTGCCAGGTATCGGCGAAGTAAAAGCCGTACTCGTAAGCGCGGAAGTAGTACGTCGCAGCGCTTCCCGCTTCGGTGCTCGCCGAAAATGGTACGCCTAGGAGGAAGTCGGCGTACGCGTTGCCCGTATTGTTCCCGGAGAACTGAAAACTGGCTTCGGTGTTTATATTAAAGTCTATTAGGTTCTCTAAATGCCAACCCTGGATCGTCCCGAACTGAAAGACGTGGTTCCCATGAGTATAGGTAGCGTTCGCTTGTAATTCGCGGTCTTCAGCCACATTGCCGCCAGCCGCTCCTCCCCCGATGCTGTTGAATCCGGAGACGCTGACTGCGGGGGGGCCAAACGCCGTCGGCCCCTGCGGAATCCCTTGTATCCCAAGGATACTGCCCCACGCCTGGGTCAGGTTCCCCGGGTCGTATTCGGTGTTAAACGCGCCGGGACGGTTCCATCCGCCCGTTACCTGAAGAATCAGGTTGGGGGTGAAAACTCTCGTGTAGCCAATGCCAAAGTTCCGGTCCGTGGTCTGTGCCGTGTTGCCGAAACCGGGGAGGCCCCCTACAGCGGAGCTGTAGAAACCTACACCGGCCGATTGAGCCTCGCTCGGGTTCAAATCGCTTCGCTCAAGATACATGAAGTGCCCGAAAAGAGTGTTCTTGTCGTTGAATCGGTGATCGATCCGGATCGTAAAATTATCGCTCGTCGTCGGCGCGGCCGATTCGTTTAAGTAATTCCCCGCCAAAAGAGTGGAATTCCCGACGTTCGGGAGAGGATAAAGCTTCTGGAGTATCTGCGACGCACTGTTGATCCTGGTTTGCGGAATGATGTTGTTGGGGAATGGATGGCCTGTCGTGGGATCGATCGGGACACTGCACAACGCTGGGTTGGCCGCGCAAAGGGAGAAGTCGCCATTTCGAAAAGCGGCCTGCGGAACGGAAAATAGGAAGGTCTGGGTCTGGCGAATCCGCAGACCTTCATAGCTCACAAAGAAGAAAGTGTTGTTGTGAATAACTGGCCCACCAAACGTTCCGCCAAACTGATTCTGTTTGTACGGTGGAACCGCGGTGCCGGGAAAATCGAAGTAGTTGTGAGCATCCAGCTTGTCGTTCCTGAGAAACTCGAACGCATCCCCATGGTATGAGTTTGTGCCCTGCTTCAAGACGACATTCACGGTGCTCGTGCCGCTCCCGCCGGTATCGATCGCGCCCAGGCTTGTTTCAACCTTGAACTCCTGGATCGCGTCGACTGTTGGAGCAATCGCCAGCGAATTACTCTGCGAATTCGTGGCATTTACTCCATCAATAACGAAGTGATTCAAATCCTGGCGGCCACCGTTGATGTTGAGAGTAGGCCCTTGAGTTCCTCCGCCAATCGAGTTTCCCCCCGCACTTGGAACCACATCAGCCGAGAGCAGGGCAAGCTGCAGAAACTGCCGGCCGTTTAAAGGCATCTCCTCGATCCGTTGGGTCTCCACCACATCGCCCACCGCAGCGCTCTGCGTTTCCAGAAGCGGTGCCGAGCCGCTCACTTCGATCTTCTGCGTAACGGCCCCGATGTCGAGGGAAACGTCAACGCCAGCCCGCTGTGCCACCTGCAGCACTATTCCCGAGGTCACCTTTGTCGTAAACCCTTCGTGGGACACGCTAATAGAATAGGTTCCCGGGGTCAGCGAAGGGACCGTGTAGAGTCCGCTTTGATCGGTAGCCACGGTACGGATAAACCCCGTTCCGGCGTTGGTGACGGTGACGGCCGCGTCGGCAATTTCGGCGCCGGTCGAATCGGTCACCGTTCCCGCGATGCTGCCGGTCCCCTGCTGTCCAGATAAACCGCCGGCCAGCAGGAGGGAAAGCGCCGCAATCTGGATGAGGCAAACGCCGAAAGTCGCGATCTTCCGCAAATCGAGCGGACAACTACAACGGCCGATGTCCTCAATCCTGTTCGTCTTCATGCCAATTCCTCCTGTACTGTCAAACTTAATTTCCGAGATAGCGTGCGGTTCCTTTACTGAACTGAGCTACGAGCGCGCCCTTCGGACCGGAATTCTTCCGAGGCTTTAACTTTTTTAATTTCCCGCGAAGGGCAAGTCTGAACACAATTGCCTTACGCGTAGAACAATCGGCTTTTCGGCTTTTCGGCTTTTCGCAATTGAGTCACACAACTCTCTCAGGCAAGCGGGAATCACGGCGGTCCGGATCGTGGATGTCACTCCGACCTGCCGGGTTCTTTCGTATTGGTATTATTAACATGACAATCGAACTCTAACGAGCCGCCGCTTTTGTTGTCAAGAGGAAAATAAAAGCAAACGTCAATAAATATTTATCGAACCAATAAAGGAACATAGCGACGCAGTTTGGTTGCGTAGCGTTTCGGTTCGGAATGGAGTTGTGACAGTGGATAACGGGCCTGCGGTGAGAGCAACCATCTTCCTGGAATTGTCCATTGGAGACATCGAGCAAGTCGGAGGGAGGCGAAGACCAAATGCCACCAGCATCGATATTGCTTTAATCCGTAGTTAGCGGCGTAAGTGAATGACAGAAGATGTTAGTACAGACTATTGTTATATCATCACTAGTACCTACGATGTGGATGAATACCCCGCGCATTATAAAAGCTGGCTTCGTTTGGCGTGTAGGTTGTGAGCGTAGACCGAAATCATAAAAGGAGGCGTGCGGTGTGAAGCAGGACACTTTGGGATGGATGTTCAAAAATAAACTGGCTTCGGCTTAAGTTGGTGGCTAAACGAAAAAGGGCTTTCGTCGGCGAGCTGCAAAGAACAAACTCAATCCCTGATTCAGCCTTTCACGAGCTCGGCTGCGGTGCGCCCGGCGATTCGTCCCAGTACTGTCGCGCTCAGCAAGCCATTGCCCGAGAGATAGCCGTCCGCATGGGGTCCGGAGAGACCGCGGGCAGCACCTCCTCCGGCAAGCAAGTTGGGCAATAGAGTGCTGTCTGGACGGAGGACCCGTCCATGGGTGTCAATCGAGAGGCCACCTTGCGTGTGCAGCAGGGCCCCTGTAACGCGCACCGCGAAGTAGGGCGCTTTCAAGCTTTGGTTTGCAAGAAAGTTTCTGCCGTGCGGGTCGCGGTCGACTCCCGTGGCCATTGACTTGCATTTTTTCAGAGTGTCGGCGAGGGCGCTGGGCGCGATATCCGTAATTCTCGCAAGTTCTTCGACCGATTCAGCCCGGCGAATGGCTCCGGAGGACTGGGCCAGGCGGTAGTCGTCAAATTGAAGCCCAAGTTCGTGAATTCTCTGATCGTAAATATTCCATCCGAAATGTCCAGGCTGTCGCAAAAGCTTCGCGGCCTGCTCCGAATACCCTTGGTGTTCGTTTGAGAAGCGCTCGCCATTGGCGTCTACCTGAATACCCCCTTCCATCATCAACGCCCAGGTGATAAGCACCGCGTGAGGATGTGCGATGGAGCCGTGTCCCTGATAGGAACTCATATCTGCGCAGGCGGCGCCCAGTTCGACGCCCCACGCGATAGCGTCACCCTTGTTTCCGGCGTGTCCGAAGTAGCTCGCGTTCGACATTTCGGGTATATACGAGCGCACCATTTCGCGATTGCCGCCAAACCCGCTGCAAGCGAGGATCAGCGCTTCGCAACCGATATCTTCGGTCTTGCCGTCAGGCCTTTCGATCCGAACTCCCATCACCGTTCCGTCCGATCGCGCGAGAAGCTGGTCCACGCGTGCATCCGCAACAATGTCGATGTCATGGCGAGCCACAGCCTGAAGCAGATAGTCCATGAGTTCCTTGCCGGTACGGCGCGGCGGTGCGTGCATGCGCATGCGTGAATGGCCGGGATAAAGGAAGCCTTCTACCACTTCGAATATGGCGCCATGAGAGTCAGCCAGCCATTCGATCGTTGGAGCTGACTCGACAGTCACCGCATCGACAACTCTACGATCGGCCAAGCCATGATTCTTGGCCATGATATCGTTTGCGAATATCTCCGGCGAATCGTCGATTCCTTTGGCGCGCTGAAAACGCGTGACCGCTGCGGGGATCATGCCAGATGACAATGACGTACTACCAGACGGGCGCGCATCGCGTTCGAGCACCATGGCATCGACGCCCAATTCTCTCGCAGCCAACGCCGCTGTCAGGCCGCAAGCGCCGGCTCCCACGATCAGTACCGGAACATTGAAATGGAACGTCAGGCCATCAGCGCTCAGAACATGCATTCGATCTTCACGATCCGGTTGCTGCCGGGCTCTGGCAACCCGATTTTGCCGGCGGCGTGCTCGCCGAGTAAGGCCACCATGGCGACACCATCCCTACCGACAACCGCTTGTTTCTTATCATAAAATCTCTTCGGTGATGGGCATTGTAATGTGCGCATGACAATATAGCATATTTACAAGCTCGAAGTCCACTCGCGGTCAAAGCTAAAAGGATCGGTACTCCGTGGTTACAAGTAGGCGCGAAAAGCGTTGTGTTGGCGCATTGTTCTGCTCAATTAACATTGAATCTATTAGCCCTGCGAGGTCTAATGTTTCAAATTTGTTCCAAGATTGTACCGGAATTTATTTGCTTGATACAGCAGGCGGCCGCTTGTGATGCATTTGCAAATCGCCACACAGAAGAGATGGGCGGAGGATTTGGCAGGGCCGGGATATACTATGCGGGCTAATCGGTATTTTCGAGCGGTCGAAGCAGGGTATTCCGGCCGAAAACCCAGGAGGATAGTGTGATTACGCTGAACGACGCTCGCAGGATCATTGCCGCCGCCGAAACGAAAGCAGCCGAAATCAAGCAGCCCATGAATATCGCGGTTGCCGACACCGGCGGAAATCTGGTCGCGCACGTACGAATGGATGGAGCATGGATCGGCAGCATCGATATCTCGATAAAGAAGGCCTATACGTCCAGAGCCTTCGATATAGCGACGCGGGACCTAGCGCAGCACTCGCAGTCGGGTGGACAGTTCTTCGGCATTCACGCTTCGAATGATGGAAAGATTATGATTTTCGCCGGGGGCATTCCTTTGAAACGCGACGGCAAGGTGGTCGGCGCGATCGGCGTCAGCGGAGGTTCGGGCGAACAGGACCATGCCGTGGCGGAAGCCGGCGCCGCCGCTTTCTAATCGCGGCCGGTGAAGAGATCCAGGTAGTCGTTGACGGCAGTAGCCTCGAAGCGCCGCTGGTCGAGCGAAATATCGAGGATGGCCCGCTGCTGGGCGGGGAGAAAACGGCTGGCCAGATTCCTCCGGAATTTTGCTTCGAGCAACGGCAATCCTTCTTCGCGCCGCCGCTTGTGGCCCAGGGGATATTCCACGGTTGACCTCAGGACTTGACCGGTTTGCAGCTCGATCTCCACGGTGTTGGCGACAGAGCGTTTTTCCGGGTCGTGATAGCCCGTCGTGAAACTCGGCTCTCCCACGCATTCTGTCTTTTCGCGCAAAGCATCGATTCGAGGGTCGGCGGCGATGGCGTCTTCGTAGTCAGCGGCGGTGAGACGACCGAAGATCAGCGCGACGGCTACCATATATTGGACGCAATGATCGCGATCGGCAGGATTCGCGAGAGGCCCTTTCTTATCGATGATACGCAGGCAGGCTTCTTGGGTGCGAATGGTGATCCTGGCAATGTCATCGGATGTTCTTCCGCCCTCCTGAAGCTGCCGATGCAGGCCAAGCGCGGCTTCGACAGCGGTCTGCCCATGAAACTCGGCCGGGAATGAAATCTTGAAGAGCACGTTTTCCACTACGTAGGTTCCATACGGACGCTGAAACTTGAGTTCCTTGCCCCCAAACAGAACATCGTAGAAACCCCACCGTTTTGCGGTGAGGACCGATGGATAGCCCATCTCTCCTCGCCTGGCGATCAGCGCCAGCCAAACCGCGCGGCTGGTCGCGTCTCCTGCGGCCCAGCTTTTGCGCGAACCGGTATTAGGAGCGTGACGATAGGTTCTGAGGCTACTGCCGTCTGCCCAGGCCAAGGATATAGCGTCGATGATCTGGGCACGGGAGAGCCCGAGCATTTTTGCCAGCACCGCAGTCGAGGCCACTTTAACGAGCAGCACATGGTCGAGGCCGACTCGATTGAAGGAGTTTTCCAGCGCG
>Ga0302324_100022640_pt1 | contig 12198 bp, 7 predicted proteins | sample Palsa_T0_1_FD_201949 | JGI IMG/M metagenome (GOLD analysis project Ga0302324, IMG submission 201949) | Peat permafrost microbial communities from Stordalen Mire near Abisko, Sweden - Palsa_T0_1 | ecosystem: Environmental > Terrestrial > Soil > Palsa > Peat permafrost | place: Sweden: Abisko...
CAATGAAGAGATGACTGGGATCGTGGCCCGCGAGCGATACCAATCGTCGAACCCGGTCAAGTGTTCTTGGACGATCGCTTCGACGCGGGGGATTGCCGCGCGGCGATGTTCGATCGTGAGGTCGATCGACTCGCCCATCTTGTCGATGTCCACGAGGCCGACGCCCGGGATGCGCGCGACCGCAGGGTCGACGTCGCGGGGCACGGCGACGTCGATGAGAAAGATCGGACGGCCCGGACGCGCGATCATGGCCTCGGCTACCTTGCCCGGCGTAATCACGAAATGAGACGCGCCGGTCGAGGTGATCACGACGTCGGCGAGCTTGAGCGCGTCGACCAGCGAATCGAGCTCGATCGCTTGACCCACCCCGAGGCTTCTCACGAGGCTACGGGCCCGCTCGTGGGTGCGGTTGGCGACGATCAATTCTGCCGCGCCTTCGAGCTTCAGCCGCTTTGCCGCCGTCTGTCCCATCTTGCCGGCCCCGATTACCAGCACGTTTTTTCCTTGCAGCGAGCCAACGTGCTGCTTCGCCATGGCGATCGCGGCCGTGGCGACGCTGACCGACTCCGTGCCGATCGCCGTTTGCGAGCGCGCTGCCTTTCCAGCGCTCAGGGCCTCGTGGAAGACCCGGTGTAACGTCTTACCGAGCGAGCGCGCGCGACGTGCTTGGCGGTACGCGTCCTTCACTTGACCGAGGACTTCTGCGTCTCCGATCAACATCGAGTCGAGGCCAGTCGAGACGCGGAAGAGGTGCTCGATCGCCGCGCTTCCGTGCAACACGTACAAGTACGGATCGATGTCGTAGGCGATGCCGCTATGGCGGAAGTTCCCGAGGAACTCCTTGAGTTGCAGGACGCCGAGCCCTTCGTCTTCGAGTTCCGCGTAGATCTCGAGCCGGTTGCAAGTAGAAATTAACGCCGCTTCGCGGACCGCCTCGTAGTCGCGCAGCGCGATGAGCGCTTCGGCGACGCGGGCCGCCGGAAAGGCGTGTCGCTCCCGAACCTCGGCCGGAGCGGTGTGATGCGAGAGGCCGAGACAGACGAGCGGCACTACGCCTTCTCCGCGAGTTGGCGCTTGTACGTTGCGATTTCGGTGTCGGCATCGAGATCGTTGAGCTTATCCTTGAGCGCCTGCTCGAGCGCGGGGTCCTCCCACATACCGCGGCGTCGCGTGTCGAGGAGAATCTCGCCGAGTTCGCGCGTCTTGTGCGAATTGGCCTCGGCAATCCGTTGCCAATCGAGCAGCGTCACTTCTACGGTGCGCTTCCAGAGGTCGGGCGAGATCGTATTCCCGAGCGCCGCCTCGGTCGAGCGCATCGCCTTGAAGATGTCGCCGAACTCCATGACGCCGGAGTAGCCGTGCTCCAGCATCCGATCGCGCCACGCTTTGGAGTGAAAGCGCGTCAGCACGCCGTTGACGACCACGGTCCGAAAATCGCGGACGCGCGGTTCGCGCCGGGTAAGATCGGTGACGACGATCATCGTGTCGTCGTGTCCGATCGAGCGCTTCGCGGCTCCGAACGCTGACGTGAACGACGCGAACATGTCCTCTTTGACGGGACCTCCGGCGCCCATCGCGACCAGCGGCTGCTGGATCACCTCGACGCGTTCGACGAGGTAACGCTGAACCACGGGTGCCGGCTCGAGGACGATCTGATTGTAGGTCGGCAGCATCGCGAACGAATTGTCGCTGATCCAGGCGGCCCCGATGTCGTTGAAATCGGTGAACGTGCCGCGGTCGAGCATCGCGCCGACCTGACCCATGAACGCGTCGTCCCCCATGCCGAAGCAGCGGGCAGTCGCGAGCTTGCGCTCGACACCCGACGCGACCAACTCGTCGACGTGTTTCTTGACGTAGTTGCTCTCGTGCGGTTCGTCGGCTTTCGCAGCAAGCGCGACGGCTTCGGTGACGAGCCGGATCGCGCCCGGAAACGTGTTCTTGAAGACGGCGGAGGTATTGGCCAGAATGTCGATGCGCGGGCGGCCCAGTTCGGCGAGCGGAATCAGCTCCGCGCGCTCGGCGCGTCCGAAGAAATCCTTGGCCACCCGGGCGCCGAGCAGATCGAGGGCTTGGGCGATACCGACGCCGTCGCTCTCGAGCATCTCGCTGCCCCAAAGCACGACGCCGACAACCTCCGGCAGCTTGCCGCGTTTGGCGACTGCAGCCTCCAACAGTTGTTCGATGCTGCGTTTCCCTTTACGCTGTGCCGCGGCTCTTGGCAGCATGCGGACGTCCGTCGACGCCATGTTCCGCCCGGTCGGTACCACGTTCCAGTCGCCCGCGATTTCGCCGCCCGGCGACGGTTCGATGTAGCGGCCCTCAAGGGTCGCGATCAGGCCGTCGCGTTCGGCGTCGCCGACGCGGCCGAGTTCTTCCCAGAGGCGGCGTGCGTTCCCGATAAACGCCGTGAGCGCGGGATCCTCGTAGGGACTCACTTTGAGCGGAGCACCGGCGATTGGTCGCGCCCGCAAGAGGCCATCGACCGTCGTGCGCGCGCCCGCGCCGCCCGCCCAGAAGACCTCGCTCTCCATCAAGGAACGCGATGCGTCGCGGATTTCTTCGAGCGTCTCGTGATTGTACGCGCCGCTCGGGCCCCGCTCGTGCGGCGCGCGGGCGAGCTCGTCGTAGTCGATCCCATAACAGCCTGCGATCAGCCGATGGATGTCGACGTTCGCGCATTCGAGACAGGCGTGAAAGGTACCGAGACGGTCGTCGGTCGAGAGGTTGCGGCCGAACACGTGTTGACCGGCCGGCGCGAACTCGCCCTCGAGCGCCACGAGTTCGTCGTGGATCGCGGCCACGAATTGCGTTTCCGACGCTCCGGCCGGCGCGTCGGCACGAAACCCGGTGTGCTCGACGACTTCGAGGATTTCGGCCGCGAGATCGGTGCGCTTTTCCGCATCGTCGCTTTGGGTGTTGTAGTAGTCGTGAACGAGCCGGTGCAGATTCCGTAGCGACGCGCTGCCCTCGACCGAGCGCAGCGGCGGACACAGATGCGAGAGGATCGTCGCGTAGGAGCGACGCCGCGCGATCGATGCCTCGACCGGATCGAGAACGTTGAACACGTAGGCGTGCGGAACGGTATCGATCAGAAACTCGGGATAGTCGCCGGCCGCCGGGCACCATTCTTTTCCACGCGACCACTCGACGAGACCGTGCGTCCCGACGTGCACGATGGCGTCCGCGTTAAAGCGACGCGTCGCATACCGGTACGATGCGAGCAGCCAGGGCGAAGGAGGCGCCTTCTTGTCGTGGATGACCGACAGGTCTTCCATGCCGCGCATGTCCTGCAGCAGCACGACCACGTTGCCATAGCGCAGGCCCTTGACGGGCAGCGTCGCCGGCGGCTGGCCCCAGGTGTCGTAGAAGAGCGCTTCGTTGCCCTTGGGCAGGTCGCGAACCCAGTCGCGGATCTCGGCGGAACTAACGACGCCGACGTGATGTTCGCCCGCGTACATTTCCTGCAGCTTGCGGCTCGTGACGGTATCGTCGTCGTCTTGCTCTCCAACGGTGTATCCGGCGTTGCCCAGGGCGCCGATCATCGAGCGCAGCGACGCGGCGACGTCGAGAAAGTACGCCACGCCGACGTTCCCCGGACCGGGCGGGAAGTTGTACACGAAGAGGGCGATTTTTTTCTGAGCGTTCTCGATGTGCCGCAGGCGGAGCCAGCCGGTCGTGACGTCGGCGACGAGCGCGACGCGATCCGGAATGGGCTCGAGCGCACTGATCTCTTCGCCGGGCTCGCGCGAGCAGATCGGGGGCAACGGCTGAATGCCCTCGGTCTCGGGGGTCACGACGTTGCCGATGTACTCGAGCATCGCCACGCCGAATTTCGATTTCGCGAGGTCCTCGCGCGACAGCGCGGCGTTGACGGGCGACGTATAGACGCGCGGGTTTCCGAGATCGCGGATGAACTCGACCGACGCTTCCGGTGCGCCCGCGAACATCGACCCGGCCAGGTACAGGGGAACGTTGTGATAGATGGCCGAGACGAGCGGCTTGCGGGTCTTCGCTTCGAGCAAGTGGCCGCGCGACACGATGTGTGCGTTGAAGACGGCGGTCATCGAGCAGATGACGCCGACGCCGCGTTCTTCCCAGGCATGGATGGCCGCATCGAGGACGGGGTGGTTCCAGCTCGGGAGAAAGAGGTCGTGGGTGATGAACCCGATCCTATCCCACGGCTTCTTCCCGTACGTGCGTTCGAACCAGGGTTCGTACCAGGCGAGATAGGCTGCCGGGTTCGCGAACATGCCGGCGTGCGCCGGGTGATAGATGCCTTCGTTCTCGACCTTTTCGGGGAGCGGCGCATCGCCTTCGTAGCCGCACTCCATGAAGTGCTTCATGAGGTAGAGGAACATGTTCCCGGCGTTCTCGACGCTGCGGTTGTACCAGTAGCCGGTTAGCACGAGCGTCTTGAGCACCGGGTTCCGCATGAACTTCGTCATGAAGGGGGCGGACTCGACCATCTTCTGCATGCCGAGAAAGCCTTGGCGGGCTTCCCAAAACTCGTCGATCTTTTCGTTCCGGGAACGCGCGACGAAGCGCTTGACCTTCATCGTCAGCGCACGCATGGGGCTCGGCTTCGTATGGTCGTACGAGAAGCCGAGCGAGCGGAACATCAGGTGCTGGAGTCGCGGATCGGGAACGTCATACCAGAGGAACTTGACGTTCTCGAGCTCGCCCGCGCGGTCCATATCGCCGAGCAGGTGAACGAGCCGCTCGACGGTCTCGATCGACATCGATTGCCAGCCGATCAAGATGTCCGCGGTCCGGATCGCCTCGCGGAAACGGTCGAGCGCACCCGGATCGTTGAAGTCCGAGGCGCCGAAGTGGTCGAGCACCCAGTCCTGCCCGGTCTTCTCGCGCAGACGTGGGAACGCGAGCCGGATTGCGTTGGCGCGCTCGTCGGGTGCCCAAGAGGAATATCCGACGACTCTCATAGGTGGACGCTACGAAATCGACGTCACGTCCACCGTGACCACCATCACGCGATACGCGCGACGATTTCGTTCAACGGGAAGTAGCGGCCGTTCGCGATGGTGGCCAGTTCCTGCATCAGGGAGGAGGTCTCGTAGTCGTCGAGGTTGACGAAGGTGGCGGTCGCGCGGCCCGCCAGCCGGGCGACGAGCGTGCGGCACTGTTCGGCCGCCGTTTCGGAGAGGCTACTGCCATCGCCGTCAGCGGCGAGCAGCCGGCGCAACTCGGGTTCGCCGCCCAGCGGCACGTTGGCGCGCCCGTCGCTGAACACGGCGATCTCCACGCTCGCCCCGGGATTCGCGCGACGGAAGCGTTCGGCGATGCGGCGCGCCTGGTCCAGGGCGTCGGGGAGCGGCGTGAGCGCGCGACGTTCGCTCGGCTCGAGCTCCCCAATCCAGCCGGCGACGAGTTCGACGTTGCGCCCGACGTTCTCGTCGACGACGACGTCGGCGGCCGGGCCCCAGCAGGAGATGAGCGCCGCGCGTTCGCGCTCCGCGTAAATGGGCCGCAGCAGTTCTTGCGTCGCGGCCGCCACCGCCTGCGCGCTCTTAGCGGCCGACTGGGACGCGTCGATGATGAAGACGGTCAAGCGCAGCGGAACCGAGGCGTCCACGCTTTCGCGCAGTTCCGGGGCCGTCGCCGTGCGCGTCGCGACGCCGCGGGCGAGCACCGTCGCGGGGACGTCGATCCGGCCGTTCGCGTGCGCGCGGACTTCCACCGGTTGTCCTTCGAGTTTCGTTTGCGGTGTCGCGCGAACCGGGGCGCGTTCCGCGAGTTCCGGCGAGACCACGAGGCGTGCGCCGGACGCGTCGTCGTCGTCGGGCGCGTCGCTCGCCTCGTCGCCCTGGGCCTCGATGGCCGCCTCGATTGCCGCGTCCTCTGCGAGATATTCCGTGCGGGCCTGAGCGCGCAGCCGGCTGCGCCGCAAGCGCGCCGACATCCCGAAGACGCGGCGCACGTCGTCCGCGGAGGCGACGGTCCGTCCTTCGAACGCGGCCAGCGCGCAGGCAGCCTCGAGCGCGACGAACTCGGTGCGGTGCGACTCGATCCCGAGCCGAGCAACCGTGCCGATCGCCAGCTCCTCCGCTTCGGCGTCGGGGGAAACGGCCGGCAGCAGGGCGATGGCGCGCGCGATCTTTGTCCGCAGCGCGCGCGTCTTCCCGGCGTAGGCGGCGGAAAAACTCTGCGGGTCACGGGCGAAGGCGGCGTTGCGCCGGTAGATCTCCACCCGTTCGTCGTGGCTTTGGGCCGAGGCGACGAATACGCGTAAGCCGACCCGATCCGTGATCTGGGGACGCAGTTCTCCCTCTTCGGGGTTCATCGTTCCGACGAGCGTGAAGCGCGAGGGGTAGTCGATCGTCTGCTGGCCGCGTTTCACACGAACGACGCCTTGGGCCGCGGCGTCGAGCAGCACGTCGACGATCGCGTCGGAGAGCAGATTGATCTCGTCGACGTAGAGGATCGCGCGGTGCGCTTGCGCCAGTAGCCCCGGCCGGAAGGCCACGGTTTCCCGCTCGAGCGCGGCGCGTAAATCGATCGTGCCCACGACGTCGTCGATCTGGGCGTTCGCCGGCAACTCGACGATCTGGGCGCGGGTTCGCTCGGGGCGTCCGCTCGTCGTGCCGGCGGCGCACTCGGCGCATTGCAGCGAACTTCCCGGCTCGCATCCAAACGCGCAGCGATTCCGGGTCAGAACCGGCAAGAGGTCGCCGATGCCGCGCACGATGGACGTCTTGCCGACGCCCTTCGGGCCGGAGAGCAGCACCCCGCCGATGCGGGGATTGATGCTCGCGAGCAGCACGGCGAGTTTCGGCTCGTCTTGGCCGACGATTGCGGCGAACGGGTACGGTACGTAGGCGGCGCGGCCCGTGGTCGGCATCCGCGGACGCTTCAGGCGACGCTGTCGGCGGGCCTGGGCGTTTCGAGGCGCCGCTGCAAATGAAGCGGCTGTCCCGCGCCGCCCGCGATCGAGGGCTCCTGATCCGGCATTGGACAGGCGTCCATCCAGCGCGACCGCGGGACCGGCTCGACGGCGTCGTCAGGCTGGAGCATCAGCTTCGCATACTGCACGACGTTGTCGGCATAGCGAACGTAGCGCATCAGGAATGCGGGCAGCCTGCGCCAGCCCTGCATGCTTCTGCCGCGCCGGTTCCGCCCGTTGTTCCGGGCCATGGTGCGCAAGCACTCCAAGAAAAACGCGGAGTCCGTCCGGATGCCGAGCGCCCAGACCTCGCGTGCCGCGCGCTCGGTCTCGTTGATGACCTTGCGATCGAACTTCTCCCAGTCGATTCCGAGGCGGCCGTAGATCGACGCCTCCGAGTCGCGCAGGTACATCGTGACGTAGACCGCGAGGGTGAAGAACTTGATCGCGAACCGGTTGCGCGCGCCTTCCATATACTGTGGTTGGCTGCGCAACATCAGCGTGAAGAAGCGGCTGTGCCGGCGTTCGTCCTTACACCAGTTGTCGAAGTAGCGGAAGATCGGGTGAAACCGGTATTCGGGATGGCGCTTGAGGTGGTCGGAGATATTCTGGTAGCGGTAAAAGCCGACGATCTCCGACAGGTAGGTCGTGACGAAGATCCATTTGGGGTGCATGTACTGCAGGCCCGCGACGTTCGGCAGCTTCGCCAGATCGAAGCGGCGGCCCATCTGGCGCATCACGAAGTTCAGAAACGACGAGTGCCGCGCCTCGTCGCGCGACATGCACTTGTAGATGCTCGAGACGGTCGGATCGGTCAACTTCTTGTGGACGTCGGCGTACAGCAGGCAGCCCGAGAACTCGCCGATCGCCGAGCGGTGCAAGAATTCGTAGAACTCGCTCCAGACGGGATCGTAGTCGAGGTCGAGCGCGTCGTCTTCCCAGCGGAAGTGCGCGCGATTGTAATCGGCCTCAAAATCGGCGCGCAGCGCCTCGAACTCGTCTCTCAGCCAATCGATCGACAGGGAGTTGAGGATGTCGATGTCGGTGCGATAGAGCCTCGGCGCGAGAATCTGCGGAGCTTGCGACACTAGTGTCCCACTAGCGCCTTCGCACGGCCTCGAAGAGACAGGAGTCGTAGAAGAAGCGCTTGACCCGGTGCGTGCGCGTCACCTTGAAGCCGGCGCGATACAAAACCTGTTCCACGTCGTTGTACGATAAGAGGTAGAGGCTGGTCATGCGGTTCTTCTGATGGAAGAAGCGCTTCCCGATCTGCATCCAGAACGCGTTGAAGGGCGTCCGGATCGCGAACGATCCGATGATCTTCTGGCCGGAGGCCGCGGCGAGCGTCGCGAGCATTTTCCGGACGTCGTCGTACGGGTAGTGGAAGAGCACGTCGAGGCAGCAGACCAGGTCGTAGGACCGTGGGGCCGCGCGCAAGCACGCGATGTCGCCGACGGCGAACTGCGGCGCCACGCCGCGCGTCCGGTCCTTCGTGTTGTAGCGGGCGAACGATACCATCGGTGCCGACACGTCGAATCCGTCGACCTGGATGCCGCAATCGGCGAGCCGCAGCGACAGGGCGCCCGTTCCGCAGCCCGCATCGAGGGCCGTCCGGATGCCGTCGTCTGCGATCCAATCGAGGACCTGCGCCATCGCCAGATCGTGCCCGTCGCGGATGACCCGCCAGATGGGCGGGATGCGGCCTTCGCCATAGATCGCCGTCCAACGTGAGAAACCCGACGTCTGGAAATACTGCGCGACGCGCTCCGTCGTCTCGGAGGGCTCCTGGTTGTCGAAAAGAAAAGTGCGCTCGGGTGCCGGCGACGCGACGTCGCGTTCCAATTGCCTCACGCCCACTCACCTTTCTGAACTCCGTGGTGCACGTAGCGTAACGGGCGCGCGGTTTCGTCTCAGTGACAGCCGTCACCGCCGGTCTGCGTTCGCACTCGAAGTCTGGGGCCCGATGTCACCGCTCCGTAACCCCATCACTCCCATCAGCATCCTCGTCGGGGCGGAACGCGCCATTTTTGCGTTCGTGGGGACCCTGTTTTTCATCGCGGCCTTCGCGCTCGCCGTTCGCTCGACCGTGGATCTCGGGTCGATGATCTGGGGCCCGCGCGACGAGATCATCACGGCGGGCACGGCGTTTCTGAACCTGATGCTGCTCGTGTTGATGATGGTCGAGCTCGCCTACACGGTGCTCGTGTCGCTACGCGGGAAGGTGCTATCGGCCGAACCGTTTCTGATCGTCGGGCTCATCGCCGTCATCCGGCGGATCCTCGTCATCACTATCGGCGACGTCAACTCGAGCGCCGGACCGATCGGCCCGCAATCGGCCGGTGGCCTCGACGCTCAGCCGATGACGTTGCTCGTCCTCACCGCGATCGTGCTCGCGCTCGTCGGTTCGATCGTGCTACTCCGGCGCTCCGGCCGCGGCGACGCGGACGAGCAGCCCCAACCCGACGCACTGCATTAGAGTACGACGCTAGGCGATCGCTTTGGAGCTGTGGTCCAGCGCGAAGAGCGCACGGACGGTCCCGGCGCGATCCAAACGATATCGTTGCGCGAGTCGCGAGGCTTCCCCGAAGTGTTCGAGCGCAGCGGTTTCGGCGGCGCGCCGCGCGCCGAGCGCGTCGAGCGCCTCGGCGATCGCGTCCACATCCTGCCGATCGAGCGGACTCGAGCGGGCATAGCGCGTCGCGATCGTGCTTCGAGCCGCCGACGGCGGCCCGGCCAGTGCCCAGGCGATCGGGAAGCTCCATTTGCGGCGCGCGATGTCCGAGCTGACCCCGAGCACGTCGTCGCGGATCTGAAACGCGCGCCCGTAGGCGCGCCCGAGTTCGGCATAGGCGGCGGTCCGGATCGGATCGCAACCCGCGCAGAGCGCCCCGAGTTCGCACGCCGCGCCGAAGAGCGCCGCCGTCTTGCCGTCGATCATCGCGACGTACGTCTCGAGGCTCACCTCGGCGGCCGTTTCGAAGTCGAGGTCGTGCGCTTGGCCCGCGCACATCGCGAGGTTCGCTCGCTGCAACACGCGCGCCGTGGCCATCAGGCGCTCGGGCGGCGAACAGCCGCTGTTGCGAAGCAACGTCAGGTACGAAACGGCGCAGATCGCATCGCCCGCGTTGATGCCGTGCGAGAGCCCGTAGCGAGCCCAGACAGTTTGCCTGCCCCGTCGCGACGTATCGCCGTCCTCGATGTCGTCGTGCACGAGCGAGTAGTTGTGCAGCAACTCCACCGCAAGGGCTGCGTCGAGCGCGCTTTCAAACGAACCGCCTTCGTCGAGCGCGACGTGCAGCAGCATGCGCGGCCGGAGCCGCTTGCCGCGCTGGGCGCCGTCGTCGCAACCGATCCCGAAGTGCCACGCAACGTGCTCCGCGACCGGCGAGTCGCCTGGTTCGAGCAAGCCCGTCACGGTTTCCACGAGCGCGCGCTCGAAGCGCGCGATCAGTGCCGCGTCGAGTTCCGGCGGCGCGACGGCTTGCGCGTGCCGAGCCGTGCGGCGGTCGCGGGCGATCCGTAGCGGCGCCGTCGGCTCGAACGCTTCGAAAAAATCGGTGCTCCGCAACGTGGGGTGTTCCATCGGCGCGACCTTCACGGGTGAACACCACTATGCCGCAAAGCGCGCCGGGCGCACGTGACCGCAGTCACCGGGAAGAAAGCCCCGGGCAGCGCCGAAGCGACGGTTCGTGCTGGAGATCGCTACGTCACTACACAGGCTCCCATCCGGCGGCGCGCTGCATCTTTCCGGGCCGCAAGACGGCGTGCCGCTGTTGTTCCTCCACGGTGTCGGCGGCGGCGCCTGGTCGTGGCGCGCGCAGCGGGCGGCATTCGAAGCGACGCACCGCGTGTTCGTCTGGGAGGCTCGCGGTCACGGAGCGGCGGCCGCGGTATCCGACGCCGGCTTGTCGGACTATTATGCCGACGCGAAAGAAGCGCTCGCAGCCGTGGCGCTGGAATCGCAGCGTCCGGCGTACGTCATCGGCCATTCGATGGGCGGCTTGCTCGCGGTCGCACTCGCGTGCGACATGGCTGCGGCGACGAAGGGTCTCTTTCTGATCGATCCGGTCTACGCGACCGGCGAAGAGTACGGACATTTTCCACCGGCGCTCGGCCGCGTCGCCCTCTTAGTATGCTCGCCGGTGTTGCGCTCGTTCGAACGGAACGGACCCCTGAGCCGCGCGATGGCGCGTTGGATGTTCGAGCGCTCGTTTCAGGACCGCGCACGCATGGAAGAGGCCTGGTCGGACCAGCGCCTGCAAGTTCCCGTCGAGTACCCGCGCATGTTGCGGGAATCGTTCGGCCTGCCGGACGGCTTCGAGCTCCGCGACTTCGCCTCCGAGATCTCCGCGCCGACCTGCTTGCTCGAGGGGTCAGGCGGGGACGCGAAGGCCCGGTTTCCCGCCCTCGTCGCGACGCTCGGCCGGCGTCTCGGCCCGAACTTCACCCGGGAAACGATCGAGGGCGGACACTATCTGCAGGCCGACCGGCCCGACGCCGTCAACGCGCGCTTAGCGCGCTTCGTGAACGCGTACGGGTAGGGCCGACAGCTGGACCGGCGTGAAGCTCGCGAGTTCCGCCGGCGTTGCGGGCGGCGTGATCGCGCCCGCGACGATCGCGTTTTCGAGGCGTGCCACCCGCGCGATGTTCGCGGCGCCGATGAGGCCGCGCGTGTACTTGAACGGGGTGAGACCGACGCCGCCCTCGGCGAGGCCGAGTTCGACGCGGCCGCTGGTCGGCTTTTGCGACATCGCTTCGAGGCAGACGCGCGCCGCTGCGCGGTCGACGTGTTTCACGACGCTCGTCAGCACTTTGCCCGGCGCCAGGGCGTCTTGGTCGTTGTCGACGCCGATCGCGTACCCGGCGTGGGGCTCTTTGGCTGCCGCGATCGCGCCCAAGCCCGCCGCGCCCGCAACGACGTAGATCACATCCGCGCCGCCGGCGTAGAGCGCGCGGGCCGCAGCTCGGGCGCGCGGGGCGTCGTCGAAGGAGCCGGCGAACGCGCGAACGACGCGCACGTTTGGGTCGATCTGGCGAGCGCCGGCGGTGAAGCCGGACTCTGCCGCGGCCAGACGCGCCCCGTCCGTGCCGCCGAGGAACGCGACCTTCTTCGTGTGCGTGACGAGCGCCGCGAGAGCGCCGGCCAAAAACGAACCGTCCTGCTCCCGAAACGTAATCGATTCGACGTTCGGGGCGTCGACGATGCTGCCGAGAATCGCGAAGTGCGTACCCTCGAAGTGCCGCGCGACCTTCGTCAAATCGCCGGCCATCCCGTCGCCCACGGCGATCACCGTGTCGAA
>Ga0302324_100022643_pt1 | contig 12197 bp, 8 predicted proteins | sample Palsa_T0_1_FD_201949 | JGI IMG/M metagenome (GOLD analysis project Ga0302324, IMG submission 201949) | Peat permafrost microbial communities from Stordalen Mire near Abisko, Sweden - Palsa_T0_1 | ecosystem: Environmental > Terrestrial > Soil > Palsa > Peat permafrost | place: Sweden: Abisko...
CTTCAGTGACCTCGTGCATCAGCCACAAATTTCGCAGATTGGGTATGCTCGCGACCAACTGCGCGTCGGGCGTCAAGAAGCGATGAAGTCCGACCAGCGCTTTCCAGGGATCGTACATGTGCTCGATCACATCGGCCAAAATAACCGTGTCCACCGATGCGAGCTGCAAACCGTCTTCGCTCGGCTCGACCTGTTCGATCGGATGCGTGATCACGAGATCCAGCCGCTCGGCGGCCTTTGCCGCGGTCGCCGGATCGAGTTCGATCCCGATCGCGCGCGCGCCGTAGGTTTCCTTGACCGCAAGGGCCGTTGCCCCGGTCGCGCATCCAATATCGAGCACCACGCGCGGCGGATGCGCGAAGTAATCGAAAAGCTCGCGCCGCGCGCGATCGTTGTAGGGCGCGTCGACCGCCTTGTTACCGACGTAGGACGGGTCGGAAAGCTCTTGCCACACGTAGCGCGGCGGACGCGTCGGAATCACCTGAATCTGGATATCGCTCTCTTGGTCGCTCATGATGCGCTCCGTATTATGACACAGCCGATGCGGCCGCAGCGGTATATGCTCTGACAACGTCGGTAAAGGCTGCGTAAGGGTCAGCCAACGTGGCTAATCGGGCCGCCAACTGCGCGGCGGCGCGTTCGCGGTCGGTGCGAGCCATGGCGGCCGTCAGGTCGTTCGCGCCGAACTCAAAAGTGGTGCCGTCAAAAACACTGCCCGCTCCGAGCAAACCCGCAAACGGCGACCAATGAGCGGTTACCGGCAGCACGCCGGCCTGCGCCGCGCGAATGATGCGGGCCAGGCCCGTCGGCCGGTGCGACGCGTCAACATACACGGCTGCGCGACGATATAAGGCGGCTATCTGGCCGGGCGTCGGGTCAGATAAGCAAATCGCATCGCGCGGGCTGAGCCGCCGCAGCGTGATACCCAGATCGACGTCGCTTACCTGGCCCGCTATGACGATCGGAAATGTTGCCTCGTCGAGCGCTCCGAGGACGAACTGCACGTTGGCGCGCCGGATGAGCGGCGCATGCAACAGCATGAACGGCCGCGACGGAACGAATGCCGCAACGTCATCTTCATCGGGTTCCGCACCCACCAGGACACCCGCGAGCTTGACCCGCTCGGGTGAAATTTCCGGAAACCGGCGGCAGAATGCTTCAGCGTCGTCGTGCGGTGCAAGCAATATTGCTACAGCACCGGCGCATGCGCGTCCAAACGCGCGATCGTTTACGGCGATCTGCTCGGGCTCAAGCCGGAAGGGTATCTCGTCGATCTGCAGCTTCGTGTCGAAGTACGCCCGAAGGTACATCTCGCGCGACGTAAGATCGAGGCCTATGCGCAAGGCCGCCAGCAGACCGTCCTCAACGTAGCGGGTGTACGAAACGGCTAACGGCTCGAACGTTATGACGAATGGGCGTTTTGCAACGTTCGCAGCTGCAATTGCCGCCATCACGTGCGGGTCCCAGACCGCGCCGAAAATGTGGACGAGATCCGCCTTCGCGATCGCAGAAACCGTTGCACCAAAGACGCGATCGACGGTCAAGCCCTCCGCCGTCAAGCGCCGCTCCAGTTCGTCCGCGGCATCGGTATCGGCGTCGGGTGCGTAGCCGGCGTCCTCCCGCAAGACAAAACAAATCCGCCCGCCGGAACCGCCGGAAACCTGCGCCTGCACGACGGTACGCACGGGATGTAACGGCGCATCGGGCGCCCGTACGGCGAAACGTCCCGCTTCGGGCGCGTCGGCGGGATCGAACGTGAAGAGATGATCGTGAGGAACCGGTTCGGGGACGATGATCGCCGGCGCGTGTCCCCAAGGCGATGTTGCAACGACGAAGGGGATATCGCGCGCGGCCGGATCATCGATCTCATCGACGATCGCGACGGTCGGTGGCCCGGCCGCAGTATGCGGCGGCAACTCACCGTACCAGCGCCGAGCGAGTTCGATTTCGGCAGCCGGCATGTCCGGCGAAGGAACCACGCTCACCGATTTCGCCAGGTTGCCGAGCAGCGCGGCCGCGTGGTATCCACGCGCGCACGTTACCAAAACGTCGGCGCCGGCGGCAAACCGGCGCGCGTACGCAAACGGCGCCGAACTCACGAGCGTTTGCGCATACGGCGCTGCTCCGAGAAACGCGCGCTCGCGCGCCGCATCGAAAAGCAGGCTCGGTTTGTACGAGCGAATCTCTTCGCCGGGCGCGATTCGTCCGCGCACGAGCGTCCTTAGCCAGGCGAATATGTGTTCTTCAATCGCGTCGGCTGCTTGGGCAGCGATCGGCAACCTGCGCGGCCATACCAATATGGGCCCCCCCAGCGTCGCCAGCGAAATCATGTCCACGATCACGCCGGTCACGGTGAGCGATTGTCCATCGTCCTCAAAGAGCATATCGATGGTCGCATGACCGAGGCGCTCTCGAAAGATTGCCTCGTAACGCGCCGTCGATAGGAATTCCGGGTGAGCGAGCGCAGCAAGGGACTGTTCTGTGTGGTCAAATACGAGTGCCTCGAATTCACGCGTCCGTCTCATGGCGATACCAGCGTCCGCACCATCCGGGAAAGCCCACTGCGGCTACGGTCGGCGACGACCTCCACGTCCGGCAACAACGCGGATTCAAACAGCGCGAGCGATCGCGCATCTCCGAAGCGCGCGCGCCAAGCAGCAACATCGTCGCTTCCCAAGACGTCAGCAATATCGATATCGGGCGATTCGGAAGCCTCGATTCCGGCTTTGGACAATGCACGCTCGACCCGGCCGAGCAACGTCGCCGCATCAAGGTCGCCCAAGGCGCCCAAGGCCAGTACGACTTCGTCTGCAGGAGTTAGTGCTCGCGCATAACTCGCAATTACCGGCGCTATTTTCGACCAATCGCTTTCACTCTCGACGATCGCGAGAAGCGCGAGCGCATACGTTCGCTCGGATGTCGGGAACGACGATTGTGACGTGTCGTCGGGTAGCGGCACGTAATGCCGTTCGCGCACGAAGCCTCGGCCGATTGCCGCGGTTGCACTGTATCCGCCGCTGGGATAGGCTCGCGGCAGGTTCCAGCGCTCGGCAAAAATCGCCCAGTTTTTGGTCAGCTGCGTGCCGTAGTCGACGCGATTCGCCTTGAACGAAACGTTTCCGAAATGATGAATGAATGAATCTTCGCACACGGCTATCGCATAGCCGGCGGCGCGAACACGAACGCAAAAATCGTCGTCCTCAAAGTTGCCGACGGGGTAGCGCGTGTCGATCCCCCCGATTTCGGCGATGACGTGGCGAGAAATGCAGAGGCAAAAACCGATTACGCGATCGGTAAGATACGCCCGCCGGCGCAACTTGCTCGCGCGTTGACTCGCGTACTCCGCAATGCCGTCGAGACCATCGTAGCGCGCATCGTGAACGACCTGATGTCCGGCAACGAAGTTGCTCCGCGGCGCCGAAACGCCCACGGTACCGTCGCGGAGCTGGATGTCAAGGAGCGCTTCGAGCCAGCCGTCGGTGACGATCACGTCGTTGTTCAGCAGAACGACATGCGTCCCGGTTGCCTCTGCAATCCCCTGATTGCAGCCGTACGCAAATCCCATGTTGCGGTCATTGTAAATGATGCGAACGTCCTCAATGGCGCGCAAGCGCGCAATCGTTTCGGGAGCCGAACCGTTGTCGACGATGATGATTTCGTACGGCGTGCGCGTGCGCTCGCGAATCGACTTGACCGCCATCTCGGTAAATTCCGGCGCGTTCCAACTGAGCATCACGATCGAGGCCAGCGTCGCTTCGCCGGCCGGAATGCGTGAAAGCTCTTCCATCCGCGCGCTGTCGACGGCGAGTTCCGACGGAGCGCAGCCATAGCGCTGGGCAAAGACCGCGTCGGCCGCCGGCGCGCCCAACCGTGCAGCCGGACGATGCGAGCGGCGGACTGCCCTTCCAAGTGCAACCGCGCGATAGACCCAGTCCGTAACGGCGCCCTCGACGGACGCAAAGCCCGTATCAACTCGAACGTGCTGTGGAATCGTGCGCAATGCCACCAGCGTGCAGCGCGCGTCTGCGGAAACCGGCGCTTCCGGCGCGGCCGCCGACGGTTCGACGGCCGTTGCCGCCACGATATCGTACGCAAACTCAACGCTGTCGATCAGTTCGAGCAGCCAATCGCGCTCCAAATGTGTCGACGTGGAAACGAATGCAACATACCGGTCGCCACGAACCTCCGTTTCGGCCCGCACCACCTCGAGCACGGATCCCTCGCGTGCCCCGATTCCAGCCGGCGCGGGAGCATTCGCCGCCCACACAACTCGCACGGGTACGGGCCGCGTGGCGCGCAGCGCAGCGAGGAATGCGTCGGACGCGGGCGCATCGCCGTGTACGATAACCGTTGTTGGAGGAACCTTCTGCATTTCGAAGGTGCGCGTTGCATTGACGATCTGTTCGCGACGAATAAAGCCCGTGCGGTCACAGAAGCGGTTGTGATCGGGAGCGACGGTTTTTGACCAGCGCGCGCCGAGCCGACGAATGTTGTGCATCAGCCGCCGTTTGCGCTGCACGCCGGATTGCGATTCGTAGTGATAGAGAACGGCGTCCGACTCGTAAACGACGCGCAATCCGCGCGCGCGCACGCTCAAGCAATAGTCAACGTCCTCGTACCCGTTCCAGTAGGCTTCATCAAAGCCGCCCAAATCAAGAAAAAGCTCGCGCGGCGTCACCAGACACGCTCCGGTAACGACGTCGAAATCGCAGGGCGAAGCGGCGGCTCGCGAGTCGCCCGGCGCCTTCCACATAAAATGATACGGCCCGAATCCCTCGGGGCCCGAACGAATCGGCGCAAGCACGACGCCGGCGTGTTGAAGGGTACCGTCGGGGAAAAGCAGCCGTGCGCCGACGACGCCGACATTCGGCTCGTCAAACCGCGCGAGCATGCGCACCAACCAGCCATCAAACGCCTGCGTATCGTTGTTGAGATGGACGATAAAACGGCCGCTCCCCGCACGCGCGCCCTGGTTGCACGCGGCTGCGAATCCCAGGTTGCGCTCGTTGCGAATGACGCGGACCCACGGGAACTCCGCCAGGACCGCAGCCGTGCGGTCGTCGGAGCCATTGTCGACGACGATAACCTCGCCCTCGCCCGCCCCGGCGAGCGTAGGGCGAAGCGTTGCCAGACAATTACGCGTAAGGTCTTCGCGGTTAAAGACCGGGATGACGATGGAATAGTCCATAATGAAGTCTTGACGTGCTTTCGGCTGCCACGCTAAGGTTTTCATTCTTCGCGCGGAACAGTACGGGCGGCATGCTCCGGTATTATCAGCATTTCGGGTTGCAACGCGACCCGTTTCTCGACACCGCCGATCCGCAGTTTTACTGTGAACTGCCGCTGGTCCGCCGCAACGCCCAGCGCGTCTTGACGGGCGTCGAGGACTCGCGGGGACTCACCGTCGTGATCGGTGCGCCGGGAACCGGCAAGACCTCGCTGTCGGCGAACCTCGAGCAAACGCTACTCCAAGACGAGCGCATCGTCATCGGCAAAATCCTCGATCCGACCTTTGCAAGCGACGTCGAGTTTTTGCTTGCGATCGGCCGCGTTTTCGGCCTCGCGCTGCCCCCGCGATCGAGCGCTCAGCTCAAAAATGCGCTCAAAAACTACTTTTTCGACACGGCCGTACTCGAAGAAAAAACGCTCGTTCTGCTGATCGACGAGGCGCAAAATCTCACCGGCGACGGCCTGGAAACGCTTCGCCTGCTGCTTAACTTTCAGGTGCCGCAGCGCAAATTACTCAATCTCGTCCTGTTCGGGCAGAGCGAACTCGAAGCACAGATCAATGCGCGCGAGAATCTTCACGACCGGGTGGACGCCTACGTCCGGCTTGAACCACTCGACCCCGCTTCGTCGATGGCCCTGATCGAACACCGGCTCGTGCGGGCCGGGAAGATGCCCTTATTGCGCCTGTTCACCTCGGATGCACTCGAACTCGTCGTGGCCGCCGCCGGGGGTCTCCCGCGCCGGCTGAGCAGCGTGGCACGCAGCGCGATGATCGAGGCGGCTGATCGCGGTTCGGAACTCGTTTCCGTCGATCACGCGATCGCAGCCCTGCGCGCTCGCGGTTTACCCGTCCCGGAGCGCGCCGTCGTGCCGGCGCCGGCGCCGGCCGTGGCTGTCGTCACACCCGCCGCCCCACAACTCGAACCCGCGCCCGCATTGATGCCGGACGGCGCCGCCGGGCGTTCGCCGTCGCTGCTGCGGCGGTTGTTTACCCGGCGCGCATGAACGACGAACGCTTCGACGTCAGCGCCGACATGCGGCTGGTTGAACTCCAGCGCAAGGCGCTCGGGGTCGATGCGCCCACCTCGACCTGGTCGCGCAGCCGGCACGATCTGCCGCACGCCGGAGCCGAAGAGGCGCCGCCGCCGCAGTTGGGTACCATTCTCATCGCGACCCTCGATGCCCAACCGCGGGCGGGCCTTATCCCGGGCGCGCTTATTAGCGTCGCCATCGCGATCGTCAACGACGGCAACGAAGCGGGCAAGGAGGTACGCCTGGCCCTCCCCTTGCCCTTCGACACCGCGTACCGGCCCGGCACACTCACCATCGATGGCGGAGTCGCGGGCGACGACGCCGCCGCGGAGCTTTTCGCCGAGGGTTTGGCCCTGGCACCAATCGGCCCAGCCGAGCGACGCACCGTTACGGTCAAAATCCTCGTCGACGCCGGGTTATCGGACATCACGATCGGGCCGCATGTCTTCGCGTCCGGCGGAGCCGTCGTCGGACCGGGCGCAGTTTCCCTACGCCGCGGACCGGCACCCAGCACGCCTGCCGCACCCGAACGGCCATTCTACGAATCCGACGCCGAAGAGGCCGCGCACGAGGCCCACGAAGCCAAGGAAAGCCCGCCGGAGCCCGCGCCGCTCGTGGCGGTCCTCCAGCCGCGCGAGATGCCGCCGCCGCCCGAGCCGCCGCCCGCGGTCCTCGCGCCCGCCGAGATCGCCGTGTCCGGCATTTCCGCGGCGGTACGCGGCAACGGCGGTCCTGTCCTGACGGTAACACTCGATCGCAAGCGGATCGCCGCGCTGCGCGCGCTCTTCGGCGAACGCAGCCTGGGCATGATCGCGCATTACCTCGTGCTCAACGCGCTCGCCGCAACGATTCCGCTGCCCGAAGACGGCGAAGGCGGGTCGCTGGCGGCGTTTGTGTCTGCGCAGGAACTGTTACTCTCGCGCGCACTGATCGCAACCCGGCTCGGCAAGACACCGTCGCCCGAAAGCATTGCCGCGCCGCTACCGGACTTTCCGCCATCCGTGCGCAATCGCGACGACATCGCAATGCTCGCACTGTCAGGCTCCGGCGACGAATTGCGCCTGGTGCGTGCGTTTAAAACGAGCGAAATTGTTTTTCTCGGACACATGCTCGCCAACACCGATGCGCCGCCGTTTCTCCGTGTCGCGCAACTCTTCGTCGGTCTGTGCGTCAACGACATCGCCACCGTCGACGGAGCGGCTCGGCGGCGGCTCGGCACGTTACTCGGAAGCTACACGGCACTTGCGGCCGGCGAAATCAACCGGATCTTTCTGCGCGCGAAGCTCACGCGTACCGCGGCACCATTTAAGGAAACCGAACCCGCCTTCGACGATGCAGCACGCGCAGTGCTCGACGAACTCGGCAACATCGTGGCATGAAGATACTGCTGGCGCTGCCGACAGCGGGCCAACCTGCAGCACCTTTCCTCGAATCGCTCGCAACGCTTGAACTCCCAAAGAGCACGAGCGCTTTCGATCGTCTGACCATCACCGGAAATTTCATTCCGGGCCAGCGCGAAGTTGCGGCGCGGCGCGCGATCGCGACAGGTGCAGACATATTGATCATGCTCGACGACGATATGGTCATTCCCCCCCACGCCATGGCAGCCGTTGCCGACGCGCTTATCGCCGACGACAAACTTGCGATCGTGGGGTCGCTCTATTACTCACGCGATGGCATTCGCCCGATGGCCGCCGACCGCTGGGATTCGCGCGACACGACGTCAGCCACGACTCCCCCGTTTACCGATGGCATCAGCTACGTCGATGCGGTCGGCTTCGGTTGCGCGGCTATTCGCGTCGCTGCACTACGCATGCTCAAATCTCCCTTTTTTCATACGCAAGTGTACATCGAGGAAGACGCCGCACGCGTGCGCATTTGCAACGAAGACTATCTGCTGTGCGAGCGCATGCGCGAAGCCGGTTTTCGTATCGGATTACACGCCGGCGCGCGGTGCAAACATTTCGACCGGCAAAGCGGCATCGCTCAACCCGTTGCGTGGGAGCCGGCAAGCGAGACCGAGATCGAACGGATGCTGGTCCTTGATCCCGGGCCGCGTTACCGGCTCGCACGTTACGATTCGTCCGGCGCTCGCGCGCGCGAACACCACGAAACCGCAACGCTCGATTACGTCATCGTCCAGTAAATCCGCAGTACGCAGCTAGCGTCGTGAGTCGATGAGGGCTGGGCGCACGCCGGCTGCGGTCTGCGCTGCACGACGCATGGCTTTCGCGCGGCCCATGACCGCGAGGCGCGAGCCGACCGCGTCGTGAAACGCCTGCAGGCGTCGCAGTTGGTCGGCGCGCCGGCGATCGACGGCATCTAGCCGCCGCCGCAACTCGCTATTGAATCGCTCGGGCCGTTGGCCGTCGCTGAGGGCAACGGCATTGGCGATCGCATGGGTCACGCGCCGTTGCTCGGCCAGCAGCAATTCGAGCTGCGGCCACTCGCGCGCAATGAGCGCGTCTTCGGCCACCGCGATCGACGCTTCTAACTCCGCGACGAGGGCAACGATCAGCGCGCCCGGATGGGGATCATCCGACGGCGACAAAGCCGCCCTGCTGCGCGACGGGAGCCCGCGCGAGTTCGGCGCGGCGGCGCTTTTGCGCCTCGGCCCACGTCACGCGATAATCTTTGAAGTGCGGCACTAAACGTTCGACGCGCTCGGGCGCTTTCTGCATGTTTGCCAGAACGAGTTCGTGATGCCAGAACTCGTACACACGGAAAAGATCGGTCGACAGCTTGCCGCCGATTTCAAAATTCAACGAACCCATCAAGAGTGCCAGCGAGCGCTGTGCGCGCCGCAAGTCGTCGTGAATGCCCTGCGTGTCGCCGGGCGTCAACTTCATCTTCTCCAGCGCCTTGGTTGACGACAGGATCAGCACGTCAAACACGATCAGCGTCAATTCTTCCGGCGAAGCCGTCAGAATTTTGGTTTCGAGATATTTAAAATCCGGTGCAGAGGCCACGATGATTCTATCGGTTTCTCAGAGACCGGAATTGAGTTGGCTAACCTGGCCCGCAACCGCCTGAAATCCGGCGATGAGCGTTTCGCTTGCCGTAAATTGAGCACGCAACGTATCGGCTTGCATGTTTGCCTCGTCCTGAAGCGTCGTGATAAAATCTTGTAAGGATGTTATCTGGGACGAATTGCTGTTCTCGTCATTTTGAATGAACGACGTTGACGGAATGGTTCCGACCAAGCCGTTCGCCGTCGTTGTGGGCAATCCGGTAATCGACGTCAGGTAGTTGCCAAAGCCGGAGACAATACCGTCGGCGGCGTTAAAGATCGACTGGACGACTTGTGGGTCCGCGCTGTAAGCCGCATTGAACGTCGTCAAATCGAGCGCAGTGAAAGCGCCCGACGTGCCGTCGGTCTGCGTAACGGTAACGGGCCCGCTTGTCACCGTACCGGGCGTAGCTGCGTTGCTGGCCGAGAGCTCGGATTCCGACGTGTCCAAATTGAGACCGATCGCCGAAAGCGATTGGAACGACGTGTTGCCGTTTTGCACGATGCTCTCGGCGAGATCGATCAACTGGTTTTTCAATGTCACGATCGAGAAATCACCGTACAATATTCCACCGCTGGAAACCGCTTGACTGGTCGACGTCGTCAAACTTACCGTGTTATCGGCGTTATCTTGCTCGATGACCGGCGGCGCCGTTGCGGCGTCGATTTCGTTGATCGCCGCGTTGTATGCCGATGCAAACGTATTGATTGCAGCTATAGCAACGGACGAATCCTGCGTAATCGTGACGGTCTGTGGTGTCGTCGTCGTCTGGAAGATGTTGAGGTTGATACCGGGGATCGCTGAGGCGATCGAATTCGAGTTCGAAAAGAACGACGACACCGCTCCGCTGGGGCTCGTCAAAACGACCTTGGCCTGTTGCCCCACGCTCGACGTTCCGCCGCTGGCCGACGTGAGCCCGACGGCGCTGAGAAAATTGCTCGTATCGCCGGTGGCAACGCTGCCCAGAACGATGCCTTGCGGGCCGGTGCTCTTACTCGTGAGTGTAACTTGATTGGTAACCGTGTTATATGTAGCGACAACGCCCGCTGCCGACGAGTTGATGTTTGCGACCACGCCGGCAAGATTATCCGTCGACGGGTTGATCGTGATATGCACGCCGTTGATCGTAAAGAACGAACCGTCGGTGCCGGTCAGCGGCGTCACGAGGCCGGCAAAATTGGCGCCGGTGAAGGTCGTGGCCTGATTGATACCGCCGATGGCCCCCGCGCTCGTCACCGAACCGCTATTTGCCGTGTTGTTGACTTGTGCGACATCGAGCTTGAGAACGCTGAGCAAATTGCCGCGATCGGACTGCGAACCGAGCGAAATCTGCTGGTCGGTGCTCGAGAACGTCACTTCATCCGTCGTAGCGTTGTACGTTGCGGTGAAACCCGGGTCGACTGTTGCAAGCTGAACGGCTGCATTGATGTTTGCTACGATCGTTTGCAAGGAATCCGAACCGACGTCATAGCTGATCGCCTGTCCGTCGATCGTGACTTGTCCGCGCTGATTACCGCCGTTGGTCGGCGTGATTGCGGCGAACGATTCATCGAGCGGCACCGTGTTGCTCGCCTTGCCGTCATTGGAGGGATTGATCGAGTCGCTGGTGAGGACGTCGGTCATCGAATGACCGGTGCTCGAACTAACCGCGCCCGTCACCGACGATGCCGTAGCAAGCTGCGTCGAGTCGATGGTGTAGCTGCCCGGCGAAGCTGCGCCCTGTCCGTTGGCCGTCGCTGTTAGAACAGCCGGGTCGCTCGTGGAGCCCGTGAACGCCGCAAATGTGCTTGGATTGGAGAGCGCGTTGAGCGAGTTTTGCACCGACGTCAGCAAACTGTTGATCTTAATCAATTCGCTGTTCTTCGAATTGATCTGCGTGATCTCTTGGTTGTACTGCGTCGTCGGCAGCAACGTGAGGCTCGTCAGCTTCGTGATGATCGAGTTGTAATCGATACCCGAAACGATGCCCGGAAAGCTGATCGGCGGAACATTCGTGCCCGGGACGGCCGACTGTGTCGCCGACGAGGCGCTCGAGAGGCCGGCCATCGCTAAACGATTCCGCCGGAAAGCGCGCTGCGGCGCACGCTTGAGGTCAGGGCTTGCTGGTCAACGTCCATGTCGATCGAGGCCTCCATATCCTACGGAATATCGGCCGAAACGCCGGAAAAGTTGAGTAAAATTATGGTTTGGACAGGGCACCTTCGACGATCGCCTGGGCCTCGGCAAAGCGCCCGGCGCTCATCAGCCGGCCGCCCAATTCAACGGCGATACGCCTGTCGGGCAGTGCTGCCCGTAACGCAGCTTCGATTTCCGCCTCGCGTCCAACTGCGGCCAAGAGCTTTATCCGGTGGAGCGTGGCATCGGCGTTCCCAGGCGAGGCCGCCAGCACGATGTCGATGGCCGCCAGGGCGTCGCCAAAGCGTTCGAGGTCGCTCAAAATCACCGATCGCAAAAAGGCGGCCTTCAGATACGTTTCCGGATTCGTGGTCGGGACGGATTCGAGCAGCAGCACGGCCGCCTCACGGTCCCCCAGCTGCACGGTCGCGGCCGCAGCATCATAGACCAGGCCCGGGTGCTGCCCGAAGCGTGTGCGGCCCTCGCGCGCAACGGCAAGCGCACGCTCGTACTGCCCGTCACCCAGCCATCGGCTCGAACGCCGAACGTAGTCTTCCACGAGCTCAAGCGGCGCTTCGAGTTCGTCCCGGCGCAAGGACGCATACGCATCCTCATCGCCGCGTTCGCGAAAGTATTTTTCCGCCGCGTCGAGGACCGGCGCTGAACCCGGGGCTAGGCGCAGTGCCCGCCGCGCATATTCGCGACCGTCGCCCGTAAGCCCGACTCGTTCCGCCACCGCCGCCGCGGTAATGGAGAGCAGTCCTGCGCAGCGCGGCGAAACACGATCGAGAATGCCGTCGATCAGTTTTA
>Ga0302324_100022645_pt1 | contig 12197 bp, 13 predicted proteins | sample Palsa_T0_1_FD_201949 | JGI IMG/M metagenome (GOLD analysis project Ga0302324, IMG submission 201949) | Peat permafrost microbial communities from Stordalen Mire near Abisko, Sweden - Palsa_T0_1 | ecosystem: Environmental > Terrestrial > Soil > Palsa > Peat permafrost | place: Sweden: Abisko...
CCTTCTGGGCGACGATCAAGACAAGCACGATGCCGACGCCTGGTTGAATGCGCGGCCGGAGCCAAACCGTTTGACCAACGGCAGCAGTGTGAATATGCCGCGCGAATGGGATGCAAAATCTTCCGACGATTTGCTGCGGCGAAGAAACGATTCAGGTCTTGAAGCCGGCCAGAATACCTCGAGGTTCGGCACACAGACTGGCTATGACAGAGCTAATGTGTGGGACGGCGACCACGATGCGCGGGACGGTGACCGGTTTGGACGAGAATCTTCCAATGACAAGGATGTTTCGTTTTGGGCCAAGACACTCAACCATGATTCATCGGGTACGGACCGGTTCAATGCCGCGCGGTTCATGCCATTCAAGGACGAGTCGGGAAACCTCGGACTTGGGGCGCATGAGCCTCGGATGGCCGAGCCGGGGTCGGCGGCGGACTCCACGCGCACTACGGGGTTGCCTGCGGCGTTGCCTCCCGGTTTCGGGAACTTCACGCCTTTGGACGATGGCCAGCGCCGCCAGATCGGCGGGCAAACCGGCGAACAGGCGGGCATGAGCCAGGCGCTGCGGGCATGGGAACCGCCGCCCTCCGGCCGCCTGCCGTCCAAAAGCGGTTCCAACCCGGGCCAAACCAGCCCGGCCCGAGTGGTGGCGCCGAATCGGCCCATCAACCTCCCGTTTCCAAAGCGACCCGACAGCCCGTTTTAGCCAGCCCCGCGCAAATAGGACAAGATTCTATTTGTGTTTTGCGGATTTTCTGTTTTAATGACAGGCGCTTAAATAGAAAAAGCGAATCCCGAGGGATCGAAGAATTTCGATGTTCAGCGATAAGAGTATGAAAATGGACCTTACAATGGTGAAAAGTTCGACCACAACGAAACGAGTCAAGACGAGCAAATTGTCGCCCATTCCTCTTGCCAAAGGCCAGCTTTGGAAGATGGACGACAAGCACATCGAAATCATGGAAGTGGGAAAAACGCTCACTCACTACCGGCTTTTCCAGAGTCAAAAGCGGGTCCCGATCAGTCTGGGCGGCATCACCGCCGTTCAGGCCTACCTCAAGACTAACGGCGCCAAGCTTATCAGGAAGGCGGCGATCGCCAAAGCCGCCTGATTTCCCTCACGTCCTGTTTTGCGACATTCCTTCCCAAAAACAGGACAGAGGCTGTCTCGTGCGCCAGGGGCGCGCTGTCGTCGGCCCTTTTTTCCCATTTCCTTGCCCTGTGGATCATGTCCAAAGACGGCCTGCTGGACGCACGCACCTTGGATTGGCATTCCGGCTGCTTTTCAACCACTTGAAGATACGCATGGTTCATACATCACTTATTCAGGCTCGGGCGCTTTTGGCGCGTCAGCAGTTGCTTCATCAACACCAGCACAAACGGCTGGCCCGCCGGATTCACGATGAAATCAGCCAACAACTGACCTTGCTTTCCCTGCAACTGTCCCTGGCGCTGGCGGACCCAAAGCCGTCGGCTGACTGGGCGGAGCAGTGCCAACAATGGTCCTCCTTGGTCCTGGAATTGGGCCAAAACCTGCGCGGCATCATGGACGAACTGCAACCCCGAATTCTTGACGAATTTGGCCTCGCGGCGGCACTCCAGTGGTTCGTCCAATCCTGTCCCAAGGGCATCGAATGCGATTTGCTTCTACCCGAGGCACTGATAGCACTGCCTCCGGCCGCCGCCAACGAACTTTTCGCCATTTGCCGCGACATCGTCAACGAAGTCTTTGCCACCAACGGGATTACGGAAGTGACCATCGCGGTGGAGCAGGCGCACGAAGTGCTCCAATTGCACTTGCGCACGAACCAGAAGAATCCAGAACTGGAGTCGCTGGCTTCCAAAGCGATGGACGCCCTGTCGGTTCACGAGCGGTTGTTCTGCGTGGACGGCTCCGTTGCAACCCATCAGGACCCGGCCAAAGGCTTGTCCATCACACTCTCTTTGCCCGTGAGCCGCCAGCTTGTGTGCCATGCGGCATAAATAGGGGATGGCCGTTCTTTGCCATCGCCGGTGTTTGCGTCGGTACTGTGTTCGCCGGTGAATTTCCGGCGCGCATTCGACCGCTCCCGTCGGCCAATCATATAACGTGGCAGGAACAAGGTTGCTTCCCGGAGCGAGGCCGTTAGAATCTGCGACGCATATTTATGAGAACGTCAACCGTCCTAAGCCTCGCCTTTCTCCTCCTGTCGCTGGCGGGCGCGCCTGCCGCGCGCGCGGCCGATCCCATCCACGCCCTCCTGATCACCGGCGGCTGCTGCCACGATTATGACGCGCAGAAAAAAATACTGACCGAAGGCATCAGCGCACGCGCCAACGTCACCTGGGACATCCTTTACGAGGGCGGCGACGCCAACAGCGGTGGGACGCGCAACCATCGCATGAGCATCTACGAAAAGCCCGACTGGACCAAAGGATTCGACGTGATCGTGCATAACGAGTGTTTCAGCGACGTGTCCAACGTGGATTTTGTCGATCATATTGCCAAGGGGCACTTCGACGGCGTCCCGGCGGTGGTGATTCATTGTGCGATTCACAGCTATCGCCATGCGAAAACCGATGAATGGCGCAAATTGCTGGGCGTCAGTTCCTACAACCACGAAGACGCCCGGGCTTTTGAGGTCATCAACATCAACCCCGATCATCCCGTCATGAAGGGTTTTCCGGCCACCTGGCAGGATCCCGAAAAGGATGAATTGTACCGCATCATGAAATTGTGGCCGGATTGCGTCCCTCTGGCCAAGGGCATCGGTGTCACCAACACGCCCAACGTGTGTGTCTGGGTCAACACTTACGGCAACGCGCGCGTCTTCGGCACCACGCTGGGTCACGGAGACAAAACAATGGGCAGCAATACCTACCTGGACTTGGTGACGCGCGGATTGTTGTGGGCCTGCGGCAAATTGGACGACAACGGCCTGCCCTTGCCGGGTTACGGAAAAGAAACCGCCACCGCGAAATGACGGATTTGCTCCCCCTACAGGCAAAATCTTTCATCGTGAGAATCACGTCATGGTGCGGCGCCCTGGCCCTGGCCGGATGCGCCGTCGGGCCTCATTACCAACGGCCCGCGCCTCTGGCTTCGCAGCCGCTCCCGGACAAGTTTACCATGGACGGCATCGTTTGGACGGCAGCCGCACCCGCCGCGGACCGCCCTCGCGGCCATTGGTGGACGGCCTTCGGCGACGATCCGTTGAATCGGCTGGAGGATTTAGCCGCGGCGAGAAACCAAACGCTCGTCGCCAGCGCCGCCGCATTGGAACAGGCGCGCCAATTGGTGGCCGAGGCCCGCTCCCAACAATTTCCCCAAATATCCGCCGCGCCCTCCTACGTCCGTCAGCGCACGAGCAAGAACGCGGAGTCCTTGGGTTTGCCCGTTGGCTCACCCTTTACCTACAACCTCTTCACGCTCCCGGCCAACCTCACTTGGGAAGTTGATCTGTGGGGTCGGGTGCGCCGCCAGACCGAAGGCGCGCGCGCCCGCATGGCCGCCGCCGGCGAGGACTTGGAATCGCTCAGGCTCCTGCTGCAATCGGAGTTGGCGCAGGATTATTTCACTTTGCGCGCGCAGGACGCGGAGATTCAATTATTGATTGACACGGCCCATACCTACCAGCGTTCGTTGGATTTGACGCTGAACCGGCGCAAAGGCGGCATTGCAACGGATTTGGACGTTGCCGAGGCCGACACGCAATTGCGCACCACCGAGGCGCAAGTGCCGGCCCTGAAACTGCAACGGGCACAAATGCTGCACGCCATCGCCGTCTTGTGCGGAGAACCGGCCATGACTTTTGCGCTGGCCGGTCGGACGGAGCCGGCGTTGGCCGAAATTCATGTGCCGTCGGTGGTGCCGAGCGAATTGCTGGAGCGCCGGCCCGACATCGCCGCCGCCGAAAGGCTGATGGCGGCGGCCAACGCGGATGTCGGCGTGGCGCAGACCGCGTTCTATCCCAGTTTGACGATTAACGGAGAGGCGGGCTTCCAATCGGTCAATGCCGGGACCTGGCTCAGTTGGCCCAGCCGGTTGTGGTCCTTGGGGCCGTCGGTGAACCTGCCGCTCTTCACCGGCGGTTTCAACAAAGCCCAGATTGCGGCCTCTCGCGCGGCCTACGATCAAGCCGTCGCTAATTACCGGCAAACAGCTCTGAGCGCGTTTCAAGATGTGGAGGACCAATTGGCCGCGCAGCTATTGCTGGCCACTCAACTCCAAGGCGAACACGCCGCGCTGGCCTCCGCGCAACACACATTGGAAATCGCCAACAATCGTTACAAAGCCGGGCTGGTCACATATTTGGATGTCGTTACTTCACAGAGCGCCGCTTTGGACCTCCAACGCACCGTGGTGGAATTGGAGGGTGTGCGGCGTGTGGCGGCAGTCGGGCTGGTTAAGGCCCTCGGCGGAGGCTGGCAGTAAGTTTTGCATTTAGGACTCAATGGAAGGAAAAATCAAACTGGCCTTGATCGGCACCGGCATGTTCGGCGGCGATGTGCATCTGCGCGCATACGCGGATTTGCAGCGCTCCGGCCTGGCGCCGCAATTGGGCCGCCTCGGCTTGGACCATTGGGCACGCGATTTAGCACCGCTCTCCTTCGAACTGGCGGCGGTGGCTGCCCACTCCGCATCTTCTGCCAAATGCGCCTGTGAAGCTTTTCACAAATGGACCGGCCATCGGCCACGCTCCTATTCCGGCGAGGAGCCGTGGCTGGACGTGCTGCGCGATATGCCGGATTTGGATGTCGTGGCCGTGGCGACCCCGGACCCTTTGCATACGCCGGTAATCCTGGCAGCATTGCGGCGAGGTGTTCTTGTAATTACGGAAAAACCGATGTGCCTCTCCATCCACGAGGCCGACCAGATTGTGGAACTGGCGCAGGAAAAGAACCTCATCGTCTCCGTCGATATGCACAAGCGCTACGACCCCGACCATCTGCGGATTCGGGATGAAATCAAAAACCTGATCGGAGAACCCTTGTATGGCGTCGCCTACTTGGAGGAGCCGCTCGAAGTTTCGACCACCACCTTCAAGTGGGCGGCGCAAAGCGATCCGTTCAGCTACGTCGGCCCGCATTGGGTGGATTTGATCTGGCATTATTACCATAGCAAGCCAGTTTCGCTGACGGCAGTCGGCCAAAAGAAGCGGCTGGTGCGCGAGGGCGTCCAGGCTTACGATGCGGTACAGGTGCGAGTGGATTACGCCAACGGCATGAGCATCCATTTCCATAATAATTGGATCACGCCTCCGGATTTCGAGGGGCCGGTCAATCAGGGGCACGAAATCGTCGGCACGGACGGGAAGGTGGAGAGCGACCAGCAATATCGCGGCCTGCGCTTCTGGCACAAAGGCGGCGGCAGCCGCACTGTCAATACTCATTTCACGCGAGACGTCGCCTGCCCCGATGGCGTCAAAACACGCATCGGTTACGGAGTGGACAGTTTGATCGCTGGCTTGGCGGCAATTTGCCGGCGCAAGTTCTTCGGCGCGAGCCGCGACGAATTGGCTGCGCTCTATCCGACGGCCGAGGATGCGCGCCTGACGGTGGCCATCGTTCATGCGGCTGCGCTGGTGCGCGATCTGAATTTCAAATACACCCAAAGCGGCCTCGGCGCGCCCGTAACCGCGCGGTTTGGCCCCGACGGCATCACCATCATTGACCCCAACCGTGCCGCCGAAGGAAAAGTCTTCGAGCGAATTTACGAGAAAGCTCTATAAGCATGGGCGAAGAATTCGACATCACGCCAAAGAACGTCCCGCGCGTCGAGACCAAGTATCGGCGCATCGTCACACAGTTGCCGCACCCGGACTCGGTTCCGATTTTGGAAAAGCTGCGCCAGTGCGAACCGGCTTCGATGCGCGGCCAGCCTCCGCTGGTATGGCACCGCGCGGAGGACATTTTTGTATATGACAAATACGGCAACCGCTGGCTGGACTGGAGTTCGGGCGTGCTGCTGGCCAATGCCGGCCACGCCGCCCCGGAAATCCGCCAGGCCATCATCGATCAGGTCAACCGCCCGCTGCTGCACAATTACGTCTTTCCCAGCGAAGAGCGGGCGCTGCTGGCGGAATACATCTTGAGCCTGGCACCGGCGGGATTGGACAAAGTATTCTTCTTGACAACAGGTTCCGAAGCGGTGGAATGCGCTCTCAAGCTGGCGCGTGCGCACGGCCTCAAAACCGGCGGGACGCGCAAAATCGGCATCGTCAGCGCCGAGCGCGGTTTTCATGGCCGCACACTGGGCGCGCAGCAAGCCGGCGGCATGCCTGCACTGAAACAATGGATCGTCAACGAAGACCCCGCCATCGTACAAGTGCCGTTCCCGGACGGTTATTGGACCGAAAACACCAGCTTCGATCTTTTTCTGCAAACGCTAAGAAGCAAGGGCTTGGAACCAGCCGACATTGCCGGCGTCATCTTCGAGACTTACCAGGGAGTCGGGCCGGATTTCGCACCCAAGGAATACATCCAGGCCCTGGCCCAATGGTGCAAGACGAACGACGTCGTTTTCATTCTTGACGAAGTCCAGTCCGGCTTCGGCCGCACTGGGAAATTCTGGGCCTTAGAACATTACGGCGTGACGCCCGACTTGATTTGCTGCGGCAAGGGAATTAGCAGCTCGCTGCCGATCGCGGCGGTGATCGGGCGCGTGGAGATCATGGACCAATTCCCTCCCGGCTCGATGACCAGCACCCACACCGGCAATCCGGTCTGCGCGGCGGCGGCGCTGGCCAATTTGAAAAAGATCGTCCACGATGACCTGGCCGGCAACGCGGCGCGTATGGGGATTATTTTGGAGCGCGGTCAGGCCGAGTTGCAGGAGCGTTACCCCGACGTGATCGGCCATTATTCAGCCCGTGGTCTAGTCGGCGGCCTGCAAATGGTGCGTGCCGGAACAAAAGAACCTGACGCGGCCCTGGCGCACGACGTAGTTGAGCGCTGTTTTCACAAAGGGCTTCTGTTTTTCGCGCCCGTGGGAGCATGGGGTCAGACCGTCAAGATCGCCCCGCCTTTGACCATCACCGAGGAACCCTTGCGCGAGGGATTGGCAGTGTTGGGCGAAGCGATCGCGGAAGCCCGCCACTAAATCATCTCCGGCATGATCCCGGAATTATCCGAAAGTCAGGCGATTCGGAAACAAGTACCTTACTTTGGCATCGGGACGACAAAACACCCATTGCTCTTGCTCGCTGTTCTAACATTACCTCGAATAATGAACTGACCATCAAATTCATCTCCTAGCGTCTCAATCTGAGGTCCCAACTCCAAAGTGCTTCTACTAAAAACGTCCGGCGTCTGATAAAATCCGTAAACATTTGAGTATCCAGGGCATGAGAAGATGAATTCGTTAATCCAATAAGTATGCATCCCTCCGATTTTAATCATTTCATTTTGTCGTGAAGGCGGGAGATTGTTCGGGCCTTCGTGTCTTATGCGAGCAAACATTTGGTTTTTGTGCTGGCTCCAGGTTGTGCAAACACCTGCCAGTGGCTCTTTGGTAGCGGCATCCACAGGCCTAAAGCAAATCGTGTGAACGAATCCTGGAAAGCATCCTGTAAGCACCAATGACAATGTGCCTAAGAGGCTTAACAGCTTGGCCCTCAAAGAAAAGCCGGGATTCATGTAACAGCTCTTTCGATTTACTATTCTGGGTTTCTTATCTGAGCGGAGAATGGGCCAGCCACATCAGATTACAAGTCGCAAAAAGAATCCGAAAGTTGACCCTAATCGTCTTGATATTCGGTAAGAAGAGACGGACTTTACTTCGCATGTCAATCGCCGAAAAGTTCCTACAATGAGCATCTGGCTTCCGTTCTTTTGCATTTTCTTCGCAGCCTTCATGGCCGGAGCAACGGCGGCGCAAGGCGCGCCCTCTGAAACCGTCGTGCTGCTGCATGGATTGGGGCGCAGTTCTCTCAGCATGAAACGAATCCAATGGACACTCCAGTCGGCAGGTTACCAAGTGGTGAATGTGTCCTATCCGTCGCGGCGATTTTCAGTGGAGCAGTTGAGCGAGAATTATTTGCACGACGTCATGGCGACGAAGGTTCCCGCCAGCGCGAGCAAGGTACATTTTGTCACGCACTCGATGGGCGGAATCCTTTTGCGGCAATATTTGACTCAGCACTCCGTCACAAACCTCGGTCACGTGGTGATGCTGGCCCCGCCAAACCACGGGAGCAAGTTGGCCGATAAATTGAAAAGGCGCGCCGTCGGTCGCTGGATTTTAGGCCCCGCCGGGTGCGAACTAGGCACGGCGGCGAATGATGCGCCCCAGCGCCTTCGGTCGGTTGACTTTCCCTTGGGAGTCATTGCGGGCGATGTGTCGCTCAATCCGTTTTTCTCCCGCGTTCTGAAAGCCTCCAACGATGGCAAAGTGACCGTGGAAAGCGCAAAGGTTGCCGGGATGAGCGACTTCACGGTGGTCCACTCCAGTCACACTTGGATGATGTGGCGCGCCCAAACGCTGCGCTATATCTTGACATTCCTGCGGGAGGGTAATTTTGGGAAGGCCGGGTGAAGAGTCATTCTCGTTTTTAAGAACATGGCCGGCTCAGATGCGCGCCGACTTTCGCTTGACGGCTGAGGCTGCGTGAGGCTTTCCCGCTGTTTTTTCGCACGCCCGCATGTGGCATCGTTCTGGCTATATGGCTCCTTCGTAAGGATTAGAACATGAATGCTACTCTGACGGCGCCCAAAGCGAAATCCGCTTTCACCGCCGAATCGTTGCCGGAACACCCCCTCTTCCAAGGGATGGGGAAAAAGGATCGCCATATCCTGGCAGAATGCTCCATGCGAGCTGCGTTCGAGCCGGGCACAATGGTGGTTGAAACCGGCGAGCCGGCGAACTGCTTTTACCTCATCGTCAGCGGTCTTGTGGTCTTGGAAGCCCCGGGCGACTATTCGCCTCTGCGCGTCCAAACCATCGGAGCGGGAGACGTGCTGGGGTGGTCGTGGCTTTTTTCGCCCTATTGCTGGCATTTCGACGCCATTGCCAGGGAACAGACCGAGGCGATCTTCTTCTATGGCAGCCGGTTGCTGCAGGAATGCGACCGGAACCACGATTTTGGCTACGAACTCTTCAAACGGATGTCGCAAATCCTGGTCAACCGTCTGCAATCGACCCGGGACAGATGGATTGAGGCGGCCCAATTTTCCACGGCGCGCATGGCCCTGCCGCCGGATTATCTGATTATTTGAGGCGCTTTACCCGTAACGGAACGGCGGGGTTAAAGTGAACATGTTCGGCAAGTGCCGCACTTCGGCCACCTGGCTGTCTTCCAGCAGAACCTCCACCACGTCAAACCGAATCTTTATGGCCGGGTTTTTCAGAAGCCGCAAATAATCGAAAGCGCAACGGGTCAGCGCCAGCCGTTTGCGCGCGTTGACCGCCGCCGCCGGGCGGGTCCAACCACCGCTGCTGCGGGCTTTCACCTCGACAAACACCAGGCAGTCGGCATCACGGAAGATCAGGTCAATCTCGCCCCGGTCGGAGCGGAAATTGGCCGTCAGGAACTTCAGCCCTTGCTCTTGGAGGTGCTTTTTGGCCGCTTGTTCGCCAGCCCGGCCGTGACGGTGCTGCACCGGGCCTTTCTCGCGGTCTTTCCACCACTTGAGTTTCTCCAACACCGGCAGGTTCAATCGAACAACTCCTTTTCCGCCGGGCGCATGGGCGCAAAGGACCGCCGGTGAATCGGGCAGGCGCCTAGGGCCTTGATGGCCGCCAAGTGCCGCGCCGTGCCGTAGCCTTTGTGCGCGGCGAATCCATAACCGGGATACAATCGGTCCGATTCCCGCATCCAACGGTCGCGGCTCACCTTGGCCAGGATGCTGGCGGCGGCGATGGAGTAGCTCAAGGCATCCCCGGACACTATCGGCGTGTGGGGCAACGCCATCGTCCTGACACGCAAACCATCAACCAGCGCGTGTTCGGGCGCCGGATGCAATTGTGCCAGAGCCAGGTTCATCGCGCGATGGCTCGCCTGCAAAATGTTGATTTCGTCTATGGTTTGCACACCCACCTGCGCGACGGCAAAATGGATTTCCGTGCGCGAAGTCAATTCAGTGAAGAGTCTCTCCCGCGTTTCCGGCGAAAGCTGTTTGGAGTCGTTGACCTGGCGCAACGGCGCGGGCAACCCCTCGCGCATCCAGCCGACAGGAAACATCACCGCCGCCGCGAAGACCGGCCCTGCCAGGGGACCGCGGCCAGCTTCATCCACGCCGGCAATGCATGTCAAGCCTCGTTCGAGCAATTCAAGTTCGTATCGAAAGCGCCTGGAAATCATCTTCGCCATGAGGCCCTACTTTGAAACAATACCGTCGCCGCAAGCAAACAAATCCTGCCGAAAACAGAATTTGCCAGTGGCGAGGCGAAGGATCTTACCCACGCAAATGTCGTCTCCGTTCGGCGATGACTGTTTCGGTATCGCGGCTGGCATGGAGGACGCCGAGAATCCAGATTTCCGGAGCACGGATGACGTAGAAAATGCCGTAAGGAAAAGGATCAAGGTTCAAGCGTCGCACGTCGGCAAAACGGACGGCATAAAGTTGTGCGTCGCGCACAAGATGGCGATAGTGGGAAAGAAAATCTTTGGCAAACTCCAGCCCCAAGCCTGCTGGTCTTCATACCAATCGTAGGCATCCCGCAAGTCAGTGGTGACGAGAGGATGTCTTAGGAGCACGGGCATTGGCGAATTCGCGGAACATTTTTTCTGCGTCAGTTTCGGTGAACGGGATGCGCAAAGCAGGGTCAGCTTCCATTTCTGCGAGGCGCTGGCGAACTTCGTTTTCCTGGGCCCGGGCCAGGACGGAGGGCTGCTCGATTTCGTCGCGGTGTTCATCGAGCCAGCGGGTGAAAGCACGTCGTTGGGCCAGCGGAAGCGCCAACACCTGGGATTCGAGTTGTTCCACGCTCATGACCGATAGTTTGCAGCTTTGATTGGGATTTGCAAACAAAAAGTTTGACGCTCACGCCTAGCTTGAGCCGTATGTGGCGGAACGGGCGCGTCTTTTGTTACGGGGGGGCGGTTTGGCTTCAATCTTAAATTCCTTGCCACCGCCTATCTGCACTTTGCCTGTGATGCGCGAGTTTTGCGCGGACTGAGCAAGCCCTGCGGAAGTCGCGTTTTGGGCCTGCGAGGCATTTCGATTCTGCGCGGCAACCTGGCCGGTCGGAGCGGCCACCGGCATATTCAAAACGTTGACGCCCCCGGCGCAATCCTTACAATCCGTCTCACGATTCAAGACATGACTCACAATTGAAGGATTGACAGCCACACGCCAACACGAGCAGGAGCGCAAGCGCCGCCGAGACGACGACACCGACGAAGTGCGCCGGGGATTCACCCTCATCGAGTTGTTGGTCGTGATTGCCATTATTGCCATTCTCGCGGCGCTCTTGCTGCCAGTGTTAGCCAACGCCAAAAAGAAAAGCCAGCAGACCCAATGCGCCAGCAACCAGCACCAGATAGGCTTGGGCTGGATGATGTATGTTGATGATTACAGTCAAACTTACCCCATCATCAGGGGATGGGGAGCGGCGGGCGGCCAGCAGGGTGATTATGCGCTCAACGCCAGCGTCGCCTATGCTTTCGGCGTAGCGGTGGATTCCACAAACCGGCCCCTTAACAAATATGTGCCGGCGGTTCTGGCGTGGTGCTGTCCCTCCGACGCAGGCGACGCCAATTACCTGGCCAAGAATTGCTTCACAGGCTACGGGAACAGTTATGTGACGCAGCACGATGTGGATTCATGGCGGACGGAGCACGTGACGGCCGATTCCGATCCTGCCATCTCTGCCGGGGCCGTGCCCATCAAACTCCAGGACGTCGCGGCCAGCCCAGCCAACAAAATCATCCAGGGCGACTGGGAATGGGAGAATAATCAGTATAACATCAATAATCCGGAATCGTGGTGGCACAACTACAAGGGCCAGCGGCGGCAGAACATGCTTTTCGCCGACGGCCATGTCATATTTTACCATTTCCCGGACCAGATCGTTGATTGGATTTACAGTCCGCCCCCCGACACCCACTACCTTTGGTGGTAGCCAAAGGCGCATCTCCATGAATCGAAGGAACGAAGGAAGGCCCTCCACTCGAGAGTTCATCCAATTGACCGGGAAGAAACCCTCCGGCCACAAAGCTAAACATGTATGAGAGGCAAACCCATTTTGCGGTTTCCCACGCATGGTGTGTTTTGCG
>Ga0302324_100022646_pt1 | contig 12196 bp, 16 predicted proteins | sample Palsa_T0_1_FD_201949 | JGI IMG/M metagenome (GOLD analysis project Ga0302324, IMG submission 201949) | Peat permafrost microbial communities from Stordalen Mire near Abisko, Sweden - Palsa_T0_1 | ecosystem: Environmental > Terrestrial > Soil > Palsa > Peat permafrost | place: Sweden: Abisko...
CCGCGGCTGGGCGGCGATCACCTTGGGCTAGTTCATCAGGTGAAATCGACATGGTTGGAGATACGGCGAGCATTGCGCCACAACGTTGGCACAATTCGGTCGATTCGGCGTTCTGAGTTCCACAAAGCTGGCAGTGAGTCACTTTGCACTCTGCAAACAGAACTTTAGGTCCGACCGTTACTAATGGCAAGCTCGTTCTAGATATACCAGGCAGCAAATTCATTTCGAATGCGACGTGCCTGGCCCTGAGCGCATGATCGTGGTTACGGTGACCGGCGACGACAGGCAACACCCGCAAGTATGGTCAAGCGCGCACCAGTCCGGCGAAGTCCTCGTAAAGCCAACGGCAGACGCCGAGCCCGTTGGGGCTGCGCTCTACCAGTCGACAACCGTAATACATGCAAGGGATTACGAAGATCGAACATGATCGATCTTCGAGAACTTTGCTCAATGTGACGAGTTGAACATGAAAGGCAAGTAACTGATTTTAAGAAGTTTGGTGGCCAGGGACGGAGTTGAACCGCCGGCGCCAGCCTTTTTAGACTGGCGTTAATGAGTATTTACAACGACTTAACAGGTCTTAGGTGGCTGCGTAAGTACTTTAGAAGTCGTGGGTGACAAGTTCAGGTTGGGCTGGGATCTTGGGCTTGGGTGGACAGTTCTTCTCCACGCTCGGTCCTCGCCATCGGGGCTCAAAAGACGAATGCCAGTTTCAGAGCGGGGGAAGTGTCGGAGGTGTTGCCGAACTCTGGTCGCCGCCGTGAAAGGGCGCTGATAGGCCAGACCATGTTGTAATTACAAGACCGTTCAGCGTCATTACGAAATGAGATTCAAGAACATCGGGCGGAGGCAGCCGCGCTAGCGGACAGAGCCAAGAAAACCGCGAGCCAAGCAGAACTCTTAGCCAACCGGATCAAAGACCTAGAAAAAGAAGTGGCTAAACATTCCTAGCGACATCCCCTTTAGACTCCGCCCGGAGGTTTCATTGACGGTTGCTATCAAGGAGAAACGTCCGCGATGCCCAGGATATCTCGATTGCGCACCGGCGGAGGCGGTATAATTTATTCGAGCGTGGAGTTTAGCGGAGGTGCGCCCATGACTTCGCCTCGCGAGCCCAAAGGTTCAACGAAATTCGCCCGCCAAAGGCAAACTGATCCGATATCCCAAAGAACGCGGAATTCTGCGCGTCCACGTCTAGCTTTCAAGAACGGCCGCGAGTTCAACCCCCGTGAATTCCTTGCCACCATCGGTGAAGGCCGGAAAATTGTGCCGGTTGCAAAAAAACAAACCATTTACGCTCAAGGCGCAGCGTGTGATGCGGTGTTTTATATCCAGAATGGGAAAGTAAGACTCACCGTCGTCGCGAAGAACGGCAAGGAAGCTACGATAGGCATATTGAATCCGGGCGATTTCTTCGGAGAAGGTGGCCTTGCAGGACAGCCTCTGCGCATGGGGACTGCAACCGCGATGACAGATTGCGAACTCATGCGAATCGATAAAAAGGCAATGATGGAAGCGCTTCACCGCGAACATACGTTGTCCGACATGTTTACGGCGTATTTGTTGGGGCGGAACATCCGATACGAAGCGGACTTGGTTGACCAACTGTTTAATTCCAGCGAGAAAAGGTTAGCCCGTGTCCTTCTTATGCTCGCTCATTTTGGGAAGGAAGGGATTCCTGAATCCGTGGTTCCGAAAATCAGTCAAGAGACGCTGGCAGAGATGGTGGGCACCACTCGTTCGCGGGTGAGCTTTTTCATGAACCGGTTCAGGAAATTGGGATTCATTGACTACGCCGGGGGTCCAGAAGGCGGGTTACAGGTTCACAGTTCACTTCTCAACGTCGTTCTCCACGACTAGCGGGCCGTATCATCCTAACTGTGGGCCACGCTATACGGCGATCCGGGGCACGCGCCGCGTCAATAGCATCCGACAAAGCAGGTGCGTGCCCTATCCGAGCAGCTCCAAAGCGGGTAACATTAAACATTAAAGGTGAACGCTTCACGTCCAAGTGTCACGCGCATTTTGCACGGCAAGAGAAAGAAAATGACGATTCCCCCACAGGCGAGAGATTTGGCCAAGCGCCTTCTTGCTTACGAAGACGCTGCGGGCAAAACCTCCGAGCCGACGGAATTCGCTGCCTTTCGCGTCTGCGAGACTTTGCGCCAACCTCTATGTGCACTCGCGGGAGTTGCCGGTTGTCGCTCGCTACTTTCTCGTGCTTTGACGCTGGCCAGGGCGGAAGCTCCCAGTCTTAGCGCGGTGCAGGTCGCGGCGGATGGCTCCTTACAGGGTCTAGACGCGCTTCGGCCGCAAGTCGACGCGGACCAAGCTAGAGAGGTAGGAATAATTCTCATTACCCAGTTACTCGGGCTGCTTGTCCGAGTTGTTGGCGAAGCTATGACGTTGCAGCTGGTGACGTCCGAAATTCTCCCAGACTTTAGGTTCCTCTCGAAGAGCGATATACCCATCGGCTTTGAAGCGATCGTCAACGAAGTCGATGATCTCCAAGGCGTCAGTGCGCGTCTCGAGAGACTGGCGGAGCAATATCCGCCCGTCACAGAAGCGCTGATGACTATCTCGGGAAACGTCCTAAACACGGCGACCGTATTGGCGGTAGTGGCGGCAATTAAAAGCCCCAAGCCGAACTGAGTACAGCGTTCGCGCCTTGCACGGAAAAGGAAATCGTGAGTCTTTCAGAGTCGCGACATTTGGCCCAACGGCTTCTTACTTACGAAGCCGTTGGCGAGACCTCCGAACCAGCGGAGTATGCGGCTTTTCGCGTCTGTGAGAGGTTGCGCCAGCCCCTAATTACACTCGCAGGAGTCGCCGGTTTTCGCTCGCTCCTTTCTCGTGCTCTGACGCTGGCCAGGGCGGAAGCTCCCAGCCTTAGCGCGGTGCAGGTCGCGGCGGATGGTTCCTTAAAAGGTCTAGACGCGCTTGCGTCGCAAACTGACAAGAAACAGGCCAGGGACGGAGGAGCCATTCTCATTGCCCAGTTGATCGGGCTGCTCCTCACTTTTATTGGCGAGGGTTTAACGTTGCGGCTGGTTCAGGATGTGTGGCCGGAGGCCGCCTTCAACGGTCGCGTTTCCGAGAAGGAGGGGAAAGCTTGAGCGCAGCAGATAAGGTGAAAATAAACAAACTGCCGACGGGGGTCCCGGGTTTCGATGAAATTCTGGGCGGCGGTCTCCCGGAATTTTCTTTTAATATCATCGCGGGCGCCCCGGGAAGTGGCAAGACCACGCTGGCCCACCAAATCGCGTTCGCCAACGCGACGCCAGAGCGCCCCGCGCTCTATTTCACTATCCTCGGCGAACCTGCCATCAAAATGCTGCGATACCAGCAACAGTACACGTTCTTCGACCAGGCCAAGTTAAACAATGCTGTCCGCTTTATCAACTTGAGCCAGGTTGTGTTGGAGAAGGATCTGGACGCGGTCTTAGAAGAGATTACGAAAGAGGTTGAGAAGGCAAGCCCCGGCATTGTGGTGGTGGACTCCTTTCGCACCGTGGTGCGGAAGGCGGTCGGCGGGGCAACCGAAGTGGAGCTGCAAGCTTTTATTCAGCGGTTAGCCCTACTCCTGACGAGTTGGCAGGCCACGACGTTTCTGGTCGGGGAATATGTCGAGGGTGAGATCCGTGACAATCCCGTTTTCACGGTCTCCGATGGCCTCTTTTGGCTTTACCAGGCTGCGGAGCGAAATTCCGTTGTGCGCAAGCTACAGATCGTGAAACAGCGCGGGCAGGCGTCCGTGCCCGGACTGCACACCTTCCGCATTACCCACGCCGGGCTGCAAGCCTTTTCGCGTACTCTTGGGTTGGCCGGACTAGTAAGGAAGATACCCAGTACACGGCGCCTTTCCATCGGTATTCCGGAATTGGACAAGATGCTCGGCGGGGGAATTCCTGAAGGCGATAGTGTACTGGTTGCGGGGGCTTCGGGGACGGGAAAATCGGTTTTAGCAACCCAATTCATTGCTGAGGGCATACGTCAGGGGGATCCGGGAATTGTGGTGGTCTTTGAAGAACGGCCGCAAGAGTATGCGGAGCGGGCCGGCAGTTTTGGTCTGGATTTGAAAACGCCGCGAAAAGAGAAGAAACTCGAAATTCTCTATCTCCGTCCGCTGGACCTCTCGGTGGATGAAACCATGCACGAGATTCTCGACGCGGTCCGGGAGATTGGCGCCAAACGGCTGGTGATTGATTCTTTGGCGGGCTTTGAGATGGCGCTAGCACCCGGCTTCCGCGCGGACTTTCGCGAATCGCTTTACCGGATGATAACCGCCTTGACCGGAGTCGGAGTGACGATTCTAAGCACGGTTGAGGTGAACGAGTCTTTCACAGAATTCCCGTTCAGCACCTACTCGATTTCCTTTCTCACCGATGACATTATCCGGCTTCGCTACGTATGCATCGAAGGCCAGCTTCGCAAGATCATGGTCGTGATCAAGATGCGCGGTGGCAATCACAGCAAAGATGTCCGCGAATATGAAATCACCTCCAAGGGTGTGGTCATCATGGGTGACCGGCTCACGGATTATCAAGGCCTCATCACCGGAATTCCTGTGCATTTGAATCGATCCGGCAATCATGAAGAACGCTTACATAAGCCTAAAGCCAAGACCAAAAGCCGGAAGTGATGCGGGAAACCCCTAATCGCCCTGGGCCATGTCGCGGAGGTTCCCTACTCAGTCACTCTGGGAAAGTTTTGCTTATAGGCTTATCCTCATATTATTGATCGAGCCGACGAACAGTCGAGGCCGACGCGCGATCCTCTGGCTTCCGCGAAAGAAGACCTACGAGCTGTTTTTATCCACGGTTTCCTGCATTCGCGCGCATCATCTCTACGATATTTCCCCACCGTGTAAAAATGTGAGATTACCGCAGGAAGCGGGTGCGAACGTGGCAAGTATGGTTATGATTGATGACAATAACGTGGAAATCAGGCGCATGTTACACCCATGGGGTTTCACCTCGTGTCGCACGCGGAGGATTGGCCAGTGATGCCGACGGTCTGGCACGAATTCGAACTGATGCCGGTCAATTTTTCACCCACAATCCTGCTCTAGATTTGCCCGAAGTGGAGGAGCGTGGTTCTCGTCAAGCCTTACAAGGTTAGCGGGAAGAGTTGCCCGTCAACCGCCCGGAACGACGACACGTCCAGAATCCAGTTTCGTTCTTCTGCAACACCGTTTCCCGAGATCCAAGTCGTGTCGGAAAAGCTTGAGCCCCATGCCCTCTTGCGTTTCCCCCAAGGTAAGTTTCAAGCTCAATGACGAAGGAAATCTTGTTTGACGCCAAGGAACAACAGATGTACAAAGAAGGCTAGCAAGTCTGCGTTGATCTGATTCTTTAATGTTGAGCACATGCCGTGCGGAGCTCCAGGAATCACCTTCAGTGTTGCGCCTTTCACGAGTTTTGCCGAAAGCAAGGCTGAGTCCGAGATAGGGACGATCTGGTCATCGTCACCGTGGAGAATGAGAGTCGGCACATCGATTTTCTTCAGGTCTTCGGTGAAGTCAGTCTCAGAAAATGCCTTGATGCAGTCGTAGACCGCCTTATGTCCCGCGAGCATCCCCTGCAGCCAGAACGAATCTCGCAAGCCTTGCGATACGCTTGCTCCCGGGCGATTGGCGCCATAGAACGGCACACTCAGATCTTTCCAGAACTGCGAACGATCCGCCAGGACAGCGGCACGAATCTGGTCGAATGCTTCCATTGGCGTGCCACCCGGATTCGCAGCTGTTTTGAGCATCAGTGGAGTCACGGCGCCGATCAAGACTGCCTTCGCGACACGCTTTGTGCCATGGCGCCCGATGTACGAGCGACTTCGCCTCCACCCGTAGAATGGCCGACATGGATTGCGTTCTTTAAATCGAGTGCCTGAACCAAGGTTGCCAAATCGTCAGCGTAGGTGTTCATGTCGTTTCCGTTCCAGGGCTGACTCGATCTGCCGTGGCCACGCCGATCGTGAGCAATGCAGCGATAGCCGCGGTCAGCAAGAAAGATCATTTGGTCTTCCCAGGCGTCCGCGCTAAGCGGCCACCCGTGACTGAACACAACTGGCTGCCCGGTGCCCCAATCCTTGTAATAAATCTGCGTTTCATCTTTCGTTGTAATCGTCGGCATATACCTTCTCCTTATTCTTTTACCGCACCATCTCGGCGATAAACGTTCGGCTCTGTTTTCGGAGCTTCTCGGGCATGCAGAACTCAATCGTGATTGCCAGCTCAGTTAGTGTTCCGGGCCGCGCTCGCAGTGAATGGGATCGCATAGCCGAGCTTTCTTGAGTACCCTCCTGAACGCTGCACAGCATCGCATCCACATGGTGAGGACCTCCTACATCTCCTCCGTAACAACTCACGCAGGAATTCCCTCTCTTCGCACCAATTCGGCGGAGATCGCCTGTTCCCACTCCTGGCGCCAGTCGCTGCGGCAGAGGCCGAGACACTGAACCTCAGCCCAAATGAACGGGCTTGCCCAAGTGACATGTCGTGGAAGTTCGTGCATCGAGGGCGCTTATGTGGTAAATAGCATCGAAAGGAGTCCCATGCAAATCTTCGATCCCGTCGGCGCGACCTCCCTCCAAAGGTCCCTTCTGGCCGGACGGAGTTCGGATGGTCATTTCGATCTCCGTGCAAATGGAGGATGGGGCTCAAGCCTCCAGTGGAGCGGAAAGCCCCATGCCGGCGATCGGCCCGATTTATCCCGATCTGCCAGCCACCAAATCGTACGAATACGGCTTCAAAGAGGGCCTCCCGCGACTTTTGGATATGTTTGATCGTCAGCAGATAAGCGCAAACTGCCCTACGGTTCAAGGAGTCGTTCGTGAGGTTAGTTTCTAAATCATTCGTGGCACTTGCCATTTTGAGTTCCGTTTTCCTTGTTTCCGGGTTGGATGCCGAGATAAGAGCGAACTGATCACCATCGTCAGCCATGTGGATATCAAGCCCGATGCCTATATGCCGCAAGCTGAGGAAAACTCGTGGAGACTGTTTCGCGCCGAGACCGCGGCGACCAAACGAGATGCAGGCCTGGTCTCGTATGTAGTTTTGCAGGGGATAGGTTCTGCCAACCATTTCACGATCGTCGAAACATGGCACGATGCGAAAGCCTATGAGATGCACGTGGGATCCGAGCACACGGTACGGTTCCGGGATGAGATCCAACTATTTTTGGGCAGTCCGTTCGACTCTCGCGTCCATTATCAGTTCCGCTAGAAATGAGTGAGCCGAACGCTCCGTTTCGGTCTTCAGGCTTAAATAGATTTCCGTGCCGACAGCTGTGAAATAGACCTAACCTGTGGAGGCGCACATTTGTAATTCAGCCACGTCAACAATTCAATCGGCCGACTACGAGGGACAACAGTCTTGATAACGAACAAACCGATTGCCAGGCATTGTTTGTTATTGATTGTCGTGGTCTTGTTTTTTGTCCACCTCAGGCTGGCGAAGGCGCAGGACAACTACGAGATCCAGGTTTATGGTTCCGACACGGTCGCGCCCAGGACCACGATGCTGGAACTGCACAGCAACTTCACCGCAGAGGGCAGTTATCCAGCGTCGGGTTCGCGCTTCACAGCGGAGGGGCTCTATCCAACGAACCATGCCGAACACGAAACGGTTGAGATTACTCAGGGAGTGAACAACTATTCCGAAGTTGGCTTTTACATTTTCACCAGTGCGCGCAGTGGAGACGGTTGGCAATGGGTGGGCGACCATATTCGGCCGCGAGTGCGAGTGCCCGACAGCTGGCACTGGCCCGTTGGGGTAAGTCTTTCCATGGAGTTTGGTTATCAGCGAGCATCCTTTTCGAAGGACACATGGACGATGGAGCTGCGCCCGATTATTGATAAGCTGATAGACAGATGGTATTTCGCAGTGAATCCGGCGCTGGAGCGATCATTTCATGGGCCGAGCGTTCCACAGGGCGTGGGGTTTTCGCCCAGTGCGAAATTCAGCTACGACTTCAACAAATACATTTCTGGCGGCTTGGAGTACTACGCTTCCTACGGATCGATCACGGGTGTGTCTTCGTTACATAATCAGGCGCAGCAGTTTTTCCCAACGATTGATCTGAATGTGTCCTCGAACTGGGAGATTAATTTCGGGATCGGAATTGGGGCAACGGCCAATACCGACCATCTGATTGTGAAGGGTATCCTTGGGCGACGGTTCGATTGGACGCATCATCGGGCGGGCAGTTCCAAGAGCCCTCAATAGGACATGCATGCCATTGGATCGCCGTGGTTTTCTGATCGGAGCAAGTTTCGCGCTGCTGGGCACAGCCGCGAAGACAAAGTTGTGGGCCCAGACGCCGGCAGACGTGCAGCTTGAAATTGCGCCTTTTAAGCTGGAGATTGCGCCCAAAAAGATAATTCAGACCGTTGCGTACAACGGGCGCGTTCCAGGGCCTCTGATTCGCTGGCCGGAAGGCAAGCCGATTACGATTGATGTTGTGAACAATTCGGACGCGCCGGAGATTGTGCACTGGCATGGATTGTGGATTCCATCGGGCGAAGACGGCGCCATGGAAGAGGGCTCGCCGATGATCGCGGCAGGCGGACAAAGGCGCTACGGTTTTACGCCGCGGCCGACGGGTTTTCGTTGGTACCACACGCACGTCTTTGCGGGGCACGATTTGAGGCGGGGCGGGTATACCGGCCAGTTCGGGTGTTTCTACATTGAGCCGAAACAGACGCCAGGTGCGCACGATCAAGAAATATTCCTCACGCTGCACGACTGGAATGCGTATATGGGAGGCGGCGGGGATGCTTCCATGGATGCCTTTTATGACTATGCGACGATCAATGACCGCATGCTCGGATATGGCGATCCGATCAAGGTACGCGAAGGGCAAAGAGTGCTCTTCCGCGTGCTGAACGCCAGTGCAACAGCGACCCACTGGCTGGCATTGGCCGGGCATGAATTCGCGGTGGCAGCTATGGATGGGAATGAGGTACCGAAGAAAGCGAAGGTGCCGGCGGTGCGGCTAGCTCCTGCCGAGCGCATTGATCTGCTGGTGGAGATGAATAGGCCAGGAGTGTGGGTGCTGGGCGAGACGCGCGAAGAAATTCGTAAGGCAGGAATGGGGATCGTGGTGGAGTATGCCAACCTATCGGGCGAGCCGAAGTGGATCGATCCTCCAGAGACATTGTGGGATTACGCGTTGTTCGCAAATCCCGCGTCAGTACCCGTCGAGCCTGACCAGCGCGTTCCTTTAGTATTTGAGTCGAAGTTCCGAGGGCATGGGGACTTTGATTATTGGATGATCAATGGCAAGTCCTATCCGAAGACAGACACAATTCCGTTGCAAGAAGGCAAGCGTTACAGATTGGCGATGCGGAATAAGAGCGGCGACGATCATCCGATTCACTTACATCGCCACACGTTCGAGGTCACCTGCCTTGACGGCAAGCCGCTATCGGGATTGCACAAGGACGTGGTGGTGGTAAAGGCAAATAGCAACGCGGAGATCGACTTTATCGCGGCAAACCCGGGCGCGACGCTCTTTCACTGTCACCAACAAAGCCACATGGATTTCGGTTTCATGACGCTGTTTCGTTATGTGTGAGTTATGAGCCGCTCGAGCCTGGTGAACATGAGGTTCCTCCAGAACCAAGGGCGTCAAAACGTTCGCGATAATTCTCACCCTGAGGAAGCACCCGGCCCCAGCGAGGGTCAATCCGAATCGCCTGCGGCATGGCCTTCATCGCCGTGTGGGCTCACAGCGGGATTAACTACCCAATTGCAGTGCAAGAGACAATGTCGCGCCAGCCAACAGCCGAAGGCGATTTCGAGTGTCTCGCCATGGCATTGTGGACTTGTCAATCTCCGTATTCACTGCTCGTAACCGTGATCTTGCCGCGGAACATGGGATACATGACGACAAATTGACATCCTCGCCGCCATAAATGGCGGCGATTCTACGGCAACTCGCTTGCGCGAGATTGCTTTGGTGGGAATGGTTGTGTCGTTGCACTCAATATAGGCGCAGAGCAATAAAAGCTTCCGATCCCAAAAAATGAGGGACAGCACGTCTGGAATGTCCGAAAGAGAGAGCGAAATGAAACTTGCGAACAAAGTTGCTGTGGTAACTGGATCCTCGAAGGGCATCGGAGCTGCAATTGCCAAACAGCTCGCAGCGGAAGGCGCTGTCACACCAGCAAAGAGGGTGCGGATAAGGTCGTCTCAGAAATCATTGAGGCGGGTGGCAAAGCAGTTGCAATCGGTGCCGACGTATCGAATGAGAGAGAGACGGCTGAGCTATTTGCGAAGACGAAAAAGACGTACGGTAAGGTCGACATTCTTGTGAATAACGCAGGCATGTACGCCTTCGGACCACTCGAAGAGGTGACGGCCGAGAAGTATCATCGCGAACATAACCTAAATGTCCTGGGATTCCTCCTGACAACAAAAGCTGCACTGCCTCTCTTCCCAGCTGAGGGCGGCAGCATCATCAATATCGGGTCGCGCGTGAACTCAATGACACCGGCAAAATCGGTTGTTTCTTCCGCTCGTAAGGGCGCTGTAGACGCAATCACAAAAGTACTGTCCAAAGAGCTTGGGCCACGCAAAATCCGCGTCAACTCGCTGAACCCTGGTGTGATCACAACAGAAGGATTTGTCTCAGGCGGTCTTGCCGACAGTCCCATGCAGAAGCATTATGTGGACCTGGCTCCATTGGGACGCATGGGAGAACCCGATGACGTCGCTCGGCCGGCTGTATTCTTGGCCTCGGACGACTCGCGCTGGATCAGTGGGGAGTTGATCCTGGTTGCTGGAGGAGAATAAGTAAGATCGCTCCAACAGCCACCGAATTGAGGCAGCAAAACTATCGGTTTCGTTGTTCTGATGAAGTTCGGGATTCCTTGCTGTTTTCGGACCAACGTTGCTCCATTTATGGTAAAGGCTTGAGCCAAAATAAGCCAACCTCTGCCGCTAGGGCAGAGGTCATTTCCCTTCAGTCGGAAGCGCGGTACTCTGAAAGTGCACTAGTTTGAGCATTTCGGCGTGCCGTGTATAAACCGCCACGAGGCGGAAGTGCGAGGAGAACTCCTCGCCGTTCCTACAAGCTAGGATTTGGCTCTCTCCGGTTAGGATCGCAGTTTCTCCGTATATCCGAACATCCTCGCCAACAAGTTCTATGGATTTGAAGGTCAGACCTCCGAGCTTCAGATCGCGTAGGACGGCTTCTTTATTGAGGACAGAGCCGTCAGGCCTCACCAGCATGTATTCGTTCGCGTATAGGTTGGCAAGTGGCTCAAAATCTTGATTGATGAGCGAGCGGTAAAAGACGTTGCGATGCACACGGAGCACTTCTTCTGCTGTCATTCGCATCTTCACATCTTCCATTCAAGAAATCATTCACAACGTTCGGGATCGCACTCACGCGCGACAGTTTACGAGCGGCCAACGGTTCTTTCTGAGCTAACGACACATCCTAGTAGCAATACCGGTGGAAGCTTGAGTCCCAGCGGGAAGATGCTGTCCGGCTCCTCGGTCGGTTGTCAAGCGAAACACGGGCGTTGGATGTTGATTCTCCGCAAGACACCGGCGACCAATCCATCGGCAGTATCGCGAAGGAATCTCTATTCCAGCAGACTAGCCAGCCCAGGCGCGTGGTCCGAATGATCGAAGCGGCACTCCGGCGAATTGCTGACGGCACGTACGGTATCTGTGTTGCCTGTGGCGGTGATATTCCGCGCAAGAGATTGGAGGCGTTGCCGTGGCTCGCCGATGCCGTGCTATTGGAGACCGGCGTTTCCCGGCAGCAGCACCTTACTTTACGCCGTCGAATCCTGCGCTGGCAGCCGCGGTTGCGGATGCTTTTCATAACGCGGGTTGCTTTGTGGAGATACCGCCTCCAGGTCCCCGGTTTTGAAATGCCCGCGCCGGTGGCTAGAGCACAACAAGAGTTCGATAAACGTCTCGCTGATGTGCTGGATGGTATGGCCAATCGGATGTCGGGGAAAACCTCGGATAGACACAATGGTTTCAGAATCTCGGTTGAGGATCTAGAAAAAACGGGTCTATAGCACGATGTGTGGGTGATCCACCAGAACAAACGTGTGCTTTCGGCAAGCGTGCATGACTTAATTAGGCCGGGCTGTTAACTTTCTCCAGTCGCGTCATGCGCGACTGATCATGCCCATACAAAGTAGTTCCATCCCCGAATCAATCTTAGAGTTTCAA
>Ga0302324_100022648_pt1 | contig 12196 bp, 10 predicted proteins | sample Palsa_T0_1_FD_201949 | JGI IMG/M metagenome (GOLD analysis project Ga0302324, IMG submission 201949) | Peat permafrost microbial communities from Stordalen Mire near Abisko, Sweden - Palsa_T0_1 | ecosystem: Environmental > Terrestrial > Soil > Palsa > Peat permafrost | place: Sweden: Abisko...
ACTTTATCGTTGTCGGGAAGTGCTTGAAAAGATTATGGCGGAGAGGGAGGGATTCGAACCCTCGGTACAGGTGTTAGCCCGTACAACGGTTTAGCAAACCGCCGCATTCGGCCACTCTGCCACCTCTCCGGCTTGCGGAGCTTCATTTTACCATGGCTGCTCGGCATGACCGTTTGGTATGCCCGCTGGTATGTTTGCGAAGATTGGTCTTGCCGCTCGATTCATCGCGAGTGCCAGGTTGCTATTGCGTTGTCGCGAGTGCGTTGCTAAGTAAGAGGCAGCAGCATCCCTTTTTCCAGATGCCTTGTCGCGTGGGAATAGGAGGCGGCGTGCGGATCGTGCGTCACCATCACGATCGTCTTATGGAAGTCTTCGTTCAGGCGCTTTAGTATCTCGAGCACTTCGGTGGCAGAGTGGCTGTCCAGGTCGCCGGTGGGCTCGTCAGCGAGGAGCAGAGTTGGGTCGCTGACGATGGCACGCGCAATCGCGACGCGCTGCTCCTGTCCGCCTGAGAGCTGCTTGGGCAGATGGTTCACGCGGTCCTCGAGTCCCACCAGCTTCAGAGATGTCATCACATGCTCGCGGCGCTGCTGAGGATTGAGCTTGGTGAGCAATAGCGGCAGCTCCACGTTTTCGAAGGCGCTGAGAACAGGAATGAGATTGAAAGTTTGAAACACGTAGCCGATGTGCTCATTGCGCCAACGGGCAATTTGCGAATCGTTGAACCGGAAAATGTCCTGGCCCTGTACCAGCAATTCGCCGGAAGTAGGGTGGTCGATGGCCGCGATCATATTCAGCAGCGTGGTCTTGCCGGAGCCCGAGGGACCCATGAGGGCGAGAAATTCGCCGGTCGCAATGTCAATCGAAACGTCGTCGAGAGCCCTTACCTCGAAGGTTTCGCGCTTGAAAACTTTGCTGACATGCCGCGCCTGAACAACTTTAGTTCCGGCGGCAACGTTGGGTGCGACCACTGTGCTCATGCTTGCCCCTTGATTTTAATTTTGTCCCCGTCTTTCAAAGTCGGCGGAGCGTTGGTAATCACGTTCTCTCCGCCAACCAGCCCGTCCACTAAGGCTCCGTCGCTGCGCTGAGCCAAAATGTGGACTGGCCGTGCGAGAGCTTTCCCGTCGAACGCGATCAGCACAACTTTCTTGCCGTCGACATCGCGAATTCCAGCGGAGGGCACGAACACGCCCGTGGGCTGGGTTGCGCCTTTGGCGGGCTCGTTCGCGATGAACTTCACCGTCGCGTTCATCTCGGGACGCAGTTGTACGTCGGGATACTTGCTCGGATTCAGTACCTGGACCTTTATCTGCACCGTGGCTTTCTGCCGGTTGGCTTCGGGGGAAATCTGCGCAATGACGCCATCGTACTGTTTGTCGGGATAGGCGTCGGTAGTGACGATTCCTTTTTGTGTGGGGCCGAGGCGGGCGAAGTCTGCCTGCGCGATGTCCAGTTCCACTTGCAGATCGTTCAAGTCAGCGAGCGAAACTACCGACCCCTGCGGACCGCCCGCCGCGGCGCTGGCGAATTGCGCGGTGATCAGCTCTCCCTTTTCCGCGGTGCGGTCGAGAATTGTGCCCGTAACCGGGGCGCGGATCACGGTTGCGTCCAGCTGCGATTTGGCGTAATCGAGCTGGCCCTGGGCTTGCGCCAATGCGCCCTGGGCGCGGGCGATCTCCTCCTGGCGAGGTCCGATTCTCATCAGCTGAAAAGCTCTTTCCAGAGAATTCGCGCGTTGCTGATCGGCCTCAAACTTCGCCGTGGCATCATCCAGGGCCTGGCGGGAAACTACTCCGGCGCCGGCTAATTCTTTGGTGCGGTCGAGCGTCAGCTTGTCGTTAAGCAGAGTGGCGCGGGCTTCATCAAGATTATGTTGCGCCTGCTGAACTTCTTCTGGCCGCGATCCGTGCTGCAGCTCGTCAAAGTAGGCACGGGCATTGTCCAGCGCACCTTTGGCCTGCTCATAGGACGCTTGAAACTCCTGGTTTTCGAGACGCACCAGAACCTGATCCTCTTTTACTTTGTCGCCTTTTTCCACGCCAATCCAGGCGAGGCGTCCCGTCACTTTGGAGTTCACGTTGATGGTGTGGTGGGCCACAATGTAGCCGGTGGCCGAGAGCACGGTTGAGCCGCTGTCACTGTTCTGCGCCGACGCGCGAACTACTTCAACCTCTGGAACGCTAGCCGAAAGGGCACGGTAGGCAAGAGCGGTCAGGCTGAGCAGCACTACAACCGAGATCCCGCCCAGGATGTAACGGCGCGCCCATGCGGGCGGCTCCCCGCCAGCGTCGCCGCGCTGCGTGCGGTCGATGCGCAGGCTCTGCAGGTCTTCGTGTTTGGCGTCAATGGGCATAACCACAAGTACGAACGTTGACTCAGTCTAGTTCACGCAGGTCCCGCAATTCGGTTCGTCCCTACGAATCATTCGCTGCATCTCAGCCGCGCAGCGCGCTAAGAATATTCTGCCGCGCCGCGTGCCAGGCGGGAGCGAACCCGCCCACCAGTCCCATGATCAGGGCGAACACAATTGCAGCGCCCGCAACCTGCGGCGTGATGCGCAGAGCGAATACCACTTCGCTGAACGTCACTGCGTTGGACGTGCCCGTTTCCATTCCGTTGAACGGGAGCATCAGCAGAATTCCCGCCGCCGCCCCCAGCAGCGCCAGCAGCAAAGATTCCAAAACGAACGAGGTCAAGATCGCCGGCCGCGAAAAGCCAATCACCCGCAGGGTTGCGATCTCGCGCCCGCGATAGGCCACTGCTGCGTACATAGTATTCATGGCCGCGAAACTCGAACCTATTGCCATGATGATCGCCACAACAATCCCGATGTATTTTATTGGCGCCCCGGAACTCGTCTGTTTGGCGTAATACTCGGTTTCGAGCACGCCTTCGAGTTTGAGCCGCTGATCGTCACTGACGCGGTTCTTGAGCGCGTCCGCCGCAACTGGATCAGTGGCGCGCACGTATGCCGAGGAGTACCCTCCCTGGCGATCGAAGTCCGAGGCCATCTGATTCACGTCGCCCCAAACTTCCGATTCGTAGGCCGAACCTCCCGCGTCAAAAACGCCCACCACTTTCCACGAACCTTTGCCGAACTCCATCGTGTCGCCAATGTTGGCGTGAGAAAAACGGTCGCGGATGGATTTGCTGACCACTACTTCGCGCTGGCCGGTCTGGAACCAGCGCCCGTCCACCAGTTTCGCACTGGGCCGCATTTCCAGGCCATCGGGCATCATGCCGCGCACCGTGACGTTGACTTCGCCCGTGCCGTCCTTCCGAGGAAGGATAATCACCACCACCAGTTCACCGGAAGCCATGGGCTGGCCATGGCTGTCTTTGGCGATTCCAGGAAGTGTTGTAAGAGTGGGGAAAAGCGAAGCATCGAAGCCGCCAGAGAGTTCCGCTTCCGATCCCTTGCGCAACACCAGCACGTTGTTCGGGTTGCCGCTACTCACAAACGCGCGCTGCAGCCCGGCCAGCAGCGCCATCAGAAAAATCGCGGTGGTGACCGTGAGCGCGATGCCCAGCGCGGTCATGATCGTGAGCCCTTTGCGCAGCTTCAGGTTGCGGATGTTGTAACTGATCGGTATCGCCATAAGTAATCTCTATCTGCGCAACGCAACTTAGCACTCTACTCACCCAATGTGCCGCAGCCCATCCACAATGTTCATGCGCGACGCATTGAAAGCCGGCAGGTAGCCGCTTACCAATCCCAACGTCAAGGCCACCAGCAATGACAACCCCGCGGTTTGATAGTTCACTTTCATGGCGAGCGGAACTCCCAGCGCGATGAAACTGCGCGTCAGCCACCAAATCACCGGGATCGCCACCAGAATCCCGAGTACTCCGCCTGCGACGGACAAAGCTACAGACTCGCTGACAAAAATCGACAGCACACGCTGGCGGGTGAAACCGAGAGTTTTCAGCAAGGCTACCTCGCGAGTCCTGCTGCGCACTGACATCGCCATGGTGTTGGCCGAGACCAGCATGATGGTAAACACCACCGCGCCGCAAATCCCCAGGATGAATGCCTTCACATTTCCCAGAGAAGCCACAAACCCAAGCTGGAACGCTTTTTCGCTTTCAGTTTTTGTCTGCAGCGGCGAGTTGCGGAACATATCGTCGATTTCTCCTGAAACGCGCGCTACATCGCCCGAGGAACCGATCTGGGTGGAATACCAGCCCGCCTGCCCCTTGAACCAGGGCACAGCTTCTTCGAGATACTTGGCGTTGAAATAGAGTGCGTTCTGGGGCGGATCGCGGTGATAGATGGCGCGTATCGTCAATTCCGGGTTGACTTCGAAAATCGTTCCCTGCAATGTTATGCGGTCGCCAATCTTCCAACCGTATTTGTTCGCCAGCGTCACATCGACCAACGCTCCGGCTCGGTCTTGCTGCCAGGCCTTCAATTGGTCCGGGGGGACGATCTTGTCCGATGCTACTTTTAGATATTCGTCCGGATCGGTGGCTAGTTGAGCGAAGAAGTGTTCCGGCCGGTCGTCGATGTAGCGGCCTCCAAACCAGGTGATCGGCGCTACGGCCACCACTCCAGGAATGCTGCGAATCTTGTCCCGGTAATACCCGGGCAGAAAAAACGCAAGCGAGACTCGGTCGCGGATGATTAATCGCCGTGCCGCTTCCGGCGCGACTTGATCCACATAGAACGAGCGCCAGATGGAAATCATGAGCGTGAGCAGCAACAGCGAGAAGCTGATGCTGATCAGGGTCAGCACGCTGCGCCGCTTGTTGCGGAACGTGTTGCGCACGATGAAACCGCTCAGGGTCATGAAAACTTCATCCGATGTGTCGTAATCCGTCCACAATATTCACTTGCGAAGCATGATAAGAAGGCAGCGCGGCGCTGATAAGCCCCACCAGGCCCGCGACCAACACGGCAAGAACTCCAATCCCCGGCGTAACCTGCAAGGGGAAGAAGCTAACGAACTGCGGCGAATGGGTTATGCCATAAACCAGCAGCCACCCCAGGCCAACCCCAATCAGTCCACCGCCCAGCGACAACGCCACCGCTTCGCTCACAAACAAGCCCAGGACACCCCGCTTGGTGAAGCCGAGCGTTTTCAGCACTGCCACTTCCCGCGTTCGCTCCCGGATCGACATCGCCATGGTGTTGGCCGAGACGAGCAGCGTCGCGAACAGCACAGCCGAGCAAATGCTCAGGATGAACGCCTTCACATTGCCCATCATGGCTACGAATTCGAGGCCGAAAGCTTGTTCGCTTTCCGCCTTCGTGGGTTGAGGAGAGTTGCGGAACATGTCGTCCACGGCGCTGGCAACCTTGCTTACGTCCCCGGGGGTGGCGGCGAGAATCGTAAATGTGCCAGCCTGTCCTTTGAATGTCGGGACCGCTTCTTCAACATACTTGGTATTGAAGTAGACCGTCTTGTTGTCTGGGTTGGAGTGGAAAATACCTCGAACGTACAACTCCAGATCGACGGGATAGATCGTTCCCTGAAGAACGAAGCGGTCGCCCAGCTTCCAGCCGTATTTCTTGGCCAGCGTGTCGTCCACGATCACTCCCTGGCGGTCGCGCTGCCAGGCTGTGAATTGTTCCGGTGGCATCTGTACATCCCGGTAGACCTTGAAGAATTCGTCGGGATCGGTGCCGAACTGGGCGAAGAAATTTTCCGGCTTCTGATCTTTATAAATCCCGCCGAACCAGGAGACGGGCACAACCGCCAGAACTCCCGGCAGCGCGCGAATCTTCTCTCGATAGAAGCTGGGCAAACTGAAGGTCAGAGAAACGCGGTGCCTCACCACGAGCCTTTGCGCGGACTCGGCGCTACCCTGGCTCAGATAGAAGCCTCGCCAGATCGTCATCATCAGAGTGAGCAGAAGCAAAGAGAACGCCAGGCTCAGCACGGTCAGAACGCTGCGGCGTTTGTTGCGGAAGGCGTTCTTGGTGACAAATCGGGTCAGGGTCATGGGCAAACTCCGGGGAGAGCCAGAAGCCAAACGTAAGAAGCACGTCCCAATCCTCTAAGAATAGACGAAGCAGCTCGACATCGACAACCGGAATGGCGTGGAATGGGATCGATTTCTCTGCACATAACAATTTAGAACGGCCGCCGCAACGATAAAGTTACGCTCTCTTGCAGCATCAGCTTGCCGAGCCGCGTCCGAAATGCGTAACATGGCGGACGTTCCTGAGAGGTTCAGTCTGACGAGGTTGCAACTCTGAGCAACAGCTCTAACGAACATTCCCCCGCGCAGCCGTCGCACCCGCTTGCCAAAATGCTGGCAGCCGTGGCCACGGATGTGCACTTCTGGGTTCCCACCTTAGTGCTTGCCGCCGGCCTCATGCTCCTGAGGTGGATCCGCTGACCGCTACGGATGTCCCTGCCATGGCCCCAGGGCCCGTGGCTGAGGAACGTGTTCGTATGCTACAGCGCCTGGGCGTGCTCTGCGGCGTAGCTGCAGGCGCGTGGCTGGGGGCGGCTGAGGTCCCGGCCAAACTGGTCTCTTCCGGACTTTCGCCCGTTCTGGTTTCTCTGGTCATGGTGCTGGGCGTGTTTCTCGGCAGATGGACGCTGCCGGCAATGGCCCGCGGCACTTCGCAAACACGATCCGACTTTCTACAGGCGCCGCACCTGGTGATCTGGGCGATTCTCGCCGGGTGCTTATGGGCGGTGGCCAACACGCTGACGATCTTCTCTATCCGGGATCTCGGCCTGAGCATTGCCTTTCCCTTGTGGAATACCAACGCGATCATCGGCATTGCGTGGGGCGTGCTTTTTTTTGGTGAACTGAAAAACGCCGGCTGGATGCGCTGGACTGCAGTAGGCGGCGGTTCAGTTCTGATGTTTTGTGGCGGACTCATCCTGGCGCGAGTCTCCGCCAGCCACATCACTTCCCACGCAGCGACTCAGGGCATTGCCGCCGCTTTAGGAGCGGGTGTTCTGTGGGGCACAATGTACATCCCATATCGCAAGGCATATCTGTCGGGCATGAACCCGCTCTCATTCGTGTCGTTTTTTACGATCGGCGAACTGGGCATGATGGCGGTCTTGTCCGCGCACTACATCGGCGGTGTGATGACACTCTGGCAACAGCTAAAAGAGGCGCGTCACCTGCTGTTCTGGTTGCTCGCAGCAGGCTTTGTGTGGGTGATTGGCGACATTTTTCAACAGTATGCCGTGAAATATATCGGCGTGAGCCGGGGGATACCGCTCTCGAATTCGAACCAGCTATGGGGACTGCTGTGGGGTGCGCTCGCTTTTGGCGAACTCCGGGGCTGGGGCCACCCGGCGGTGGCGAGTGCGATTTATGGCTCACTCTTGATGGCCGGTGGCTTGGCTGCGATCTCATGCTCCATCGCAGGCCCCTCAGAGTATGAGCAGTGGCGGCAAGCCGCGGCGCGGGAACGCAAGCGCTACGGCCTCGACGCCCAGTTTGTCAGTTCCGGACTGGAAGGAAAATCAGCCGCTCCTGCCCAGGCCAGACGCTGGTTCGATTGGATACTGGTTGCGGCGGCGACTGCAGCCTTTGTCTGCACTGGAATTGCAGCCCGATGGCCTTCCAAAGACTTGAATTGGGAGACCGCCGCTGCCCTGTCCGGAATTGGGCTGGCCTTGTTTGCGGCCACGGTGATTTCATTATGGAGAGCAACCCGATTCAACTAGCATATTCAACTAGCGTCATAAAAGAGCGGTGCGTTAAGACCGGTGCGTTGCTGTCGGTTTTTCGCCGCGCACCGTGACACTTCGTGTCGAACACAGCAGGCTCGGCTCTCGGAGCAAATGGTCTGCGAAGGAATTCTTCATCAGGTTTGCACGGCCGCCTCGGGAAGGAGTAAAATCACGCGCAATCCAGCCCCAGCATGGAAGTACAGCGTCCAGCCGTATCGTGCGGAGTCTAGCGATATCTGTTCTGAAAAAGAGGTATGATTGGTTCGCGAAAATCCCGCGTTGAATTGTCTGGAGTAGTGTTCTTACCAGGAAGCATGACTAAGAGTCGTGCGTTGCTTGCGATCTTTGGAGTCTGAAAATGAACGGAAATGCGGCGCGTTTCTTCCGGCTCGGTGGGGGCTTCGTTGGGCTGGTGGCTTTGGGATGTGTGCTGACCGGAGAAGCGGCCAAGCCCGCTCGGCATGGAATCGCTCTTCCCAACGACTGGACGCACAGCCATCTGGTCTACTCGCAGCCGGGTACGGTCGAGCAGGCGATGCGCTTGCAACAGGATCTGCGCTTTGAGCAACAGTTGTACCGCCGTGGCCAGCCCCTGAGGCTTCCTGCTGCTCAGACAGAACGCAGTCGTGTTGGTTCGCCTCAGCCGCAGTTCCCATTCCGCCCCTTGAAGTCGAATGGCCTTTGGGACGAGAGTCTGGGTGCCGCCGCAACGGTTGGAGCGGTTAACTTCCCAGCCAAGTTTTCGTTTAACAGCGCCGTTGCGAACTGCGCCAGTGCGACGACACCGGACTTTGTTGTCTATAGCACGGGCCTGACTGGTTCCGGAACGCAGGCGAGCCTTATTGCCTACGACAATCTCTATACCGGGTGTACAGGGACTGTGCCAACGGTCTATTGGTCGTATAACACGGGCGGCCAGATCCAGACTTCTCCGGTGATCTCTCTCGACGGTACGCAATTGGCGTTCGTGCAGACGGCCGGGGGCATTGGAAGTCTTGTGTTGTTGAAGTGGAAAGCCTCCGCCACTGAAACGGTAGGCAGTCCCGGTGTTCCGACGGCTGCGACTCCGGCTACCTATTCCGCGTGCGTTGCGCCCTGCATGACATCGATCATTCTTCAGGATACAAGCCACGTTCCCACCAACGACATCACGTCGTCGGTTTTCTACGACTACACCGGCGATACCATTTGGGTAGGTGACAGCCGGAACTGGCTGCATCGGTTTAACCCCATATTCGCCGCTGGGTCGACACCCGCGGAGGTGGGATCGCCCTGGCCCGTGCAACTCTTCCCCACCGACGCGACGGCTCTCGCCAGCCCGGTTTATGACCACGGCTCCGGAAATGTGTTCGTGGGAGATGCTGGCGGGTATTTCTACAGCGTAAGCGCGGCTACCGGAGCGGTGACGAAGTCGAGTCAACTGGATCATGGCACGGGCATCGTCGCTGGCCCGCTGGTGGATTCCACCGCGGAAGTGGCCTATGTATTTTCCTCGAACGATGGCAGCACCGCCTGCGCGGGCGGACCTTGCGCCGCGGTCTACCGCTTCGCCGCAGGTTTCGCCGCAGGAAGCGCAGGCGCAGAAGTTACGGTCGGCGCCAGCGCCGCCGCTCCCGAGCCACTTTATGAGGGCTCGCTGGACAGCGCTTATGAGAATTCAAGCAACGCGGCAGGAAATCTTTATGTCTGCGGAGACACGGGGGCCGATCCCACTTTGTATCAGGTGCAGATCACGTCCGGCGCTGTCCTGAGCACCGTTGTTACTGGCCCTGTTCTGACCACGGCTGCCACCGCCTGCTCTCCGGTAACCGACGTACTTAACCCGAATGCAACGGGAGGTTCGACAGAATTTATCTTCGCCAGCGTCCAAACTAAAGGCACGTCCACTCCGTGCGCCGCTGGTGGTTGCATCATGAACTTCAAAGACACTCCCTGGCAGCCTTCGACCGCCTACACACTGGGCCAGCAGGTTGTGGACAGCCACTTTCAGGTACAGATGGTGATCACGGCAGGAACTTCGGGAGCTTCTACGCCCACCTGGAGCACGTCACTAGTATTCCCTGCAAACGAGACCACCGACGGGACGGGGTTGAACAAAGTGACTTGGGTGAACCTGGGTCTTACCACCGCGGCCACGCCGGCCGTCTGGCAGGCCAACCACGCGTACGCCGTGGGCAACTATATTGAAGACACCAACTTCAATATCGAAGTCGTGACTGCCATAATTGGGACCGGCCACTCCAAAGGCGGCGCGCACCCGGTCTGGAAAACGATCGTAGGACAGACCACGGCTGATAACCACGTGACCTGGACCAATGCGGCCCCTGCCCCGGGCGCCCTCGCGGCGGCTGGAGGGACGAGCGGCGTAATCTTCGACAATACCGTTGAGACTGGTGTGTCTGGCTCCCAAATCTATTTTTCGACGCAGGGCAATCAGGCGACGTGCGGAACAGCGACCAACGTTGGCTGTGCGGTACAAGCGTCGCAATCCGCGCTAAAATAAGTGGGGTTAGTCTAATGCCTATGGATCATTCATCTTCCGATCAGCCGCTCACGGCGGACAACCACAAAGAGCCGTACGAGAAGCCATCCTTCCGCCACGAGCAGGTTTTCGTCACCACAGCCTTGTCCTGCGGCAAGATCGACCCTACCCAGGCGACATGCCACATGAACCCCAAGGCGTCGTGAGCCGATGCGAGGACGCTCTTCAGCCGAATTGCACGCCCTGAAATGTGAACTGGCTGGCGAGCTTTTACGCTCGTCGGGACGGTTGCATCTCCGTGTGAGGGGATGGAGTATGCTGCCCGCAATATTTCCTGGCGATACCCTTGTGATTGAGCTCGCCAACAGCGAAAGCGTGGGCAAAGGGGATATCGTAATGTTCCACCGGGATCGCCGGCTGTTCGTGCATCGGGTTTCGGGAACGTGCGGCAGCCCTCCAGATTTGCAGATCGTCACCCAGGGCGACGGAATGCCCAATCCAGATCCTCCCGTTTCCGGCTCCCAATTGCTGGGTAAGGTCTCTTTCGTAGTCCGGGACGGACGCTGCCTGGAACCTGCAAAGAGTCCCAAGTTTCCCATGCGCGCCGTCGCGGCTTTAGTGCGGCGTTCCTCTTCGGTTGCTCGTGTGGTTGTGGGAGTTCACAGGATGGGTCGGAGTCCACAGGAGCCGCTTTGCCAGGTTTGATCAGTCCCGTTGATTGCCTGCACCTCACTATCGAAATTGGAGGCATGCCCATCCGCGTCAACACCACTGACGCAGATTTTCTTGGCATGCTGCAGAATCGCTATGCGGGGTTTGTGGGTTCGTCAGAGAGCGCTGCAATCGAGTTCGACATTGATCTGTTCGCGCCAGGATTTGTTGACCCACGCGCCGACCTGCGAGTGACCCAGCACGCGGGAAAGTGGTCCCTGGAACGCGGAGACTTTCGCGCCGAGTGGGAGCCGGCCCGGCGCACTGGCGCGATTCGCCAGTCCGCGAACCCCTATTCGATCGACGCCGTTCTCCGCATCGTCCACACGCTCGTGCTGGCGCAGGAAGGTGGCTTTCTTCTCCACGCAGCCAGCGCCATCCGCAACGGGAAGGCTTTCCTGTTTGCCGGAGTTTCCGGGGCAGGGAAGACGACGATTTCAAGGCTCGCGCCTTCTGACGCCACACTCCTTACCGATGAAATTTCCTACGTTCGGAAGGATGTTCGGAAGGACGCGCGAAAGCATGACCACGGCTACGTGGCTCATGGCACACCATTTACCGGCGAACTCGCCAAGCTGGGGGAAAACGTTTCCGCTCCGATTTCAGCACTCTATCTTCTGGCCCAAGGCCCGGAGAACCGGATCGATCCCGTTGCGCCCGGCGAAGCTGCCCGGGAGTTGCTGGCCAATGTACTTTTCTTTGCCGAGGACCAGGAATTGGTGCAGCGGGCCTTTCACGCCGCTTGCGAGTTTGTGAGCCGTGTGCCGGTTTCACGGCTCACCTTCGTTCCTGATGCCCGAGTGTGGGAGATGATAGGATGAGCAGGCTTTATATAGCGCGCAATGCCCGCGTAGCGGCGCGGAAGCTCGACGGCGAAATGATGATCATGTCCGGCCAGGATTCGACTCTTTTCACGCTCAACAAAACCGCCACCATCATCTGGCAGGCGGCGGACGGAGCCACTCCCCTCGACGAAATTGTCGAGCGGCGGATTTGCCCGGAGTACGAAGTCGAACCCGCCGCCGCATTGCAGGATGCCGAAACCCTGGCTCGCGAACTCGCTGCGCACGGCATCTTGGACGTTTCCGAAAATCCGATCATCTCTGTAAACTCGTCCCCCGCGAATCCGCTGGCCGGAGAGTCGCGATGAGCGGCTTGATGCAGGAATTGAACGCCAAGGCGCTCGCCCTCGGCGTTCCGATAAGCGTCCAGCTGGACCTCACCTACCGCTGCAACGAGCGCTGCGTGCACTGCTATCTCGATCATGACGACCACGGCGAGATGACCACTGCCGAAATCAAGCACCTGCTCGATGAAATGGCCGAGGCCGGCGTTTTCATGCTGACCCTCA
>Ga0302324_100022652_pt1 | contig 12195 bp, 8 predicted proteins | sample Palsa_T0_1_FD_201949 | JGI IMG/M metagenome (GOLD analysis project Ga0302324, IMG submission 201949) | Peat permafrost microbial communities from Stordalen Mire near Abisko, Sweden - Palsa_T0_1 | ecosystem: Environmental > Terrestrial > Soil > Palsa > Peat permafrost | place: Sweden: Abisko...
CTTTGGAGACCGTGACGAGCCGTTCGTCGGCGACCGCGACGCTGTCGTACCGCGCGCCGGCGAGCGCTTCGAACCGGCCGACGTGCTCGGTGAGCTGCAATCCGAAACCCGACAGCGTCTGGTCTCCGCTGCCGAGGCTCTGCAACGCCCCCGACGCGCTCTGTTGATTGCTGATCCCGTGAACCGCCCGCAGATCGGCGCGCGCGTCGACCGTGAAGGTCGGCGACGTCGACGTCCAGGCGGCGTAGACACCGTCTTCCCAGGTCGGCACGTACTGCACGTATCGGACGATACCGGGTTTGGTCGGATATTGGTCGGCCAGGTTGGTGACGTCGGTGTCGCGGTTGTAAATCGCGATGCTCGTCTCGGTGTGGTTGCCGTCGAGATAGTAGCGCAAGGACTCCTGATCGAAGGTGCGGCCGTAATCGTAGTTCGGCCGGCCCTCGGCCTGCGCGTCGCTCGAGTACAGGAACGAACCTTCGAACGTACCGACGCCGCCGATCGTGCGCAGCCGGATCTGCGTCGCGTCGCTCTGGCTGCGCGCGTTCTCTTCGTCTCGCGTGCGCATCGACGGCGGCGTGACGAAGTACGTCGACGAGGTGGTCGACGTCCAGACCGACGCGGCCAGCCCCGGACCGATCGCGCTGCGGTAGAACAGCTCGTCGTCGCTGAGCGACAGGCCGCCGCCGGCGACGCTGATGAAGCCGTCGGGTGCGAGCCCCGGCCCGCCCGCCGGGCCGCGCGTCGACACCGAGAGCACGCCGCCCACGCCGCCCGAACCGTACAGCGCGGAACCGGCGCCGCGCAGCAGCTCGGCGCGCGTGATGTCACCCGGCGGGATGGCCTGCCAATCGACTTGGCCGCCGAACGCGTCTTGGGCCGGAATCCCGTCGACCAGTACGATGCCGCGGTCGTTGCCGGCACCGTCGAACGAAACGCGCAACTGACCGTAGTTGGTGTACGCGCTGTTGCTGCGGTCGCGGTCGAAGCCGGGCAGATCGCGCAGAACCTCGTCGCTCGTCGTCGCCGGCGTGTCTTCTATCGCTTGCGCGTCGAGCACCGATGCGGCCACCGGGAGCCGGTGCACGCTGGCGGGCGAGCCGGTCGCGACGCGCACTGCGCCGATGACGGCCGGCACGCGGTGCAGGATCACGCGCTCGATGCCGTGACCGCGCGACAGCACGACGCTCACCGTCGCGAAGCCGGGCGCCGCGATCGTCGCGCCCGTCGCATCGAACGAAGCACGTGGCGACGCGTCCCCGACGCGATCGGCGGTCTCAACGTCGACGCCGCCATTGGGGCCGCTGAAGCTCACCGTTGCGCCGGCGACGGGCACGCCGTCATCGTCGACCACGATCACGGTCGGGTCGAGAGCGGCGACCACGGCGGCCAAAATTACCGCCAGCACGTTAGTGAGAACCTGCGTGCACGACCCGGCAGCGTTCGTCCTCGAAGGAGGCAGTCCTCGCCGGGTCCGGCCCCGGCCGTCTCCGAAGGACCCGGCATGCACGGTTTGCAGGAGCGCATCGGGGTCGTCGGCGTCGGTCGCATGGGCGCCAACATGGCGCGGCGACTGCGCGACGTCGGCTATACGGTCGCCGCGGTGTACGACGCGCGGCCGGAGACGGCCGACGGGCTGGCGCGCGAGCTGGGAATCGCGGCCGCGACGTCGCTCGCCGAGGTCACGCGGGCTTCGGACGTCGTGATCACCGTCGTGAGCGACGACGCCGCGATGGACGGCATCTTCGCGACCGAAGGCGACTCGCTGCTCGACGGTGCGCAGGGGAAGCTGTTCGTCAACTGCGCGACGATCACGCCCGCCGTTCACGTCGAGGTGCAGTCGCGCGTCGAAGCGCGCGGCGGCGCGAGCCTGGAAGCGTGCATGGCGAGCTCGATCCCGCAGGCGCGCGACGGAACGCTGTACTTGATGGCCGGCGGCCGGCGCGAGACGTTCGAGCGCGCGCGGCCGCTGCTCGAGCGGCTCGCCAAGAAGGTGCGCTACGTCGGCGCCGCCGGCGAGGCCGCGAAGGTCAAAGCGCTCGTCAACATGGTGATGAACGTGAACACGGCGGGTTTGGCCGAAGGGCTCGGCCTGGCCGAAGCGCTCGGGCTCGATCTCGGCATGCTGCGCGAGGTGTTCGCCGAGACCGGCGCCGCGTCGCGCGTGCTCGAGACCGACGGCGCCGACATGCAGGCGCGCGAGCACGACGTGTTCTTCTCCGCGGCGCACGCCGCCAAGGACGCGAACATCGCGCTCGCCCTCGCGCGCGACGCGCAGCTCGACCTGCCGCTCGCGCGGGCCACCGCGCACCAATTCGAGCGCATGACGGAGCTCGGTTTGGGCGAGCTCGACAAGTCGGGAATCGCCGAGCTGACGTTCCCCAGCCGGGGGGCATCGGCCGTCGCTTCGCGTACCTCTGGGACATCGTAGACACGAGGGATGACGACGCGCGGTTGCGGGCGCTGCGTGCGTACCGAATCTTGGATACTCCGGTCGAGGCCGCGTATGATGCGCTGGTCCGGCTTGCGGCGTCCGTCACCGGTTCGCCATTCGCGCTGATCGGGTTCGTCCACGAGACGCGCGTCTGGTTCAAGGCGCGCGTGGGGCTCGGCGGGATCTCCGAGATACCGCGGACGACGTCGTTCTGCGCGTCGGCGATCGCCGGTCGCGACGTGCTCGAAGTTTCGGACGCCGCCGCCGATCCGCGCTTTGCGCGCAACGCGCTGGTTGCCGGTCCGCTCGGCGTGCGCTTCTACGCCGGCGCGCCGCTGCTGACGCCGGCCGGCGAGGCGGTGGGCGTCCTGGCGGTTCTCGACCAGGAAGCGCGCACGCTGAGCGAAGGGCAGCGCGCGCAGCTCGTCTTGGTCGCGCGGCTGGTGATCCACCAGCTCGAGCGCGGCAAGCTGCTGGGCGAGCTCGCGGCCGGGCTCGACGCAGCCAGCGATCCGGCCCGCAGCACGCTCGGCTCGGCGCGGCCTTCGACGGCGGTTCGCGCGCTGGTCGAGGCGGTCGGCGCGGCGACGGGCGGCAAGGCGCGACTGTTGCGGCGCGCCATCGACGGCACGTACGGGGTCGTCGCCGCGCTCGACGACCGGCCGCTGCCCGGCGGTGCGGTCCCGACCGGGCACGCGGTGTTCGCGCTCGACGACACGCCGGCCGGCGAGCTGGTGCTGCCGATCCCGGGCGCCGGCCCGTATCCGGAGTTCGTGCTGGCGGTGCGTTATGCGGGGCGGCGCCCCGAGGAAGCCGACCGCGGCGCCCTCGAGCTCGTCGCCGCGGCGCTCGCCGTTGCGATGCGCAACGTCGGCTTGCACGCGGAGAGCGAGCGCCGCCGCGCCGAGCTGCTCGAAGCGCGCGCCACCCAAGCCGAGCTGGTCGCCCGGCTGTCGCGCGACGTCCGCGGCCCGGTGACGAGCATCATCGGCTTCGCCCGGCTGCTCGAAGAGGACGGCCGCTTTCCCGCCGACGCGCGCGAAGCGCTGGCGATGGTTCGGGCCAACGGCGAACGGGTCGCCGAAATCGCCACCGACATCGACCTGCTGTCGCGGATCGAGCTGGCGGCGGTCGATCCCCAATGGGTCGCGGTCGATCTGCGTGAGCTCGTCGCGGCGGCGGGTGCCGAGCTCGAGCGGTCGGAGGCGCTGCGGCTCGTCGCCGATCCCGAGCTGCTGGCGACCGCGCTGGGGCGGCTCGTGCAGGACGGTCGCCGGGCGCTCGCGCCGGTCCGCGCGCGGCTCGAAAACCTCGACGAGGCTGTCGTGCTCGAACTCAACGGCACCGGAGCCTCGCCGGCCGACCCGGCTGCCCCGACCATCGGCGCCCGGCTGACCCAGCGCATCGTCGAGCGGCACGGGGGTTCGTTCCGGACCGGCTCTGAGAACGGGGGCTGGTGGGTGCGGCTGATCCTGCCGGCCGATCCGCGGCGCGTCCAGCGTCGTTTGCGCATCCTGTTCGTAGGCGCCGCCGAGCGGGCCGCCGACATTCCGGAGCAGCTCCGCGCGCTGGGATTCGTGGTCGAGGTCGCCTCGGGGTCGAGCGTCGTGCGCGCCGCTCTGGCCGGCGCCGATGTGGTGGTCGTGCCCGGCGCACTGGCCGCCTGGGCCGGGATCGACCGCATCCCAGCCGCGCAGCGCCGCCTGGTCGGCTGGCTGCTGCTCAGCGACGCCCGTCAGGCCGGCGGCGAGGGCTGGGACGTGGTTCTGCCGTCCGCACCCCAGCCCGCCGAGTTGCGCGGCGGCGTCTATGCCGCGGCCTCCAAGGCGCGCCTGCGGCGCAGCGACGACAGTCCCGCCGTCTCGGCCAACTGACGGACGCGCGGCGCAATCGGGAATGTTCTGGACGAAGGTCGAATCGGACGGGTCGACCGTGAAGGAAGCGCGCACGTGGCGAAGATGATCGAACGCGCGTCGGGGCTCGGACCCGACGCGACGCCGGAGTACCAAGAGCTCGTCGAACGCTGGCAGGCCAAGGCCGACCATACGCCGCCCCGTTCGGGCAAGGGTTCAGGTGCGGTCGACCGCACGATCTCCGACATCCCGCTCAAGACGGTCTACGGCCCCGACGACGTCGCCCACCTCGACCTGACCCGCGACCTCGGCCTGCCGGGCGAGTTCCCGTACACGCGCGGGATCCACCCGACGATGTACCGCTCGCGGCTGTGGACGATGCGCCAGTTCGCCGGCTTCGGTAACGCCAAGCAGACCAACGAGCGGTACCACTTCCTGCTCTCGCAGGGGCAGATGGGGTTGTCGGTCGCGTTCGACATGCCGACGCTGATGGGCTACGACTCCGACAGCCCTCAATCGCTCGGCGAGGTCGGAAAGTGCGGTTGCGCGATCGACTCGATCCGCGACATGGAGACGCTGTTCGACGGAATCGATCTCGGCGCGATCACCACTTCGATGACCATCAACGGCCCCGCGGCGATCGCGCTCGCGCTCTACATCGTAACCGCCGAGAACAAGGGCATCCCGCGCGCCAAGCTGGGCGGCACGCTGCAGGCGGACATCCTCAAAGAGTACATCGCGCAGAAGGAATGGATCTTTCCGCCGCGCCCGCACGTGCGCATCATCGTCGACATGATGGAGTTCTGCACGCGCGAGATGCCCAAGTGGAACACGATCTCGGTATCGGGCTATCACATCCGCGAAGCCGGCTCGACGGCGGCGCAGGAGCTCGCCTTCACGCTGGCCGACGGTTTCGCGTACGTCGAGGAAGCGCAGCAGCGCGGGATGGACGTGGACGAGTTCGCGCCGCGGCTGTCGTTCTTCTTCAACAGCCACATCGACTTCTTCGAGGAGATCGCGAAGTTCCGCGCGGCGCGCCGCATCTACGCGCGCCACATGCGCGACCGGTTCGGCGCCAAGGACCCGCGCTCGTGGCAGCTGCGCTTCCACACCCAGACCGCCGGCTGCAGCGCCACCGCGCAGCAGCCCGAGAACAATATCGTGCGGGTCGCGTTCGAAGCGATGGCGGCCGCTCTGGGCGGTACGCAGTCACTGCACACGAACTCGATGGACGAAGTGCTCGCGCTGCCGACCGAGAAGTCGGTCGAGATCGCGCTGCGCACGCAGCAGGTGCTGGCCTACGAGACGAACGTGACCAACGTCGTCGACCCGCTGGGCGGCGCATACTTCGTCGAAGCGCTCACCGACGAGATGGAGCGCCAGGTCGAGCAGTACTTCGCGCAGATCGAAGAGTACGGCGGGATGGTCGCCGCGGTCGAAGCCGGTTTCCCGCAGCGCGAGATCGCCGACGCGTCGTACCGCTACCAGCGCTCGATCGAATCCGGCGAGCGGGTGATCGTCGGCGTCAACGCGTTCGAGCGGCCCGACGAGGCGCAGGATCCCAACTTGCTCAAGATCGGCGCCGAGATCGAACGCGGTCAGGCCCGCGCGGTGCAGGAAGTGCGCGCCACGCGCGACGCCGCCGCGGTCGAAGCCTCGCTGGCGGCGCTCAAGCGCGCTTGCGCCGGCGACGCCAATGTCATGCCGTACCTGATCGACTGCGTCAAGTCGGTCGCCACCGAAGGCGAGATCGTCGAAGCGATGGTCTCGGTCTACGGCCGCTACACCGAGCAGACGCAATTCTAATGTCCACCACTGACGCACCCAGCCGGCCGCTGCGCGTGATCGTCGCCAAGGCCGGGCTCGACGGGCACGACCGCGGCGCGAAAGTGATCGCGCGCGCGTTGCGCGATGCCGGGATGGAAGTGATCTACACCGGGTTGTTCCAGACGCCCGAGCAGATCGTGCAGACCGCGATCCAGGAGGACGCCGACGGGATCGGGCTGTCGATCCTGTCGGGCGCGCACATGACGCTCTTCCCGCTTGTCGTCGAGCAGCTGCGCGCGCAGGGCGCCGGCGACATCGTGTTCTTCGGCGGCGGCACCATCCCGGCCGACGACGCGAAGGAGCTGCGGCGTCTCGGCGTGCGCGAGATCTTCACGCCCGGCGCGCCGCTCTCCGACATCATCTCTTTCGTCGAGCGCGAATGCGGCAAACGGCGCGAGCTGACCGGATAGCTGCGTGAACCTGTCCCCAACCGGCGCGCGGCGGGTTCGCACGCGCGTCGCGCCCTCGCCGACGGGCGATCCACACGTCGGCACGGCCTATACGGCGTTGGTGAACTATTGCTTCGCGCGCCGCAACGGCGGCGATTTCATCCTGCGCATCGAGGACACCGATCAGGCGCGCTCTACCCCGGCCTCCGAGCGCGCGATCCTCGCCGCGCTGCACTGGACCGGGCTGACGTGGGACGAAGGCCCCGACATCGGCGGCCCGCACGCGCCGTATCGTCAGAGCGAACGCTCCGCGATCTACCGGCGCTATGCCGATGAGCTGCTCGCTGCCGGTCATGCGTTCCGGTGCTTCTGCACGCCCGAGCGGCTCGAGGAGATGCGGGTCGCGCAGCGCGCCGCCGGAATGCAGCAGAAGTACGACGGCCACTGTTTGACGGTCTCGCCGGAAGAGTCGGGCGCGCGCGCTCAGGCCGGCGAACCGTTCGTCGTGCGGATGGTCGTGCCGGACTCGGGCGTGTGCATCGTGCACGACCTGGCGCGCGGCGACGTTCCGTTCGACTACTCGACCGTCGACATGCAGGTGCTGCTCAAGTCCGACGGTCTGCCGACCTACCATCTCGCCAACGTCGTCGACGATCACCTCATGGAGATCTCGCACGTGATCCGCGGTGAGGAGTGGATGTCGTCAGCCCCCAAGCATCTGCTGCTGTACGGCTATTTCGGCTGGGAGCCGCCGGCGTTCATGCACCTCCCGCTGCTGCGCAATCCCGACCGCTCGAAGCTCAGCAAGCGCAAGAACCCGACCGGCATCTTGTTCTACGAGCGCATGGGCTATCTGCCCGATGCGCTGCTCAACTTTCTGGGCCTGCTGCTCGCGCCCGCGCCCGAGGGCCAGGAAGTGTTCGATCTCGCAACGCTGACCGAGCGGCTCGATCTCACCAAGATCTCGCTGGGCGGTCCGGTCTTCGACACCGTCAAGCTGGATTGGCTCAACGGTCAGTACCTGCGCAAACTCACCACCGAGGAGCTGATGGAGCGCACTGCGGAGTGGGGCTTCGCGCGCGAGCGGCTCGAGCGCATCGCTGAGCTGGCCGAGTCGCGCATCGAGCGGCTGAGCGACATCGTACCGCTGGCGGCGTTCCTGTTCGCCGGGCGGCTGGCAGTGACGAAGGAGTCGTTCGCCGGAACGAAGCTCGACGACGACGTGGTCCGGCGCGCGCTGGCGCTCGCGATGTGGCGGCTGGACGCCGAGCGCGTGTTCGACAAGGAAACGATCGACCGCGTCCTGCGGGGCGTCGGCGAAACGCTGGGCGTGAAGTTTCGCGACCTCACGCGGGTGTACTACGTGGCGATGACCGGCAGTCCGACCTCGCTCCCGCTGTTCGACTCGATGGAGCTGCTCGGCCGCGACATCTGCCGCGAACGCTTTCGCGTCGCGCTCGAAGCCTTCGGCGGCGTGTCGTCGAAGGAGCAGAAGGAGTGGCAGCGATGAGCGCGCGTGCGATTGTCTTGGCCGCCGGCAAAGGGACGCGCATGAAGTCGGCGTGGCCGAAAGTGCTGCACGAGCTGTGCGGACGGGCCATGCTGTGGTGGGTGCTCGAGGAGCTGCGCGCGTCGGGGATACACGAGATCGTCGTCGTGACGAGCCCCGAGCTCGATCCGCTGCTGTCGCGCTTCGCGGTGCGCACGGTCGTTCAGGCCGAGCAGCTCGGAACCGCGCACGCGGTGACGACCGCGCTCGACGCGCTCGAGCCGCGCGACGGCGCCGTGCTCGTCGCATACGGCGACATGCCGCTGGTCGACCGCAGCATCTTCCGCGACGTGCAGTCCGCGCTGCGGCGCAGCAAGGCGACTGCGCTGGCTTTGGTCACCGCGCGCATGCCGCTGCCGTCGAGCTTCGGCCGGGTGATTCGCGCGCAGGGCACGACGCGGTCGACGAGCGCGGCGGTCGAGCGGATCGTCGAGGCCAAGGACTGCACGCCCGAGCAGTTGGCGGTCGACGAGATGAACGCCGGAATCTATGCCTTCGAGGAGCCGGCGCTGCGCGAGGCGATCGCGCGCATCGGCAATCAGAACGCGCAAAGCGAGTACTATCTCACCGACGCGGTCGAGCTGCTGATCGCGACCGGCCGGCGCGTCGCGGCGGTTACCGTCGACGACTACCACAGCGTGCTGGGTGTCAACGATCGGGTCGAGCTGGCAGCCGCGCGTGCGATCCTGAACCAGCGGCTGTGCGAAACGCACATGCGCGCCGGCGTGACGATCGTCGATCCCGCGACCACCTATCTCGACCCTGGGCTGCAGATCGCCCGCGATGTCACGATCCAGCCGGGGACATGGATCTTTGGCGAAACGAAGATCGGCGAGGGCAGCTCGATCGGCCCGCACACGCGCATCGGCAACGCGGTCATCGGCGAACGCTGCGACATCCGCGAGAGCGTCATCCTCTCGACGCGACTAGGCGACGACGTGCGCGTCGGCCCGTTCGCCCATCTGCGCGACGGCAACGTGATCGGCGACCGCGTGCGGATCGGCAACTTCGTCGAGTTCAAGAAGTCCGAAATCGGCGACGACGTGCGGGCCAATCACCTCGCTTACATCGGCGACGCTTCGGTCGGCCCACGCACGAACTACGCCGCCGGCGCGATCACCTGCAACTTCGACGGCGAGAAGAAGAACCGCACCGAGATCGGCGCCGACGTCTTCATAGGCACGAACAACTCCCTCGTCGCCCCGCTCACCATCGGCGACGGCGCAATGACCGCCGCGGGTTCGGTCGTCATCCGCGACGTCGCCCCCGGCGACCGCGTCGCCGGCGTACCGGCGCGCCCGCTCATGAAGAAGCCAACGTCGTCGTAGTGTTTCCGTTTCATCTTCGGGTTCGAATTCAGGCGGGACGCGTCACCGGGCATCTCGGTTAGAGGGAGATCGTTTGCGGTAGGGTTCGAATGTAGATATCCTCGAGAAAGTCGACGTCAAAGATTTCGCGTCCCAACGGCCGGCGATAGTACTCAATCAAATGGAAGTCGAGGGCATGTCGTCGGTGCACGATCCAGCTACGGAGGGCCGAGAGACCTGACTTTGGCTCCTGATTCGGTGGGATGGTTTCACATAAACGATTGTCCGCGAATCGGAGAAATCGCGGGGGCGCGTGAGGGACCAAGTCGGACGGCAACACGTAAGCGTACGATGATGACGCATGGCGGCGCCCACGCGCAAAGCGTGGAGCGCCGAAGGTATAGGGCGTCATCATTGCTTCGGGCCCAGACCATTGCAGGGCAGAGATGGCCGCGACGGCTCCCCCTAGAGAATGTCCAGTGAAATACAGTGGCAATGCTCTCCGACCGAACTTCTCGGCGATCAACGCTTCGAGTTTTGGTCGTACCGCTCGTGCCTCGTGATCGAATCCTCGATGAAACGGTCCGGACAGACCAACATTGGCGTTAATCCACCAGTCTGCGCGCGTCGCTGTCCCCCGGACCGCGACGAGGATGAATCTTCGCATATTCATGATCAAGTACACGAAGTAGGGTGTCGCGATTGTGTACGCCTCGAACTCGAACGCCCCAAGAACGCTGCGTATATCAACGTGCCTATGGCGTAGATGAGCGTTGATCAGACTGTCCTTAAAAAGGCGGAAACGAGGTGCGACTCGCTCTTTCTCTGTCACATGAAGATAAGCGAGTTCGCAGCAGACGGCACATACGTATGCCTTACGCAGGTCTCGAGGATCCCTCGACCATTCCTCTCCGATAGTGCTTACAAGGCTGTTCATTCGGCCGAGCGGCGTATACTCGAAAAGGTCCCGAGCCACTGCGGGCAAAGCCAGTACTGAATCGACGTCAACCTCGCCGGGTGGCAAGAGACTGCGATTTAGAATCAGTGCCGTCCGCGGGTACGAAGTCGATCGTGAAATGAGTTCCGCCACTCGTCGATCGATATAATCGCGTTCATCTTGGCTCGGTTGTGCTTGTCTTAAGTTGATGTAATAGAGCTCGGACAGCGATTCGTCGCCGGATGCCTTGTATCTGACATATAACGCGGCAAGAGCCTCGAGCTCAGACAACGATGCCATGCTAGGTCCGACCCCTCTACGATTCCTACTCATGGGACGCCGGCGTCGACGGCGGGACGCCTTCAAAGTGAGAATGCCGCGGAGTGTCCTTTTGCGACCTTCCCAGTGGATCTCGGCGTTGAATAGTTTGAATCAAGAAGGCCAGCGGTACGGCTCACCCTCCTGGTTCCGGGAACCTAGAGGAGATGTTTCGGGTGGCCGTTCTGTCCGACGTGAGAAAAGGCGATCACAGTCGAATGCGGGTCACGTAACCCGAATCCGGATCAACATTTGGACGCCGTAGGCTTCTTGAGGCGTTAAGGTTCGGCGGCGCGGGTTGGTCGGCCAGGGGTCGCGCACGATGACGCCGCGGATGCGGCCGTTGCCGTTGGCGAAGCGCGTGTACTCGGCGGCGGTGAGGATCATCGCGTGGCCGAGCGAGCCGACGATCAGCGGCCGGCTCTGGGCGAGATCCTGAGTCGCAGTGATCCAGTTCGCTGAGAACGTATCGGCCTCGACGTGGAACGGGCGATTCGCGTCGTCAACCCAGTCGCGGTTGAGCGACCCCATGATCGCGCGCGTCGTGCCGCGCATGTTGGCGATTCCGCCGTACGCTTCGCGCACGATGCGCGCTTGGCTCACCGGGTGGCCATAGTATGCGAACACGCCGGAGATCGCGGCCGCCCAGCACCAGTTCGACTGCAATTGGACGTTCGGCTCGAGCTGTGCGGTGACGTCGAGCTCGTGTGACGGGATGCCGGCGTCGCAGATCTGCGCCATCCCGTAGTCGGTATCGGCGTACTGACCGCATTTGACGTCAGCCGCGGCAGGACGAGTTGCGAGCAGGCTGCAGCCGGCGACCAGCGCGGCCATGATGCAGATGCGAAACACGCGACAGACGTCCGCTCCGGCTTGCGCGCTGTCCTGCTGTCGGCAGGAAAGGCGGTTCCGCGGGCCGTCTCTTTGGCTGGAATGGAGCAGTTGCCACGCGACTTCGTCGGTTACGGTGCGCGCCCGCCCGATCCGCGCTGGCCGGGCGGCGCGCGGCTCGCGCTGCAGATCGTGATGAACTATGAGGAAGGCTCGGAGTACGCCATCGGTGAGGGCGACGAGAGCTCCGAGATGTACCTCACCGAGGTGCCCGGCGCGACGCTCGGTCCCGGCAAGCGCGACCTCATCGTCGAATCGGTCTACGAGTACGGCAGCCGCGCGGGGTTCTGGCGGCTGATGCGGATGTTCGGCGAGCGCGACATCCCGATCACGGTGTTCGGGGCCGCGCTCGCGCTCGAGCGCAACCCGCCGGCGGCCGCCGCGATTCGCGACGCAGGCTACGAGGTGTGCTCGCACGGCTGGCGTTGGATCGGTTTCCAGAACATGGACGAGGACGAAGAGCGCGCGCAGATGCGTCGCGCCGTCGAGTCGATCGAGCGAACCACCGGAACGCGGCCCTACGGCTGGTACTGCCGCTACGCTCCGTCGGTCAACACACGCCGGCTGGTCGTCGAGGAAGGCGGCTTTCTGTACGACTCCGACGCCTACAACGACGACTTACCGTACTGGACACAGGTCGGCGGCAAGCCGCACCTGGTGATCCCGTACACGCTCGACAACAACGACATG
>Ga0302324_100022659_pt1 | contig 12192 bp, 7 predicted proteins | sample Palsa_T0_1_FD_201949 | JGI IMG/M metagenome (GOLD analysis project Ga0302324, IMG submission 201949) | Peat permafrost microbial communities from Stordalen Mire near Abisko, Sweden - Palsa_T0_1 | ecosystem: Environmental > Terrestrial > Soil > Palsa > Peat permafrost | place: Sweden: Abisko...
CGCGCTGCCGCACACGATGCGACTGCCGAGCAGGCCCGCGCGCTCGCCGCCGGCGCGGTGGCAGCGCCCGACCTGTACGGCACCCTGGCGGCGCGCGAGATACTCCAGGCGGGCGGCAACGCGGTCGATGCCGCCGTGGCGACCGGCTTTGCGCTGGCGGTCACCTATCCGGAGGCCGGCAATCTTGGCGGCGGCGGCTTCATGACGCTGTACATGCGCGGCAAGCCGTATTTTCTCGACTATCGCGAGACCGCGCCGGCCGGTGCCAGCGCCGCAATGTATCTCGACACCAACGGCGAGCCGGTAGCAGCGTTGAGCCTGGTGGGAAACCTGTCCAGCGCCGTGCCCGGGACCGTGCGTGGCCTGGCGGAAGCGCACCGGCGCTTCGGCCGGCTATCGTGGCGGCGCGATCTGGCGCCGGCGATTCGCTATGCGGAGCAGGGTTTCCAGGTGACCGCGCAGTTGATCGGCATCCGCGACGGCCGCCAGGCGTCGTTCGTCGATGCCACCAACTTCGCACGCTATTTCGGCGCAATGACCGCCGGCCAGCGCATGCGACAGCCTGAGCTCGCGGCCACGCTGCGGCGCATCGCGGCCGGCGGAGACCGGGAGTTTTATCAAGGCCGCACCGCCGAGTTGCTGCTCGCGCAGATGCAGCGCGGAGCGGTGGTCGGCCTGATCGATCGGCGGGATCTTTCGGGCTACAAGGTGGCCTGGCGCGAGCCGGTGCAGGGCGCATGGCATGGCTATAGCGTGATCACGGCGCCGCCGCCGAGCTCGGGCGGCATCGCGCTACTGCAGATGCTGACGATGAAACAGGACGCCGCCGCGTTGTTCCAGGGCGTGCCGCTGAATTCACCGCAGTACCTGCACCTGGTGGCGGAGATCGAAAAGCGCGTGTTCGCCGATCGGGCGCAATACCTGGGCGACCCCGACATGATGCAGGTCCCGGTCGCGCAACTGATCGACCCGAGTTATCTGGCCGCCCGCGCCGCCCAGATCGATGCCCTGAATCCCTCGACGCTGGCGTCGGTGCAGCCCGGACTGGAAAAGCCCCAGACTACGCATTATTCGATCGTCGATCACTGGGGCAACGCGGTGTCCAACACCTATACGCTCAATGGCTGGTTCGGATCCGGCGTGGTGGTCGAGGGCGCCGGTTTCCTGCTGAACGATGAGATGGATGACTTCTCGGCCAAGCCCGGGGCCCCTAATCAGTACGGCGTGGTCGGCGCGGACGCCAACGCCATCGCTCCGCTGAAGCGACCGCTGTCGTCAATGACTCCGACCATCCTGCTGAAGGACGGACGCGTAGCGATGGTACTCGGCACGCCCGGCGGCTCGCGCATATTCACCTCGGAATTCCAGGTGCTGGCCGACGTCTATGACTTTGGCATTGCGCTGCAACCGGCGCTGGGTGAAATGCGATTTCACCACCAGCTGCTGCCGGAGAACACGTTGTTTGCCGAACCGTACGCGCCGTTCCCGCCGGCGCTGGCGCAGGCGATGCGCGAGCGCGGCTACCGCCTTGATTCCCAGAGCTTCAATGGCGACATCGAGGCCATCGAGGTGATCGGCCACGAGCCGATCGCTGCGGCCGACCCTCGCGCACGCGGCGTGGCCATGGTAGTGCGCTGACGCACCACGCGTTCAGGCGCTGCGGGCTCAGTGGCCGCCCGGTTCAGTGGCCGCCGGCTCAGTGGCTGCTGGCGCCGCCGGTGGCAAACTGGTCCTTGCTGAGCATGCCCTTGTGGCCGGTATCCATCATGTCGAATACCTTGGTCTGGTAGGCGATGTATTCATCGTGCGACACCGTCCCGTCGCCGTCGGTATCGATCTTGTGCATCATCTCCTTGGTGCGCAGTCCGCTGGCAAAGCCGCCGGTGGCAAAGTGGGCCATGTCGCCGCCGCCGGTGTGGCTGACGAATTCCTTGGCGTCTACGGTGCCATTCTTATCCTTGTCGAGCATCGCGAAGACCTTTTCCTGGAACGCGAGCCACTCGTCCTTGGACACCATGCCGTCGCCGTTGGTATCGATCTTGTGCATCAGCGCCATCGAATGCAGCCCGCTGGCGTAGCCGGCCGTGGCGAAGGACACCATGTCGTCGGCGGTCGCTACGACCGAGTAGGAGGCAAAAGACAGTGCGAGCGCACAGGCGACCCACAGGGCCGCGCCGCGCGTTGGATGTGACGTGAACATTGTTTGATCCCCTTGAGATAGGCAACGGAGTTATTCGATTGCGCGCCGGTACGCTGTGCCGCATCCGACGCGCCACGAGTGCCCCCAGGCCGCGGATTATCGCGCTCGTCATGTCATCGATCAAGCCGCGGGCGGGACACAGAAGGTGTCAAAAGTGCCTCACTCGGCGCTCGGCTATGCACTTTCCGATGTACCACCGGGCTATCAGGCAGTGCCGGCGGCTGCAAAAAGACGTTTGAAACTGTCTGTCGGTGCGGCCAATATAGTGGTGCATGATGCGGCTCCGGCGGCCGTAGCGATTTGATCGGCAGCACAACGACAACAAGCGCACTCCAGGGGAGAGATCAATGTTTCATCAGATATTGACGCCGGTGGCCGGCAACCTGCTGGTATCGATGATCGTGGCCGCGCTGCCGATAGCCACGGTGCTGGTGGCGCTGGGGATCGTGCGCCGACCCGCCTGGCAGGCATCGCTGGCCGGCCTGATCGTGGGCCTGGTGATCGCGATGCTGTTCTGGCAGTTTCCGCCGTCGCTGGCATTCAACAGTGTTGCCGCCGGCAGCGTGTTCGCGCTCTGGCCGGTCATGTGGCTGGTGTTCAATGCGCTGCTGCTCTACAACATCGCGGTCATCTCCGGCCGCTTCGATGCGTTTCGTGACTGGGTGCTGGTGCACCTGCCGAATGACCGGCGCGTGGTTCTGGTGGTGATCGGATTCTGCTTTGGTTGCCTGCTCGAGGGCATCGCCGGCTTCGGCACCCCAGTGGCGATTACCACCGCGCTGCTGATCCTGGTTGGCCTGCCGCCGCTCGAGGCGCTGACTGTCACGCTGATCTTCAACACTGCTCCGGTTGCCTTCGGCGCGCTGGGTACGCCGATCACGGTGCTGGCGCAGGTGACCGACCTGCCTGCGGTCAAGCTGGGCGCGATGGTCGGCCGCCAGTTGCCGTTTATCGCGATGCTGCTGCCGTTCTATGTGATGGGCATCTACGGTGGGCTGCGCTCGATACGCGCGTTGTGGCCGCTGCTGCTGGTGGCCGGCGGCAGCTTCGCGCTGGCGCAGTTCGTCGCATCCAACTTCATCGACTATTCGCTCACCGACGTGCTGTCGGCACTGACGTCGCTGATCGTGACGCTGCTGTTCCTGCGGGTGTGGGCGCCGACGGCCGATGAGGAATTCCAGATTCGCCGACCGGTAGTGCCTGAAGGCGCGCCAAGCCAGACGATGTCGCCGTGGCAGGGCTGGATTCCCTGGATCATCGTGTCGGCGGTCGTCATCGTCTGGACCCGCCTCAAGGTCGCGACCATCGGCGCGCAGACCATTCACTGGCCCGGCCTGCACAACGCGGTGTTCATCACACTGTACAACAAGGCCTATGCAGCCAACTGGGTGTTCCAGCCGCTCGGGACCGGAACGGCGATCCTGGTGGCGACCCTTATCACCGCGGCGCTGGTGGGCGTGGGTCCGGGCCGCTACCTTCGGGCCATCGGCATGACTTGGCGGCAGAGCCGCATCGCGATCCTGACGGTGGCGCTGATCGTCGGACTCGCCTACCTGATGAATTATTCAGGCCTGAACTACACGCTGGGACTGGGCGTCGCCTCGGCCGGCATCTTCTTCCCGATGCTGTCCGCGTTTCTGGGTTGGGTTGCGGTATTCCTGTCGGGCAGCGACACCTCGGGCAATGCGCTGTTCGGCAACCTGCAGGTGGTTGCCGCCAATCAGCTCGGTCTCAATCCGGTGCTGATCGCCGCCACCAACTCATCCGGCGGTGTCATGGGCAAGATGATCTCGCCACAGAATATCGCCACCGGGATCTCGGTCACCCATCTGCGCGGGCAGGAGGGACTGGTGGTGGCGCGCACCTTCAAGCACAGCATCATCCTGACGCTGCTGCTCGGCGTGCTGGTGGTACTGCAGCAGTACGTTTTCAAGTGGATGATTCCGTGATCGGGTAATGGCGCGTGATCGGGTGATAGCGATGGCGCGTCCGGGCGTTGCCGACAAACGGCGCGCGTTCCATGAGCTGCATCGCAGCGGCTGCTTCGTGATACCCAATCCCTGGGATATCGGCAGCGCGCGCTTTCTGCAGGGGCTTGGCTTCAAGGCACTTGCCAGCACCAGCGCCGGATTCGCCTGGTCGCGCGCCTGTGCCGATGGCTCGGTGCCGCGCGACCAGGTACTCGCGCACCTGAGTGAGTTGGTGGCCGCCACCGACGTGCCGCTCAATGCCGACTTCCAGGGCGGCTTCGCGCATGAATCCGACGCGGTTGCCGAAAACGTGCGCCTTGCCGTCGCGACCGGCGTGGCTGGTATCTCTATAGAGGATTCGACCGCGGATCCGGCACGGCCGCTCTATGAATTGGACACGGCCGTGGCGCGGGTGCGCGCCGCGCGCCGCGCAATCGACCACAGCGGCGGCGATACGCTGCTGGTGGGGCGGGCAGAATGCTTTCTGGTCGGCCGGCCGGACCTGGACGAGACCATCGCGCGGCTCAAGGCCTACGCAGATGCCGGGGCGGATTGCCTGTACGCACCCGGCATCAGCACACGCGCGCACATCGACGCCGTGGTGTGTGCCGTTGCGCCCAAGCCGATCAATCTGCTGCTTGGATCAGCGAGCGAACTGAGCGTCGCTGATGTCGCCGCGTTGGGCGTGCGGCGCATCAGCGTCGGTGGCGCACTGGCGCGCGCGGCATGGGGCGGCTTCATGCGTGCCGCCCGATTGCTGGCGGAGCAGGGCAGCGTTGCCGGCTTCGCTGGCGCGGCCGCGGGCCGCGAGCTGGACGCTTTTTTTCACGAGGATCTGCAGCGACGTTGAGCGGACTCACTGGCGCTGGCGGTCGCCGCGCAATATGTAAAACACAGGCGGTGCCGCGAGATACGGTGACGCGAGAATAGCTACAGGAGTAGGCTAGCGCCGATCGAACTCGAGCTTGAACTGCCTGGAAAGGCCGGAAAAGCAGGTTCGGTAATAAGGGGCAGCAGGATCATGGTGAAAGCCGTCGCGGCTCTACGCGTTCGACGGTTCCCGATCTTCGCTGCAAACAGCAAACAATTTCGCTTACAGCAAATCAAAACATTACGGAGAAGCACCATGTTCGTCTCAAAGTTCCGTCCATCGCAACTGGTCGGCGGTGCAGCGATCGCGCTGTGCATGGCCGCGATCGCACCGGCCAATGCCTGGGAATGTTCATCGCTACCGAGCCATGCCGCGCTCAAGGCCGCGCTGATCAGCGCCCAGGCCGAGGCCAATGGCGGCTTCGGCCTGGAAATGTGGGGTACGATCGTCGACCGTGACGGCGAGGTGTGCGCAGTCGCATTCACCGGCTCGGATCGCGGTGCACAGTGGCCCGGCAGCCGTGTGATATCGGCGCAGAAGGCCTATACCGCCAACGCCTTCAGCCTGCCCAGCCTCGCCTTATCCACCGCCAATCTCTATACCGCCGTGCAGCCCGGAGGCAGCCTCTACGGCCTGCAGGCCAGCAACCCGGTCGATCCGGCTCTGGCCTACCTGGGACCAGCCAGCAACTTTGGCACTTCCTATGATCCGATGGTGGGTTATCGCATCGGCGGGGTGAATGTATTCGGCGGCGGGCTGGCGCTGTACGACAAGAACCACACGTTGCTTGGGGCGGTCGGCGTCAGTGGCGACAGCTCCTGCGCCGACCACAACATCGCCTGGCGCACCCGTAACAACCTGGGACTTGATCACGTGCCGGCGGGCGTGAGCGGAGATGCCACCCGTCCGGACAATATCGTCTACGACATCACGCCGCAGGCAGGTCAGATGTCCGGCTTGAGCGCAAAGGGTTGGGGACATCCGACCTGCAGTGCCGCCGCCACGACGATCGCGGCGATGCTGCCCGTCACCGGCAAGTAACCATCGTCATGGGCGATGCAGGAGCCCGCGCGCAAGCGCGGGCTTCACGGCCGCGCGCCCAGCAGACGTGGCACATCGAGTGCGTGCTCGATCGCGTCCGCCAGGCGATTGAGCATCTGTTCGCGCCGCGCTGCGTGATCGACACTCATGGGCTGCGACAAGCCTGCCCAGCGCAGCAGCGCGCTGCAGGCCGCGGATTGCTCGAACAGCCCGTGCAGGTAACTGCCGAGCACCTGCCCGTCGGTTGACAGCGCGCCGTCGCGCCGTCCATCTGCGAGCATCACACACGGGTGATCCAGCGCCGCGCCTTCGGTGTGACCTGAATGGATCTCATAGCCGCTGACCGGCGCCTGCGCAAGGCACAGCGTGCCCGCGACGTTGAGCAGTTGCTTGCGTTGCCGCAGCACCGTATGCATATCCAGCCAGCCGAGGCCCGCGGACTCCCCTGCCGGGCCTTCGACGCCGTGCGGATCGGCGATCGTGCGTCCGAGCATCTGGAAGCCGCCGCACACGCCCAGCAGCTTGCCGCCATAGCGCAGATGCCGCTGCAGGTGCTGCGCCCAGCCATGGGCGCGCAGGCATTCCAGATCAGCTCGTACATTCTTTGATCCCGGCAGGATAATCAGGTCGGCGGCCGGCGGAGCTTGCTCGACGTCGACGTAGTGCAGGCTGACCTGCGGATGCTGTCGCAGCGGATCGAAATCGGTGTGATTACTGATGCGCGGCAGCACCGGAACCACGACCTGCAGCAGATCATGCGCTGGCGCTGCGCCTGGCATGCGGCCAATGCCATCCTCGGCATCCAGGTACAGTCCGTGCAGATAGGGCAGCACACCGAACACAGGTTTGCCGGTCCGGCGCTCGAGCCAGTCGAGCCCCGGCTGCAGCAGCGCCCGATCGCCGCGAAAGCGGTTGATCACGAATCCGGTGACGCGCCCCTGCTCGCTCTGGCTCAGCAGTGCCAGCGTGCCCACCAGCTGGGCGAACACGCCACCACGGTCGATATCGGCGATCAGTACTACCGGGCAATCCACCGCCTCGGCAAACCCCATGTTGGCGATATCGCCCTCGCGCAGGTTGATCTCGGCGGGTGAGCCAGCACCCTCGACAACCACGGTATCGTAGCCGGCCCGCAGTCGCTGGTACGACGACAGCACCGCATCGCGCGCGATGCGCTTGTAGTCATGATAGTCGGCAGCGCCCATCGCGCCGATCGCCACACCGTGGATGATGATCTGTGCCTGCGTATCGCTCTCAGGCTTGAGCAGCACCGGATTCAGATCAATCGTCGCTTCGATGCCGGCGGCCTGCGCCTGCAGCGCCTGGGCGCGTCCAATCTCACCGCCATCGACGCTCACAGCGCTGTTGAGCGACATGTTCTGCGGCTTGAACGGCGCAACCCGCACTCCCTGCCGGTGCAGTACACGGCACAGGCCGGCCACCAGCGTGCTCTTGCCCGCGTCCGAGGTCGTGCCCTGAACCATCAGCGTGCGCGCGTTCATGTGCCGCTCCTATAGTCTATGGGGCGATGGTTGACAATCGGGTCAACCGTCTCGTACCAGCGGCGTTATTTCGCGGGTAACACGCGGGCAATGCTTGCGCCAGACGGAGCGTTAGAACATAGTCCCACCGCAGGCAGCTGCCCAGACCCGCCAGGGCGCCATTAGAATTGAACTTCGGGCGCCAGGCTTGCTCACACTGCGGGGACGAGAGGATGTGCGGAGCTTCGAGCCGCCACCTCCTGCAGCGGTGATTTGCCTCCAGATTTGTTTGTCGCCAAACCGACTTGACGGGCCTTGCCATGCGCCATCTGCTTTTACTGCCGGTCATCGGACTCGCCACTGTACTGTCGGGATGCGGGCATCATGCGGAAACAACCACTGCCACCCCCGCACCGCTGACCTATTCGATCGGCGGCAGCATCGCCGGTCTGTCCGGAACAATCGTCCTGCAGAATAACGGTGGCGACAACATATCGCTGTCCAGCGATGGTTCCTTTGGTTTCGATGTCACGGTGCAACCCGACTCACCGTATCGGGTCACCATCGCGAAGCAGCCCGCCAACCAGGTCTGCACAGTCAGCAATGGCAGCGGTACGGCCACCGCATCGGTGACGAATGTCATCATCGCGTGCAGTTTGAGCTCGACTGCGACGGATGTATGGACCTGGGTTGCTGGCTCGGACGACGTGAACGCCCCCGGCGTCTATGGCACACAGGGCACGGCGGCGGCGAAGAATACGCCCGGTGCGCGCCGGCAGCCGGTCGCATGGACCGACGCCTCTGGTCATTTCTGGCTGTTTGGCGGCAACAGTGCGGGCAATGTGGCCATGCTCAATGATCTGTGGGAGTACGCTCCCGCTGCGGGTCAATGGGTGTGGCAAGGCGGCTCCGACATCGTGGGCGCCGCAGCCTCGTACGGTTCGCAAGGCACGCCGGCTGCCAGCAATAATCCGGGTGCGCGCGAGGGCGCGGCAAATTGGACCGACGCGGCGGGCAATCTCTGGCTGTTCGGCGGCGACAGCCTCGCTGGTCAGAGCTCGGAGGAGTTCAACGACCTCTGGAGCTACAGCCCGACCACCGGACTGTGGACCTGGGTCGGCGGCTCGAAACTTGCGGCCAACGCTGGCATCTACGGCACGCTGGGTGTCCCCGCTGTGAGTAATCTGCCGCCGGCCCGTACCGATGCGATCAGCTGGGTGGACAGCGCCGGGGTGTTCTGGCTGTTTGGCGGCGCCCGGCTCAAAACCGACGGTAGCTATTCCGCCGTGTTCAACGACCTCTGGAGTTATAACCCGATCACCGGACTGTGGACCTGGGTCGGCGGCTCAAATACACCCAATGCCCTCGGCGTGTATGGCACGCAGGGGGCCGCGGCCGCCAGTAACGTGCCTGCTGCCCGTATGGGTGGCGACGCCTGGTTGGATGCGAGCGGCAATGTCTGGCTGTTTGGCGGTCTGGGTCTGAACCCGAGCGGCGTCGCCCAGGAATACAACGATCTGTGGGAGTACAACCCTGGCAGCGGCCAATGGACCTGGGTCGGCGGCTCTGATTCAGCGAATGCCGCGGGCGTTTATGGCACGCAGCACGCGGGCGGCGCTGGCAACGGCCCGGGTGCGCGCGCCCTGGCCGTGTCGTGGACCGACCACTCCGGGAATTTCTGGCTATTCGGCGGTTACGGCTACGCTCAGGGTGGCGCTCTCGGAAATCTGAACGACCTGTGGGAGTACCAACTCAGCTCCGGTGTATGGACCTGGATCGGCGGCTCCTCATCTACAGCCGCAGCCGGGACCTACGGTCTGCAGGGCGTTCCGGCCGGCAGTAACTTTCCCGGCGCGCGCGAACAGGCGGCCGGCTGGCTCGACAGCAGCGGCAATTTCTGGCTGTTCGGCGGCTTCGGCTTCGATTCATCGGGCGTGCAAGACGACCTGAATGACCTGTGGCGATTTACCCAGAGCCCCTGAAGGCCCGCGACCGCGACGACGTCTGGCAAAGAGAGAGATGGCATGAAAGGCAAGTCGAGCTACCCGCTACTCTGGCTGGCCGCTGCGCTGCGGGCGATGCGCAGCGTCTCTCCGATGACGGCCGTGCTGGCGCTCGTAGTCTGTGGGGCGCTCGTAGCCTGTGGCAAGCACAGTTCGACCAGCTCGGACTACACCGTGGGCGGCACGATCAGCGGTCTGACTGCAAGCGGCCTCGTGCTGATCAACAACGGCAACACCACCCTGACCGTCGCGGCGGGCGCGACCTCCTGGGTCTTTGCGGGCTCGTTTGCCGCGGGCAGCAGCTACTCGGTGACGGTGCTGACGCAACCGGTCGGAGAACTGTGCGAAGTCACCAGTGGCGGCAGCGCGACGACGCTGACCGGCAATGTGGACAACGTGACGGTGGCATGCAACGTCTATGGGCAGTGGACCTGGGAGGGTGGCTTGAACACGGACAATGCCACCGGGGTCTACGGCACGCAGAGCGCCGCCGCCACCACCAACCTGCCGGGCGCGCGCTATGACTCGAGTTCCTGGACCGACTCGTCCGGCGACTTCTGGCTGTTCGGTGGGTATGGCTATGCCGCAGCTGGCGGTTTGGCCAGCCTCAACGATCTGTGGCGATACAGTCCGAGCACCGGACTGTGGACCTGGATCAGTGGCGGCAACGCAGGCAACGCCGGCGGGGCCTACGGCACGCAGGGCAGCGCCGCGGCCAGCAACGTACCTGGCGCGCGCTATTCAGCCAGCGCCTGGTACGACGCCGCCGGCAACCTGTGGCTATTCGGCGGTTATGGCTACGACTCCACCGGCGCAGTGGGCGCCCTCAACGATCTGTGGAAATTCAGCCCGGGCAGCGGGGAATGGACCTGGATCAGTGGCGGAAACGCAGCCAACGCCAGTGGAGCCTACGGCATCCAGGGCACCGCCGGCTCCGCCACTGTGCCGGGAGCGCGCTATTCGGCCAGCTCCTGGATCGACTCCGGTTACCTGTGGCTGTTTGGTGGCTATGGCTACGACGCCACTGGCGGGCTCGGCACCCTCAACGACCTGTGGAGATACACTCCGAGCACCGGACTTTGGACCTGGATCAGTGGCGACAACGCTGACAATGCCGGCGGTGTCTACGGCAAGCCAGGCACCGGCGCGGCCAGCAACGTGCCGGGAGCGCGCCAGGCGGCCAACGCCTGGGTCGACTCCTCCGGCGGCCTGTGGCTGTTCGGCGGCTATGGCTACGACGCCGCCGACGCTGTGGGCTACCTCAACGACCTGTGGAGATTCAGTCCAAGCACCGGTCTATGGACCTGGATCAATGGCGGCAACGCGGACGATGCCAACGGGGTCTACGGCACGCAGGGCAGCGCCGCGGCCAGCAACGTGCCGGGAGCGCGCCAGGCAGCCAATACCTGGATCGACTCCTCCGGCACCGTGTGGCTGTTCGGCGGCAGCGGCTACGGGTCAACCGGCGGTGTGGGCTACCTCAACGACCTGTGGCGCTACAGTCTGAGCAGCGGGGAGTGGACCTGGGTCAGTGGCGGAAGCACGGACAATGGCCTCGGGATCTATGGCACACAGGGCACCGTGTCGGCCAGCACCGTGCCGGGGGCGCGCCAGGCGTCGAATTCGTGGATCGACTCCTCCGGTTATCTGTGGCTGTTTGGCGGGGCTGGCTATGGCTCATCCGACAACGGCTATCTGAACGATCTGTGGCAATTTGTACCGCCGTAGCGACCAGAGCAAGCCGGCGGCTCAGCAGGAGAAATGCAATGTGTCCACGAGCAAGCCGCTCGCTGAGCACCGTGGTTGCGGCAATGCAGACGATCGGTCTGGCTGCTGTCGCGTTAACACTTGCGGATTGTGGTCATGGCAGCACTTCGAGCACTTCGACCACCAGCACGAACTACACCGTGGGCGGCACCATCAGCGGCTTGGCTGTCAGCAGCGTCGTGCTGGCCAACGGCACCGCCACCGTGTCGGTCGCGGCGGGCGCGACCTCCTGGCTGTTTCCGACCTCCTTTGTCGCCGGCTCCAGCTACTCGGTGACGGTGCAGACGCAACCGGTCGGAGAGCTATGCGAAGTCACCAGTGGCGGCAGCGGAATGGACACCGGCAGTGTGGGCAATGTGACGGTGGTGTGCGGATTCGGCCAGTGGACCTGGAAGGCAGGCTTGGACAAGGTCAATGCCAGCGGTGTCTACGGCATCCAGGGCACGGCCTCGGCCAGCAATATTCCCGGAGCGCGCTATTGGACCAGCTCGTGGACCGACGCGTCCGGCAAGTTCTGGCTGTTCGGAGGCGTTGGCTACGACGCCACCGGCGCTACCGGATACCTGAACGATCTGTGGCAATACAGTCCCGGCACCGGGCAGTGGACCTGGGTCAGCGGCGACAACACAGAAAATGCCAGCGGGGTCTACGGCGCCCTGGGCACCGCCGCGACCGGCAATGTGCCGGGAGCGCGCTATTCGGCTAGCTCCTGGACCGACAAGTCCGGCAACCTGTGGCTGTTCGGCGGGGTTGGCTATGACTCTACCGGCGCTTTCGGAAACCTGAACGATCTGTGGCGATACAGTCCGAGCACCGGACTGTGGACCTGGATCAGTGGCGGAAAAGCACACAACCCCAG
>Ga0302324_100022660_pt1 | contig 12192 bp, 13 predicted proteins | sample Palsa_T0_1_FD_201949 | JGI IMG/M metagenome (GOLD analysis project Ga0302324, IMG submission 201949) | Peat permafrost microbial communities from Stordalen Mire near Abisko, Sweden - Palsa_T0_1 | ecosystem: Environmental > Terrestrial > Soil > Palsa > Peat permafrost | place: Sweden: Abisko...
CCGTCAACCCACGCCCACAAGTACTGGTCGAAGGACCCGTGCTCGTCGCGGGTCGCGAGGAACGCCTGGGCGTTGGTCACCGCGGCGCGCACCTTCAGGCGGTTGCGGACGATCCCCGGATCCGCCAGGAGCGCCGCGAGCTTGGCGTCATCGTAACCGGCGATGCGCTCGGCGCTGAAGCCGTCCAGGGCCCGCCGGTAGTTGGCCCGCTTGTTGAGGATGGTGGACCAGGAGAGCCCGGCCTGGGCGCCTTCGAGCAGGAGCATCTCGAACAGGTGGTTGTCGTCATGGGAGGGAACGCCCCACTCGTTGTCGTGGTAGGCGCGCATCGCGTCAGAGCTCTCGGCCCAGTCGCAACGCGGGCCGACGACTGTCGGATTGCTGCTCATCACCCTCCTGACCCGTTCCGGACCCGTTCCTGAGCTAGTCCCAGCGTCAGGCCGCAACGCTACGGGACGACGGTGACAGGGCAGCACCGGGCCCGGACGGCGCGCAGGGCCGTGGACCCGAAGACCCGGTGCCCGGCTTTCGTGCTGGCCCCGACGACGATGAGGTCAACGCGGTGGTCGGCTGCGGCCGCCGTGATCGCACTGACGGGGTCGCCAGAGGCCGCCACTAAGGTGACGCCGACGCTGTGCTCCCGGCCCAGGGCCTCGACGGCGCTGGCCAGATCCGGCGGGAAGCCGCAGCGCAGGCCGGCTATGGCGGGGACGGCGGGAGCGGCGTAGGCAATGGCGGGAGTGTGGCTGACATAGACGGCCACGACCCTGCTGGCCTGGCGGCGAGCCAGGCCGATGGCGTAGTGCAGGGCCCGCCAGGAGGAGTCGGAGCCGTCGAATCCGACCAGGATCGCCGTCGGCCCGTCGGTGCCGAGCTCGAACCCCGCCGGTCCAGCGGACGGCTGGCCGCTCAGCGCAGGCGGCTGGTCGCTCATGGCCGGTGATCCTGGCGGAAGGCCTGCTCGGCGAGGATCGCCTCCTCGGGCACGGCGGGCATCTCGGTGACGGCTTCCTCCTCGGCCTCCCGGACCGCGGAGTGCCCAGGGAGCTTCTCTCCGGCGTCGGCGGCATCGAGGTCACGGCGCAGCGTGCTGACCACGGCGGTCCCGGCGAGCACGATCACCGCGGCGAGCAGGAACGGGACATGCGCGTTGAAGCGCGCGACGAGCTGGCCGGCCAGGTAGGGGGCGATACCGCCGCCGATAAACCGGATGAAGCCGTAGCTCGCTGACGCGACGCCGCGCGGAACCGGCGACACGCTCATGACCGCCGTCGTCACCAGAGTGTTGTTCAGGCCGATCAGGGCACCGGAGGCGATCACGGCGCCGATGACCACCCACCGGTGGCCGGGGAAGACGCCGATGATGCCGAGGATCACGGCGATGAGGATGAGGCTCGATATCAGCGTCCGGGCGGTGCCGTACCTGGTTCGCAGCGAGGGAGCGCCGAACACGGCGAAGATGGCGACTAGCACACCCCAGGCGCAGAACACGGCGCCGAGCTTCAGCGCCGACAGATGCATGAGGAACGGCGCGTAGCCCAGGATCGTGAAGAATCCCCAGTTGTAGAGCAGCCCGGTCACGCTGGTCTTGGCCAGCGGGCCGTGCCGCAGCGCGACGAGCGGCTCCTTCAGCGATGATCGATGCGGCGGCGGCGGGGTGGCCGGCACCAGGAAGATCGTGGCCATCAGGGCGATGAACATCAGCACGCAGACGCCGTAGAAGGGTCCCCGCCAGCTGATGTTGCCGAGCAGCCCGCCGAGCACAGGCCCGGAGGCTATCCCGACCCCGAGCGCTGTCTCGTACAGGATGATGGCGCCGGAGAAGCCGCCGCTGGCGGAGGAGACGATGACGGCCAGCGAGGTGGCGATGAACAGCGCGTTGCCCAGCCCCCAGCCTGCCCTAAATCCCACGATCCCGCCGATCGTGCCGCTGGAGCCTGCCAGTCCGGCGAACACCACGATGAGGACCAGCCCGGCTACCAGGGTGCGCTTGGCGCCGATGCGGCTGGAGACCCAGCCGGTGATGAGCATGGCCACCGAGGTGACGATGAGGTAGCTGGTGAACAGCAGGTCGACCTGGCTGGGGGTGGCATGCAGCTTGCTGGCCAGGGCAGGCAGGATCGGGTCGACCAGGCCGATGCCCATGAACGACACGACGCAGGCGAAGGCAACCGCGAACACCGCCTTGGGCTGGCGGAACGGGCTGGGAGCCGTCCGGTCGGCAGCGTTCATGGTGTTGGGGCTCCAGGTGTGATGGGCTGGGCGGCCAGGGCCGTCAGGGCGCCGAGCGCGCCGGCGAGGGACTGCTGGTGGGCGGGGGACAGCCGGCGCACCTGCTCGGCGATCATTCTCGCCCTGCTCTGGTGGATCTGATCGAGGTAGCCAAGGCCAGCCGCCGTGATCGATACCAGCGTGGCACGCCCGTCGGTCGGGTCCGCGGCCCGGCTCACCAGCCCGGCCTCGGCCATCCGGCTGACCAGGCCGGTCATCCCTGGCTGAGTGATCCGCTCGGCGGCGACCAGGTCGGTGATGCGCAGCGGACCGCGCCGGGCTAGCTCGGCGAGCGTGCTCAGCGCGACGCTGTTCCACTCCACGGTCGGCGTGGCCCGCCGCAGCCAGCTGGCGAGTCGTTCGAGCACGAGGCTGATCTCCCCGTCGTCCGCAGTAGCGGGCGCGGGTCTCGCCGCTACTGTCGCCGGCGTTCTGTGCACAGCTATTTATATCACTAAAATATATAACCGCGCGATGTTCAACCGCCCGTCTTCCGGCGCACCGGAGCCCGGCGGACTGCAAGTCCTGCGCTGAACAGACAATGGAAGGCGTGACCGACGGGGGGGACCGATGACGTCAGCCGGGCCGGTCGGGTTCGACCTGGACCTGACGCTCATCGACTCCCGGCCGGCGATCATGGCCGCCTGGTCCGCCCTGGCGCAGGAAACCGGCATCCAGATCGACCTCGCGGCGGTCGACAGCCGGATGGGCATCAAGCTCGAGGACGAAGCGGCGTACTGGTTTCCTGCCGCTGATGTTGAGCTGGCCGCGGTCAGCTACCGGCGGCACTACGTCGAGCTGGCGCCGCGGCTGACCACCGCGCTGCCCGGGGCGCACGAGGCGATAGCCGCGGTCCGGCGCGCCGGGGAACGGGCGGTGATCGTTACTGCCAAGCATCCGGTTTCGGTGCGGCCGAGCCTGGTGGCGGCGCGGATCGAGGCCGACGCCGTCTTCACGCATGTACACGGGCCGGAGAAGACGGCCGTGCTCCGCCGCGTCGGCGCGGCGGTCTACGTCGGCGACACGCCGTCAGACATGATCGCCGCGGTCGTGGCCGGAGCCTGCGCGGTGGGCGTGCCGACCGGGTCCTTCTCAGCCGCCGAGCTGCTGGCCGCCGGCGCCGCGGTCGTGCTCGGCTCACTGCGCGAGTTTCCGGCCTGGTTCGGGCGCTACCACGCGTCGATCAGCGGCTGAAGCTCGGACAGGCGGCTGATCACCGCGTCCGGCTGCGCGCCGTCGTAACCGGGTACCTGGCTGTGCGGGACCAGCACGGCGCGCATGCCGATGCTCTTGGCGCCGTGCACGTCGTCGAAGGGCCGGTCGCCGACGAAGACGCAGCCGGCCGGATCGGCAACCCCGACGGCGGCCATCGCGGCGCGGAACGCCTCCGGATGCGGCTTGGTCCAGTCGAGCTCGCTGGAGTACACGGCGCCGTCGATGAGGTCGAGCACGCCGTCGCGCCGGAACACCTGTTCGTGCCAGTCCCGCGGCCACATCGTGTTGGACAGCACGCCGACTCTGATCTGGCGGCCGCGCAGGTAGCTCAGCACGGCGTGCGCCTGCGGATCGGTCCAGGTGTGCGGCTCCCAGGCCCGGACGTAACTGGCCAGCAGCTCGTTGGTGGGCGTCACGCCTGCGCGCTGGAACACCTGGAAGATCGTGAAGCTCCGGTGCTCCTGCTCGGCGGCGAGCCACAGTTCCCGCTCGGCGGCGAAGATCGCCTGGGCAGCCTGCGCGTGCTGGTCGTGCGGGTAGTGCCCGGCGCAGACAGCGTGCCACAGCTGAGCGTGGTCGATCGTGTGCCAGGGAGTCAGCGTGCCGCCCCAGTCGAAGATCACCGCCTGGACCGCCATGGCCGCATCCTATGCGCGTCGCGCAGTTCCGGCTGGACTGATCACCCGCGGCCGGCCAGTCCGCAGTGCGGCAGCGGTCCGGGCCTGGGACACTATCCAGGAGCCGCGGCGCCAAGGAAGCTGCGGCACAGAAGGGAAGCGTGCGATGGCCGATCCGGACAGCGCAGTCGAGGTGCACCGCACAGCTGCCGCGGACGGTGCCGTGAACGGCAGCGCGGCCAAGCGTGACCCGGACGCGATCGTTGCGGAGATCGAGCGCACCAGGGAGAACCTGGCGCGCACCATCGACAGCATCGCCGACCGGGTAAGCCCGGCCAATAACGTGCGCCGCCTGCGCGAGCGGGCCCAGGAGCAGTTCGCCCGGCCCGAAGTCCAGCTCGCTGCCGCGGCCGTTGGCCTGACGGTGGTCGCCGTCGCGATCCTGCGGATCTGGGGCCGGCGCAAGAAGTAGCCGGCCGTCAGGCTTGCTCGCTGTCCTTGGTCAGCGCCGTGTACTCGGCAGCCGAGAGCAGGCCCGGCAGCTCGTCGTCGGCGAGCGCGACCTTGAACAGCCAGCCAGCACCGTAGGGGTCGGAGTTGACCAGGCCGGGGTCGTCGTCGATCTCGGCGTTGACATCGGTCACCTCGCCGTCGACGGGGGAGTAGATGTCGCTGACCGACTTGGTCGACTCGATCTCGCCGTACGGCTCGCCCGCCGTGACCTTCGTGCCGGGCGCGGGCAGGGAGACGAAGACCACGTCGCCCAGCGCGTTCTGGGCATAGTCGGTGATGCCGATGGTAGCGGCGGAGCCGCTGACGGCCACCCACTCATGCTCGGGGGTGTAGCTCAGCTCGTCGGGAACGGTCATGTCGCGCTCTCCTTAGCGAAATCAGTTGTGCGGGTTGTGCCGAAGGGCTGTCATCAGGCCGGACGGTCATCAGGCCGGACGACGGTAAAACGGGAGCGGCGTCAGTGCCGCCGGCTCGGGCTTCCCCCGGACGTCGACCGCGAGCCGGCCCTTGCTGCTGGCAGCACCGGCGGCAGTGCTGCCCGCCTGGGTCGCGACGTCGGCATCGAGGTAGGCCATCGCGATCGGCACGCCCAGCGTGGGCGACGGCGCGCCGCTGGTAACCCTCCCGCGGGCGGCCGCGTCCCAGAGCACGTCATAGCCGTGCCGGGGCACCCGGCGCGACTGCCCGGTCAGGCCGACCAGGACCCGCCGGGGCGCGGCCCGCGCGTGCTCTTCCAGCGCCGCGCGCCCGACGAAGTCGCCGGGCTTGTCGAGCTTCACCACCCGTCCCAGGCCAGCATCGAACGGGGTCACGTCGGGGCCGAGCTCATTGCCGTACAGCGGCATGCCGGCCTCCAGCCGGAGCGTGTCGCGGGCGGCCAGGCCGGCCGGCACCAGGCCGTCGGGCGCTCCGGCCTTTGCCAGGGCCGCCCAGATGCGCTCGGCGTCCTGCGGCCGGGCGAATATCTCAAAGCCGTCCTCGCCGGTGTAGCCGGTGCGGGCGAGCAGGGTCGGACGGCTGGCCACTGCGGCCGGGTGGCCGGAGTAGTACCTGACCTGGTCCAGGTCGGCGTCGGTGAGCGAGGCGAGGATGCGCGCCGACAGCGGCCCCTGGATGGCGATCAGCGCGTAGTCGGAGGTCTGGTCGGCGACGGCCGCATCCAGGCCCGCGGCGCGCTCGCGCAGCGCAAGGAAAACCGCGCTGGTGTTCGCCGCGTTCGCGACGACGAGAAATTCCTGCGCCGCCAGCCGGTAGACGATCAGGTCGTCGAGGATGCCGCCGTCCTCGGCGCAGATCATGGTGTACCGGGCGCGGCCCGGCTGCAGCGCGGATAGCTGGCCTACCAGCGCGTAATCCAGCGCCGCGGCCGCGTCAGGGCCGGTAACAGCCAGCTCGCCCATGTGCGACAGGTCGAACAGCCCGGCTGCCGCGCGGACCGCGTTGTGCTCGGCGGTCTCGCTGCCGTAGCGCAGTGGCATCAGCCACCCGGCGAAATCAGTGAGGGACGCGCCGAGATCCTCGTGCACGCCGGTCAGCGCAGTGCGCCGTGGCGTCGGGGATGGCGGATCTGGCACGGGCACTCCGGGACGGTGGATGACACGAGGCCAGAGCCAGCCTACCGGGGGATCAGCTGGCGAAGATGGCTGAGTGCGCGGCTGACCGCGCGCCGCCGTCGCGTGGAGCAGGCGACTGTGATATCCGGATGACATGGAACTGCTAACCGACGATGAGATCACCGCGAAACTCGGCGACCTGGCCGGCTGGGAGCGGGCCGGGAACACGATCGCATCCACCGTGACCCGCGGTGACTTCCGCGATGCCCTGCTGTATGTCGGGGCGGTGGCCTTCCTGGCCGAGGCCGCCAGTCACCACCCGGACATCCTTATTCAGTGGAATCAGGTCACCCTCACCCTGTCGACCCACTCGGCGGGGGGGCTGACCGCGGCGGACTTCGCGCTAGCCGACAAGATCAGCAAGCTGGGCTGATGCCCACCGGCCCCGCTACCCGGCCCATGCTCACCCGGGCCCCGCTACCCGGCCCGCTGTGCTACCGCAAGCCAGTGCGTCGTGGGTGCCCGCAATCGGCGCGTCGTGCCTTCGCCTGTAGGCGGCGCCACGCCCCCGGGTGGCGCCGCCTACAGAGCGAAGGTCCCCCTACCGCTCGCCGCGACCCTCGTATTCCTCGTGCGAGATCCCGGCGTCATTAAGCCGGGCGTCACACGTGACCGAGCGATACCTTCGAAAGGTCCACCTGGCCCCCCAGCCAAGGGTCCCCCTCCGCGACTCGCGGTTCCCCGTATCCCCCGCGTCGCTATCCCCTGGCTCGGCGGACCGAGCACTGAGCGCCGCGTGGGGTTCCAGTTATACACGCTGTAGGGACTCGATGACACTGCGTTACAAGATTGAGGCAGGAACCGAGGTCAGGATCTGTCTCGACTGGCCCTGTCTTCCCAAGATCCGGCGACGGGGCTGGGAACGGGCCGTCACGGCTCCAGCTGATTGCACCCCCGGCAGGGCCGGGGGTTATGGGCTTGCTGGTTCGGGCTTGATCGAGCGGACAATGGGACCGAGCGCCTTCTGGGCCGCCCTGCTGGCCTTCCAGCCGATCGTGACGGCCGCGGCATACATGGTGCCACCGGTCCGGAACCACAGCCACTCAAAGACGGGGCTGCGGGCTGGCGAGCTCCCGATGTTCGACGGTAGCCGCCCTCAGCCGGTGAACTCGCAGGGCAAATGCTTAATGCCGTTGATAAAGCCTGGACAGCAGCCGGTCTGGCTCTCCGGCCGCGCGGGTGCGGGGCGCCCGGTGCAGCAGCTCGCGCAGCCGCACGGTGATTTCCCGGCGGGCCAGGTGCGCGCCGAGGCAGAAATGCGGCCCGGCGCCGCCGAAGCCGACGTGCGGGTTCGGCGACCGGGGCCGGACGGCGGGGCTACGGCTGGCCGGTGACCTCGGCCAGCCGCCGGGCGAGGAAACGCCGCTCGGCCTCGTTGACCGCTAGGCCGTGCGCCTCCCGGTAGGCCGCGGCCGCCTCGGTGCGGTGCCCGAGGCGGCGCAGCAGGTCGGCCCGGGTGGCAGCCAGCAGGTGATACCCGGCCAGGGGGCCCGCGCGTTCCAGGGTCGCGAGCAGGTCCAGTCCCGCGGCGGGGCCGTCGGCCATTGCGACCGCGACAGCCCGGTTCAGCTCGACGACGGGCGAGGGGGCCAGGTCGCTGAGCCGCTTGTACAGCACGGCGATCTGCGCCCAGTCGGTCGCGGCGGCCGTGGGTGCGGCGGCGTGGCAGGCGATGATCTCTGCCTGCAACAGGTAGGGACCGGCCCGGTCGCGCCGCCGCGCTGCCCCCAGCAGCGCCGCCGCCTCCTCCATCTCACTGCGGTCCCACCGGGAGCGGTCCTGCTCCTCCAGGGTCACGATCTCGCCGGCCTCGTCCGTCCGCGCGGCCCGCCGGGCGTGGTGGAACAGCATCAGCGCCAGCAGCCCGGCGGCTTCCGGTTCGTCCGGCATGAGCCGGGCCAGCACCCGGGCCAGCCGGATCGCCTCGTCGCAGAGCCCGGCGCGCATCAGGTCGGCCCCGGCCGTCGCCGCATACCCCTCGTTGAACAGCAGGTACAGCACGGCCAGCACCCCGCCAGTGCGCTCGGGCAGCAGGTGCGCGGGCGGGACCCGGTAGGGAATGCCGGCGTTGCGGATCTTGTGCTTGGCCCGGACCAGCCGCTTGGCCATCGTGGTCTCGCTAGCGAGAAACGCCCGGGCGATCTCGGTCGTGGTCAGCCCGGCGAGCGTGCGCAGGGTCAGCGCCACCCGGGCCTCCAGCGCCAGCGCCGGATGGCAGCAGGTGAACATCAGCCGCAGCCGCTCGTCGGCGATGCCGCTCTCGTCGTCGTTCCCGGCCGTTTCGGGGGCAACCAGCATGGCCGCCTCCTTCAGCCGGGCGGCCTCGACCGCTCCGCGCCGCAGCCGGTCGGTGGCCCGGTTTCGCGCCACCGTGGTCAGCCAGGCGCCGGGCCGCCGGGGCACGCCGTCGCGTGGCCAGGACCGCAGCGCCTGCGCGAACGCGTCCTGCGCGCACTCTTCGGCCAGGTCCCAGTCGCCGGTGACGCCGATCAGCACCGAGACCACGCGGCCCCACTCGGCGTGGAACGCGGCGGTGACCGCCGCGCCCACATCCTGCGTCATGTCCGGCGTCACTCCTGCCACAGCGGCCGTACCTCGACGGTGCCGAACCAGGAAACCGGGTGCTTGGACGCCACCTCTATGGCCTCGTCCAGGTCGGCGGCCTCGATTATGTCGAAGCCGGCGATCTGCTCCTTGGTCTCGGCGAACGGGCCGTCGGCGACTAGCACCTCGCCGTCGCGGACACGCACGGTGGTGGCGTCACTGACCGGCCGGAGCTGGTGACCCTGCAGCCGGATGCCGCGGCTTTCCATCTCGGCGACCCACGCCTGCGCCGCGCGCGGGATCTCCTCTTTCTGCCCCGGGCTCAGGCTGATGGCCGCATCCGCGCAGATGAACAGCAGGTACTTCATGGTTTCCTCCAGTGCTTCAGTGTCCCGGGATTCCTCGCGCCCTGCGGGCGCCTCGCGGGCCTGGCTGCCGTCCGGGCGGCCCGGCGGGGGCTCAGGCCGACTGCGGCCGGCCGGCAACCCCAGCGTCCCAGCAGCCTCTCCTCGCTGCGTGTCCGTCTTCTGTCCTTACGACGAGGTGGACAGGCCGGGATGGACAGCTTGCGGGAAGCAAAACTGTCGGCCGGTTCCGGCTAATCGAGCTCGCACGGGACGTGCTTGATCCCGTTGATGAAGCTGGACAGCAGCCGGTCTGGCTCCCCGGCGGCCCGGATGCGCGGGACCCGCGTGAGTAGCTCGCGCAGCAGCACGGTGATTTCCCGGCGGGCCAGGTGCGCGCCGAGGCAGAAATGCGGCCCGGCGCCGCCGAAGCCGACGTGCGGGTTCGGCGACCGGGTGATGTCGAATCGCTCGGGGTGGTCGAACACAGTCTCGTCCCGGTTGGCCGACCAGTAGAACAGGACCGCTTTGTCGCCCGTGCGGAACTGGTGGCCGTTCATCGTGCAGTCCCGCGTCACCGAGCGTCGCATCCAGATGACCGGCGAGACGTACCGCACGATCTCCTCCACGGCGCCGGCGATCCTGCCGTCGAAGTCGGCCAGCAGCAGCTCGCGCTGCTCCGGATAGTCGGTCAGCAGGCTCAGCGAGTGCGAGAGCGCGGTCCTGGTTGTCTCGTTCCCGGCCACCACCAGCAGGATGAAGAACGAGGCAAGCTCGGCCGGTGTCAGCTGCTCCCCGTCGATGTTCGCCGTCGCCAGCGCGGTCGTGAGGTCATCGGCGGGCTGCTCCTGACGCAGCCCGGCGAGCCCGGTGACCAGGTCAGCGAGTTCCTGGCCCGCGGTGAGGATCTGGGTGATGGCCTCGTTCATGTCCGCGCTGACGAATTCCGGATCGGCGCCGGACAGGATGATATTGGTGTTCTTCAGGACCATCTCGTCGTGCTCGGCGCCGATGCCCATCATCCGGCAGATGATCTTCAGCGGCAGCCGCGCGGACACGTGCGCGACGAAATCGCACGGGCCGGTGGCAAGCAGGTCACCGACGATGTCCGCCGCCGTGAGCTGTACGTCCTCCTCGAATTGCTTGATCATTTTCGGGGTGAAGGCGCGGGAGACGATCCGGCGCAGCCGGGCATGCCGCGGGTCGTCCATGTTGATCATCGAGCCGAAGTACTCGTTGAACTCGGCCGGCAGGTCCATGATGCTGGTCGAGCCGCGGGCGGAGGAGAAGAGCTCGGGGTTGCGGCTGGCCTCGGTCACGTCGGCGTGCCGCACGAGGGCGTAGTAGCCGGCGTCGGCGCTGCTGAACGGGGTTTCCGGGTCAGTGAAGTACGGCAGCTGCTCCATGGCACGCAACTGCGCGAACGCAGCGTTGCGCCGCGCTGGTGGCTGGCTCCAGAACTCGTTCTGCGACAGGTCGAGTTCGCCGGTTATCGGAGCCGTGCGAGGCGAGGTCACTGGCGGCCGCCTCCCTGGCGAGATCGCTGCTCGGTCCTCCCATCGTGGCAGAGCAGGGGGCCAGAGGAAAGCCGGTCAGGCCCGGACCCCAGCTGGGCGCGAGGGCCGTTCGCCTACCAGCACGATCCTGCCGGAATGCCGCTGCTCCGGACGCGGCAGCTGGGTCATCAGGGCGATCGCGACCGGGCCGGACACGCCGCTGATCTGCACGATCGTGCAGGCCATGCTCGCCTCCGCAGCGCTCAGCAGGACCCAGCTATCGTCGGCTATCTCGCGGACGGTGATCGGGCAGCTCGCGGGGGCACCGAACATCGCCAGGCACTCAGCGATGGCCTGCAGCCGCGCGCGGACCGTGCCAGGCGGCTCGCCGAGGAAGCGGCTGAACATCTGCGCCCGTGCTGCCGCCTGCGGGTGGCCGGCCTCCGGCTCGGCTGCGGACCCCGGCTCAGCGGTCGACCAGGCGCAGGCCAGCGCGGCATCATCGGCGCTGACGCGCAGCGTCAGCCCGGTCAGCTGGCCCTTGCCCGGGGCGGTCCCGGCGGGACCTGGCTCGCCCTGCCGCGCGGTGGTGTGCGGCCGGGCCGCACCGACCTGGTCGTCGAACAGCTGACCTCCGGCTCCGTCCTGCTCGCCGGACGATATTTCGACCCGCAAGTCGTGTCCGAGCCCCAGCTCAGCGCAGACCCGCTCCAGGTAGACCGACAGCAGCGCGGGCGGCCAGGCGGTGCTGCGCGGCAGTGGCCCGGCGTCGTGCATCCGCACCCCGCGCCAGCTGATGAGTGGCTCGCCGGTGGCATCGACGGCCTCGATGTCCCACGCCTGATCCGATGCCCGCCCGGCCGGACTGCCTAGCTCGCCAGGACCGCCAAGGTCGCCGGGACCGGCAAGGTCGCCGGGACCGCCCCGGTCGGCCGCGACGGCCCGGATCTGCACGGTCCCCTGGGCCGCCCGGCCGCTGAAGGTCACCGCCTCGCACCCGGCAGGTAGCAGCCTGCGGTGCGGAACGCATGCCTGCAGCATGTGCAGCGTGGCGTCAGCCAGCCCGGGGCTGCCCAGTACCAGTCCGGCATCGGAGTCGCTCGCCGCGCCGAACCACGGCCAGTCGTCGCCGCCGCGAGCCAGCGCGCGGCACGACCCAGAGGTGACCTCTTGCAGGACCGCGATCCGCCGGAACCTGCCCGTCGGGAAGCAGATCGGCCCGTACAGCTCCGACCCGTCGACAAGGCCGCCACCGGCTGGCGGTTCGGCAAGCAAGGCAACCTCAGCAGGCCCGGCGGCGCCTGCGGGTGCGGCGCCTGCCGCTGACGCGCCTGCCGCTGACGCGCCCGCCGCTGCCGCGGATCCCGGTTCGTCCGGCGCATCATCGCCCCAGCCGAACACGGCCCGGTAGTGCTCGATCCCGAAGCCGCTCTCCGCGCTCCGCAGCACGACCTGCACCGTGGCGTTGTCACGCAGCGCGCAGATGCGGATCAGGCACTGCGCGTCGGCGCCAGCCGGGATCACGACCGGGGCGTCCATGGACACCGCGGTAGCGTGTCGTAATAGCCGGCCAGCCAGC